>Ga0187848_10002409_pt1 | contig 14749 bp, 14 predicted proteins | sample June2016WEW_4_40_FD_132424 | JGI IMG/M metagenome (GOLD analysis project Ga0187848, IMG submission 132424) | Peatland microbial communities from SPRUCE experiment site at the Marcell Experimental Forest, Minnesota, USA - June2016WEW_4_40 | ecosystem: Environmental > Terrestrial > Soil >... | reverse complement strand
TCGAAAAAATGCCTATTTTACAGGTGTTTGAACGGCCTAACGTCCAAATGGAAGCAGGCCTCGACCCTAACCAACTGAATCTGTTCGACTTTTAACGGGACAGCTGTGCGTCTGTCCCACCGGTCAGTTGGATCAACCAATCTTCCTCAATACCTGGAAACAGCCAGGCGAGTCCAGGAGCCCCTTCTCCACTCATCGCTTTACCCCGGATGCGAAAGGGTGATACTGTGCGACGGTGCGCGGGAATTCGCGCGGAGGGTTCTGATGATTCGCAATTTTGTCGCCTGCTTTAGTCTGACCTTGGGGATGGGCCTTGCTCCGGCTGGGCTTTCGGCCGCGGAGATTCCGCAGGTCACTCTCTCCAGCAGCACGGTTCGCGCCACGATCTATCTGCCGGATGCGAAGAACGGGTACTATCGGGCTACGCGGTTCGACTGGTCGGGCGTCATCGCTGGCCTGGAATCTGGGGGGCACAGTTATTTCGGCAAATGGTTCGACAGCTACGATCCGAAGATTCATGACGCGATCATGGGGCCGGTCGAGGAGTTTCTCACCAAGGGCGCCGGGCTCGGTTACGATGCCGCCAAGGCAGGCGGAAATTTCGTCAAGATCGGGGTCGGCGTGCTGCGCAAACCCGACGAGGCGCACTTTCAGCAGTTCCATACTTACGTTATTGTGGACACGGGTCAGTGGACGGTTCACGGCGGCCAGGACTGGATCGAATTCACGCAAGTGTTGGACGGCGGGAACGGATACGCGTATGTGTACCGGAAGAGGATGAGCCTGGCGGAGGACCGGCCAGAGCTCACGATTGAGCACAGCCTCAAGAACACGGGCACGCAAACCATCGAGACCAGCGTTTACGAACACAATTTCTACATGTTGGACGCGCAGGAGACCGGGCCTGGTTTCGTGATCCGATTTCCGTTCAATGTACGCGCCAGGCGCGACCTGGGCGGCATTGCGGAGGTGCGCGGCAAGGAAATTGTCTATCTGCGGGAGATGGCGAAGCGGGAGAGCGCAGCGACGGATTTGGACGGGTACGGCGCGACGGCTGCCGACTACGACATTCGCGTGGAGAACCGCAAGACGGGGGCCGGAGTCCGCCAGAAGGGCGACCAGCCCATGACGAGGCTATACTTGTGGTCGATTCACACCACGGTTTGCCCGGAAGCGTACATCGACCTCAGCATCCCACCCGGCCAAGAGTCGAAATGGCGGATCGCGTATGAGTTCTATAGCGTGCCGCCAGCGGGGAAAGAGTAGTTGAAGGGCAGACCACAAACAACGATGGTCCGCCCCACCCAACCAATTCTCACGACGACGCCAGAGCGGCCTGCATCATAGCGCGAGCGTAGCCCACCTGGAAAGCGTAGGAAGCGTAGCCGCCGCCGCCCGGATAGCCGCCGATGCGGCCGCGCTCGCGGTCGTAATCGAGCGCACGGGGATGTTCGGGATAGAGCTCGCGAGTGTATTTGTGCTTGATGAGCTCCTTCATGACAAGGAACATGTTGTTGTCGCCTTCGTCGATGAAGACTTCCGAATAGCGCTCATACGGCTTCTTGACTTTGACATTGCGGAAGTGCACGTGGTTGATGCGGTCGCGGGAAGCGAAATAGGCGCAGACTTCCACCGGGTTCTGGCCCATTTCGCGGGTTACGCCGCAATCGAAAGTGATGCCGTTGGCGGGGCTGTTGACGATTTCGATGAGGTGCTTCCAGCCGTCCACGCTGCCCATGATCTGCTGGGAGCCGCGGCTGATGGGCGCCGGCGGATCGTTGGGGTGAAGGGCGAGGCGAACGCCCGCTTTTTCGGCCTCCGGAACCACTCGCTTCAGGAAATAAGCGATCGTGCCCCACATCTCCTCGAGCGTGTGAGCGCCTTCGTTCGGGAGGGGCGGCAGATCTTTGAACTTCGTCTCGGCTTCGTCCGGTTTCGGGGCGACCGCGTATTGTCGGCCGGGTGTGCGCACGAGCTCGTAATCGAAGCCGGTCCAACTCGCTCCGGTGCGGACCGGGTCGGGCTCCTCGAAATACCCCTCCATGGCGCGGTGGGCATACCAGTTGTACTCGACCACGGGAATGCCCACCTTGCCGGCCGCCTTGATCGACTGGATGACTTTTTCGATCTCTTCATCGCGGCCCGGCCGGCCATAGATGGCGTTGGGGAATCCGGCGATCATCAGATTGCCCAGGGTCAGGCCGGCGGCTTTGACGCGATCGACCTGCTCGCGGAGACGAGCTTCGTCCCATGGAATCGGCGGGCCTCCGAAAAGCACCCAGTCGACGCCGAGCTGCTTGATGCGGCGCAACGGGTCGACGGGCGGAGCGTCCGGAGTGGCTGGGGCTGTGGCGCGGCCGCCATCTCCCATTGAGAGTGCGATTTTAGGCGTGTCTTTTCCTTCGAACTGAGGCGGCGGCATGGTTGCCGCGGAAGTGTATGGAGATGCCATGGCCGCAACACCGGCGGTCTGGATCAAGCTTCTGCGCGATATGGTCATAAAATGTTCTCCGGATTGCAGGCGAAAACGCCTGCTCCACCGCTACTGCATGTTCTCGCTAAACCAGGCGATCATGCGGAGCAGGACGTCCTTTTGGTGCGCGGGGGTGTGGAACACGTGACCCTCGTTGGGATACACGACCATTTCGGTTTTCACGCCGAGCGTTTTTAGCGCGCGATAGAACTCGTAGGATTGCGGCGCCGGACATTCGCCATCGCGATCGCCCACCACCACCAGGGTCGGGGTTTTCACCTGCTTGATGAAATTGATTGCCGACATTTTCGCATACACGAATGGATCGTCGTAAACCGAGGCGCCGAAGTACGGGATCATCCATGTGTCGATGGAATTCTCGCCATAGTAACTCTGCCAGTTGGAGATGCCGGCTCCAGCCACCGCCGCGCGGAAGCGGTTGGTCTGCGTGACCGCGAACATGGTCATGAAACCGCCGTAGCTCCAGCCGGTGATGCCCACCCGCCGCGGGTCTATGGGCGCGGTGCGAACAGCCTCGTCCACGCCTGCCAGAATGTCGCGTAGATCGCCGCCGCCAAAGTCTTTGACGTTGGCCATGGCAAACTTTTCGCCCTGGCCGTAGCTGCCGCGCGGGTTGGGCATCAGCACGAAGTAACCCTGCTGGGAAAGGAGCGTGGGATTGAAACCCTGGTTCGGCCAGGAGGGTTTCAAACTCGAAGCGGGTCCCCCGTGCACGGCGACGACCATCGGGTATTGCTTGGCGGGGTCGAACTGGCTGGGATAGAGCAACCAGCCCTGGACGCGCATGCCGCCGCTTGGCCAATGCAGGCTTTTGGCTTCGCCCCACCGCGGTTTGCGCTGGCTGTTTTCGTGGGTCACCGGCTTCCAATCGCCGATCGGGCCCGCCCAGATCTCGGGCGGCTTCTGCCAGGAGTGGCGGATCACGGCGCTCGATTTGCCGTCGGCGGCGATGGAGATGCCGCTATCGTCGAATGGCGGATTGATGCTCTCGTCGCCCTGCCACAACCGCTCCAACTGGCCGTTGGCCGGATCGAGCTCGGAAATCGCGCTGCCGCCGTCGAAATGCTCGGTGAAGTAGAGGTGTTTGCCATTCCTGGGCCAGGTGATATTGCTGGCCGACGACGCGATGCCTGGAGTGAGGTCGCGGGCCGGCCCGCCGCCGGCGGCGATCTGGAAGATGTCGCCGCCGGTCGAGCCTTCATCGCTCATCAGGCCACCGATGAATACCATGGATGCGCCGTCCGGAGACCAGCGGGGCGCGGCGATCTGACGGTCGGCCGGCGGTCGATAGATGCCGGTCATCTCGCCGCCCTCAGCCGGCACGGTATAGAGTTGCGCGATCCACCAGTTGTCGTCGCCCGCTCCGTGCGCGGCGGTGGCTGCGAAGGTGCGGCCATCCGGCGACCAATCGTACTCATACACGTACATGTCTTTGGGAGAAAGCTGGCGCGCGGCTCCCGTAGCCACGTCGACCACGGTCAGCCGCTGTTCGTAAATCTCGGCGCCGAGCACGCCGGAATCGGGGGGCACGGGGTCGAGCGGACCGGCGGCATGCGGCAGATTTTCGGTATACAGAATGGCGATGCGCTTGCCGTCGGGCGACCAGCGCGGTTCGGCGAGGAGTCCCTTCAAGTGCGTCAACTGCCGTGGCGGGCCGCCGCCGGCCGCAACCACGTAGAGTTGGAGCTGATCTTTCTTCGCGCAGTCGGAAAGGAAGGCGAGCTGGTGCGAGTCGGGCGACCAGGCGATAGCGTGTTCGTCGCAACCGGTTTTCCCGGCTTTCCCATTGTCCGCGATGACGCGTGTGCGCGGGGCGATATAGATCGCCGACTGGCCCGGCGCCGCCAGCGCCTCCACATAAGCGACGTGCGAACCGTCGGGCGAAATCGCGGTTTGGAGGAAGCGATGGGTGGCCGCGATCTCGGCGAGGGCCGGGTCCACCGGAACGACCGGTTGCGCGCTGGCCACCGCGGCGGCCAGAAACAAGGCAAGTTTCATAAGTTGTGAGCTTATCAAGAAAGAGGAGGGGCCGGCGGTGGGCGGGGGCTTTGCAGTCTGCGAAAGAGACTGAGGTGTAGTGTTTTCCGGTCTGCAGGGGTCTTTGATAAGGATGATTCGCTTATCGAGGCTCGCAAATCACATTTACGGGCGGCCGGAGACTGTGGGGCAGGTTGGTAACCTGCAGCGGGTTGATAACCCGCTTTCGGCAGTTTCCCAGCGGCCCGCGAAGCGCCGATTCACAATCGGCGGCAGGATACCATCCTGCCCCGCAGGCGCCGCTTTGCGATGCGCCGTTCTCGCGGCGGTGTTGCCGGTTTTGGCTTCCGCGCAGCCGGGGGCTTTTATCGGGCCGGTTCGATCGACCCAGGTGCAACTCGCCGGTCTGGCCCAGCTTGCCGATGGGACGCTTCTGTATGCCGATGCTTACGGCGTGTACCGGGTTAAGGGGTCGCAGGTCGAGACTTTGCTGACCAACCCGGTCCAGGGAGGTGAGTGCATCGGCTCGTTCCCTGGGGTGGGCTGCATCGAGTGGGCGCCGCTGGTCTATCACACCAAACCCATGGCTGCCGATTCCAACGGCGCCATATATATTGCCGATCCGGAACAGCATCTGCTGGAGCGCTACGACGAAACCCAGCAAGCGTTCGCGACCATCGCGAGCAACGTTGGGGCTCCGACCTCGCTTGCCGCGTGGAGTGACGGCAGCTTGTATTTCAACGACCCCGCCGGCTGCCGCGTGCTCCGCTGGAACCAGAACGCGGTGACTACCGTCGCCGGCACCGGGACTTGCGGCTACAGCAACGACGGCGGACCCGCTACCGGCGCCGAAATTCTTGCGGTGACGGCGATTGCGCTCGATGGCGGCGGCAATCTGTACATTGCCGATGCCAAGGCGGGCGTGGTGCGGCGTGTCGACACCAACGGCATCATCCTGACGATTGTGGGAACCGGCAATCCCGGGATTGGAGGTGAAGCTACACCCGCCGGCGCGACGCCCCTCGACAATCCTGGAGGGCTGGCCGTGGACGCACTGGGCGACCTGTTCATCGCGGAAACCGGCGCCAACCGCATCCGCATGGTCGGCTCCGACGGACTGGTGCGCACGGTGGCGGGCGCCGCGAACAGACCCGGTTATATCATCGACTACACCTATGCGCTGCAGTCGCAACTCACCGCGCCGACGTGTCTGGCGATGGGTAACTCCGGCGGCCTGTTGATCTGCGACAGCGGTGATGAGCGCATTCGCGAACTGTTGCCGGCGGTTCCGGGGCGATGGGTCCTTCCGCTGAGCGGAAGCGCGATCGGGCCCAATGCCTGGGTTTCGATATTGGGCAATTTCACCTGCGTCCCCACCATGGATTGGAGCGATTGGATAAGAGCTACCGGCACGCTACCGACAAGTCTGGCGGGTGTTTCCGTAAGCGTGGATGGCCAACCCTCTGTAATCAGCTATATCAGCTCGACACGCATCGACGTGCTTTTGTCGCCCATCCTCGGCCCGGGGTGGCGAACCGCTGCCGTGACCTGGCCGGGCGGCAGCTTCAGCACCCAGATTCTGATCGCATTTAACGCGGCGCAATTCCTGTCGCAGGAGTTCAACGGCGTCCTCTATGCGCTCGCGACCGCGCCGGACGGGAGCGTGATTACTCCCCAACAACCGGCGCTACCCGGCGAGTTGGTCACGTTCTACGTCACCGGGCTCAACATCACCATGACGATCGTGCCGCCGTACGACACCACGCTGCCCGGGTCGATGCAACTGATCCTCGATAGTGTCGGTTACCCGGTGCTCACGGCGGGTTCGGGTTCAACCGGTGTGTCCGGGGTTGTAATGCAGCTCCCCACGAACCTCACACCCGGGGAATATCGGCTCAACCTTTTCTCGGGCGGATTCATCTCCCAGTTTCCGGCGTTTCTGCCCATCGGCGCGAACCGGTAGCCAGGCCCAGGCGCGCGTGCATTTCCAGGAACCCCGCCAGCGGAATCTGTTCGGCGCGCAGGCCGGCTTCGGGCCAGGTTTCCACGGCCGGGCCGTAGACCGGGGCCAGATTGTTGCGGAGCGTCTTGCGCTTATGGCGGAAGGCGTGGCTCATCAATTCCAGGACGCCATCGGCGTGGGGCACGGCGAGGCGGGGCTCCAGCAGGACAACCGCCGAATCCACCGCCGGCGGCGGTTGAAACGCGCCCGGCTTGACCTCAAACAGCAGACGCGCGCTGGCGAACAAGCCGGTAGCCACGGTGAGAAATCCGTAGGCGCGCTCCCCCGGCTGCGCCACCAGCCGCTCGGCCACTTCTTTTTGGATCAGAAACACGGCGCGCGGCGGATACAGACGGATCGTTTTTTCGATGATCGGTGTGGCCACGTAGTAAGGCAGATTACCGGCAATCGGGACGCTGCCCCATTGCCCCAGGTCGGCCGAGAGCGCGTCCGCTTCCACGATTTCAAGCCGCGGCTCATGGGCGAATTTTTGCCGCAGGTGTCCGGCGAGGTCTGGATCGAGCTCGATGGCTACTACCCGGCTGCTCTTTTCGAGCAGCTTCGCGGTCAGAGCGCCCCGGCCGGGGCCGATTTCGACCACCGTTGGCTCGGGCCGCGGACACACGGCCGCCGCGATGCGCTCTAGAATCGCGGGGTTTCGCAGGAAATGTTGGCCCAGCTTTTGGCGTGCCACCGGTTAGAAGATCGGGGTGGGACAGACCACCAAAAACGATGGTCTGTCCCACCTCTGGGTCGCCCAAACATGGCTCAACCTAAATTCCACGACATCAGGATCTCGGCGACTCGACGCGGCACGCAGAAGCGCGTGCGCCACGGCCCTCGCTACGGCTTCTGCCATGGGCTCTTAGCTTCGGGCGCTGCGAATGGGGACCAGAGATACGCGAACTTTGCCCCAGGCCGGTTGGCCGAAGAAAGTCGCCGGAGTGAAATAAGAAAACAGAATGATGCTTTCCATGTCGCGGTTCAGTTCGCCGCGCACCACGGAATAGTAGCGCACACGGCCATGCTGATCGATCGTCAAATCGACCACCGTACCGTCCGCGGGGGCGGACTCCGCCGTGGCGTCGATAGCCTCCACCCGCGGGATCTCGCCAATCACTCCCACTACCTTGCCATCCGGGTTGGTGGGCAAAGATACCGCCGGATCGTCGCTGAAGAGGTGATGCGCGAAGCTCAGGTTCGGCACCAGCATACCGAACGCCAAAAGGGAAGCAAATACCCCGCCCGCGACCGGAATGGCCATCGGACGCATGAGGTTTTCGAATTCCATGCGCAGACGGCCAGTCCAATAGGATACGCGCGATTCGCGGCTCAGACGCGTCAACTGGCGTGCCCGCTCCTGGGTGGCAAGCGCGCGCAATTTCGCCTGAACTTCTGGCGGGACCGGTGTCTGGCTCATCCTGCCCATCACCCGCTTCACGTCCCGCAGGCTGTCGTACGTCGCGCCACAGGCATCGCAACTTGCCAGGTGCGCCAGTATTGCCTCCCGCTCACCGCCCACGGTCCGGTGGTCGAGCAGCAGAGAGATCCGATCTCGCACGTTATCGCAGCTCATAGCTTTACTCGGCTGTCTTCGGCACCAATCGCATCGCCACCCCACCATCCAGGTGGCTGGCGAAACCCTGCCGCAGGGCTTCGCGGCCCCGCAGAATCCTCGACTTAACGGTTCCTAAGGAAACGTTCAAAATTGCGGCAATCTCCTCATAGCCCAACTCGGCGATGTCGCGCAGCACCACGGCTTCGCGGTAAACCGGATTGAGCTCCTCCAGCGCGGCCTCGACCAGCGTTTGCCGCTCGTGATCGAGAGTCATGTCGTACGGCGACCGGCCCTGATCGGCCAGAACCTCCTTCCAGTTCCGGCAATCTTCCGGGCCGGTATCGAGGTCCACCTCGCGCCGGCGGTGCCGGAAGAACCAGCGCCGCGCGTTGTGAGCCTCATTCACCGTAATTCGGTAAATCCAGGTACGCAGCGAGCTTTGCCCGCGGAAGTTTCCGATGTTGCGGAAAACTTTCAGGAAAACCTCTTGCACCACGTCGCCCGAGCTCGCCGGGTCGTTTAGCAGCCGGATCGCCAATGCGTACACCGGTTGTTGGAAGCGCTGAATCAACTCTTCATACGCTCCTTCCGCGCCTGCCCGCAAACCTTCCACCAGGCGCAGATCTTCCGCATCGACTGCGGTTGCAGCCGACTGCTCCGGGCTCAGGTCCAGAATCGAAGTCGCCAAAGGTAGCCTCGCGATCCGTCTGCCTTCACGCTAACAGGAAAACGCATGATCCCGCAATTATGTAGACACCAGAGGCCTAGGAAAAGTTCCGTATGGGTTACAATCCTAGTTGCCGGCTATGCTTAGAACCACGCTTGCCGCCCTCGCCCTGGGTACCTTATGGAGTGCCGGCGCCGCCATGGGCGCCTCGCCGATTCGGACGCTGATCGTCGATGGACAGAATAATCACGACTGGCGCCAGACCACGCCGGTCCTGGTGAAGATCCTCGACGCGTCAGGCCTGTTCCAGACTACGGTAATTACCGCGCCTCCCAAAGGCGCCGATTTCAGCTCATTTCACCCCGATTTCGGCAAGTTCCAGGTCGTGATCTCCAACTATAACGACTGCGCCGGCGGTACGCCCTGGCCCGCCGAGTCGCAAAAAGCGTTTGAGGAATACGTGCGCGGCGGCGGTGGCTTCGTTTCCTATCATGCCGCCGACAATGCCTTTCCCGACTGGACCGCTTACAACCTGATGATCGGTATCGGCGGCTGGATGAACCGCAACGAAAAGGCCGGACCGTATTGGTATTTTGCCGAGGGCAAATTGGTCTCGGATCCCTCGCCCGGCCCCGCGGGAAGCCATGGGGCCCGCATGCCGTTTGCGGTGGTGATTCAGGATCGCGACCACCCCATCACCAAGGGATTACCGCCCCTGTGGATGCACGCCGCCGATGAATTGTACGCCCACCTCCGCGGCCCCGGTCAAAACATGACCGTGCTGGCAACCGCCTATTCCGATCCGGCTAACAAAGGAACCGGCCACGACGAACCGATGCTCATGGCTTTGCGCTATGGCCGGGGACGGATCTTTCACACCACCTTGGGACACGACCGGGCGGCGATGGAATGCGTCGGCTTTATCGCCACCTTTTTACGAGGCTGCGAATGGGCCGCCACGGGAAAGGTGACCGAGAAAGTTCCGCCCGATTTTCCCACCGCCGATCAGGTCAGCTCGCGGCATTTAACCATTCCGTAGCCAATTTCACCTTTACGTACTAGAACTGCAGAACCATAACCAAAGTCAGGCTAATAATGCTTTCTTTCCGAAGGCAGTATGTAGTTAGCAGTAACGATCCAGTAGGAAAGGAGTACTTCGATGTATAGTATTTTGAGTTTTGGAGGGCAGAGGGTAGAAGCCGTAGTCTTGGCCGTCGAACCGAATCGTCTCCGCATCGCCGTAAAGGATAGTGAGGACGCTGAAGTCCTGCGATATGAGGCTGGCCAGTGGTTACGGGAATCCGGCGAGCCGGTGGAGTTTGAATCCATCCTCGCCGGCGATCAAACTGCGATCGGCACATCGGCGAGGTATTTGGTTACCTCCGAACGATACCAAGCGCGCACCGCCAAGGTGGCTCTGTGTGTTTCCTCGTCATGTTCCCCCAAGCATACCCGGCATTCCCGCCCGCGGACGCGTTTAGCCACTGGCTCCGCCCGCGCCACGAGAACCGGCGTCGTGATCGACTGAACTTCCAGGAATTCCTGATTCATTTCGGTTCCTTCTCCGTTCCACTACGTAACTATCGGCGGAAAGGACGCCGCCGATTAGGGCATTCCCTGCATGTCAACGGTTGCCAGGAGAATACGGCAACTGGGCTTTAGCCGCAAGATGCGCCTTGGTATATCCCTCATGGTCTGCCTTGGTAAACAACGTTCCTGCAACCATTGTCTGGTCTCAAAAGGTATGAGCGGTAGTGGGCGGAGTACCATAGGAGTTTCATGCCGACCATTTCCTCGACCGACTTGACGCGCCTGGTGGAAGCGATTCTCGAAGGGGGAGGGGTTCCGCCGCACAAGGCAAGGGTAGTGTCCGTATCTCTGGTAGCCGCCAATCTTCGCGGCGTCGATACGCACGGAGTGCAGCTCCTGCCCTTCTATATCGACCAGTTGCTGGCTGGAGAAATGGACCCTCAAACGGACGGAGAAGTGATTTCCGAGCAAGGCGCGTGCCTGTTGTTCGACGGCCACAACGGGCTGGGCCAATGGATTGCGGAAATCTGTTGCGGCCACGCCGTGCGGATTGCCCGCGAGCTCGGAATGGCAATCGTCACGGCCCGCGAGTCGAATCACTTTGGAGCCGCCGCCTGGTGGGCCGAGAAGATGCGCCAGGCAGGGCAGATCGGCATTGTGATGTGCAACGCTTCGCCCATTGTTCCCCCTTGGCAGGGCCGCGAGGGGCGCGTCGGCACCAACCCCATCTGCGTGGCCTTGCCCGGTCCTTGGCTGCTCGATATGGCCACCACGACCGTCGCGGCAGGCAGGGTCTTCAAAGCCTTCATCAATCGCCAGCCGGAGATCCCGCCGGGCTGGGCATTCGATTCCTCGGGTGTTCCCACCACCGATACCGCGGCCGCTTACAAAGGCATGTTGTCGCCGCTGGGGGGCTACAAGGGCAGCGGGCTGGCGATGATGGTGGAGATCCTCTGCGCGGTGCTCTCGGGCGGCGCGATGTCGACGGAGATCGGCGGCATCCGGTTTCGCGGGCGCCTGGTGCGCGTCTCTCAAACCTTCATTGCCATCGATGTTGCCCGGTTCATGCCGCTCGAGGAGTTCACGGCAAGAATGGAAAAGCTGGTCAACCTGATCAAGTCCACCCCCACCGCGCCCGGCTACGACGAAGTGCTGGTGGCGGGCGATCCGGAGTGGCGCATGGAAGCCGAACGGCTGGAACACGGTATTCCCATTCCCGAAGGCAATTGGCAAAAGCTCATGGAAGCCGCCGATCGGGTTCACGTGACGGTGCCCGCAATCCGGCCGCTACAATAGAAAGAGTGCTGGTCACCATCGCTCCGTCCGGCGGCAATCCGGCGGCTTCAGTGCCGCGCCCGGTCTGGTTGCGCGCCCCGGCTCCGGTGGGCGACAACTACCGTGAGCTCAAGGAACTGATCGGCCGTTTGCGCCTCCACACGGTGTGCGAGAGCGCGGCGTGTCCCAACGTGGGGGAATGCTGGAATCACCGCACCGCGACTTTCATGATTCTGGGTAACGTTTGCACCCGCCGCTGTGGGTTCTGCGCGGTCGAAAAGGGGGCCCCCCTACCGGCCGATTACGACGAGCCGCGCCGCGTAGCCGAGGCCGTGGCGGCCATGGGGCTGAAATTCGCCGTGGTAACCAGTGTGGATCGCGACGACCGCGAAGACGGCGGGGCCGAGCTGTTCGCCCTCACCATTCGGGCCATCCGCGAAAAGGTTCCGGCTTGCGGCGTGGAAGTGCTGACGCCGGATTTTCAAGGCAAGCTGGGGCCGGTGGAAACCGTCATGGAGGCCGCGCCGGACATCTTCAATCACAACACCGAAACCGTTCCCAGGCTTTACCGCCAGGTGCGCATCGGCGCCCGCTACGAGCGCTCTCTGGAGGTCCTGGCGCATGCCCGCAAGGTGCGGCCGTCCACACCCACCAAGAGTGGGTTGATGCTCGGGCTGGGCGAGAGCGTGGCCGAAGTGCTCGCCGTGATGCGCGACCTGCGCGCTCAGGGCGTAGCCATCCTGACGCTCGGCCAATATCTCCGCCCCTCGCCGCGGCACTTGCCGATCGCCCGTTTCGTCTCTCCCGAAGAGTTCGCCGACCTCGGCCGGGCTGGGCGGGAGCTAGGCTTTGCCCACGTCGAATCCGGCCCCCTGGTGCGCAGCTCCTACCATGCGGCCAAGGCAGCCCGGTAAGGCGCGCAGGAATATGGCCGCCGATGAACACCGATGAACGCCGATAAGAAAAGCACGGGTTTATCGGCGTTCATCGGCGTTCATCGGCGGCTCAAATTTCCGCTGCGCCTCGCCAATACTCTTTGATCATGGCGCGCCGCCGTTTCTTTGTCGACCGAATCGATCAGGGGCTGGCCGAACTGCGCGGCGAGGAAGCCCGCCATCTTACCCGCGTCCTGCGCGTCGAAGCCGGCCAGCAATTCGAAATCTCCGACAACTCGACCGTCTGGCTGGCGGAGATTGCCGAAGCTCGTGGCGAGCGCGTGGTGTTTCGCACCCTCGCCCCGCTTGCTGAGCCGGCGCTGCCGGTGCACGTCACCCTGGTTGCGGCGCTGTTCAAGTTCGACCGCTTCGAGTGGATGGTGGAAAAGGCCACCGAACTCGGTGTGGCGCGCATCCAGCCGGTAGAAGCCGCTCGCACCGAGAAGGGGCTGTTCGAGGCTTCGGCGAAGCGCATCGAGCGGTGGCGCCGGATTGCGCGCGAGGCCAGCCAGCAATCCCGCCGGTCGCGCCTGCCGGAGATCGCCGCAGCGCTTCCGCTGGCGCGCGTTTTCGAAACCGCCTCCGGGGCGCGCTATTTTCTCGATGAAGCCGGCGCGCCGCCCCTCGTTTCCGTCCTCGACCGGCCGCACGCGGCGCCCGCCGAGATCTCTCTGGCCATCGGGCCGGAGGGCGGCTGGACGGAAGCCGAACGCCAGTTGGCCAGCCGGACCGGTTGGCGCCCGGCCGGACTGGGCGCCGGCATTCTGCGCGCGGAAACCGCCGCCATAGCGGCTCTGGCCGTGGCCTGGAGTGTCGGTAGCACAGGCTTTGGTTAGCCAGTGACCTCACTCCTTGGGCGGCACGGTAATGGTCAATTTGCCGTGATGGATGCCCTTGGCGGCGATCAAACGGTCGGCGATATCGCGCACGCCTTCGGCCTTGCCGCGCAGCACCAGCACTTCCAGACAGTTGGAATGATCCAGGTGCACGTGCAGGGAACACACGATCTGATGGTGATGCTCGTGCTGCATGCCGGTCAGGCGGTCGCTCAGTTGGCGGATATGGTGATTGTAGATGAGGGTTAGCGTACCCACGACTTCCTGGTTCGGAAGCGCGGCTTTTTCCTGGATCAGGCCGTCCCGAATCAGGTCTCGAAATGCCTCCGAGCGGTTGGCGTAGCCCCGTTCGGAAATGGAGCGGTCGAATTGTTCCAACAGGTCTTTAGGGATGGCGACCCCGATGCGGGAAAGCTCGTCGGGAGGATGGGAAGAGACGCTCATGGCATCTCCAAAATACCGTACTTGCCCGCATTTGGCGGCGGCCGCCGGCCAGAGGCCACCTGACCCGCAAAAGTACAACAGCTTCAGTGACAGGCCAGGAGGCCTGTCCTACCCCATGGTCCAGAGAATTCCGCCCAGAATGTGTTTGTAAAGAATCGGGTCTGAGTAGGATTCTTTCATATGTCCCAAGGACGTGTAGAATTGGCGGGAGCCGTCCTGGCGCAAGGTCCAGGCCAGCGGCATCGCGTCGCCCACCAATCCTCGCGGGTATTTGGCGCGGTCCGGGTCGTCCAGCTTGGAAGGATCCGTGACCAGCAGCGGATGGAGATCCGGATTCATGTACTGCAGAAAGTAGCACTCGTCTTCCCACGCGAAGCTGGCGGCCATGCCCAGGGTGGCCGGATGATTGGGGTCTTTGACGCGGATCGTGAATTTCTGGAATTTCGGATGGCGAAGGAAGCTGCCGCCAAGGATCGACCAGAAGTAGGGCCAGTTGCGCTCCGATCCGGACGCGGAATGAATGGCGGCGAAGCCGCCGCCGGCCTTGATATAGCGTTCAAAAGCGTCGCGTTGGGCGTCGCTGGTGAAGGCCTCGTTGTTGCTGTTGGAAAAAACGACGGCCTTGTAGGTCTTGAGCGTGGCGTCTGTGAAAACAGCCGGATCGTCACCGGCATCCACCGCGAAGCTGTTTTCGGAGCCCATCTTGCGAATGGTGGCTACGCTGCTGGCGATGTTGTCGTGCACGTAACCTTTGCCGTTGCGCGTATAAACCAGAATCCGGCTGGCAGCCGGCTGGGCGGAGGCGGCAGCCAGCGAAATCTGGAGCGCGGTTCCCGCCAGGAAACCGCGCCGTGTCACGGAAGAAATGTCAGGCATATCAATTGATAGCTTAGAACGAAAGGCGGAGCGCGAAGCGGAGCTGGCGCTCATTGCTGGCCGAGGTGATTTGCGTGTAGCCGTTCAGCGACGTGATGACGCCGTTCACGAAGGTGGCCGAACTGACCGTAGCGCCGGGGTTACCGAACTGCGGT
>Ga0187848_10002404_pt1 | contig 14776 bp, 12 predicted proteins | sample June2016WEW_4_40_FD_132424 | JGI IMG/M metagenome (GOLD analysis project Ga0187848, IMG submission 132424) | Peatland microbial communities from SPRUCE experiment site at the Marcell Experimental Forest, Minnesota, USA - June2016WEW_4_40 | ecosystem: Environmental > Terrestrial > Soil >... | reverse complement strand
AGCTTGGCCTTGCCGAGCTTGGCGCGATGCGAGCGGCCGAGCGCCGCGTCCTTGAGAGCTTCGGGGGTCCAGCCGGGCCGTTTGGCGCACGGGCCGGAAGAAAAACGCGCGTTATGGGGCCGCGCGGCGGGCGTGTTCGTCATGATGTGCCATCCTTTCAGATGGGCGCCTCTCGTTGGGGAGAGGTGTCCCGCCGTCGCTGCTACAGGACGACGCGAAGAATGGCAAGGCAAAATATTGCGGGAAATTTCGCGCGAACTATCCGCGCCGCTTGCGTCGACCGCCGCCCGCGCCGCCGATTCCGCCCGACGGCGGCGCGCTCGAATCGTCCGCGCGCGGCGGCTCGACCGGTTCGCTGAAACGCTGGTAGCGCACGCCGGTGAAGAAGACGATCTGCGCTCCGCCGTCGCGCGGCGCATGATGTTTTCGCTCGTGCCCCCCTGCGGGCCGAAAAAGGACAAGCTCGCCCATCGCCAAACCCCGACCACGCCGCGGCGCCGTATCGCGCGTCGCGCCATCGCGCACATTACGCTGGGTGAAGGTTAATACTTAGTCAATGAGAACGCCGTAACCTGAAGCCGTTCGGCCCTCGCACAATGGAGCGCGTTTCTTGGCTTCGGATCTCTCTCCGACCGACCTGCCTTTTCTCGCGACGCTCGCGCGCAGCCCTCGCCCCGCCGATCGGCGGCTGTGGTTGCGCGTGGCGACCGATTACTTTCTCACCGCCCCGTTCTCGACGCCCGAGCACCGCGCCGAGTTCGTCGCCAAGTTGTCCGAGGGCCTGCGAGACGCCGACGACGCGACGCGCAGCGCGATTGCGCGCAAGCTTGCGCCCTGCGCCGAGGCCGCCGAGGTCCTGGCGACCCTCGAATCTCTCGGCGGCGAAGCCGCGCTCCATGTTCTGCAATGCGCGGCCGCGGCGCCGCGCGAGCGGCTGCTCGCCGCCGCCGCGGCGGACAATGCGCGCGCCTGCGCAGTCGCGCGGCGCGACGATCTCGACGCCGAACTCGCAGGCGTTCTGGCCGAGCACGACGAAATCGAAGTGCTGCTGGCGCTGGCGCGGAACCGCCGCGCCGCGATCGATCCGCGGCTTTATGCCGCGCTCGCCCGGCGCGCCAGACAGCGGATCGAGGGCATGCTGGATCGACGGTTGGCGGAGGCGCTGCTCGATCGCGGGCCGGCGCGCGTCGAGCAGGCAGCGCTCTTCCTCGAAGCCGATTCGGGCCGGCGCGCCGAAATCCTGACGGCGGCCCAACGCGCCGCGCTCGCCGCGCCGCGGCCCTCGGCCCCGCCGCGCGAGGCGGCGGAGGCGATCGCGCGGCTCGAACGCTTCGCGCTCGACGCCGATCCCGAGCGCTTCGCCGGCGCCCTCGCCGCGACGCTGGAGTGCTCGGTCGAACTCGCCAAGAGGATCGCCGGCGATTCTTCCGGCGAACCGCTGATGGTCGTCCTCGCCGCGCTCGGCGCGCCGAACGACGTGACCGTCCGCATCCTGACTTCGCGCGATCTGCAGGACGGCGCCGACTATCGACGCGTCGGCGCCCTGGCGCGTCTCAAAGACGCCTTGAGCCCCACGGCGGCGAAACTGGTCGTGGCGGCGATGATCGGCGATTCGGCGCGTCCGCGCGCGCGCCGCCAGACCGTGCTCGACCCCAGCGCCGCGCCGACGCCGAGCCGCCCGGCGGCCGTCGAGCCGCTCGCGGGCGCGGCGCCCCGCACCTGGATCAAGGAAACGATGGCGACTCCCGCCGCGCTACGCCGCCGGCGCGCCTTCGCTTTCGCATCCGGGCGTCGGCTGCTCGACGGCCCCGGGTAGCCGGAAGCTTCGTCGCGACCCCTGCGCCCCGATCACCGACCGTCCGTCGCCAGCGGCGCGCCGTCGATCATGACCGCACGATCGGCGGGCCATTTCAGCCGATAGGCGAAACGGATTTCTTTCGATTCGCCCGGTTTGAGATCGAGCGTCCAGCTCATCACGCCGCGCTTGTCGCCGACCTGCTTTTCCGTCGGCGGCGTCGTGGCCGGCGAAAGATCGACCGAGATCGCGGTGTTTTCCGACACCGGCATCTGGTCGACGACCTGCACCTTGACCGGGAAGGCGTGAAGATTCTTGACGCTGGTGGTGAATTCGCGCGTCTCGACTTTGGTCTGATTGTACCAGGTCGGATCGTTCTCCTTGCGGTTCACCGGCGCGCGCTGAACCGTGATCTTGTCGTCGCCGCCGAACCCGAGATCGACGCCGTCGCCGGGCGCGACGAAGCCGATCCGGTTCTGACCGAGGTAAGCGCCGTCGCGCAACAGCGCCACTTGGCCGGCGAGGATCGGGGCGTCTTCGGCGTCGACGAAATGCACCTGGACGTACGCGGTCGGATCGATTCCAGGGGCGGTCTTCACCGTAAGCGTCGGCTGCGCGACGAGGCGGTCGAGCACGAACGACTTCTGCGCCCCGTCGCTGGCGAGGCTGACCCGCCCGGGCGCGCGGAACTGAGCGGAATAGGCGTTCGCCTGCAACTGGGCGGTCGCCTGCTGCGCGGCGATCGGCGCGGGCGGCGCCGCGGGGAGCGCCTGAGAGGCGGCGTCGAGGCGCAACGCCGCGCCGCCTGGCGCGGCCCTGCCCTTCGCCATCGGCGCCTCGTCCGTCAACTCCGGCTGCCAGAAGTCGATCGTCTCGCTCCGCACGTCGGCGACGTCGACGGCGCGAGCGACGCGCGCGGTCGAGACGGTGAGCGCGACGTCGCTCCAGTCCTCGCCGGTCGTCTGCGAAATCCCGGCCCGGCGCGTCAGCGTCAGGGTGTCGGCCCCGTCCGCGGTGTTCAGCGCCGCGTCGTATGCGGGAACCCAACCGACGCCGGGGACGCGGTAGGAGAGCGTGAGCGAAGCATGCACGCCCTGCGCGGCCGCGAGCGTGACGCTCGCCGTTTGCTTGGCCGCTTGCGAGCGCGGGGTCTGGCGCTGCGCTTCCAGCGCCTTGATGTCGCTATCGAGCGCATGCGCCTTGTCGAGGGCCGGGCGCAGGTCCGCGCCGACCTTGGCGAGCGCCGCTTCGACGGCGTCCCAGGCGGCCGGCCAGGCGTCGACGTCGAGCGGCTTGGCGTCAGAGGAAAGCTTTTCGGGTCCGCTTTGCGAAAAGCGCAGGATCATCGCGCGCTTGGCTTGCAGCGCGTCGATGGTCGTCTGCAGGCCTTCGCGCTGATCGCGAAGCGAGGCGATCTTGGCGGCGAGCGCATCGTCGGGCGCCTTGGCGTCGGCCGGAGCGACGCGCGTCTCGACCGCGCCGATCGTCAGCGCCGCGCCGGCGACGCCCTCCACGCGCAGCGAGGCTGGATCGAGCGAAAGGGGCAAGTCTTTGAAAACGACGACGTTATCGCCCTGGGAAAGATCGACTTCGGCGACCCGCGCGACGATCGCGGCGTCGGGATAGACGATCACCGAGTCGATCTTGGAGGCGGCTTCGATTTCGCCGGCCGACGCTCCGACCGAAGACGCCGCGGTCGCGGCGAGCGTGAACAACGAGCAGGCGATCATGCGCATGGGAACTCCTCGGATGGTCCAAATCATCGCACAGCGAGGGGTTCATGTGGCGTCGCCGGCAAGGCGAAATTACGGTCCGCGCGCGGCGTTGCGACAATGTGAGGCGCCGCGCGCGGCGCGCTCAACCGAGGAAGCTCAGCACAGTCGGAGCGAGATAGCCGAACGCCATCAAGACCGCGCCGATCGCGCCGAGGCCGACTGCGAACCAAGCCAGAATGGACATGCCGGTGATGATCGCCGCGGAAGCCAGGACGATGGCGATTTGCAGCGCCCCGCTGGCGTATTCGAAATGTTCGAGCTTGCGGTTCGACCTTTCGCGTCCCTCGGACGCCGCCATGGCGCGCTCCTGGATCGCCTCCAGGCTGTCCTCGGGCTTCTTGGGATCCTTTTCGAATTTCGCCACCGTGGCCTTCCAGTCGGCGATCTGCTTGTCGAACGCCTCCTGCGCCTTGGGGTCGCTCGCCGCGGCGCGCTCGACCTCGAAGGCCTGGGCGGCGGTTTCGGCGATCGTCGAGCGCATTTTCTTGGCTTGGTAGAAATTGAACAAATCGGACGATTCGATGTTCTGTTCGGTCGAGCGGTGCTCGGCGTTTTTGGCGCCGGCTTCCGCCAGAGCGAGGAACAGCGCGAGGATGGCGATGATCAGCGCGACCTTCTTGTCTTCGGATTCGACGGCGTCTTCGAGCGGCTCGGCCATTGCTTCCCCCATGCGGCTGAGCGGCGCACCGACGCGCCGCGAGGCGTTCAACTACGCAGATTCGTCGCGACGTGAAAAGCCCGCCCTACCGTTCGGGCGCCATCGGCTGGCCCTGGCGGATTTTGCCGGCCGGCGCCGAATGCATCGCCTCGCTCGAAGGGGAAGGCGCATGAGCGTCTCGCCGGTCGAAATTGACGAGATTGGACGGCTCCTTCTCGACCCCGCCCGCCTTGCCGTTCAGCCGCGCCATATCGCGCGCCAGCCGCGCGATGGCTTTGCGAAGCGCCTGATCGCCCGCCGCGCGGCGGCTGGACGGAGCCTCGACGCGGCGAGCCCGCAACGGGTCGACTTGGCGTTGCGCTTCGGTCCGCCCGGCGCGCTCCGCTCGCAGCGCCCCTTCGGCGATCTCGCGCGCTGCGGCGAGCAGGCTCAACTGATCGGCGAGATCGCGCTTGGCCGCTTCGACCGCTCGCAGCGCGGCGTCGCGTTCGGCGAGACGCGCCAGTTGGCGTCCGTTTTCCAGCACCGCCTCTTCGCGCGCCGCCTCGCTGCGCGCAAGCCGCGTCTCCGCTTCGCCGAGCGCGGCGGCGAGGCGCGCGCGTTCGGCTTCGGCCGCCTTCGCGCCGGCCTCAGCCGTCCGCCCGCTCTCCGCCAGCCTCATCTCGAGGCCGGACACGTATGTCTGCAGGGTGGCGATCGCCGTGCGATTTTGGTCGACGAGGTTTTTCAGCTCGCGATGGCGCGCCTGCGCCGCGACGACCGCAGCGTCCGACCCGTCGCGCTGAAACGTCAGGTCGCGAAGCTCGATCTGAGCCGCGCCGAGTTCGCCGCGCAGTTCGCTCAGTTCGCGTTCGAGCGCGTCGAATTCATCGCTCCGCGCGCCGATCTCGACCGCGCGCTCGGCGGAGACTTCCGCCAAGGCGACAATTCGGCTCGCCTGCCGACCGATCTCGATCTGTCGCTGCGCGGCGATCTCCTCGGCGGCGCGCAGACGCTGCTCCAGCCGAAGCTGATCGACCGCGTGCTGCGCGCGCAACGCGTCGCGCTCGGCGATCGCCTGCGCTTCGGTCAGCGGGGCCTGCAGGCGCGCCCGCGCCTCGGCGAGCCGCCGCGCGCGGCGCGAGATCGCCGGCGCCGCGGCCACCGCCAGCAGCGCGGCGACCAGGAATCCGATGGCGGAAAAAATCAGCTGCTCGATCAATTTCGTCGCCGTCCGAAACCGAAAACGGTCGACATCATCGCATGACGCCGCCAATCAAGCAAAGAGCCGCGAACCCGCCGCGATAGGGCTCGCCGCTAGAAGGGGTTCCACGTCGAGCGGGGCGTGAATTTCAGATAGCTGAGGTTGACGCCCAAACGGGCGCCGATGCCCGAGCGGATCGGCACGACGATCACATTGTCAGCGCCGAGCGCGGTAAAGCCAAAGCCGCCGACGAAGTAGGCCGAGCCGTCGATGCCGCCGAAGCGGCGGTAAATCGCGTTCACCGCGGGCAGGTTGTAGACCAGCATCATCGTTCGGTCGCCGTCGGCGCCGGCGTCGAAGCCGAGCGACGGGCCCTGCCAAAAGATCTTCTCGTCGCCCGCATTGCGCGTGTACATCTTGCCTTCGCCGTAACGCAGGCCGCCGACAAAGGCGGCCGACGCTTCCTGACCGAGGATATAGCCGTTGGGCAGGCCCCACCGTCGTCCCGCCTCCTGCACGACCTCGGCGAGCCCGCGCGAGACGGCGCCGAAGAAACGATGGCCGCTGTCGACGATTTCATCGAGCGAGAACTGGGCGGGCGGGTCGGCCCGAGCGGGACCCACCGCCGCGACGGCGCTCGCCGCGACGGCGGCGCCCAGCAATTCCCGGCGCGTCAAACTCGACATCGCTGTTCTCCCCCTCTGCCCGCCGACCGCGCGGCCCCGCGGAATCAGCCTTTCCGGCAAAAAGTGTCGCCTTGATGGCGAATCGCCAGGACGGGCGAAGTCCTGCCCGACTATCCCCGGGGCCGATTGACGCTTCATTAACGATCGGCGACGCGCGCCGCCAGACTCGGATCGCCCCAGGCGACAAAGCCGCCGTTGCGCAATCCGGCCGCGACTTTGCCGTAGACCAGCGGCCCGCCCTCGACGGCCAGCACAACGCCGCCGGCGGCGCGAAGCACCGCGTCGCCCGCCGCGGTGTCCCACTCCATCGTCGGGGCGAAGCGCGGATAGACGTCGCCCTCCCCCTCGGCGATGACGCAGAACTTCAGCGACGACCCCGCCGAGCGCCGCTCGCCGACGGGCAGGCGCTCGAGAAAGGCTTCGGTGGCCGGATCGCCGTGCGACCGGCTGGCCAGGGCGACGAGCGCTTCGGGGGCCGGCCGCGCGTGCAAAATCCGCCATGACGCGGCGTCCGGCAGTTCAGCGCCGACCGGCGCTCGGCAGGCGTGGGCCGTCCGCCCGCCGAACCACAGGCGCTCGAGAGCGGGCGCGTAGACCGCGCCGGCGATAGGAACGCCGCGGGCGACAAGCGCGACATTGATCGTGAACTCCCCGTTGCGAGCGACGAATTCCCGAGTGCCGTCGAGCGGGTCGACCAAGATGAAGCGTTCGGCGATCTCGATCGCTTGGCCAGCGGCCGTCGCCTCTTCGGCGACGATCGGAATCGGCGTCGCCAAGCGGCTCAGCCGGTCGCGAATGATGGCTTCGGCCCGCTCGTCGGCCGCGGTCACCGGGCTGCCGTCCTTCTTGGCGCGCGCCGCCGCGCCGCCGCGATATTCCTCCATCACCGCGGGTCCGGCCGCCAGCGCGACGGAAGCGAGAAAGCGCGCAATGGCGTCGCTCGTTTCGCTGGCCAGATCGACCGGCCGCGCCCCCTCGTCTGCATTCATCGAAAATCCGTCCTCGGCGTAAAGCTGTTCATTGCGCAGTCGCGGGGCGCCGGCGAATCCGTTACGATCGTATATGAGCCCGATCGCGTGATTCGCCGCGCCGATGGCGGCAAAGACCACAGGAAAAGCCCAATGACAATTGTCGCCCTCGCACCGATGGACCTCGCCGCCCTGCTTTGCTCGCGCGTCTGCCACGACGTGATCAGCCCGGTCGGCGCGATCGTCAACGGTCTGGAAGTTCTGGAAGACGAAAAAGACCCGGAAATGCGTGCGGTCGCGATTGATCTGATCAAGAAGAGCGCGGCTTCGGCGTCGGCGCGGCTGCAATTCTGCCGGCTGGCCTTCGGCGCGGCCGGCTCGGTCGGCGCTTCCGTCGACACCGGCGACGCCGAATCGGTGCTGCGAGGCCTCATCGCCAACGAGCGCACCACCGTCGTTTGGAACCCGGCCCGTCAATTTGCGCCCAAGAACAAGGTCAAGCTGCTGCTGAACCTTGGCCTCATCGCCCTTTCCGCGATTCCCCGCGGCGGCGTCGTCACCGTCGATCTGACCGGCCAGGACGAAACGCTCGCCCTCCGCGTCGAAGCCAAGGGCCCCAACGCGCGTTTCGCCCACGGCGTCGCCGACCTGGTCGCGGGACAGCCGGAAAGCGGCGCGGTCGACGCGCACACGATTCAGCCGTTTTTCGCCGGGCTCGTCGCGCGCGATTGCGGCATGGAGATCGCGATCGTCAGCGAGGCGGAAACGGTGACGCTGGAAGCGCGGCCCGTCGTCGCGGTCGCGGCGTAATCAGATCGTCGAGAAGCGCGTTTCAAGGCTTCTTAACGCGGGCGAGGCATGATCGCGCCGCGATCGCCGAATCGTATCGCGTCGGGCTCGAAGCGAAGGACCGGATTCCCTCGAGGTTCCTCGGGCGAGCCAGTCAATTCCGCCTCGCGCGACGCGATTGCGACGCATGGGAGCGACGACCGCGCGCGGCCGGCCAAATGAGGACAACGAAATGAAACAGGTGCTCGTGGTTGATGATTCCCCGGTCATCCGGAAGATCGCGCGCCGCATCCTCGAGGGCATGAACTTGAGCACTTCGGAGGCGGGCGACGGCCGGCAGGCGCTGGCGGCCTGTTCGTTCGTCATGCCGGACGCCATTCTCGTCGACAGCGCCATGCCGGTGCTGGACGGCTATGAATTCCTCAGGGAGCTGCGCGCCATGCCGGGGGGCGACAAGCCGAAGGTGGTGTTCTGCACCAGCGAATACGATGTCGCCCAGATCGCCCGCGCGATGCACGCCGGCGCCGACGATTTCATCATGAAACCGTTCGATCGCGAACACGTTCAATCGAAATTCGAAAGCATCGGCGTTTGTTGATCAGGCGCCGCCGCCGGGGCTGATTCCCGGCGGCGACCGCCGGGTCATTCCGAGATCGGCGCCTCGTCCGCGGGAAGCGGCGCGTCATCGCCTTCCTCACTCAGATTCGCTCCGGCGTGGAAGCCGTAGGGCGAGCGCAAGCGCCGCCGACGACCCCGGCCGGGAAAGCGTCCGTCCGCCGGCGCCTCGGAGGGGGGAGCGCCGAGATCAGGCGCGCCGCCCGGTTCCCCGCCGGTCTCGACAATCGGAGCGGGCTGCGCCTCGCCCGCCTCTTGGGGTCCGAGGATGCGCGGCGCCGCGGTGATGAACGAAGGCAGGGCTGAGGGCGCCTCCGGCGCTTCGGCGGGGCCCGGCGCCTCGCGCGGGAGCGAAGGGTCGCGGTAGGGACGGAATTCGCGCGGTCGCCCGTCGCGCCCGCCCTGGCCTTGACGATCCTGCCGATCTTGGAAAGGACGATCAGGCCGAGGGCCGCGATCCTGGTGACGATTGTTGGCGCGGTCCTGGCGGCCCTGGTAACCGCCGCGATCGCCCTGGATCTGGCGCTCGCCCTCGCCCGGCGCCCGCTCGGCGTAAGGCTGGCTCGCAGACGGAGGCATCGGGCCGGGTTGCGGCTGGTAGGGCTGCGGCGGCGGCGCATAGGGAACGGGAGCGCGCTCCGCGGGCGAGGCGAATCGATCGGACAGACCGCCGACGTCCTCCTCGTCTTCGATTTCGTAAGCTTCGGCTTCGCCCGGCGGGCGGCCGCCGCCCTGGGCGTGGAGTTGCGCGGCCTGGGCGGCCGCGATCAGGCGAAAATAATGCTCGGCGTGCTGAAGATAGTTCTCCGCCGCGACCGGATCGCCTCCCGTATGCGCGTCGCGCGCCAACTGCAGATATTTCTCGGCGACATGATGGGCGTTGCCGCGGATCTTGACGTCCGGCCCGTTGGATTCGTACGAACGCGTCAACGGATTGGGGCCGCGCCGATTGTTCGACGGGCGACCGCGCATCCGCTTATTCTGACCAGGTCTCATCGTTTATCCCTTGATTTACCTTGATTCCATTTCTTGCCCGCACAGCGTTCGCGCGCGCCCCCAACCCCGCGCGGTTCGAGCGCGCGGCGTGGCGAAACCTAGGACGGTCCATTTCAACATCGGCGAATTGGGTTCTTGCAGGATCGCCCTGCCTGTCCTCGTCGCGTCCGCGCGCTGATCGCCCCAGTGATCGGCCGCTTGGCGGTCCATCGATAATACGGCTGTTTTGGCTTCGCAGCCCGTCGCCGGTCGCCAACCTCTACCGGTCGTGCGCATTTCGGCTCGTTCTGGAAACCGAGCGTCGTCGACGCTGTCGTTTCGACGACGAATCTCGAATTACACTAGCTCCTTTTCGACCCCGCGCCAAGAGGCAAGTTGCACGCGGCGTCTGCCGCAGGAGAAATCCTCCCGTCGGCGCTGGCGATTCCGGCCGCCTTCAAATGGCGCCAAGCGCCGGCGGCGTCCTCGGCGAAGCCGATGAGGCCAAGATCCCGCGCTCCGACCATGCCGTTGTCGGCCAGCGCGTTCCAGTCGACGATCTTGCGCCAATACGCTTCGTCGACGAGCACGATCGGCATCGCCGGGGCCTTGCCCGTCTGCACCAGGGTCACCAGTTCGAACAATTCGTCCAAGGTGCCGAAGCCTCCGGGAAAGACCACCAACGCTTTCGCGCCCATCGCGAAATGCATCTTTCGCATCGCGAAGTAATGGAAGCGAAACGTCAGCGCCGGGGTCGTGTAGCGGTTGGGCTCCTGCTCTCGCGGCAAGGTGATGTTGAACCCGATGGTCGGAGCGCCCGCCTCGAACGCCCCGCGGTTGGCTGCCTCCATGGTCCCTGGGCCGCCGCCGGTCGCCACGACGTTGGGGAACGGCGGCTCGCCCCGCGCCGCGCCCCCTTCCAGCGAGGCGAGCCGCCCGAACGCACGAGCCTCGGCGTACCAGAAGCCCTGCCGGCCAGGGCCGTCTTCGCGAATGCGCGCGGAGCCGAAAACGACCAAGGTCGAGACGACGCCGAATCGGCGCAGCGCTTCCTGGGCTTTTTGATATTCGAGCTGAAAGCGCAGGCCACGCGTCGAATCGCCCAGCAGGAAGTCTTGATCGAGCGCGGCGAGGCGATAAGCGCTCGAGGCGACCTGCGCAGCGTTCGGGGGGCCGGAATCCGTCATGGCCTCGTTTCGATCGCCCGATCCGTTGCGCGCGTTCGCCGGCTTCTTGCAGCCTCGGCTAATTGTCCAGCTTCACGCCGACGCCTTCGGCCGGCGCGCGGTAGCCCTTGGGCGGGTCGGTCAGCCAATCGCGGTCCGGCTCCGGCCCGAGCACCGTTTGCGGCTTCTTCTCCAACCCGACCCAGGTAAGGGGATTGTAGTTGATCGTCGGACTGGTGCGCGTCTCGCACGGGCTGCCGGGGCCGCTGTCGCACGGCCGCCCTGCCCCTCCGGGCCCCATGCCCGCCGTCGCGCTCACCGTCACAGGGGCGCCGGGGTCTGGGGCCAATTGGCCTTTGAACTTGTTCGGGGCGGGAACGGGAGTGAGGACCGCGGCCGCCGCTTTCTCCTTCTTGCGCCGCTGCACGTCCGGGTCGACCGGCCAAGCCGCGTCTCCCCGGGTCGGCGAAGCGGCGGGCGGCGGCAGCTCGATCTTGGGCGGCACGACCAGCCGGCCGTGGTCGCGATATTCGATCGGATCGTGGACATCGTTGTTCGTCAACCCGACAATCGAGCCCAGGCCCACCCAGATCGGCGCAGCCCCGTCGTCGCCGGCGCGCGCCGGCGCGGCGGCGAAACCCAACCCCAAGGCGCAGGCGGTGGTCAATGCGAGGCCGCTGCGGCGAACTTGTCCAAGCGTCAGAGACGGCATGGCCGAAAACCCCTTATCTTTCCGTCGCCGCTCGCCTCGGGGCGCAGCGGGATGACGGCCCTAGCGCACTCGTTCTAGCGACAATTCGGCGATTCGATGGCGAACCCTCGTTGCGACGCCCGCCGCGACGTCTCGGGGCGACGCGAATTTTGTTCCTCTAGCATGAAAAACCGAAAAAGGGGACTCCGCCCGCGCCCGTCAGGAGGGGGCGCCGCGGCTCGACGCAGGCGCGCTCGGCTTGGCCGAGACGAAAAGGCCGTCGAAGATCAGCAACGCGACGCCGACGTTGATCGCGGCGTCGGCGAGATTGAAGACGAAAAAGTGCCTGCCGAACGCGTGCAGATCGAGAAAATCGGCGACCGCGCCATAGGCCAGGCGGTCGTAGCCGTTGCCGAGGGCGCCGCCGATGACGGCGCCGAGGCCCAGGCCGACCAGCGGCGCGCGCGCGCGCCACAGCCAGAAGCCGAGCACCGCCGTCACTGCGAGCGTCGCCGCCAGCAGCAGCCAGTGGCCGCCGGCCGATCCTTGCGCGAACAGGCTGAAGGAAATGCCGCTGTTCCAGCGCAGCGTGAAGTCGAGGAAAGGCGTAAGCGCGAACGGCGCGCCGCCATCGGCGTCGAAATAACGCACGACCGCGAATTTCGACGCCTGGTCGACGGCGAAGACGCCCGCGATGGTCAGGCCGCCCAGCGCGCGCGCCCGCATCAGGCCCGCCGCGCCGCGTTCAATTCGCGCAACGCCGCCGCGTCGCGCGGGCTGACGTCGGGAAATTCGGGATCGGCCGTCTCGGGATCGAAATAGCGCCAGGAACGCGCGCATTTGATTCCCTTGGCGCGCTCCACCACGACGGCGACGCCCGGCGTGTCGGCGAGACGAAACGCCCCTTCGGGCGCGCTGGCGCTCCGTTCGATCGCGATGTCCGAGGTGATGCAGACCTCGGCGAGGTCGACGCCTTCGAGCGCCGCGAGCAGGCCTGCGTCGCTCACGTAGAGGCGCGGGCTCGCCTCCAGCGAGGAGCCGATCTCCTTGTTGGCGCGCGCGATCTCGATGGCGCCGGTGACGACGGAACGGATGCGGCGGATCATCTCCCACTTCGCCGCCAGCGCGTCGTTGCGCCATTCGGCGGGAACGAGCGGGAACTGTTCGAGATGGACGGACCGCGCGCTCGGATCGCGCGCTTTCCACGCTTCCTCGGCCGTAAAGACGAGAATCGGCGCCAGCCACAGCGTCACGGCGCGAAAGATATGATCGATCGCCTCCAGGGCGCCGCGCCGTTTGACGCTCGACGGCGCCTCGCAATAGAGCGCGTCCTTGCGGATGTCGAAATAGAACGCCGACAGATCGGCGTTCATGAACGCCGACAGCGCCGCGACGACGTGGGCATAGTCGAAATCGGCGTAGGCCTCGCGCACCTTGACGTCGAGCTCGGCGAGGCGGTGCAGCATCAGGCGCTCCAACTCGCCCATCGCGGCGACGCCGACGGCCTCGCCGGGGGCGTAATGGGCGAGCGTGCCGAGCATCCACCGCGCAGTGTTGCGCAACTTGCGGTAGTTGTCGCCGACCGTCTTGAGGATTTCCGGGCCGATGCGCTGATCGTCGGAATAGTCGACGCTCGCCACCCACAGGCGCAGGATGTCGGCGCCCGAGGCCTTGATGACGTCCTGCGGGAAGGTCTGGTTGCCGAGCGACTTCGACATCTTGCGGCCCTTCTCGTCGAGCGTGAAGCCGTGCGTGAGCACGATGTCGAACGGAGCGCGGCCGCGGGTGCCGCAGCTTTCGAGCAGGGAGGACTGGAACCAGCCGCGGTGCTGGTCGGAGCCTTCGAGGTACATCACCTCGTCGTCGCCGCCGTCGCGCCGCCGTTTGATCCCCGCGAGGCCGGGGAAGTGGACGGGATCCTCGAGCACGTAGGAATGGGTCGAGCCGGAATCGAACCAGACGTCGAGGATGTCGTCGACTTTCTCGTAATCGGCCGGATCGCGCTCGGGCGCGAGGAAGCGCCGCGCCGCGCCCTCCTCGTACCACGCGTCGGCGCCCTCCTTCTCGAACGCTTCGGCGATGCGCGCGTTGACGCGGTCGTCGATCAGGATTTCGTGGCCGCCCTTGGCGACGAACACCGCGATCGGCACGCCCCAGGCGCGCTGGCGGCTCATCACCCAGTCGGGCTTGGCGCCGACCATGCCGCGGATGCGGTTCTCGCCCGCGGCGGGCACCCAGCGCGTTTCGCCGATCGCCTTCAGCGCGGTGTCGCGCAGCGAAGGCCGGCCGGCGACCGGCTTGTCCATCGCGATGAACCATTGCGGCGTGTTGCGGAAGATCACCGGCTTCTTCGAGCGCCAGGAATGCGGATATTGATGCTTGAGCTTGCCGCGCGCGATCAGCGCCCGCGCCGCGATCAGCGCGTCGATGACCGCCTTGTTGGCGTCGCCTTGATCGCCCTTGTCGGTAATGACGCGCTTGCCGGCGAAGCCCGGCGCCTCGTCGGTGAAGGCGCCGTTCTCGTCGACCGTGTAGGGGATGCGCGAATCGACGCGGCGCTCGGCGAGCAGCCGCCCGCTCGCCATCCACAATTCGAAGTCCTCGCGGCCATGGCCGGGCGCGGTGTGGACGAAGCCCGTGCCCGTGTCTTCGGTGACGTGTTCGCCGGCGAGGAGGGGCACGGGAAATTCGTAACCCTTCTCGTGCAGCGGATGCGCGCAGCTGAGCTCGCGCAACCGATCGGCCGGGACGTCCTCGACGAGTTCGAAGTCGGTGACGCGAGCGGCGGCGAAGACCTCGCTGGCGAGAGTCTTGGCGACCAGGAAGACGTCGCCGGCCTTGGCCCAGTTGTCTTCGGCGGCGTCGAGGACGCGAAAGAGTCCGTAGGCGATGCGCTCGGAAAAAGCGATGGCGCGGTTGCCGGGGATCGTCCACGGCGTCGTCGTCCAGATCGCGACCTTCGCCTTGCGCCAGGCTTCGCCGTCCGGCGGCGCCTGCAGCGGAAACGCCACGGTGACAGTGTCGCTGACGTGGTCCTCGTACTCGACCTCCGCTTCGGCGAGCGCGGTCTTCTCGACCACGCTCCACATCACCGGCTTGGAGCCGCGATAAAGCAGGCCGTTGGCGGCGAACTTCATGATCTCGCGCGCGATCTGCGCCTCGGCGGGATAGGTCATCGTCGTATAGGGATGATCCCAGTCGCCGACGACGCCCAGGCGCTTGAACTCCTCGCGCTGCACCGAGAGCCAATGCTCGGCGTAGGCGCGGCATTCCCGGCGGAACGCGACCATGGCTCGGCTGTCGGCGAAATCGGGCTTGGCCTTGCCCTTCTTGCGGTAGTTCTCCTCCTCGACCTTCCATTCGATCGGCAGGCCGTGGCAGTCCCAGCCGGGCACGTAGTTGGAGTCCTTGCCCGCCATCTGCTCGGAGCGGACGACCAGGTCCTTGAGGATCTTGTTGAGTGCGTGGCCGATGT
>Ga0187848_10002403_pt1 | contig 14777 bp, 9 predicted proteins | sample June2016WEW_4_40_FD_132424 | JGI IMG/M metagenome (GOLD analysis project Ga0187848, IMG submission 132424) | Peatland microbial communities from SPRUCE experiment site at the Marcell Experimental Forest, Minnesota, USA - June2016WEW_4_40 | ecosystem: Environmental > Terrestrial > Soil > Wetlands... | reverse complement strand
TGTTCGAATTGCAATCGCATCCCAGCCTGGCGGAGTGGGATGATTTTCAGCGGGGCTTTTTTTATGTGCAGGATCCCAGCACGCTTCTGGCCGTGGCCGAGTTGAACCCGCAGCCGGGCGAGAACATCCTGGATCTTTGCGCCGCGCCCGGCGGCAAAACCACCTTCCTGGCCCAGCGCATGGACAATCGCGGCCACATCCTGGCGCAGGACCCCCAGCCGCAACGGTTGCGGCGCCTCCTGGAGAATTGCGCGCGCCTGGGGGTGGCTTGCGTGGATACCGCGGCGGGCGGCCCGGCGGCGGCGGCTCCGTTCGACCGGATTCTGGTGGATGTGCCCTGCTCCAACAGCGGCGTGTTGCGGCGGCGGGTGGATCTGCGCTGGAGAATCCGGGCGGAAGAACTGGCCCGCTTGCGCCGGGAGCAGGGGGCGCTGCTGCGGCAGGCCGCCGCCCAGCTCAAGCCGGGGGGCCGGCTGGTTTACAGCACGTGCAGCCTGGAACCGGAGGAGAACGAAAGCGTGACGCGGGAATTTCTCGGCGAACACGGTGAATTCACGCTGGAAAGCCAGCGGCAACTGCTGCCCTTTGCCGATGGTGTGGACGGCGCCTACGTGGCCGCCCTGCGTCGCCGCGCCTGATTTCAAAATGCGTCGGTGATGGGTGGTAGGGCGGGCAGTCCTCTGCCCGCCGTACGACGGTAGTGCGGCGTGGATTTCTCTGCGAAGGCCCGACGGCGGTCAGCGGAATGCCCGCCCTGCCTTTGCTGACCCACCCATGAGGCCGTGCTGATTTCATCGCAAATCAGTTGACTCCGCGGCAGCTTGTGCAAAAGTGAGCCGCGTTTATGGCAAAGATTCAACGCGCGCTCCTTTCCGTGTTCGACAAAACCGGGCTGATCCCCTTCGCCCAGGCCCTCGCCGCCGCGGGCCTCGAACTGATTTCCACCGGCGGCACGGCCAAGGCCCTGCGCGAGCACGGCATCATGGTCAGCGATCTGAGCGCCTACACGGAATTTCCCGAAATGATGGATGGCCGCGTCAAGACCCTCCATCCGCGCATCCACGGCGGCCTGCTCTACCTGCGGGGCCATCCGGGCCATGAAGCCGCCGCGCGCAAGCACGACATCAAACCGATTGACCTGGTGGTGGTGAACCTTTATCCCTTCGAGCAAACCGTGGCGCGGCCCAACGCCACCCTGGCCGAGGCGATTGAAAACATTGACATCGGCGGGCCTTCCATGTTGCGCAGCGCGGCCAAGAACCACGAAAGCGTCACGGTGGTGATGGACCCGTCCGATTACGCCGAGGTCGCCGCGCAAATCACCGCCGCCGGCAACACCACCCCGGAGTTGCGCCGCCGCCTGGCCGTGCGCGCCTTTGCCCGCACCTCCGCCTACGACGGGCAAATCGCGGCGTTCCTGGGCAGGACCTTTGGCGTGGCGGCGGCGGAGCCGGCCGCGGCCGTGGGCGGCGCGGCCCCGCCGCCGGACTCGTCGTGGCCGGCGCGGCTCCAATTGGACCTGCCGCAGGCGCAGTCGTTGCGTTACGGGGAAAACCCCCACCAGCGCGCGGTCCTCTACGGCCGGTTCGCGGATTATTTCCGGCAATTGCACGGCAAGGAACTGTCCTACAATAATATACTGGACTTGACGGCGGCGGCGGGGCTGGCGGAGGAATTCGCCGGGGAGGGGCCGGCGCTGGTGATCCTCAAGCACACCAATCCCTGCGGAGCAGGGCAGGGGACCACCTTGCGCGAGGCCTGGGAGAAGGCCTTTGCCACCGACCGGCACGCGCCCTTCGGCGGCATCATCGCGGTCAACCAGACGCTGGATTTGCCCTGCGCCGGAGCCATCTCGGAGATTTTCAGCGAAGTCATTGTCGCCCCGGATTTCGCCCCCGAGGCGCTGGACCTGTTGCGGAAAAAGAAAAACCTGCGTTTGCTCCGGGTGCTGCAATGGCCGGGCGCGGCCCGCGCCTGGGAATTGCGCGGCGTGGCCGGCGATTCCGTGCTGGCGCAGGAATGCGACCGCCCGGGGGCGGCGGGCGAAGAATTCAAGATCGTGACGCGGCGGCAGCCCTCGGACGCCGAGCGGCAGGCGATGCGGTTTGGCTGGCGGGTGGCCAAGCATGTCAAGTCCAACGCCATTGTCTTTGCCGGGCCGGACCGGACCCTGGGCGTCGGCGCCGGGCAGATGAGCCGGGTGGATGCCAGCCGGCTGGCGGTGTGGAAGGCCGGGGAGGCCGGTCTTTCCCTGGCGGGCAGCGCGGTGTGCAGCGACGCCTTTTTCCCCTTTGCCGACGCCTTGCTGGCCGCGGCCGAAGCCGGCGCCACCGCCGCCATTCAGCCCGGCGGCTCCATGCGGGATGCCGACGTGATCGCCGCCGCCGACGAGCGGAACCTGGCGATGGCCTTCACCGGCGTCCGCCATTTCCGCCATTGAACCGGTGCGTCACCGCATGAGGCGGTAGATGAGGACGACCTGACCGAGGCAGAGCAGCGCCAACCCGGCCCAAGTGAGCCATTCGCGCGCCCGCGGGCTGGATTGACGGACCGGAGACAAGGCAAATTGAATCTTCAGGGCGCCAATGGAAATGACATCGCCGTTGCGCAACACGGCCTGGTCAACTTGGACGCCGTTAACGGAGAGCAGGGCCTTGGCTTCGGCCCGGCAAACCAAATCCCGCCCCTGGCGGGTGATCTGGAAGTGCCGGGGCCAAACCCCCGGCTCCTCCAGGCACAGGTCCGACCCGGCCGCCCGGCCGATTTGCATGGGCAGGCGGGTGGCGGTGAATTGCCCGCCCGCTTTTTTCCCCGACAGAATTTGAAGTTGGACCATGGCAACCGGCGGCGGGGCGTTGCTGGCGTGGCAGCGGCGTCCGGCTAGAGCGGATTAAAAAATGATGCAGCCAAAAGGAAGCTCCTCCCTCTCCTCCTCTGGAGGAGAGGGCCGGGGAGAGGAGGCCGTTCGGTCGGCTTCCGTGAGGCTGCAGTTTTCATGAAAATGCTCTATCTCTTCCCGCTCATCACGTCCCACAGTGTCCGCTTATCCACGAAGATTTTGTCGCCCGGCAAAACCTCCAGGTCCAGTTTCGGATCCTTCAAGGCTTTGTTGCAGTCCACTTTGTAAATCGTTCCGTCTTGCCGCGTCAATATCACCCGGTATCTGGCCGCAAAATCGGTGAAACCGCCCGCGGCGCCGATGGCGGCCAGGACGGTGGTGTAACCGGTATACGTCTGCTTTGATTGGGTATTCGAATTAATGTCGCCGCTCACCGTAAAATAGCGCGTGCCGACGGTGACGGTCACCGTCACGCTTTTGTAGATGCGCGGCACGTAATTGCTCCGAATGATGTCCTGCAGTTCGTTGGGCGTTTTCCCAAGCGCCGCGATGGGAGCCGGCAGATCTTCCAAGGTGATGTTGCCATCTCCCGAAAGAACCATGCTCTTGGGCAGGATTTGCGTCGGGGTGCCGGTCAATTCCACCTGGATGCTATCACCCAGTTGGAGTGGAATCATCTTGGTCTTGGTCGGATCTGGCGGCGGGGCCACCGCATTCGTCCCGGCATTGCCACCCTTGGGTTGTGGCGTGGTTGGCACACAACCCGTCACGGCCAGGGCGATGGCAGCCCATGCAGCCAGCCCCTTGCAAGGTCGGACACTACGTTGTAACAATCTCATACAGATACACTTGCGTCACATGGAAGACGGTTCTCAGCACGGTTCTCAATACTTCTGTTTGATGTCTATTTTGGCCGCTTTGGCCGCGGCGTCGCTGAGTTGCACCACGGTCGGCTCGTTTCTGGAAGACCGGTATTCGTACTCGTAGTAACCGCTGTAATAGTAATAATTCTCATCCTGGCTCATGTTGATGTTGTTGAGCACCAGGCCCAAAAGGTTGCCGCCCACTTTTTGGATCATCTGCTTGGCCCGCAACGTCATGGGCTGCGGGTAACGCCGGTACTGGATGACTTGCAGCACCATGTCCATTTCGCTCGCCAGGATGGAGGCATCGCTCACGCCCAGCAGCGGTGGGGAATCGAAGAAAATAAAGTCGTAACGGCGCTTGAGGTCGCGGACAATTTCTTTCATCTGCACGGAACCCAAAATGCTCATGGAACTGCTGGGCAGCTTGCCGCTGGGCAGAAAATCCAGGGTGGGCAGCTTGGTCTTCTGGATCACTTGTTCGAGGGTGATCTGTTTGTTGAGGAGCAAATCGGTCAGCCCGGTGGTGTTGCTGGCGCGCAGCATCCGGTGAATGCTCGGGCGGCGCAAGTCCGAATCCACAATCAAAATGCGCTGGCCGTTCTGGGCAAAGACGGTGGCCAGGTTGAACAGGGTGGTGGTTTTGCCTTCCCCGGCCCCGCCGCTCAGCACCGTTATCGTGGTCCAGTCTTCATTCTTGCGCCCGAACAAAAGATTGGTGCGCAAGACCCGGTAGGCCTCCGCGTGCGGGCTTTCCGGCCCGTCGTCCAGCACATTGCCCACGTTCTGGGGAATGACTCCCAGCACCGGCGCTTGCAGCGAACGCTCCACATCATCAATGGTCTTGACACTGGTATCCAGGTATTCGACGAAGAAGGCCATGCCCAGCCCGACCACCAGACCCATGACGATTCCGACCGGTATGATGATGAACGGTTTGGGGCTGACGGGGCTTTTGTTCATCCGGGCCGGGTCATGCACGACGACGGAGCGTTCGGTCGGCTGTTTGGCTTCCGCCTCTTGTTCAATCAAGAGCCGGTGTAAATCATCCACCACCCGCTGGGTGTTTTCCAGATCGCGCTTGGCCGAGACGTAGTCGCGGTTGGAAATGGCTTCCTGAATGGCATCCGCCTTCGTGCGGTTTTCTTCATTCTCGATCAATTCCAGCAGCCCCCGGTCATGGTTGACCAGGGAGGCGAGACCGACCATGATTCCTTTGATCTTTTCCTCATAGGCATTGCTGGCCTGCTCCAAATCCCTGAGCGCCGTGACATACATGCGATGTTCGGGGCCGTAGCCCATGTTCTGCGCCTCCGTGAATTGATTCTTGGCGCGGGAGAGATCCGAGGCTTTGATGGCCAATTCGGGATCCAGGTTGCGATACATCGCCGTCCCCAGCGCCTCACGCAGAAGCCCGTTGGTCTGCAGGATCAACAGATTGCTCTGGGTGTCGGAGTGGTCCTGGTAATCCCACCTCGCGTCAATGCGGCGGTTTTCCAGGGCCCGCATGGTTTCGACAATAATGGAGGCCTGGGCGTTGGGATTGTTTTCCATCTCCGTCACGTTCAAGTTGGAGCGCAGGTTGTCCAAATTGGTTTGCTTGACGAGCAGCGCTGCCTGATTGGTGATCAATGACCCTCTCAGGCCTTCGATGCCCCGGTTGCGGTCGCCCAGCCACGATGCCTTGCGGTATTCCTTATAGACCTCGGCAATTTTGTTGGCGATGTCCGCCGCCCATTTGGGGTCGGAATTCCTGACCGCAATTTCAATCAAGCTGGTGCCGCGCGTCTGGTCAACCCCGACTCTCTTATACAAATAGCCGTAAGCCTGGTCCGGAGTCCAGTCCGCCTCCCCCGCCTGATCCTGCTCGGCAAAGACATGCCGCAGATTCAGGTTGCTGATCACCGTGTCCAGAATTCCCCACGAGGTGATGATGCGAAACTGGGTGGTCAGGTAGTAAGGATCCCAGCTCTGCAGGCCGGCCTGGTTCCCTATTATGTTCACCTCCGGCGCGTCTTTCTGCACCTCAATTCGGACGGTGCTGGAATACTGCTTGGGCAGGCAATAGGTCAGAATCGAACTGGTGATCACGCACAGCAGGAAAACCGTCAGAATCAGGCTCTTGCGCATCCGGATCACCCGCCAGTAGTCCAAAAAATGGAGGCTCGCCACCGGGCTGTCTGTTGTTGCTGCGGTATCCATAATAAAAAAAGAAAGCTAGAGCGTACTCATTCGCTACGTTCTAGCTTTCTGACCTAAAGCGCGAATTTATGTTCAATATGTGGCCCGGACTCCGAGGTAAACCATGTTGCGCGTATAATCGCGGCCGGAAACATCCGACACCAGTTTGTTCCAGTTGTATCCGGCTTCAGCTCCGAAATACGGGGTGAAACGGTACGCAAAGTTCATGCCCACGATGAAGAAGTCTTCCGATTCCGAGTTCACCGTGCCTCCGTTGAACGCCGAGTGCTGGAACTGGCCCAGCAGGCCGCCGGTGAATCCCCCGGCTATCTTTTGGTTCACCGACAGGTAAGCCGCCGTCGTCTCCGCGTCCAAGACCGGCTTTCCCGCGTTGGGTCCCGTGGTGGGCGGGATTCCGCCCGTCACGTCCGTCGCGCTGTGTTGGTGCATGACCCCGCTCTGCAGGTAAGATTCCTTCATGTACGTCCACGTCAGGCTGGCGTCCACGTAGGGCGACGTGTCGGACGAATGCACGTTGTAATAATCCAGATATTCGCCCCCCACCCGGATGGAACCGTTCAATTGCGACGTAAAGGCCTCGTCTGCCCCGACAAAAAAGAAATGCGAATCGTTGTCGCGGATCTTGCTTAATACATTGGCCGGATTGCCAAAGGTCTGGGGTGGCGCCCCGGCGAAAATAATCGGTTCCGGGCTGGTGTAACCCACATGCCCGTAAGAATAGCCTAAAACCCCGGTCAGTTCGCTCAGGATTTTCCAGTTCAGATTCAGCGTGGCCAGTTGCTCCATCCGGTCCAATATGGCCGAACGGCTGGGCGTCAGGGGATTTACCGCCGGATTGGGATTGTAAACGTCGCCGAACGTCTGCTCATAGGCGTAAAGGTTGTTGGCGTAGCTCGCCTGCAAATCCAGCTTGGGGGTCAATCCGGCGGTGGCAGAGAGCGTGCCGGTATTATGCACATTGTTCCCCTCGGTGTACAACGGGGAAGAAATGATCGCCGTGTCAATCACCGTCGGCTCCTGGGCGATGACGAAGGAGTCGCTGGCCCGCATGCTGAAGCGCTCGGAGAAGTTCTGCTTTACGTCGCCGTTGAATTGGTGCGACGACTGCGAGGTGCTGGTCGTTTCATAGTAGCGCCAGTCATATACGTAACTGAGGGTGATCGTGGTGTTGTTGACAGTGTGGTTGAACGTGGCCGATGGACTCACCTCCGTGCCATAGCTGGAGCGCGCCAGCCCGTTGGGCAGCGTCAGGTAGTTGTCGTCATAAAAACCGCGCAACGCCGCGGCCACCGACCAGCCCCGCGGGTTGGCTGTTTGGTCAGGCGTGATGCCGGGGGCATATTGGGCCTGCAATGTTGACGCGCCAAGCGCGGCTAAACCAACCGAAGCGAAGAATTTTTTCATAAAATAATTTGTTGTGCTACCCTCAATGCACAAAGCGCGTCTCACCGTGCTTCGTCCATTTATGCTGTTCTATGAGTACCGGCCATTATTGTCAAAGGAAAAATTGAATAATTTTTGAAACTTTTATCTTTTCGGGGTGCTCTGCGGCGTTGTCTGCCAGCGATTTCGGTCACTAATGAACATTTGGTCCGGTACGCAGTCTAATAACGCTTTCTTCAGCGGAAAACCGGTGGGAACCTCTCCGTGCCCCCAGCCCGGCAGGCTGTCCAGATAAAAATAACTCCAATCACCATTCCTATCCTGCTCATTTGCAATCATTTGCGACAGAAACCGCCGGTCGCTCGTCCGCTGCGTCAGATATACCGCCCGCACCGGCTTGAGTTTGTCCATTTCTTGATACGTTTCCGACTCGTCCACATTAGTTGCGCTTCCCCCCCCCCCTCCCACTCCCAGCGTCAGCCAGGCGCACGGACGCGCCCCATACCACGCCACCGCCCATGGAATATCGCTCATCATCAACTCATCCCGCCCCATCATCCCGGCCAGCCGCTCAATATGCCAGGGCGCATACGGCGTGATCCTCGTCAACTTGACCGGCCCCAGCAGAGTCAACAGCATGGGCGCACACATGACCAGCACAAAAAGTCCCGTCCCGGCCCGGCGGCTCTGCGGATCATCCGGTGGGACCAAGTGATCCAGCAGCGTAAAAAAGACCCCGGCGCCAAAGATAAATACCAGCGGCGCCAGCACCACCAGCAGGTTCTCCGAATTGATCCCCGGCGAATCGGCGCTGAGATGGGTCTGGCAGGCGGCCTGGACCACCGCCATCAAGGCCAGGGACCAGAGCAGAAACAGCCGGAAACGTCGCAGCGCCGGGCTGCGAAACGGCAGCAGCAGGCCGCACAGAAAAAATGCGGATACCCAATTGCCGCCGAGCCGCGGCAGGTCGTTTGTCAGAATTTCCCCCTCATTGAGGAAGAATTTGTCCAACACCTCCCGCGGCGTGACATGGCTCAGCGCGGCGGCGGGATGAAACGAGCGCTCCAGGATGTCGTCCGGAAGCCGCGGCGTCGTTTCCACCAGCGCGTAGCCGTCCGTGCCGAAGCAGGTTTGGCTCAGCGCCAGGTTGCGCCCGATCCAGGGCGCCAGGACCCCCAGGAATGCGGCCGCGGCGCAGAAAACCAATTTGCCGCGGGCGCGCGCGAAAAACAGGCGCAGAAAAACCAGGACCGGAATGATCATCCAGGCAAACGAATACCGGCTTAATCCGCCCAGGCCCACCAGCGCGCCGGCGCCCGCGGCCAGGGCCAGCGAACCGCCCAGCCGGGGTGGAACCGGGCGGCGCTCGCGTTCTTCCAGCAAAACCAGACTCCAGACCAAACTCAGGAAAATCACAACCAGCCAGATGGTGGACAACCCGGATGCGCTGAATCTCCAAAACAGCTCCGTGCCGGCGAAAATGATGGCCGACAGCCAGGCCACCGCCGGGTCAAACAGCCGCCGGGCCACTTGAAACAGGATGAGGACCGCCCCAAAAAAGAGCAACTCATTGACGCGCTGGATCCATAATTCCGGCTGGTAAAACCAAGGCTGGTTCCGATCCGGGCTAAAATGGAAGGGCAGAATCTTCATCAGCCCGGCCAGCAGGCACGGGTAACCGGGCGGATTGCTCAAATCCGGCACCCCATGTTGCAGCACCTGTTGCGCCTTGGCCGGGTCGCCTTGTTGCAGCAGGTGCAGGCAAAACGGGCGGATCGAATCGGTCGTATAACCTTTGCCCTCCGCCATCTGCCGCGCCAGATGCGCCGACTCCATCGCTTCCTGCGTGGAAAAACCTTCAAACCGCGTGAAATTGAAGAACATCGCCAGCGCGCAGAAACCCAGCGCCACACTGGCCCGCAAAAGAAGGGCGGCTCCCAGTCCTGTCTCGATGGACTTTATAAATCCCTGGACGCGCTCATAAACTGGTTTTGGCATTTAAATATCCTTCCGGGGTGGCTGGCGGCTCAAGCGCCGGCGGTCCCAAACCGCCGCGGCCATGTCTCTCAAAATCCCTCCAAATGGTAAAAGTGGAGTTTGCGGTGCAGCGTGCGCCGGCTCATCCCCAGTTTTTGGGCGGCCACCGTGCGGTTGCCGCCGCCATCCTTGAGGGCGCGGGCGATCAATTGTTTCTCCGCTTCCGCCACCGTCAGGTCCGGTTGGGCCAGCCAGCGGGCCGGTCCGGCCGCCGCGCCGCCCGCCCGCAACGGCGCGGGCAAATCGCGCAGGCTGATCCGCTCCCCGCGCGTCAGGACCACGGCGTGTTCGACGGCGGTGCGCAATTCGCGCACATTGCCGGGCCAGGCATGGTTCATCAGGGCTTCGAGGGCATCCGGGGTGAAATCGTTCACTTTTTTACTGTTCTCCGCGGCGAATTCCCGCAAAAACGTCTTGGCCAGCAGCGGGATGTCTTCCGCCCGCTGGCGCAACGGCGGCAGCGTGATCTCCACCACCCGCAGCCGGAAATAGAGGTCCTCCCGGAATTTTCCAGTCTTGACTTCCTCCTCCAGGTTCTTGTTGGTGGCGGCGATCAGCCGCACGTCCGCGCTCAACGTCTTGTTGGAGCCGACCCGCTCGAAGGTGCGTTCCCCCAGAAAGCGCAGCAGCTTGACCTGCACCGATGCGTCAATCTCCCCGATCTCATCCAAAAACAACGTTCCCCCCTGCGCCTGCTCGAAGCGCCCGATCCGCTTCTCGTGCGCCCCGGTGAACGCCCCTTTCTCGTGCCCGAACAGCTCGCTTTCCAATAGCGTGGGCGACAGCGCCGCGCAATGCACGCTCACCATCGGGTGGGCGGCCCGCGGGCTGAGTTGATGGATGGCCCGGGCCACCAGTTCCTTGCCCGTGCCGCTTTCCCCCAGGAGCAGCACGCTGGCCCGCGTGGGGGCGACTTGCCGCACCATCTCCACCGCCTCTTTCATCGCGGGCGACTCGGCCACGATGTTTTCCAGGCAGAACTTGCTGCTGAGTTGCTGGCGCAGCGCCGCGTTTTCCACTTCCAGTTTTTGCTGCCGCAAGGCGCGCCCGATGCGCATTTCCAGCTCGTCTATCTGCAACCGCCCCTTGGCGATGTAGTCGTCCGCACCCTCTTTCATGGCTTGGACGGCCAATTCCTCCGACCCATAAGCCGTCATCAAAATGCAAACCGGCGGCCGGTCCAGCGATTTGGCCCGCAGGATCAACTTCATCCCGTCCTCCTGCGGCAGGCGAAAATCCGTCAGCAACACCTGGAAGTTTTCCTCCTCCAGCAGCGTCATGGCCCCTTTGGCGTCCTCCGCCGCCCACACCTCGTAATGGCCCTCCAGCGCCGCCCGCAGGCCCTCCCGGGTCGGCTTCTCGTCGTCCACGATCAGCAGCCGCGGTTTGCTTTCAATTTCAGTGTTCAAGGGTGCTCCCATTCGGTGGGGCGAGACTCCGTCGAGCCGTGACTCTGTTCGGTTTTCTTTTCGGTGTCCAATTCTTTCAAGCGTATAATCTCATCGCAGCAGCTTTTGCTGCTTCTCCCGCCGCGGCAGCCAGATGCGGAAAGTCGTCCCCTGGCCGACCCGGCTCTCCAGTTCGATATGCCCCCCGTGCTGCCGCACGATGCGCTGCACGATCATCAAGCCCAGCCCCGTTCCCTTTTTCTTGGTCGTGTAAAACGGCTCAAAGATCAGATTGACTTGATCCGGCGCAATGCCTCCCCCGGTGTCGGCCACGCTCACCCACACCTCTTCCGTGTTCTGCCCCGTTTCCACCGTCAGCGTGCCGCCGGGGGCCATGGCCTGCATGGCATTTTTCATCAGGTTGACCAGCGCTTGTTTGATCTGGCTGGCATCCAGCGGCGCGGGCGCCAGCCGCCGGGCCGGCTTCTCCTTCACATTCAGCCGGCGATTTTCCAGTTCCGGCCGCAGCAACTCCAGCGTCTCCCGCACCACCTCGTTGAGCGATGCGTCCGATAATCTGGGCGCCGACGGGCGGATGGCTTGGAGAAACTGCGTGACGATGTAATCCAGCCGCGTGATCTCCCCTTTGGCCACGTCCAGATAATGCTCGATCTTCTCCGCCGCCTCGGCGGCGTCCCCCTCCGCCGTCACGCTGGCGCGGGACAGGCCGCGCGCCGGGGCCGCGCCGGCGGCAGGCCGCAGCTTTTTGACTTCGCGGCTCATCAATTGCAGATGAATGTGCAGGGCGTTGAGCGGATTGCCGATTTCGTGGGCCACGCTCGCCGCCAGCAGCGTCAGCGAATGAATCCGTTCGCTCTCAATGGCTTCAAACGTCTTTTGCCGCGCCTCGGTGGCGTCGTGCAAAATCAGCGCCGTGCCCGATCCGCCGCGCGCTTCCCCGTCCAGCGGCGCCGCGTAAAGCCGCAGGAACTTCGGGCGCGGATAGCTCACCTCAAACTCGTGCCGGGCCACCCGCGGCCCCCCTTCCGCCGTCCGGGCCGTGATGCTTTTCCAATCCACTTCCGGCAGAAATTCGGTGATCGGCCGGCCCTCCACCTCCTCGGGCCGCCAATTGAGCAGTTGCGTCACGGCGTGGTTGAAATAAATGACGCGCCCCTGCTCATCGAGCACCAGCACGCCGTCCTCGATGGCATTGAACAGCGTCTCCAGGAAATGGCGCTCCCGCGCCAGCCGTTGCACGACCGTTTGCAGCCCTTCCTTATCGAGCCGCCCGATGCGGCCCAGCACCTTGTCCAGAAAACTCGATTTCGACGCCATTTCTTTCGCGCGACATTATGGCACAGTCCTGGGAGCGGAGGGAATGAAAAAGTAAAAAGGCCGAAAGATAACAAAGTTGGACATTCCTTGTTATCAATGGTAATTTGCAACTTCATGAATGTATCTTTGACTCCCGAACTGGAAATGCTGGTCACGCGCAAAGTCCAAAGCGGGCTTTATCAATCCGCCAGCGAGGTCATTCGCGAGGGCCTTCGACTCTTGGAGGACCAGGACCGCCTCCGCGAGCTTCATCTCGCCGAGCTGCGAAAAAAAATCCAGTCCGGCCTTGGCCAACTGGATCGGGGCGAAGGTATTCCAGGCGATCAAGTGTACGCGGAAATGAAGCAAAAAAGCGCGGACTTCCGCAAAACCAGGCGATGAGCAATTTCCTCATCGCGCCGGACGCTCGTTTTGACCTGGACGAGATTTGGAGCATTGATCGTTCTCAAATCTCCTGAATGGCATAAATCCGACGCGGCCCCTGTCAGCGCCGTCAGGCGCGACATCTCTGTAGTTGGACGATGAAAACAGAATCAAGCTCCGTCAGGAGCGGCATATTCCGCTCCTGGCGGAGCTTGAGATTTTATTTCAGCTAAAATCATGGGTGGTAGGGCGGGCAGTCCTCTGCCCGCCGCGCGACGGTGGTGCGACGCTGATCGCTCTGTTAATGCCCGACGGCGGGCAGCGGACTGCCCGCCCTGCCTTTCCCCACCCATCCACGACTGACACATTGCGCTGAAAATTCGCTTGCATCAAAGTTTTTCATACGTATTATCACCTCCGTGAAGCAGGCGCTTTCATGGGTCTTTTCACGGAAGGCGAGGCGGGGCCACGCGGCCTTGTGGCTCGCTGTCTTCCTCCTCCTTCAGGCCATGGTCGTTCTCCCCGGCCTGCATCTCCTGTTCCATTCCGACGCGTCGGAGCCAGGCCACCAATGCGCCGTCACCTTGTTCGCCCACGGCCAGGTTCACTGCCCGGAGCCGGCGGTTCCCGTGGTCCGGCCCGAGCCGCTCGCCCTTTTCATCCAGCCCCGGCGCGAGGCCGCTTTTGTTTCCACCGATGTCCGCTTGCTCCCGGTCCGCGGTCCTCCCTCTCTCCTCTCCCTCCCCAGTTAGTTCGTTCGCCGGTTTCAATTATTAGTGGGTCCTGCTCGCGGTGCTCTGCCATTGGCGCAGACCCTGCTTGACAGGGACTCGGGCGGGAAATCCCAAAAACTTTAACCATTTTGTTTGAAATTTATGAATTCAGTTTATCGTTATTTGCAATTGACAGCTATTGGGCTGGCGGCGGTGGCCGGCCCGGGAGCCTGGGGTCAGACCAACAATCCGCCGGCCGCCGCCGCCGGCGCAACCAACCCGCCCGGCTCAACCAACGTCACCGCCCTCGGGACGACCACCGTGGTGGGGCATTTGAATCAGGCCATCGCCACTCAGATCATGCCCAGTCTGGGGGCCACCGTTTCTCTAAAGGACGACGTGCAAATCCAGGCCATTGCCCAGGGGGCCAACGCGCCGGTCAATCAAGTCATCACCCGCTTTCCCGGCGTGGCGCAGGATTCGGCGGAAAACGGGGATTTGCATGTGCGCGGCGAGCACGCCAACCTGCAATACCGCATTGACGGCGTGCTCCTGCCCGAAGGCATCGCCGGCTTTGGCCTGGAACTGGACCCGCGCTTCATCCAGAGCATCAAACTCATCACCGGCTCGCTCCCCGCCCAATACGGCTTCCGCACCGCGGGCGTGGTGGATATTCAATCCAAGAATGGCGCCCTCAATCCCGGCGGCGAAATCTCCCTCTATGGCGGCAGTTACGACACCTTCCGCCCCAGTTTTGAATACGGCGGCTCCTCGGGCAAATTCAATTATTTCGTGGACGGCAGCTACGACCACAATGAACTGGGCGTGGAAAATCCCACCTCCGCTTCCACGGCGATTCATGATGAAACCGAGCAGTTCAAGACCTTCCTCTACGGGTCTTACGTCATTGACCCCTCCAGCCGCCTCACCATGATGGGCAGCGCGTCCTACAGCGACTTCCAGGTGCCCAACACCCCCGGCGTTGCCTCGGGCACGGCTCCGGGGGGCGCTGCCTGGTCTTCCGCCATGACTCCGGCCAATGTTCCGGGATACACCGGCTCTTTCAATTCGGCCAACGACAACGAAAATCAAAACGAAGAGAATTATTACACGGTCCTCACTTATCAAAAATCCGCCGGTGATTTGGATTTTCAAGTCTCCGCCTTTGGCCGCGAGAGCGAACAGCATTTCACCCCCGACCCGATCGGCGACCTCTTTCTCAACGGAGAGGCCAGCCAAGTGCATCGCACCCTCTACTCCGCCGGCTTGCAAGCCGACTCCAGTTATCAATGGGGCAACTCCCATACCCTTCGGACGGGCGGCTCGTTTCTGGCCACAGGGGATCAAAACAACACCTCCACCACCGTCTTCAACATGGCCGCCGGCAATCCTGCAGCCACCCCCCTGAGAAACATCTCGGACAACTATCCCCTCTACGGCTTGTTTATGGGCGCGTATTTGCAGGACGAATGGAAAATCGCCTCCACGCTCACCCTCAATTACGGCGCGCGCTTCGATGTTTACTCCTCTTCTTTTGACGCCGAAAATCAACTCAGTCCGCGCGTCAACCTCGTTTACCAACCCATCGACGGCCCCACCCTCCACGCCGGTTACTCGCGTTACTTCGCCCCGCCGCCCGTCGAGGCTGTCA
>Ga0187848_10002400_pt1 | contig 14796 bp, 10 predicted proteins | sample June2016WEW_4_40_FD_132424 | JGI IMG/M metagenome (GOLD analysis project Ga0187848, IMG submission 132424) | Peatland microbial communities from SPRUCE experiment site at the Marcell Experimental Forest, Minnesota, USA - June2016WEW_4_40 | ecosystem: Environmental > Terrestrial > Soil >... | reverse complement strand
GACGCTGCGTCGCGCCGGCCAGCCCGGCACGGAGGCCGGTTGTGACCAGGTAGCCCGTCTCCCCGGGAACCACCAGCTCCCGCGTGGCCGGCGTGTCCGCGGCCACCACGGGAATGCCGGCGGCCATGGCCGAAAGGATCGCGCCGGCCTGCCCACCGCTGCCGCCCGCCGACCAGAACACGTCCAGGTGCGCCAGCGCCTCGCCGCCGTCGCTCGGCTCGCCGAGGAAATGGACCTTGTCGCGAATGAGCACCTGGTCGCGGAACTGCAAGAGCCGCTGGCGATGCGGGCCGTCGCCGAAGATCAACAGGTGTACGTCCTGGCGGATCACTTTCAACAGATCGGCGGCCCAGATGGCGTCCTTGATCCGCTCCGCTTCCCGCAAAGGCCCCACGAGCCCGACCAGCCGGCACGACTCGTCCAGACCAAGCTCGCGGAGCCGCTGGCCGCGGCTGTGGACCGGTGGCGGCGGCGGCGCCACGCCATCGGGGATGACGTGGATCCGCTCGGCGGGCAGTCCCCGGGCAATCGCAGCCGCCCGCGCGGCCGGGCCGGCCACCACCACCGCGTCCGCGCATCGGGCGATCGAGCGATCGGCAACCTGCCCCAAAACCGTTGCTCGCGGTGCAGGGTCCGCCTGGAGCACGAACCGGCCGGTGCCACGCGCCTTGGCCGCCAGGCCGTACACGGCGGCCGCCGGGCCCCAGGCGTGGACCAGGTCCGGCCGCCACCGGGCCGCCTCTCCCCGCAACCGCCACCAGGTCTGCGGGTCCAGCGGCCACCGCCGCCCGAGGATCGTGATGGCCACGCGCGATCGCTCCAGGATGGCCGGGGGCGGCCCGCCGGCCGACAGCACGCACGCATGATGCGTAAAGGCCCCCGGCGGCAGTCCCGCCGCCAGCAAGCCGAGCTGCCGGGCGGCGCCGTAGCCGTCGAGCCGGTCGAGGACATGGAGGATGCGATTCACGGCATGGCTCATTCGTTGAAAAGCCCCTCGACTGCGTCGAGGGGTTCGGTTGCGGTTGAAGGCGAGGTCAAGCTGTCGAACAGTGCCAGATGCCTTTCGACCATTGTAGCAAGCGAGAAGTCGCGTGTCGCGCGAGTTTGCGCGGCCTGGGAAAGCCGTGCGGCCAGGCCGGGGTCCCCCAGGATTCGGGCAACAGCGGTCGCCAGGGCGGCAGCGTCGGCCGGCGGCACCAGCAGGGCCTCGCGAGCGTCGCCGGCCAAGTGGCGATGGTCGCCCACGTCGGTGGCCACGGTTGGGAGGCCCGCGGCCATGGCCTCCAAGAGCGCCAGGGGGGCCCCCTCCAGTGCCGGCACGACCGCCAGGTCCGCAGCCGCCAACAGCACGTCGAGTTCATCGAACACACCGGCCAGGAGGACCTGCCCCCCCAAGGCGAGCGATTCGATCTGTTGCTCGGCGGCAGCCCGGTCCGGGGCCTCGCCGGCCAGCCAGAGCCGCGCATGCGGCCACCGGCGGATCACGGCCGGCCAGGCCGCGACCAGGTGCTTCCATCCCCGGCCGGCGGCCAGCCGCACGGTCGAGACCGCCAACTGGTCCCAGGGGGCCAGCCGGAGGGCGGCATGGGCCTCGGCCAGCAGGCCCCGGGCGGCCGCCCGGGCCTCCGCGGTCCGTGGCGGCAGTGCCGCGGCGCCCAGCGGGATCTCGCGGATCCGCCGGCGGGGGTAGCCGGCGGCCTCCAGTTCGCGGCGGATGGCGGGCGTGGGTGCCACTAGCGCACTGGCCCGCAGGCACACGCCCTTCAGCTTCCGCCCGCCGGGCGACTCGATCTGCCGGAAACAATCGCCCTGCCGCCCTGACCGCTGGGCCCGCAACACGACCGGTCGGGGCAGCTTGGGAAGAAGGGCACGCACCGCGGCGGCGGCCTCATGCTCCAACCGCCAGACGTAAACCAGGTCGAACTCCTCCCGGTGTTCCCGGAGCCAGCGGGCCACCGCCCGCCCGTACCGCCACGTCGGCCAGCGGCCTTCCGGCGGCGGAGAGAGTCGGACCACCGGCAGGCCGTTCCAGGAGATTTCCGTGGGCCAGCGGGGCTGCCAGCGGGCGGTGAGGATCGTGGACCGGCACTGCCGCTCGGCCAGTCCAACCGTCAAGCGGGCCAGCGTCTGCTCCGCCGCCCCGGAAAGCGGCCAGAACCGCCGCGTCACCATCACCAGCCGCAACGGCTTCACCGGCTCGGCTCCTGCACTGCGGTCGGCCGGAAGGGGACAGGTCCATATTTTCGGATCGAGACTTCGAGCAAGAACAACGCCCTTTGGCCGAAAAATGGACCAGTCCCCCGGCGGCCTTATTCAAGCCAGCTCCGACGGCTCCAGCACCGCCACATAGGGGAGATTGCGGTACCTGTCACGGAAATCCAGGCCGTAGCCGACGACGAAGGCGTCGGGAATGTCGAAGCCCACGAAGTCCGGCTTGATCGGGGCCTTCGCGCGCCCCGCCTTGCGCAGCAACACCGCGCTGCGGACGCTGGTCGCCCCCAACTCGTCGATCTGCGGCAGCAGCTCCCACAGGGTGTTGCCGGTGTCGAAGATGTCGTCCACCAACAGCACGTCCCGCGAGCGAACGTCCGACGACAACAAGTCGCAATCGATCACCAGCGGTCCCGGCCGCGTGCTGTCGTGGCGATCGCTACGGGCCTGGACCAGCCCGACCCGCAGCGGGATATCGAGCTTGCGGATCAGGTCGACCAGGAAGACGATGCCGCCGATCAGCACGCCGATGACCGTCAAGGGGCGGCCCTGGTAGTGCTGGCGGATCTCGGCGGCCAGACCCTCGATGCGCTCGGTCAGTTGTTTCTCGGTGATCAGGACTTTCATGGGTCTTTCCCGGCAGACGAGACGGTTTGGGGCTTGCGGGTATTGTATACGAAGGAGTGGAGGAAGCCCAGCGGTCCGGGGCTTGGGCGATTGCCTGAATGCCGCTATCGTCGCGGGGCGGGCGTGAGCGGCGCGGGCTTGGGCGGCGGGACCCAATTGGGGCCGGGCATCTGAAGCAGGTTGAGCTGCCTGGCCCCTTCGACACTGGTCCGGTTCTGCTGCGGCCAATAGTAGATCTTCTGCGCGGCCAGCCGCACGGGCTCGCTGCCGATGTGTTCCTCGCGGAACAATTCGGCATCGGTCCTTCCGTCCCCCTCGAGCACTGCCAGGTCTGCCAGGTCCGTACGTTGGGAGTAGCTCATCCGCGCCGCCCGGGCGGTGTAGCGCACCAAGGCTCCCTTTTCGGTCGGCGTGCTGCCTTCCGCCACGACGTTGCCGGCAGCCAGCAGCTCGGCGTGGCCGTTGCCGCCGGCAGCGGCGGCGGGGGCCGTGGGGCCCACGTCCGTCACCGTCAGGTGGTCGCTGTGGAGCACGGCCGCGCCGGGGCCCAAGACCTCCGGGTTGTCGCTCTCCAGTGTGGCCCGCCAGTCCGAAACGGGGGCGTAGGCGGCCCGCACCTGGTCGTGGAACGTCATCTCCTTGGTGAGCACGTTGCCGGTGATCGAGCCGAGGAACCGCACGTGCAGGCCCATGAGTTGCGCGGAGTTGGCGGCCGCGTGGGGCTTTGCCACCCGCGCCGGCCCCGCCTGTGGCCCTGCAATCCCGACCGGCGCCCCTGGCGGCCGTGCAACCCGGGCCGGCCCCGCGTGCGGCCGCGCAATCCCGGCCGAGCCGCGGCGGACGTCGATCAACCAACCCGGCCCTCCCGTCCCCAGCACCCCGGTGATCATGTTGACTGCCAGGTCCGGCACTGCCATGCGGTCATAGGCGATCCGCCAGGGGCCCTCCGGGCGGTCCTCAAAGGTCTGGCTCTCCATGGACACGCCGCCGCGGCAATAGATCTGTTCCACTTGCGGAGGCTGCCGGGGATTGGGCTCGGTGAACACCAGCGGGCGCTGCAGACGGACGTCCATCACCGGGGTGCGAAGCTGCTGCGAAGGGCCGGTGGCCGTCACGTCGCCCTCGAAGTGGGTCGTCAGACCGTCGAACTCCATCCGGCGGCGCCAGTCGACCCGCAGCGGCACGGGCCGTTCCAGCGGACTGCCGTCGAGTTTCTTGTCCATCGGCAGGAGCATCCATCCGACCCCATCGATCCACACCCGATTCTGGCCGCGATGGAAGTGGATGTTCGAGCCGTTGAGGCTGATGCCCCGGCCCTCGAAATGGGCGGGTGCCCCGGAGGGTGCCCCGGTCACGACTCCCGTGGCCCCCGGGAGATTGGCGTCCGTCATTTCGAGCCGCTCGCCGAAGATCCGCACGGGCTGCTCGCCCGACCCAGAGGGTGCCCCGGCCGGCTGGGTCTGGACGCAGCGGACGTTGCCGTCCACCGTCAAGGCCGCCAGCGTGGTCTTGTGTTGATCGTCCAGGAGCATGTGGGCCACCATCAGCCGGCCCTGGATGTCCAGGTGTTGCGGCCCCGCCGGCGCCCCGGCGAGCGGGCCAACGGCAGGCCCTACCGGTGCCCCGGTGGGCGCCCCGCGGGGGTCACGGCCAGCGGGGTTCGGGGTGCCGGGTGGACTTGGGGTCCCGGCCGGCGTGACTTGTGGTGCAGGCGTCTCGCGTGTCCTGGCAGCCGGGACGGCCGCACCAGGAGCCGCGGCACCCGGTCCCGCAGGGGCCGGCGGCGCCGGGGTGAAGTACACTTCCATTCGCTCGACCGCGCCGGACAACTGCAACGAGTCGAATTTCACGTCCCCCAAGGCCAACATCCGGTCGGGCTGAAGGTGTCCCTGGCCGCGCCCGCCGGCCGGCGCGGCCTCCAGGAGCCAGAGGTGGATCTGGCGGGCGTCCAGCTTTCCGCCGCCCTCCGAGCGGACGCTTGCGCCGCCGGTCAAACTCGCCCGATGGTATTGCCCTTCGGGACGGATCTCCAGTTGTTCCAGCCATTGGGCCACGAACGGCTGCCCGGGCCGGTCGGCCATCAGGCCGCGGACATAGCCCGGCCCCTTCGCCCACGCCTGCCCCAAATGACCCGGCTCGGCCGGATCGTAGCGGAAGCTCGGGGTGTGGATTTCGTTGGGGCCTTGTCGGAGCACGGCCTCCTGCGGGTCCGCCAGGGCCATCATTCCGCTCTGGAGGTCGTACTCGATGTGTTCGCCCCGGGCGAAGACCTTGTCGGCCGGGGCGGAGAAAGTGGCGGGGTGGCCCTGGGCCACCAGCCGCCGGGGTTCCAGGTCCAGGCCCAAGTTCCGCCGTTGGGCCACCTCGGCCTGGTTGCCGGTGGGCTTCCCCGTTCTCTGAGCCTGGGCGAAATAGACCGACAGCAACTCGCACTGCAGCCGGTCATTCTCAGCCGGCGCGCGGATCCGCACCAGGTCCACCTGGTCGCGGAACGTTGCCACCTGCCGGACAAGGTGGAAGTGGAACGGCCCGCGGCAGCGCACTTCGATGGCCCCGGCGCCCGCTCCCAGCGCGGCCACGCCCCGCCCGGCACCAGGGGCCGGCCGGTTTGCGGCACCGGCGGCCGCCCCGCGGGTTGTCGTCCGCGGGCCCGCGGCTGCTGCCGGCCGCGGGCCGGCCCCGTCCGGCGTGTCCTTGGCCGCGGCCATGTCCAGGTGGAGCAGGTCGAGGGACTGAAATTCGAACTGCTCGATGCCGCCGACGTTCGGCCCGGCGTGGCCCTTCTTCCCGGGGCCCTCCCGCGGCCGCAGCCGGATCTCCATCTGGCGCCCGCGGGCATAGCTCCGGCCCCAGCGGAAATCGACCTCGTGGGGTGTCCAAATCCGCTCCTCGTTCAGCTCGACTTCGCGGCCGGTCACGAGCAGGTCGTCTGCGTGGTCGGGCCGCTGTCCCTGCCTGCGGAGGGTCACCGGGCCGCGCAGCTTCCCTTCGACCGGCCGGCCGAGCCGCAGCCGCGCCAGGCTCACCGGCTGGTCGAAGCGGACCTTCGCCCCCTCCGGCGCCTCGAGGATCGTCGCCCGCCGGACCCGCTCGGGGAACTCCAGGTTCGGCTCCTCGGGCAGAAAGAGCACAACCAACGGGGACAGGTCGACCCAGCCCTCCCCCAGGTTCTCGTACTTCTGCATCAAGAGCAGGGCGTTCTCGCTCAGGAGGACCCGTGGGTCTTGGAACACCCAGGAGCCCGGCGGAAAGAGGCCTGCCAAGTGCTTGGTGATCGGCGGCGGGGGAGGCGGCCCGCCGTTGGGCCCGTCGCTGAAGGAATGGGGAGATTCGGCCGGCGGCTCGATCAGCGGCACGGCCAACAGCGCATACGTCCAATAGGCCACTACCACGATGGCCAGGCTCGTGCCGATATGGACGACCCGGGGTCTCACCGTTGGATGACCACGCGCGAGCCCAGCGATAAGATGCCGAAGACGTCCTCCAGGTCCCGGGAGCCCAGTGCCACGGGCGCGTTGTTTCTGTCGCCGATGGCGGCCGGGCCGCCTAGGGAGATCAAGAACGTGCCAACCTGCCCCGCGACGGGGTCGCCGAGGCGGGGGCGAACATCTTTCTTATCCCGGACCATGTATGTGCCCGGCGCGATCGCGTCGGGGCCCGCCACGTCGATGGGGAACCGTCCGGCGTAGCGCCCCTGGACCATCAACGTCAACTCGCGGCGGCCGAGGTCCACCAGGGCACTGAAGGGGCCGCGGATGACCTTCAGCTCGCGGCCCGGCGCCAGGTTTCGCGGGTCGCGAATCCCGTTGATTTTGGCCAGCAACTCCGGCGGGACGTTGTACCGTCGGGCAATCTGCTCCAGCGTATCGCCCGGCTGCACGCGATACGGCTGTTCCAACAGGGACTGCCGCGAGTAGATCACGGTGGCCGCCATCTGGTCCAGGAGCCGCATGACCTGCCGGGCCTGCTCCGGCGAGATCTGCGGATCGCCGTAGACCGAGCTCAGCAAGAGGTGCGCGTCGGCCACCTGCCCGGCGCTGAGCTTCGACTCGACGGTCCTCATCACCGCATCCAGTTTGCCGAGGGGAACGGCGTCCCGGGCCGATGCGGCCGCATCCCCGGGCGGCGGGGGCACAGAACCGTCGCGCCCCATCGCGTCGGACCGCATGTCAAAGCTGCCCCGTTGCCGGGGCAGCGCGTCGCCGCCGGGGGGAGACGGCGGCAGAGGCACCGGCGGAGGGGCCGTCCCGGCCGCATCCATCGCCACGGACGCGGCCGTGCTGGCCGTGGCAACGCTCCCCGGCCCCATTGTCGCGGGAGATGGAAACAGCGACATCCCGCCCGCCGCGGGGGGCGACGGAGGGCCCGCCGCAGGCGGTGGCGGAAACGCACTGGCCAGGCCGGGACCAGGCGACGTGTGGCTCGTACCGGCAAACGCACTGCCCAGCGGCGTATTGCTGACCGGCCCGGCCGGCGTCGCGGCCTTCGGTGGCGCCGACTTGTCCGAGTCGCCCTGAAACACGTTCGCCGGGACGGAGCTATCCGATCTGCCATTCAGCGAAACATAGACCCCACACGCCGCCGCGGCCAGAACGCCGAGAAAGAACAAGCTCTTGAGCGAGTTCATGACCGTCCTCCTTGACGAATCATGCCGGGAATAGACGCGCCGAGAAAAAGGGGACCGTCCCCATTCGTACGACTCCCGCAATGCCGGGCCCGCCTTCGGGCCGTTCCGGCAAATGGGGGCTGTCCCCTTTTTCTTTTCCTATCTGGGCCGAGACCGTCTGGACCAAGCCTCCGGGCGGCCATCATACGGATATTTCAGAAACGACGCTAGAGCAGTGGGTGGGAACGCGCCGCCGGACCGCCGCGGCGAGGCCACCCGGGTGCGCCACATAGTTTGCGGTGAGAAAGTCGCATTCCTTCCAATCGGTGGAGAATTGAAAGGCGGACCGCGGTTTGAGGCAAGTCGGGGTGGATGGGTTGGCAAACAAGCCAGGCGGAATTCGGAAACTTCGGGAATATCCGGAAGTTAGGAAGTTGGGGGCGATGCCCTCCGATTGCCGCAGGATCGTCCTGATCACTCCAAAGCAGAATGCCCCGGAATTGCCGGAATTCACTTTGGCGGCGGGCTTTGCGGTGTTGGGCCGGCGGCGCGGGAGGGGAGCAGCGGAAACGCCGCCTTGGTGTAGTCGACGATAATATGGGCGAAGTAGCTTTGCGTCGTGGCGTCGGGGTGATTTCCATGGGCAGAGGTTTGACCAAACCTGATCGAGCCGTAGACTTCCGCCCCGGCCGTTGAGCGAGACACCATGGTACTGCCCACCTGGGCAAAGCCATGGGCAGGATCGAAAACCGCCCCGGAAACTGTGCCCGCATCGCCGTCGAAGTGCAAACAGACCCAGTACGGCTTTCCGACAGCAACCTTGATGTGGGTGGGGCTGTAAGTGGTCTTGCTTCCCGCGCTGGCGCTGTGACAGCGGAGATACGGACCTCCCTTGTCTTCGGTTTCCACCTGCAGAACGCCCCAAGTCCCCCGGGTGACCTCAAGGAAGTTGATGCTGTCGAATTGCACCCAAGGTATAGTCACACCCGTGGCATAGTAACAAGCGACCGTGATCTTGGAATGGCGGCCGGGGAGACTGCACTTGACGTAATTCAGTTGATTATTGTCATTGAACATCCAGGAGCGGGTGCCGCCCGTGCCGGCGTAGGTTACCCCGCCCACGACGACGGGGCCCGGCAAGTTGCTCGCGTTCCTGGTCGAGACCCACATCCGGCCGTTGATGCTCCAGGCCGATCCGCCGCCGTGGCTGGAAGCGTCCATAATGGCCGGCGTGAGCAGGTCGCCGCCGTTGCCGCTTTCCATGTCCTGAAAGATGTCCACGGGAGTGGCCGCGGGACTCGTCGAGCCAAACGCCGACCAGAGGACGACCAGGCTCCCGAAGCCCGCGAGCAAGCTCTTCATCATGGACAACGGATTCAGCGGTTTGCTTCTTTGCACGGCAGTCTCCCGGCGATCACGGCTCGAACACGAGCGTGCCGAACTTGCGGAATTCGTGGAAGGTGGCGCCAACACGTGCCCAATCCCATTGCGTGGTCTTTCCGTCGTCGTAGTCGATGCGGTAGAAGTTGGCCCGCCAGCGGGTGCCGGGCTTGGGCGGCACGTTGCCCAAGGGCGCCAACAGCTCGAAGGGCACGAACACCTCGGCCTTCCAGCCGCTGATCTTGGCCCCCGCTTGCTTCGGGCCGCCGACCACGCTGGTGGCCTTGCGGGTTTTCCGCGGACCTTCGTAATGCCAGGGCCGCCAGCCGAGGAACTTTCCGTCGAAGTTGGGGATCAGGATCGGCAGCTCGAAACCCAGCGGAGAGATCTCGTACTCGAAATAGACGGGCTGCCGCTCGTCGGTCCAGAGAAAGAACTCGAAGACGTCCTCGTTCCAGAGATCGAGGAAGTCTTCCTTCATGGTCGCGGTGATGACGCCGTCGGCGGCGTCCATGAGCACGTAGAGGCCGGTGGCCGAATAGAGCGTCTTGACGCGGGTCGGATAGGCGTGGCCGCCGGCGGTGCGCAGCGCGAGCGGCTCCCAGCGAGCCTTCTGCCACTGCGGCGCATCGCCTCGGCCGGTCACGTCGAAATTATCGGTCCGCGGCACGGGCAGGACCTTCTCCGGCGGCTTCGTTCCGGGCGTTTCTCCCGCGGGCCCGGCTGACAGGGCCTCGGTTGCCTTCGGCTCAGTCGTCCCGGAATTGTCGTCGACTTCCGGCTTCGTCCGGGTGAGCGTGATGACCTCCTCACCAGGAAGCGTGATTGTCCAGACATCACTCTCCAGCCGATAGGTGCCATGCCGTTCGGGAAAATAGTCGTCGTTGAAGGCCGCGTACTTGAAAGTCTTCGGTGAGCGGGTGGGGTCAAGGGACAAGATTCCCCAGAATCCACCCGACCGCGATTCGTCGTCGACAACACGTCCCTGGACTGTGATTTTCTTGCGCGTCAGTTCCTGTACGGGCTTTCCGTTGATGGTTTCCGCCTGCGCCCTCCATGTGCCCTGGAGTCGTCGTCGGTCTTCGATGACCCGCTTGTTGAAGTCCCTATATTTCGGGTCCAGGCTGGCCAACAGCGCCTCCGCCTCCGTGAGGTGGTAGGCGACCCTTGCAATGTCAAAGCGCCACTTGACCCGCGCCTCCCCAAGCCCTTGTAGTCGGGCCAAGTGGGAGCGAACGGCCTGACGGTCTTCCTCTGGCGTCTTGCTGGCCACCCGCTCCGCCTCCATCCACTTTTGGGACCAGATGCAGAGATCGTCCGCGGTTTGAAATCCAATCCTGAACGCCCCCGAGACCGCCTCGTACGTTCGCCGGGCGGCGTCACGCAGCTCCTCAGCCTCCAGGGGTGTCGGCTTGCCGCCGGGCGGCTTCGTTTCGCGCGCGTCTCTCGCCGGCTCCGCCGGCAGGGCCGCAACCGCCCCGGCGAACACAACCAGCGACGCACTCAGCCACAGATAACGACTCATGGCGACGTCTCCTCGGTACGGGTTTCATCCATCCTCCTTGATCCTTCCTCCTTAGCCTTCCCCCGCAGCCGCGCGCGGATGGCCGAGAGCCGCTGGGCCAGCTCGCGCTCGAAACCGCGGTCCACCGGGCGGTAATACTCCCGCTGGACGCCCAGGTAGCCCTGGGCAGCGACGGCGTCGGGCTGGTCGTGGGCGTACTGGTAGCCCTCGCCGTGGCCCAGCCGCTTGGCCCCCGCGTAGCCGGTGCCGCGGAGGTGGACCGGCACGGGCAGGAGCTGGCCTTCGCGGACGTCGCGGCGGGCCTCGCCGATCCCCACCGTGGCGGCGTTGGACTTGGGCGCGCAGGCCAGGTAGGTGACGGCCTGCGCCAGCGTCAGTTGGCATTCCGGCAGCCCGACCAGCTCGCAGCCGTGGGCGGCGGCCACCGCCAGCGGCAGGGCGGCCGGATCGGCGTTGCCCACGTCCTCGCTGGCCAGGATCACCAGCCGCCGGGCGAGGAAGCGGACGTCCTCGCCCCCTTCGAGCATCCGCGCCAGCCAGTAGAGGGCCGCATCCGGGTCGCTGCCGCGAACGCTCTTGATCAGCGCGCTGATCGCGTCGTAATGGGCGTCGCCCAGGCGGTCGTACTGCACCGCCTTCCGCTGGACCGACTCTTCGGCCAGTTGCCGGGTGAACTCGACCGGCGGGGAGGGGCTGGAGAGCACGCCGACCTCCAGGGTGGAAAGGGCCCGGCGAGCGTCGCCGTCGCTGGTCTCGACCAGCAGCTTGAGGGCATCGGTATGCAAGCGGACCTGGTAGCGGCCCAGGCCGCGCTCGGGATCGGCCGCCGCGCGGCGCACGAGCGTTTCGATGTCTTGGTTCGAGAGCGGCTCGAACTGGAAGATCCGGCTGCGGCTGACCAGGGGACTGTTGATGGTGAAGAAGGGGTTCTCGGTCGTCGCGCCGACGAGGATCACCGCCCCTTCCTCCACGCCGGGCAGCAGCACGTCCTGTTGGGCCTTGTTGAAGCGGTGGATCTCGTCCACGAACAGCAGCGTCCGCCGCTCCTCGGCCGAGAGCCGGTCGTCGGCCGCGGCCAGAATCTCCCGCAACTCCTTGACGCCGCTGGCCACGGCGCTGACCTGCTGGAAGTGGCTGCGGCTTTCCTGGGCCAACAGCCGGGCCAGGGTGGTCTTGCCGCTCCCCGGCGGCCCGTAGAAGATCACCGACCCCAGCCGGTCGGCTGCCAGCAGCCGTCGCAAGAGCTTGCCGGGGCCCAGGAAATGCTGCTGGCCGACGAACTCGTCCAGACTGCGGGGCCGCATCCTCGCAGCCAGCGGCTGGGCCGCCCGGCGGTTCGCATCCTCATTGCCTGCGAATAGGGACATCAGTGGGCAGTGGGCGGTGGTCAGTGGGCAGAAAAGCGAGCAGGGTGTCAAAGACCTATAGGACCCATGGGACCCATACGTCCTATATTTCACTGCCCACTGGTTACTCTTCCAATGGGCCTCCCTCGGGCAAGAGCTCCCGCAGGGGACAGTTGGCACATCGCGGCTGCGCCTTGCGGCAATAGTCTTTGCCCAGCCGCACCAGCAGGGCATGGAACTCGTTGTACATCGCGGCGTCTTCCGGCAGATTGCCCTGGAAATATTCCTGGATCTGGTCGTAGTCGGCGTCGAAGCCGATCCAGCCGTGCCGGGCCAGCACGCGATGGGTGTAGGTATCGACGACGAAGACGTTCAGCCCGCCGGCGTAGAGCAGGATCGAGTCGGCCGTCTCCTTGCCGATGCCGTGGACCGCCAGGAGGTCGTCTCGCAACGTGGCCGGGGGGGTAGCGAACATGGCTTCCAGCGAGCCGCCGTAGCGCTCCACGAGGAAATGGACCAGGCTGCGGAGCCGCTTGGCCTTGATGCGGAAGTAGCCGGCCGGGCGGATCAGGTCCTGGAGGGTTTCCTCCGGCAGTGCCGCCAGGGCGTGCGGCTCCAGGAGGCCAGCCTCGCGGAGGTTGCCGATCGCCCGCTCTACGTTCCGCCAACTGGTATTCTGGACCAGCACGGCGCCGACCACCACCTCGAAGGGGAACTTGGCCGGCCACCAGTGCTGCGGCCCGAAGGCCGCAAGGAGCCGCCGGTAGACTTCCTGCAAACGGACGCTCATTCAATTATTGTAGTCCGCCCGGCCGAAGAAAGGGACTGGGGAGCGTAAGGTATCCGGCACACTCCGTGTGCCGTTGCGGGGCGGCACACGGAGTGTGCCGGATACGTTAGCGTCCCCCCCACCCGCCACCTTCAGCCTTCGTTTGCCCCCCCCGGACCGAGGAGCGTTTCGTGACCGGATCTTTCGTGCCGCAGGGTGCCCTGGCCCAGTTCGGGGCAAGCTATTGGGTCCAGTCGCGGCGGCCCCTGACGAGCCTGGTTTTTGTAGTACCGCTGTTGGTTTTTTACGAGGCGGGCGTGCTGGTGCTGCGGCACGACGCCTTCCGCAACGGGGCCGACGTCTGGATGCGCCGTCGTCTGGACCATCTCGGCTTCGGCCAGTACTTCCTCCTGCCGCTACTGACCGTCTGCCTCCTTTTGGGGTGGCAGCATCTCTCGCGGCAACCGTGGCGATTCTCGATCTCCGTGCTGTACGGGATGGCGGCCGAATGCGGGCTTCTGGCCGCCGGCCTGTGGCTGGTGCTGTGGCTGGAGGGTCTGGTGGCCAGCTCGTTGGGGATAGGCCTCCGGCCCGGGCTGGGAACCGTCGTCGCCTACCTCGGCGCCGGCATCTACGAGGAGTTGCTGTTCCGCTTGATCCTCCTGGCCTTGGCGATCGGCCTGTTGCGGTGGCTGCGGGCCGGGCCGTGGGCGAGCACGCTGGGCGGCATCCTGTTGAGCAGCCTCCTGTTCGCCGCCGCCCACCACGTCTACGGCGAGCCGTTCGCCTGGTTCAGTTTCGTGTTCCGCACCCTGGCGGGGGGCTTCTTTGCGGTGCTGTTCCTGTACCGCGGATTCGGCATCGCCGCGGGGACGCACGCCGGCTACGACGTGCTGATTGCGCTGGGCGCGGCCGCCGCCGGCGGGTGCTAGCATCCCGGCGGCCGATCCGCCCTCCGCCTTTGAAAAACGCGCCTTGGTCGTTTTTGCGGTGGGGATTATAATTCAGGCGTGTGGTGCCGACCGATGCGTTGCGACTCCCCAGGATGTTGTAACCGAGAAAGGAACCGCCGCCGTGCTCACCGTTCGACCGCGGGTTGCCGAGTTGGTATTTCAGCTTTACGGGCGGGCGCTGCACCCGGAATTGTTCGAGGTCTGCCAGACCCGCTCCGTGCGGCGCGGCGACTATGAGGCCAAGATCGACATCACCAGCGCCGGTCACGTGGTCACCTGGCGTTACGGCGGCCTGACGCTGACCGAGGTGGCCGCGTCGGCCCACCACCCGCTGCCCGAGAAGCGGCGGCTGTTGCGGTATTCGCTCCGCGGGCAGCGGAGCGATTCGGTCGAGTGCCGCGGCAAGGTCCGCTACGAGATGAGCTTCCAGCTCGAGCCGGTGGACCCGGAGGTCTTCTGGACCTTCCAGCACGAGCTGGCCCAGGACGGCGTCCGCCAGGGGATGCTCCACAAGTTCAACGCCAGCGGGCGGATGGCACTGGGGGCGATGAGCTACATCCACATCGAGACGCGGGCCCGCAAGCTGCTCGTCCAGGCCTTCCACACGTTCCCGGACGACTACGCCATCGTCAAGAGCCAGTCGATCTTCCGGCTGCCGTGAGGAACTCGGCCAGGGCCCGGCTCACCGCGGCCGGCTGCTCCAGCGGCGCCATGTGGCCGGCGGCGGGGATCTCGACGTAGCGGGCGCCGGGGACGGCCCGGGCGATGGCCCCCATCTCTTCCGGTGGGGAGATGGCGTCTTGGCTCCCCACGATCACCAGGACCGGCAGGTCGATACGCGGCAGCAGGGGGGTGAAGTCGGGCCGGTCGGCCAGCCCGCGGGCGGCGGCCGCCAGCCCCCACGGGTCGCCCCCCAGGATCATCTGCCGCAGGGACTCGACCAGCTCGGGGCGCCGGGCCAAGGTGGCGGGCGAGAACAGCCTGGGCAGCATCCCTTCGGCCAGCACGCCGGGGCCTTCGCATTCCACCCGGGCCGCCGTCTCGCGGCGCGCGGCGGCGGCCTGCGGCGTGTCGGCCGCCGCGCGGGTATCGCACAGCACCAGCCCGCCGAGCCGCCGCCGGTACAACTCGAAGAACCGCATGGCGATATATCCGCCCATCGACAGCCCGGCCAGCACCACGGGCTCGGCCACTTCCAGGGCGTCGAGCATGGCAGCCAGGTCGTGGGCGAATTGGTCCATGGTCACCCGTCCGGGCGTCACCCCGCTTTGGCCGAAGCCGCGGAGATCGGGGGCCAGCACCCGCCGCCCCGGCGCGAGCGCGCGGACCTGCTCGTCCCAGATGGCGTGGGTGAGCGGAAAGCCGTGGACCAGCACCAG
>Ga0187848_10002397_pt1 | contig 14808 bp, 13 predicted proteins | sample June2016WEW_4_40_FD_132424 | JGI IMG/M metagenome (GOLD analysis project Ga0187848, IMG submission 132424) | Peatland microbial communities from SPRUCE experiment site at the Marcell Experimental Forest, Minnesota, USA - June2016WEW_4_40 | ecosystem: Environmental > Terrestrial > Soil >... | reverse complement strand
GGGTGCAGGACAAAATCGTTACCAAGCTTGGTTGTTGTCAGGCGGCTTTTGGCAGGGGTTTGAGATACTGCTCCCAGAACGGCCCAAATTGGCGGTTTTCCAGCAGGGAGCGAATGTCTAGGACGTTTTGCGCACCCGTCACTCCCCAGAACATACCTGACTGCTTGAGTCTCTGGCCGATGACGGTTTTGCAGCCGGCTTCGATCACGCCAGAGCCAATGAACAGGCCCCGTGCCTGATACTCGGCGTAACGCATCCTGTGGGTGTTGCTTTCAAAGTAAGCGATCTGTTTGAGGGCGGCTTCTCGTCGCTTGCCCCTGCGAGGCAGCGTCTGGCGCGCCTCCCGCAGCACGATCTCCAAACCGTCGGGTTGCTCCTTCAGCACTTGGGCCCATTGCTCCCATTGAGTTTTGGCGGTGTCGGTTTTTTCCCCAAACAGCGCTTCAGCCAGCAACTCCAAGTGCTCGGCGGCGTGAAAGAAGTCCAGGATGAAGACGGCCATGGGGAAGTTCACCCGCGCCAATTCCCACACCCAAGCGGCGCCGTCCCCCAGAAAAACGACCAGCTTGGCCAGCGCCAGTCCGCGTCGGAAGGCTTCGGCGCGCAGCAACGCGCCAAACTCCACCGCCGGTTCCAGGGTGGCGACATAGGAGGTGCTGTCGGGGTCCCGTATCGGTTTGCCTTCCTCATCCTCCTGGGTCTGGGTGAAGACACAGCCCAACTTCACCTCCCGCGTTTTGGCGGATTGATCCTCTTGTTTGCCTTTGCGCCCCTCCGTTTCCTCCGGGCGCACGGGGATGCCGGTTCCGTCACCCTCGACGTAAAACACCTGGTCGGGAGGTGGCGGACTGAGTGGAGGGCTGGGCCGTGGCCATTGGGCCATCTGCGGCCCCAGACGATTGACCATTCGCTGGATGCGCCGGCCATTGACCGTCAAGCCGGTGTACTCATTGAGGCTCTGGGCCGCCGCCTCGTAATGCTCGACCGCCCCGGCCCGGCACATCAGCCGGGCCAAGGCGGGCGTGCAACCCTCCACAATGCCCAGCGCCTCGTCCAAGGGAGCGCGTCCGCCACCTTTGCCGTCGGTGTAATAGTTGCGGCGCAACACCACTTCTCCAAAGAGACTGCCGACCTGGTTGGGGCGAGCCGCATAGCACTTTTCTCCGGGACGCGCCTGATCTCCCTCCACCCGCCAATGGGCATCGTTGAGCAAGTCTTCCAGGGCTCGCCGGCCATCCCGCTGCAACGCTTCGCGGATCCCCAACTCCAGCCACTGTGGGGCCACAGTTCCTTCGGTCGCCAGACGCGCCTTGGCTAAGGCGACGAAGGCTTCGATTTCGGAGGCGGTTTCCTGGCGGACCGACGCCTGGAGTTTTTTTTTGCATCCGTCGCTGGCTGCTTGCTTCGGGTGTGTTGAACGGTTAACTCAATGCACTGCTGGGCCAGTTGCTCAAACTGCTGGCGGCCTTCCACCGCTTGGCGCAACTGCTCGGCGCGCGGGCCGGCCATCCGTTGGGAGTGATTCTTGCCATCTCGCCAAACCTGATGCTTGTAATACGGTCCCAGCGGATGGTTGGGATCGGCTCCCTCACGAAACTCGGCTTTGAGGGAGCCGTACTCCATTTGGTCGATCTGGGCCATCTGTTGGAAGATCACCTGACGCTGCTCGATGAATTTGCTCATGGGCAAACTATTGTCTATGCACTAGACATAATCAAGCAAAAAATGAGAGGGAAATCAAAAAGGTAACGATTTTGTCCTGCACCCGGCCTGGCCGCGGCAACACCGCCGTTGCATCCGGGCCGCCGGTCATGGCATAAGGAGGGCGATGAAAAGCCTGACCGAATATCTTTGGTTTGAGATTCCCGGGCGGCGCGGGTTCCTCAACATCACCGGGACGGTGGAAAAGCTGGTGCAGAAAAGCGGGGTGGCCGAGGGCCTCTGCCTGGTTAATGCCATGCATATCACCGCCTCGGTCTTTATCAATGACGCCGAGGACGGGCTGTTGCACGACTATGAGGTTTGGCTGGAAAAACTGGCGCCGCATGAGCCGGTCAGCGGCTATCGCCACAACCGCACCGGCGAAGACAACGCCGATGCCCACATGAAACGCCAGGTGATGGGCCGCGAAGTGGTGGTGGCCATCACGCGGGGCCGGTTGGATTTCGGCCCGTGGGAACAGATTTTTTACGGGGAGTTCGACGGCCGCCGGCGCAAACGGGTGCTGGTCAAAATCATCGGGGATTGACCGATGTTCAAGCCGCGGTGGCGGGCACGGACGGGGCGGCGGGAACGCTCGCGGCTGCTTCCACGGGCGCGCTTTTCCGCCGGGTTTCTTTTGGGGGAGACGCTTCGGAGACGCGGAGCCGGTTGGTCGTTTTTAATCCCTTCTCCCAGGCGAGCATGTAAATATCCGAGATGGAGTCCAGGCGCGAATCCGGCGCATAGAGGTTCAGGGTCTGGCCGAGGTCAATCCATTTTTGGCGGCGCGCCGCGCATTCGATCAGCCAGCGCGGCTCGATTTCAAAGGCCGTCCGGTAAATTTTCCGCAAGGCATGTGGAATCCGTTTGATCCGCTGGATGGAATGCTCGTTCTGGCGCAACTGCCGCCGCATGGCATCGTCCCACAAATGGAGGCGCCGCAAATCCTCCACCAGATGCAGGTTCCACGCCATGGGGGCGCCGCTGGGTCCTTCGCCGAACCAGGCTCTCGCTGCCGGTTCGATGGAGGGCGTCACCCCGGCAATCCAGGAGCCTTCCAGGGCCGGGCCGATGGCGGTGACGGCGCAGTTGCGCATGCCGTGACGGTTGATGCTCTCGCGCACCAAGGTCCAATCCAGGCAGCCCGACCGGTCCACCGTGACAGGGCGGCCGCGCTGCTCTTCCAGCGACGCCAGCGTATCGGCGGGCAGCAGGCCGGTTCTCCATTTCGACCCGGCATAAGCCGGGAAGGGGCCGCGTTCCTGCGCCAGCGCGGTGGAAGCCAGAATCGCGGCATGGGAAATCAATTCCATGCTGCGGTCGGCGAATTCCGCCGCGGCGGCGCTGCCGTAGGGCAGGCGCAATTGATAAAGGGCCTCCTGAAAACCGGTGATCCCCAGCCCGATGGCGCGCTGTTCCCGGCCGGCGGCCTGCAGGGCGGGGGAGGGGCAGGCGCTCAGGTCGAGGGCGTTGTCAAGCATACGCATCGCCGTTGCCACCGTCCGGCCCAGCCGCGCCGCGTCCAGGCCCTTTTCATCCACATGCGCGGCCAGGTTGATCGCCCCCAGGCTGCAAACGGCCGGGGTGTGGAGGAGGGTGCCGGCGCCCAGTTGGGCGCTGCGCACCACTTCGGCCTGATCCTGGAGCGAGCGGACATTGGCGGCGTCCTTGAAGGCCAGCCACGGCTGCCCCGTCCCGGCCAGGGAGGCGAGCATTTCGCGCCACAGTTCCAGCGCGGCGACTTGGCGGAATTCCTTGATTTCGCCGCGGGCCGCCCTGGCTTCGTATTGGAGGAAACGCGCCTCGAAGGCGGCGCCAAAAAGCCGGTGCAAATCAGGAACCTCCTGGGGATCGAACAGCGGCCAGCGGCCTGCTTCCTTGACGCGCCGCATGAACAGGTCGGGAATCCAGCCGCCCTTGTTCAGATCGTGTTGCCAGGGCTCCTCGCCGGGGCGCGGACGGGCCAGAAAATCGGACATGGAGATATGCCATGGTTCCAGCCAGGAGCAGGTGAGGCCGGCATGGATTCGCCGGCCCATCCGCCCGCCCTGTTGCGTGGTGATGTGTTCCAGATCATGCCATCCGGTGGCCGTATAACAGGCGGCCAGGAGAGGTTGGGGCGTGCCGGCGTTGAAGAGCAGCGGCGCGGAAGGCACAAAGGCAAAGGAGGAGAGCGCCTCATAAAACTCCAGCGCGCGTTCCCCCGCCTGCGGACTTTCCCGCAACGCCAGTCCCATGGCCAGGCGCATCCAAAAATACTGCGGGGTTTCCCGGCACCGGCCTTTATCCCGCAACAGAAAATCGTCGGCCAACACCCCAAGCCCCGCGGCACAGAATTGCGCGTCGCGTTCCATTTGCAATGCGCCGGCCAGAGATGCCAGATCAAAATCAGCCATCTCCGGCGCCAGCAGCTCAAGATGAATTCCATCTTGGATGAAATCGCTGAAACTGCGGCGGCAGACCGTCTCCACCTCCGCGCCCTCCTCCCATTGGGGCAGGGCCTGCCGGTAAATGCTGCTTAAGCGCAATCTGGCCGCCACCTTGTCATAGGCTGGATCCACCGTCAGGCGCGAGTCGGCGGCCAGTTCCATCGCTTTTTCCAGAGTCCCGGCGCCCTGCTGTGCCTGCCGCCAAGCCTCCTGTGCCAATTCTTCAATCGAACAGCGGTCCTCCAACCCGCGGCAAGCCGCCGCCGCCCAAGTCTTCAAGCAGGAGGGTACCATGTCCGGCGGCGGCGGGTCCGGCGCGCCAACCGGCGGCTCTGAGGTGGGTTGGACTGGCGGGGCGGATTTTTCCCGTTCCGCCCGCGCCCGCCGCCGCTCCTCGCGATAGAGAATATAACTTCGCGCGACGCGCCAATGTCCATCCCGCATCAATTGTTCTTCCGCCACATCCTGGATGCGTTCCACCTCCAGCGGCTGGCCTTTGATGGCAGCGCTCAGCACCCGTTCCGCCACGGCGTCCGCCGTTTTCGCTGTGGCCGCCAGCAGTTCCTCCGGGAGCGGCTCATCGGGGCCAATGCCGTGGACCGCTTTGAAGGCGCATTCGATGGCCATGAAAATGCGCGCGTCATTGAAATCCTCGCGGGACCCATCGCGCTTGCACACCAGGAAGCGTGTTTCCTCGACAGGATCAATCCCGATCATTTTGAGCTGGCCAGCTTCAAGCATCATATCGTCGTCAGGGTAATGACAAAGCGATTTCACCCAACAAATGGTGTATGGGCGAAACGATACCGCCACTAATAGCGGTTCTGCCGCCAACTGTCAACATTTTCCCCGAGGCTTTCTGAGGCTTTTGTAACGCGGCGACGGCGGGTGGCAGGAGTTGGACCATCGGCGTTTGCGAAGGGGGCCAATGCTAATGGATCAATGGAAGGTGAATCAGCCGCAATTAGAAGAACGGGTTGTTGGTTTTCTCCTGCGCGACGGTCGTCAGGGGGCCGTGGCCGGGGCAGATCAGGGTGGGGCCGGGCAGGGACAAGATTTGCTCGCGCACTTTTTGCCGGGCCAGGTCCCAGGATTGGTTGCCCCGGCCGATGGAACCGGCAAAAATGGCGTCGCCCACGACGGCGGCATGGGGCGCGTCGTCGGGCCAGTTGCCAATAATATAGGTGACACCTTCTTCGGCGTGGCCGGGGGTGTCGCGATTGGTGATGCGCAGGCTGCCGAGGTGAAGGAAATCGTTGGGGCGGTTGCGCTGCTGGACGGGCGCGGTCTTGGAGTTGGTGTGGAGATGGAGTTTGGGAAATTTTTCCCGGATCGCGCCCAGGGCGGCGACGTGGTCTTCGTGGAGGTGGGTGAGAAAAAGATGGCGCAAATCCAGATGGTTGTCCTGGAGCAAATCCAGGACGGGAGCGGCCTCCCAACCGGTGTCAAACAGAGCGGCTTCGCGCGAGACTTCGTCCCAGGCGAGGTAGCAGTTGACGGTGGTGCCGGCGGCGGTGGTGGTGATCTGGCGCAACTCGCGCCAGAGGGAGAGATCGGCGGGGGCCGGTTTCCAGCCTTGGGCGATGCGTTCCAGCTTGGTTGCGTCCAGGCCGAGGGTGCGGCCGACGGCGGCAAAATCGAGGGGCTTGGGCGGCAGGCCGGTTTGTTCCAGAGCGTTCCACTCGGGCAGAGTCAAACCGGCCGCCCGGGCGGCGGCGGAGGCGTCCACGCCGGAGGCGGCGCGCCCCTTGCTGAGGATGTCGCCCAGATGGTCTTCCAGATTCATGGGCAAAGGGTAACGGAGGGCGGGAGGAACGTCCAGAGCGCTGTTCACGCTCATCCTATTCTTAACCTTAATCGTAATCTCCTCGCGCCAAAGGGAAGAGATTAGGATTGAGATTAGGATTAAGATTAAGATTAAAAGCTGCCACGGCTTTTGGGGAATCAAGGAAGAACGATTCGCGAAATTCGCGGATTGGAGTGCATTGGGGAGAGTGGGATTCTTAGAAGAAGGGGAAGGTTGCCAGTTTTCGCGTTTTGGTGTTGAGTGCTCAAAACCGGACCCGAAGAAACTTTTGCCAAATTGAAATTGCGACGCCGTTTACGATGGATGGTGGTGCTGCTCGCGCTGGGCGTGATCGCGTATTGGGGCTGGGATTACTGGCGCGAGCGCCGGTTTGACCCGGTCATTCTGGCGGCGGCCAATCGCTATCAGATTGATCCCGCGCTGGTGAAGGCGGTGGTGTGGCGCGAGAGCCGGTTTAATCCGGACGCGCGCGGACGGGCGGGGGAGCTGGGCCTGATGCAAATCCGCGAACCGGCCGCGACGGAATGGGCCAAAGCCGAGCACATTGCCTCTTTTGAACACCGGGCCTGTCTGGATCCCGCCACCAACACGCTGGCAGGGGCGTGGTATTTGAAAAAGCTGTTGCTGCGTTATCAGGAGACCGACAATCCCGCCGCCTACGCCCTGGCCGACTATAATGCCGGACGCAGCAACGTGCTCAAGTGGCTCAATGGTCCGGCGGCGACGCAGAGCGGGGTCTTCGTCGGGCAAATTGGGTTTCCGGGCACGCGCGATTACGTGCAGGCGGTTTTGCGGCGGGCGGAGCGTTACCGGCCGATGTGAGGGAATTGCGTTGCTTCAGACCAGTTTGAGTTTGGGCAGGTCTTGCAGGTCAATCAAACCGACCGGTTGGCGGCGGGCGTTGACGACGATGAGATCGTCAATGTTGCGCTGGTTGAAGATTTTGAGCGCTTCCACCGCCAGGGCTTCTTCACGAACACAAAACGGGTGGCGTGTCATGACGCTGCCCAGCGACCTGGCCAGGGCGGCGGCCTCGTCCTTTTCCCGGGCCATCTGACGCCGGAAATCGCCATCGGTGAAGACGCCGGTCAATTTGCCGCGGGAGTTGACCACGGCGACGCTGCCGGACTTGGCGGCGACCATGACCAGGAGGGCCTCCTTGACGGTCAAGTGTTCGGCGGCCACGGCGTTGCGCACGCCCGTGCGCATGATGTCGCGGATGGTGAGGAGGAGGGCGCGGCCGATGGCGCCGGAGGGATGATGTTTGGCGAAATCTTTTTCGGCAAAGCCGCGGGCCTGGAGGACGGCCATGGCCAGGGCGTCGCCCAGCACGAGCATGGCGGTGGTGCTGGAGGTGGGGGCGAGGTTGAAGGGGCAGGCTTCGCGGGGGACTTTGATGTTCAGCACCACGTCGCTGTATTTGGCGAGGGGGGATTTGAGGGAGCCGGTGAAGGAAATTATTTTGACAGAAAAGCGTTTCAAGGCGGGAAACAGATTGAGCAGCTCCTCCGAGGCGCCCGAATAACTCAGGGCCAGGACGACATCGCCGTCATTGACCAGGCCCAGATCGCCGTGCATGGCATCCACGCTGTTGAGGAGGACGCTGGGGGAGCCGGTGCTGGTGAGGGTGGCGGCGATTTTCTGGCCGACGTTGCCGGACTTGCCGATGCCGACCACGATGATCTTGCCCCGCTGTTTGAGGGATTCGACGACGATTTCCACCGCGGCGGCGAAGGAGTCGTCCAGTTGGGCCCGCACGGCCTTGAGGGCCTGCAATTCAATGTCGAAGACTTTGCGCGCACGCGCCAGATGATTCATGGGGAGAGTTTGCCAGTTGGCGGCGGCATTTTCAATCCCGACTTCGCTTCGCCCACCCGTCATGGAAGAGCCAAGAGGGCCGGTGTAGTGTCGAGCCTGTGGCTCGGAATCGGCGCACAGCGCCAACACTAAAACAAAAAGATTGTGAAACTACCCAGTGTCGTGACGGATTGCGCCGCTTCCGGTTTGTGATTACATTGTTCCACCGGCGGGCAGGGGACTGCCCGCCCTACCACTATGAAGGACCTGGCTTTGCTTGGTTGTTTGATGGTTGCTCAACTGGCCGCCGCCCAGGCGTTGCCGGGGACAAATCCGGCGCTGGAGAGGGCGGCGCGCGCGGACAACGCCTTCGGGTTTAAGTTGCTGGCGGAAACCAGAAAAGAGGCGCCCGGCCGCAACGTCTTTCAAAGCCCAGTGGGAATGGCGCTGGCTCTGGCCATGGCCGGGAATGGGGCGCGCGGCCAGACCTTGGAGCAAATGGCCGGGACGCTGCAAATGCCCGGACTGGCGCCGCCGGCATGGAATGAGGGGAATAAATTGTTGCTCGAGCATCTGTTGGGGCTGGATGCGAAAATCAAGCTGGAAATCGCCAACAGTCTTTGGACGCAGGCGGACGCAAAAATCAAGCCGGACTTTGTCTCCAGTTGCGAGAAGTGGTACCGGGCGGAAGCGGCCGGGGTGGATTTTAAAAATCCGGCGACGGTGAAAAGAATCAATGATTGGGCCAGCGAGAACACGCACGGCAAAATCCCCTCGATGTTCGACCCGCCGCTGCCGCCGGATCTGCGCCTCATCCTGCTGGATGCGATATATTTCAAGGGGAGTTGGGAGGCGCCGTTCGACAAGAAGTTGACGCGCGAGCAGCCTTTCACCTTGCGCGGCGGGCAAACGGCGCAGCATCCGCGCATGGCGCGCACGGACCGGATGAATTATTTCGAGAGCGCCGGTTTCCAGGCGGTGGTTCTGCCTTATGCGAGCCGGCAGGCGAGCCTGTGCGTCTTTTTGCCCAAAGAAAACCTGGACACATTCATCCAGGACCTGACGCCGGAAAACTGGGAGCAGTGGATAGGGCAGTTTCGTTCGAGGGAGGGAATGCTGGAATTGCCGCGCTTCAAGCTGGAAAACAAATATGAACTGAACGGGGAACTCAAGGCGCTGGGGATGGCGCGCGCCTTCAGCCGCCAGGCGGAGTTTGGCGGCATTTCGGAGGAGCCTTTGCACATCAGCGAGGTGGTGCAAAAGACGTTTGTGGAGGTGAACGAGGAGGGCACGGAAGCCGCCGCCGTCAGCGGCGTGGCGATGAGGCCCTCGCTTGTCCGGCGCGAACCCGAGCCTCCCTTCAGGATGATCGTGGACCGGCCCTTTTATGTGGCCATCCGGGAAAACCAAACGGGCACGATTCTTTTCCATGGCGCGATTGAGGACCCGAGATAAGAATCCCCGCAAAAATAACCTCCGATTTTGCTTTCGGACCAAGGCCGATTCGGATTGAGTATTGGTCATTGAAGATTGAACGTGCGATCTACTGAATAGTATTTTCGCATACCTGCCCACTGAATGCAAGAATTATTTCGACGAATTTCTCAAAATAAAACGGCAGCTTCAGGCCGTCTGACACAGGCGATGCTGATAACAATAGTATTGACACTATTGGCGGCCTTTGGCCGTTTTCCGACTTTTTGCCAGGCATTGCGGTGGCGCTCACCCATGCCGCCTTCGTAACATGGAATCCACCGCCATCACCGCCACGCGAGTTGAGGGTAGGGAGGAAAGGCAGCTTTGAGCGGGTCAATTTTGGCTGTCTGCTGAGGCGGAGGGGGAATTTCAATATAGATTTCCACATATTTTGCCACTTTTTTTAAAAAAATGAGCGGCTTGATCGCAGCGACACACCCTGCCCGCCCTATAATCATAGGTAGAGTGGCGCATTGTCGCCGTCAGTTGGCAGGCTCCCCGGTGGGGCTGCCCGGCTTGAAACTGCGCCACGGTCAAATCCATGCTTGCGATCAAAGCACAGAAGTCGTCCCCGAATGAGGAGGTCTATTTTAGGGAGGACCTGTCGCGCGACGACTATTACGACGAGCAGCAGCACACGCCGGGGCGGTGGTATGGCCGGGGGTGCGAGGCGCTGGGCCTTGACCGTCAGGCCCCGGTGCGGCAGGCGGACTTTGTGGCCCTCTGCCGGGGGTTGCGGCCCGGTGACGGCACACGGTTGACGCAGCGGATGGCGGCCCACCGGCGCTGTGTGTATGATTTAACCATCTCCGCGCCCAAATCGCTCTCCGTCATGGCGCTGGTGGCCGGGGACGAGCGCCTTATTGCCGCCCACGATAAGGCCGTAACCGCCACCTTGGAAGCCGCCGAGCAACTGGCCGCCGTGCGCGTGCGCAAAGGCGCGGCGGCGGACACCAGGCAAAGCCGCGTCACGGGCAACATTGTTTGCGCCATTTTCCCGCACCGCGAAAGCCGCGCCCTTGATCCGCAATTGCACCATCATTGCGTTGTTTTCAACGTCACTTTTGATCCGGTGGAGAAGCGGATGAAGGCTTTGGAAGCGCGTCCATTTTACGACCACGCCCAGGACCTGACGCAACTTTACCGGGCGCACTTGGCCGAATCCCTGCATGCGCTGGGTTACGACACCTACCTTGACCGGCACCGTTGCGTGCAAATACGCGGCGTTGACGCCGCCGTGATGTCGCGGTTTTCCAAGCGGGCCGCGCAACGGGACGCGCTGGTCGCATTGCGGGCGCAGGAATTAGGGCGGCCCTTGACCAAGGGCGAGGTGTCCAGGGTTGTCCACCAAAACCGGGCCAAAAAGCAACGGCATATTGCCCCGCAGGCGTTGCGGAAAATCCAGCTTGCGCAGTTGTCCGCCGAGGAGCGCCGGCAGTTGGAGCGCGTGAAGGCGCTGGCGCTGGCCGGCCCGCGCCCGCCCTTGACCCGGCCTTTGGCCCCGCGCCGGCAACCGGGCATTGTCGCCGCCCCGGAGTTGGACTGGATTGCCGGCGTGCTTCTGGCGTTGCTGGCAGTCCGCGCCGTGGGCATCAATCCCTACACATTCAGCCCGACCTTCTCTTTCCCGCAGCGAATCTATTACGCCTCCCGGTTTATTCGCCAGGCCCAGCGTTACGGGCAGCAACGCGGCAGACCATCCCTTACCCGATAATCCCGTGAACGACGAATCCAAATCCTGTTACGAGACCGCCGAACAAAACCTGTTCACCCGCTTTGAGACCGGCCAGCACGGCGCGTTTGTTTTGCCCTATTCCGGGCTGTTGTTTGCGCATCACGCCCCGACGCCGGCGGCCGCCAGTCTTGACACTCTCACCCTGCTTTACGTCACGCATACCGTGACCATCCGGGGCACCCAGCTTTTGCCGCTCCTTTTGGTGATCCAGAAGGGGCGGGCGGAAGTCATTCGAGTGGGCGGCGGGCAATCGCAATCGAATGGCACCCAAACAACCCCCGCCATCCGTGAAATCATAGTAGCGGAAGGCTGCCAAAAATCGGAGTGAATTATGAAAACGCAAAAGACAGACCTCGTAACCCTTATCCTCGGCTTTTACGCCGAGATGTATGGGGAAAAAGTCAGCGACTACGACTACACCACGGCCATGTTGGTTTTGCTGGGCAACCTGCATGACCAGGCATTCCCCGGCTACGTGCTCGATCCGGCGCAAGTGGTGGAGCAAGCCCAAGTCCAACTGTGCGGGAACGACCTGGCCGTGCGCAATTACTACCCCATCGCCTTGCGCTTCCCTTCGCTCACCGGGGAGGGCAGCCCGTTGGTTATCGGGATGGGAGTCATGGTGGCGCAACCGCGCAACACCCTTGGGATATGGGCCGAGGATACGGCGATCAATGCCAAAATCCAGAGCGTTTTAAAAATGCTGAATAAGGAGGACACCATCTCCTAACGCATGGCGTTAGGACTGCTTGGCGCGGCGGCAAAGCGCCGCCGCGGCAGCCGCGAGCAGGACAATGGAAAGGAAACGATATGACTCAATTAAATATGGACGCCGTGAAGGAGCAGCTTCGCTCGCTCGCCGCCGATTATGAGCGGCCCTTGCGCGGCAAGTTCGCGGTGTTGATGCCGTTGCGGGAGGAAATTATTGAACTTGAAAGGAAGGGCGCAAGCACCGGGGAAATCGCGGCCATGCTGGCGCAGTGCCAAGTCGCGGTCAGCAAAGACACGGTAGGGCGCTTTTTGCGGATGGAGAAGAAGGAGCGCAGCAGCACCCGCCCAAAGAAAACGGGTGGCGAGGCGCAACCCCCCGGCAACGAGAGCGCAGCGGCCAAGCCGATGATGCCGCGCCTGACGCCGTCGGTGAACCTGTAAGTCAACTAAACACGAAAGGATAAAAACTATGAACTTGTTAATGCAATATATTGGCAAGCTGCTTGCCTTTGTCAGCAGCTTGTTTCGCGCCCCGCCGATGCAGCCGTGGGACGGACGGCGGGCGCTCATAAGGTGGGATAATCGGGACGTGTGGACTATCGAAGACTCATACGAGGGAATGCAGGTGTGGGGCGACATCGGCTCCGGCAAAAGCTCGACCATTGCGCGGGTGACGGCCGCCGCGATGCTGCGGGCCGGCTACGGCGGGCTGGTGCTGACGGTGAAGCCGGAGGATACGGACGAATGGCGGCGCAACCTGGCAGAGAACGGGCGCATGGAAGACGCCGTTTTCTTTGGGCCGGAGGCCGGTTGTTTTAACTTTCTGGCGTATGAACTGGCGCACGGCGCACGGTTGAAAGTGGGCAGCAAAAACGCCACCCGCATCCTCACCGAATTAGTCAACATGGCGCAGCATGACGCGGCAGGCGGCGACCCGTTTTGGAAACAGTCCGCCGAAGTGCTGATCGGTCACACGCTGGACCTGATCGTTGCGGCGGGAGCCACGCCCAGCATGTTGCTCGCCAAGGAAATCATTCAGTCCGGTCCACTCTCGCGGGACCAGGCGAAGGACGTGCAATGGCAGGCGCAATCGAAGTGCTGGGAACTGATTGAGGCGGGCAGGCATGGCCACGCAAACGGCAGTCATGATTTTAGGATGGCTGAAACCTATTGGCTGCGGGACTTTCCAGTGCTGCCCGACAAAACCCGCCAAAGCATTGTCGCCACGTTCAGCGCAGGGGTGGCGCATCATTTTTGCACCGGCCTCATGCACCAGATGTTTGGCGGTGACACGACGGTCAGCCCGGACGACATTTTTCGGGGCAAAATCGTGATCCTGAATCTGCCCGTCCTGGATTATCACGCCGCCGGGCGGTTCGCTTCGATTGTTTGGAAATTTTGTGTCCAGCTTGCCTTGCAGCGACGGGCCGACCGCAAACGCCCCGTGTTCCTTTTTTCGGACGAGGCGCATTACTTCGTCACGGATTACGACCAACTTTTTCAAACGACGGCCCGGAGCGCCCATTGCGCCACGGTATATTTGACGCAGAACAGGAGCAACTATCTTGCGGAGTCGGCGGGGAGCGCCGGACAGCACCGGGTGCAATCGTTGTGCGCCTGCTTGAAAACCCAGGTGGTCTGCCAGTGCAGCCATGAAGAAACCCGGAGAGCTTTTTCTGACAGCATTGGCAAGCACCGGGTGACGCAAGTAAGCACGACCTCTCAATTTGGCCACGGCAAAACCACCCATTCCGAAACCGAGCATTGGGTGGATGAGTATTGGGTGTCGCCCGACGCCGCCACAGATTTAAAAACCGGCGGCGCGGCCAACGGATTTGAGGTCACGGCAATCATGACCAAGGCGGGCAAAAGATTTAGCAACGGCAAGCCCGGTTTGCGCCTTCGCTTTGACCAGAATAATTTTGAGCCAACCTTGCGGGGTCATACGGTGGTTGCCATTCCCATGCGGAAGCGGGGGGAATGACGAGGAAATCAGGCGGCTTTGGAATGCTCCTCAACCATCGCCGCTGCCACCGCCACGACCACCGCCACCACCGGCGGCATCCACCACCACGACCGCCGATGAGTCGCAACGACACATCGGCTGGGGAAGGGCTTGACTTCGCCAATTCAAGCCGGTTCCACTCCGCTCCATTCCAGCGCCAGCCGGTGAACCGCTCCACCGGCCACCGCTTTCATTCCGCTCCGCTACACCGTCTCAAATCGCCGAAGACAGGCTGCCCCGGCGCCATGAGCGCGTAAGCTTTCGCCAAGTCCCATCAGCCAGCAGGCCGCGCATCAGGGCCTTGCCGAAACTTCCGCCCTCACAGCGCCCCCAAAATCAGTCCGACCTCTGGCCGGTCCGGGCAAGCCGCTGGCCTCACGCCTGCCCACCACCCACCAGGCGACGGCCCCCGTCTTACCCGGCCGCCAGAAGTCGGAACATCGCGGCCCTGCACCCCGGCCAGGGCCAGCAGCTTTGATATGCTTCGCGCCAGCTTGGCACAGGGACTGCCAAAACCCGCGCACTCCCGGTGCCATGCCGGACGCTCCGCGACTGGAAAAAATCAGTGGCCGCGCTGGGCGTGAACATCATTCCGCTTCGCTTCATTACGGGCAAATCGCCTGACTCGCGCCAAAACACCCATCGCACCGCAGCCGACATGCCAGCGATTCCCGACCAGCCCAGCCGACATTCAGCCCCGATGCCCTACTTAATCTGAGCAGCGAGTTCAGCAATCATCGCAGCTTTCTGTTTTTTCTTTAAAGACGGGTCCTCAACTTGTAGATACTCAACAGCCCCAAAGTCCTCCCCCCGCTTGCGATTTTGCGGCGGTTCAAGCCCCTCTATCAGCAATGCCTCCAACGTGACGATGATGTCCGCTTGTGCGAGGTTCTTCAGATCCAAATCCACCAGCTTTCCCTCTGCTGTAACATGTCGGATGCCAAACCACGAAAAGCGGTCCCATCTGCCATTCAGGCGGTCGGTGGTGTGCTGGTCGAGGCGGCGACCAAGCGGTTGATCGGAAGCTTGACCCACGTAAACCACTCGCTGTCCGTCATGCAGCAAATAAACACCACGCTGGTCACAAAAGTCCACCACTTCTGCGCCTTGCTGCTGTTGCCCGAGTAATCCTGGTGAATTGGTCCAT
>Ga0187848_10002396_pt1 | contig 14809 bp, 14 predicted proteins | sample June2016WEW_4_40_FD_132424 | JGI IMG/M metagenome (GOLD analysis project Ga0187848, IMG submission 132424) | Peatland microbial communities from SPRUCE experiment site at the Marcell Experimental Forest, Minnesota, USA - June2016WEW_4_40 | ecosystem: Environmental > Terrestrial > Soil >... | reverse complement strand
CTGGCCCAAGCTGCTGTATATTACGAGCGCGTGTCCGTTGCCGGAAGCGTTATGACAGGAGTAGCAGAAGCTTGGATTCTGCCTGAAATTGGATGCCAGGAACTTGTTCGGGGTAATGTGGCAGAAGGTGCAGCCGGTCCCGTTCGGTATCATGGCGGGGTCCCAGTTGTAATGCGGCAGTTCTGGATTTCCGTAGGGTGTGACCGTTACCCATTCCGACCCGAACGCGCCCACCCCCCCGACGTTGCCCGCGTTATCCGTCGTGCGGCACATGATAGTTCTGCTCCCGCCGGAGGGCGGCAAAGTCCAAAGATAGCTCCACGAAGTCGCGCCCGAAGCAGGATACCATGTGTTACCGCCGTTGGTCGAGACCTCCACCTTCTGCACACCGTAGCCCGCGGAGGTGGCCGTGCCGAAGATGGTGCAACTCGTTCCGGAGAGCAGTGCCGCGTTTGCCGGGGCGGTGATAATGGAAGACGGAGTGGTATACAAGACCGTCTGTATAATACCGAGTGAGGTTGAGGCAGCACAATTCGTGTCCCCACCGTATACCGCTGTGATTGTGTGAGCGCCGACCGATAGGGCCGACGTGCTGTAAGTCGCAGTACCGCCGGTGAGTGTACCCGTGCCAAAAGCGTTTGTCCCGTCCATGAACGTCACCGTTCCCGTCGCCGTATATGGGCTAACCATTGCTGTGAACGTCACGGAATACCCGTATGCCGATGCGTTGTTAAAAGAGCCTGACGATACAGTTGTGACAGTCGCGGTCAGCGCGGAAGCTACTCCCGCATTCCCCATGAACAATAAAATCATCATCCCCGCAACCAACATTAACCGCGCCGTGATTTTCATATCATCCCTTTTCATATTACTTACTTATAAAGGCAGTGAAAAAGAAAAGCCCACCCCCGTTTCGACAGAGATGGGCTGATTCAGAGAATTACTAATCCAAGCTTACTTCTGCCCGACTCCTCTACAGGGTAGTTCGTGCTGCTCGTATTGCCTGGTTCTTATGCGGTTAGTCTATATTATTTTTTCTTATAAAACAACAGGATTTATTTTAAGTCCCTGCCTTATCCAGCCTAAATAAACCAACGCTATTTGATAACATTGTTCTAACTAATTCCTGAATAATCTTACTATTCTTAAGAAGTTATGCGGAGTTTCATTATCCCAAAAATGAGGCAAAATTAATGCAGGAGGTGGGGAGTATTCGTTGGGACTGCCTTGTAGGGATGGGGCAAAGCCCAAATTTAGTTCGCGTTCGTCGCTCCAGCTTTGAGCTAAGTGCGCTTTTTCTTCGGGCGGCTGGTAAATAGGCTATTGTGGCTAATTAGAGAGCCATTGGTTCCATGAAGTAGGTTCATAGGCCCTACATTCGGTGTCAACAAGCCAAATTTGAAGTTCGGGGAAATTGGTTCCTATTCGCTCCCAAGCCAAACCATATTGCCGTGCGCGAGCCGGGAGACCCCGTTCAAATCGTTTAGGAAGAGCGATAACACAGCAATTCGCTCCATCCTTTAAACGAGAAATGGCTCGAAAAAATGATTCGTAAAAGTCTTTCGAACGAGCAGGTGGACTTGATTTGAAGCCGATTACCTCTATGTGAAAAGTCTCTTGTTCACGGACTGCGATAATATCTACTCCTGTTTCACCATTTACACGTTCTGGACTAAGGGTAAACCCTTTGGACGAAAGTATGCTACGAAGACATTTTTCAGTATCTACACTGCTAAAAACTGTTGGCATATTTAATTTCTCCTACTGTACCAACTCCCCGCTGAACGCCTGGTGCATAAGGCTGTCGAAGAGGGCATCGAGTTCATGTTTGCTTTTTGCCTGGTTGTCATATTCGCTTCTAATCTTCTTTTGCAGTAAGGCATATTCTTGTTGTAGTGTTATAGGCGGGGTCTGGACTTCTATGGTTGCTATTTTTTCTAAGGCAAGCTTGGGTTTCCCTACTGCGTTTGTGCGCAATTTTATTTGGCTCTTCCCTAACGGAGAATTTAAGAAAGCTGCCAAATAGGATGGCGCTATAAATGTAATATCACTTATTACGAGCCTCGCAGCGTTTTCAGTTAAGTTAGCCCCGTCAAGGATATCTGGAATGATGCCGACTATACCGATAGTTCCCGCAATAGAAATATACACGTCCGCTTTATTAATAATGTAGCGGCGAATTTGTTTTTGAGTGCTCTCTTCTAAATATCGCAGGTCGCGCATGTTCACTGTGCCGTTATCAAAATCAACTACACGTATATATGGATGCGGGGTAGAATATTGCGCAAATCCCTGTCCTTTAGGCAACCTTTTGCCGCCCTTTATTCCGCACACCTCCCCAAGCTTCTTAACCTCCCATCCCTTCGGGTTCGTCGCCGGGTCGCCGAACATCTCGACGAACAGCGCCGGTATAAGCTCCTTCATTTTTTCGCCGGCCTGCTGGCGGAGCTTGCGGAGGTGATCAGCCTCGTCCAGTATTTCAACTATCTTGTGTTGGATGGGGAGAGGCGGGAGAGGGATATTCCAGTTCACCACCTGAGCCTGAGTAATCCCTTTTACTGTTTGCACCAACTCCCTGTGCCTCTATTTTTTTTCCAAAGATGATAGATAAAACAACAGGTAGATAGGAGCTATTTGCGCGTTACATATTACGTCCTGCTGTGAGGTTGTAGTCGTTTTAGACTATCTCCTCTCTCGTGGCGAACCAGCTTCTATCACTTTCCGGCTTAGCAGCCCACTTCTCCACTAAATCCGGTAGGTCGTTATTATTAGGCTGTGGTGTGCGCTTGGTGGCAAAGGCGGTGGAGGCTGAAGCTCATCTTCTCCATTACGGGGGATTTTGTGGAAGAAGAGAGGAAGCTTGCGGCACGGCTGCTGATATTATCACAGCGAAAGCTTAGCGAAAGCCCCCCTCCCCTCCAATATTAACTGCTTGATTTAGCAGTATAATTCATGGAGCGGGTGGCGGGATTTGAACCCGTGACTTCGACCTTGGCAAGGTCGCACTCTACCGCTGAGTTACACCCGCATAATACTTAACCAGCGCATTAATATAATTATACATGAGCCTTTTGTCAAGCGAAAACTGCCCGTGAGGCCATTGCCGGAAGATGTCACGGCGCTTTTCCAGTAGAGCCACTAAATTAAAAACCCGCGAACCTGTCAAATTCGAAAATTCTTCCAGCGTATTTAATACCCTTGCATTCATTATACTAAATGATATACTAAATATTTTGTAACAAACAACTTACTTGAGGACTAGGAATTGCCCGAGGATAAGTTAAAAAAGCTTGTCGGTATAATGGCACGGCTGCGCGGCGAGGGGGGCTGCCCCTGGGACAAGGAGCAGACACGCGAGTCGCTGAAACCGTTCCTGGTGGAAGAGACTTACGAGGTCCTGGAGGCGATCGATGAAAAAAACCCTTCAAAGATAAAAGAAGAACTCGGAGATCTCCTCTTCCAGATAATATTCCACGCCCGGCTGGCCGAGGAGCAGGGCGATTTCGGCATTGAAGACGTGCTGGACAGGATAGCTGAGAAAATGATACGGCGCCACCCGCACGTTTTCGGAGACAAGGAGCTAAAAACGTCCAGGGACGTGCTGGCGGACTGGGAGTTGATGAAGAAGACCGAGAAGAGCTACTCGGACAGGAAATCCATCCTTGAAGGCGTCCCTAAGGAGCTCCCGGCCCTTATCCGCGCCCACAGGCTCCAGGAGCGGGCTGCGCGGGTCGGATTCAATTGGGAGAAGGTCGAGGACGTAGCGGCCAAACTGGACGAAGAGGTCGGAGAGTTCAAGAGGACACTGAGCGGCGAAGACCCCGAACGGATAGAAGACGAACTGGGGGATATATTCTTCGTCCTGGTGAATATCGCGCGTTTCGTGGGGGTGAACCCGGAAGACGCGCTCCGGAAGACGATATCCAAGTTCATCTCGCGTTTCCAGTACATCGAGGAGGAGGCGGCAAGGGCGGGGCGTGAGCTTTCCTCCATGTCCTTAAGCGAAATGGACGATCTCTGGAAGGAAGCGAAGGAAAAAAACAGGTGACGGCGCCCGATATAATACTTAGGACGGAGTACCTTTCCAAGAGGTACAAGGACCGCTGGGCCGTGCGCGACCTCAACCTCGTAATACCGAGGGGCGAGGTCTTCGGCTTTCTGGGTCCTAACGGGGCCGGCAAGACCACTACCATAAGGATGATGGTCGGACTGATAAGCCCCAGCTCCGGCAGCGCATCGATAAACGGCCTGGACATACACAGGGACCCTCTGAACGCTCTCAAATGCGTCGGGGCCATAGTTGAGACGCCCGCCTTTTACGGCTACCTCACCGGCCGGGAGAACCTGAGACTGCTAGGCAAACTCTCGGGCGGGGTGAATGAAAGCCGTATCGACGAGGTACTGAAGATGGTAGGTCTCCTGGACCGGGGCGGGGACAGGGTAAAGGGGTACTCCCAGGGGATGAGGCAGCGGCTTGGGATAGCCCAGGCGCTTCTCTCGAACCCAGAGCTGGTGATCCTCGACGAGCCTACTAACGGCCTCGACCCATCCGGTATGATAGACATACGCCGTTTAATCAAGCGGCTTTCCGCGGAGCAGGGCATCACGGTATTCCTCTCCAGTCATCTCCTCTATGAAATCGAGGCGGTATGCACCACGGTGGCGGTCATAAACGAGGGGGTGCTGATGGCCCAGGGGCCGGTGAATGAGCTTCTGAAGAAGGAGCTCGTCACGCTGGAGGTCAGGGTTTCGGACAAGGGTAAGGCGAAGGAAGTCCTGCGGGGCCTTGATTTTATCAATTCGGTCGATGAAGAGAACGGCGGGCTGGTACTGAAGACCAGGGGCACCCATGCCGCCCTTGTGAACAAGATGCTCGTGGAGGCCGGGGTAGAGGTATCCGCGCTTATGCCGCGCGAGGCATCGCTAGAAGATTTCTTCCTGAAGCTGACCGGCGCCTCAACCGGCGACCGCGCATGAGGACGGAAAAATGTTAGAGAGAATCCTGACGCTGACTAAAATGGAGCTATATAAACTCTCCAGGCAGAAATATTCGTACCTCCTGATGCTCTTCGTACTCCTAAACGCGGTGCTGGTCGGGGCCGGTTCCAGGATATTCCCCGCCCTTATCTCCGCGATGCGGGGCGGCGGCGGGGTGGTATTCGACGGATACACGTTCGCGTCCATAATCGCCTCCGGCACATTCAGTTCCGCCGGGGCGGGCACCATCGCAATGCTCGCGTTCTCCGGACAGATGGTGGCCGCCGAGACGGACAGCGGCACCTTGAAAAACATTCTGGTGCGCCCGGTCAGACGGCAGGAGTTTATAATCGCAAAGGCGGCGGCTCTTCTCGTCTATTGCCTCTTAGTGGTGCTGCTAATCGGCATCCTGAGCGCCATCGCCGGGGCGACGTTTTATAACATGGGCGATATCTCGATACCTGAGACGGGTGAGGTATTCAGGACGCGGGGCGAGATGCTTGGCAACCTGGGTATCAGCTATGCGCTCGACCTTTTTTCCATTTATACCGTCGGGTGCATGGGGCTTTTTCTGTCCGTCCTCATCAACAACGCAGGCTGGGCGGTAATCACCTCGCTTGTGGTATACTTCCCGATAATGTTCCTTAAGAACTTCGATTTCTTCGGCGCATGGATATTCCCGTCGTACATGGATATGGGCCAGAACATCCTGAGGGAGATGGCGGTGGTGAAGTCTAAGTCCTGGACGCCGGACATATACTCGTTTTTCGCCGTCACGGTCCTGACCATAGTCTTTTTCCTGGTCCTCTCGCTTATAATATTCAGAAGGAAGGAAATACAGTGACAAGACTCTGTTCTTTGCTCCTGCTGGTCTTACTCGTTTTATCCTCAGCAGTGGCAGCCGCCGCCGAGCGGCCCGACTACAAACAATACCAACTGCGCCTGCCGGGCGACTTGATAGACGTCGCGGTCGAAGACCTGGACGGAGACGGCCTAAAAGATATCGTGGCCTTTTGCCAGTACACCAAGAACGGCAGCGCCCGCTCGGTCTCGATATTCTACCAGAAGAGAGGCGGCGGCTTTGGCTCTGAACCCGACCAGAGCTTTGTAATAGACCCGGAGGCAGTGGTATATGACATCGGCGACCTCGCCAAGACGGGCAGGCGCTCCATCTGCATTATGAGGCCGGACGGCCTGTATGCATACGAGCTGCAAGGCAGAAGCTACAATACCAGGCCGGTCCTCCTTATAAAAACCGGCAGCATCTTCATCCAGCGGGACGCATTCGACCTGCCCCGCTGGCCGCTTATCCTGAACTCTGCCCCGGAGCCCGCGCTCATACTGGTGCCCTTCGTCAACAGGGTAGAGGTATTTGCCCATAACGGGACCGGTTACAAGGCAACCGGCACCCTAAGGTTTCCCACCCGGACAAGCTTCATGGAGGAGTTCCTCATGCCGACCGGGCGTCTCAGCATGGTAACTAAAATGCCCGCCGTCTCGGGCATCGCGTACAATTCCCCGTCCGGCCACGACCTGATGATATCCATGGACGACAACGCCGACATCTGGCTCAGGGGGCCGTCCGGCCTGAGCGAAGGACTGCGGTTCAGGCCCGGCCTGATGGAGGTAAAAAAGGACTCCGACAGCCTCGAGGCGGCGAGGGTCCAGTCCGTTGACCTTACCGGCCGCGGCAAATGCGATATCGTGGTCACGAAGATGGAGGGAGGAGTCGCCCAGACCAAGACGCTCGTATTCATATACATGCGGAGGAAGGACGGCAGTTTCCCTGAAAAGCCCACCCAGACCATAATAACCGAGGGCGTTATCGGCCCCAGGATAATAGACATGACCGGGAGCGGCAGGAAGGACATCGTGCTGCCCTCGGTCAAGATGGGCCTCAATAACCTCATAAACATGCTGACCTCCAAACAGGTAAACGTCACCGTCGGATTTTATATCCAGCAGCCTTCCGGGCTGTACCCTGACAGGCCGACCAGGGAGAAGAATATAAATTTCAAGCTTGACGTATCGAACATGGGAAAGAACGCGAGACCTGTCATGGCATTCGGAAAGTTCACGAAGGGGCCGGGCATGGGACTGGCCGTGACATCGAAAGAGGACAGGGTTTCGATATACATGCCCGACAGGTACAGTGTGATAAGCGACAACCCGGGGCTTAGCCTGAGCGTGCCCGCGCCGTCCGAGATCGAGGCCGTCGATTTAAACGGCGACGGGGTGGATGACCTGGTGATGTCCTATAAGAAGGTAAAGGCAAACCGGAAGGAGATAAACGTATTTCTCTCGAAATAGATTGAAGGCTCAGGTTCCTGAAGAGAGGAACATCACGGTGACTTTCGTCCCGGCGCCCTCCTTGCTCTCCATGGATATCTCGCCGCCGTGCGCGTCCACTATCCATTTGCAGATGCAAAGCCCAAGCCCGGTCCCGCCGGACTCCCTCGCACGCGCCTTGTCAACGCGGTAGAACCGCTCGAATATCTTCGGCAGCTCAGCCTCCGGGATGCCGATGCCCGTATCGGCAACGGTGACCTTTACTATGCCGGCGACTTTACTCATCTCCACGTCCACCTTGCCGCCTTCGGGGGTATACCTGAGGGCGTTCTCAATAAAGTTTATGAAAAGCTGCTTCAGCCTGTCGGGGTCGCCCTCGATTATGCTCTCCTCTGCCTCGGGAAGCTGCAGCTCCAGCTTTATCTTCTTTCGGACTGAAACCGGTTTAAGGATATCGCACACCGACCAGAGCACCTCGCCTAGGCTAACCGGACCGAAGTTCATCAGGAGCTCGCTTGCGTCCGTGCGCGCCAGGAACATCAGGTCTTTAAGCAGGTACTCCAGCCTGTCTATCTCTTCAAGGTTGCTTGCGAGCACGCCCTTGTACTCATCGACGTGCCGCTCCCTCCTCAGTGCAATCTCGATATTCCCCTTCATTATGGTTATGGGAGAGCGCATCTCGTGCGATGCGTCCGCGAGGAAGCGTCTCTGGGAGGTCATGGCCTCTTCCATCTTAGATTTAAGCGAGTTCATCACGGAGCGGACCTCGGCCGCTTCGTCCGGAAGCGGCTTGTCCGAAGGGAGGTCAATCCAGCCGTCGTTCTCCCGCCTGCCGCTGCCGGTGGCGAGCTTCTTCAGTATCCATAGCTCCAGCGCGCTGACTATGTAAACCGAGACGAACAACCCGGCCATGAAGAATAAGAAAGCGATAACGAGCGCTGTAACAGCGCCATGCGGACGGATTAAGTGATAGAGGCCGGAGGAGAGAAGGAATATCAGCAGGCCGAGCTGCACCGACCGCAGCGCGATCCTTGACTTTATTGAGCTTAGCATCATGCCTTGAGGATATATCCCACGCCGCGCACGGTCTGGATAAGCTTCTTGTCGAAGTCCTTGTCCACCTTGTTCCTGAGGAAGTTTATGTAGACATCGACGACGTTGGTCATCCTGTCGAAATTTATATCCCAGACGTGCTCGGACAAAGTAGTCCTTGACAGCGGCCTGTTCACGTTTCTCATCATGTACTCGAGCAGGGCGAACTCCTTGGCCGTCAGGACTATCTCCTGCTCGCCGCGCCTCACCTTCCTGGTGGCTGGGTCCAGCGTCAGGTCGTCCACCTTCAGCATGGTAATCTCGGCCTTGCCGCGCCTCAAAAGAGAGCGCAGCCTCGCAAGGAGCTCCTGGAACGCGAACGGTTTCGTCAGGTAGTCGTCCGCGCCGGCGTCAAGTCCCATGACCTTGTCGGCAAGGGTGTCCCTGGCCGTCAGCATCAGGACCGGGACGTTCATCTTTTTGGCCCTCACTTCCCGCATGACCTCTATCCCGTTCTTGCCCGGGAGCATAAGGTCGAGCACGACTGCGTCGTACACGTTCATCTCGAGCATGGCGAGGCCCTCGATGCCGTCAACCGCCATGTCTACCGCGTAAGACTCCTCCTGGAGCCCCTTCGCGATAAAGCTTGCCACCTTCGGTTCATCCTCAACTACAAGTATCCTCATTTCAACCTCTAATAAAGTAGCCTGCCGTCAAGCCCTATATCCTCCGGGAAACGCTTCGACATATATTCCACGGCGAACTTCCTGGCCTCCTCGGCCGTGGCGAGTTGCAGCATCTTCTCCGCCAGGACCATGGCCTCCTTAAGCTCCGACTGGCGTATTATCTTCTTCATCCTGGGGACGGAGAAGGGGTTCATGGAGAGCTCATCGAACCCGAGTCCTATAAGTATAAGCGAATAAAGGGACTCACCCGCCATCTCACCGCACATGGCAACGGGTATTCCCTCCCTGTGGCCCGCATCGACTATCATCTTCAGGAACCTGAGCACCGCCGGATGGAGCGGCTCGTACAGGTATGCAACGTGCTCGTTTGTGCGGTCGATAGCCAGCGCGTACTGGATCAGGTCGTTCGTCCCGACGCTGAAAAAATCCACCTCCCTGGCCAGCAGGTCCGCGATGATACCGGCCGAGGGTATCTCTATCATGCAACCTATCTCTATCCCTTCGTCGAAGGGTATTTTGTCCTCGCCCAGTTCCTCCATGGCCTGGCGGACTACCTCGTTAGCCTGGCGCACTTCCGTAATCCCGGAGATCATGGGGTACATAAGCTTTAGTTTACCATATGCGCTGGCTCTTAGTATCCCCTTGACCTGGGTCTTGAATATCTCCTTCTTCCAGAGCGAAAACCTGATAGCCCTCAGGCCAAGCGCCGGGTTGACCTCGTCCTTTATAGGCATCGGCACCGGTATCTTGTCCCCGCCGAGGTCGAACGTGCGGACGACGACGTGGTGAGGGTCCAGTCTCTCGGCCATCTTCTTGCACGCGAGGAAATGCTCTTCCTCGGTCGGGAGCTCGCTCCTGTTCAGGAACAGGAACTCCGTCCTGAAGAGCCCCACTCCCTTTGCGCCGTGCGATATGATCGAATCGATTTCCTCCGGTATCTCGATGTTTGCGGCCAGATGCACCTCGTGTCCGTCCAGCGTCACCGCCGGAAGCCGGCTAACTTTTATCAGCTCCTTCTCGAAGTACTTGTACTTGCGCTGGCGTTCAAGGTAATCGAGGAAAACGTCCTGATCGGGGTTGATAATGACCCGGCCCTGGCTCCCGTCTACAACTATCGCGTCACCGTTCTTGACCTCCCCGCTTATCCTCTCCAGGCCCACCACGGACGGAAGCTCAAGCGAGCGCGCCATGATAGCGGTATGCGAGGTGCTGCTGCCGATATCGGTTACGAACGCGAGCACGCGCTCCTTCCGCATCTGAAAGGTATCGGACGGCGTGAGGTCGTGCGCCACCACTATCGACTCTTCCGGGATCTCGGACAGGGCGTCCGTCGCCTTGCCGGATAGGTTCCTCAGTATCCTCTCGCCCACCTGCTCGATATCTATTTTCCTTTCGCGCAGATAGTGGTCGCCCATGCCGTTGAAGATGCTCATGAAGCGGTTCAGGACTTCCTTAAGGGCGTACTCCGCGTTCACGTTCTGGCCCTTGATTATTTCGATGGTGCCGTTGATAAGCATCTTGTCGTCGAGTATCATCAGGTGGCTGTCGAGGATGTACCCGTGCTCCTCGCCAATGTCTAGGGAGAGCTTCTTGCGGACGTCCTCGAGCTGGTCCTTGGACGTTGCCACTGCGCGCTTGAAGCGGGATATCTCCGGCGGTATCTCCTCCTCGGTTATCGTGTGCCTGGACACGGAGACGCGGTTCCGGTCAACCAGGTATACCTTGCCTATGGCCACGCCCATCGAGACGCCTATGCCGTCATAGACTTTCATCCGCCCTCAGGCCTCCTCGTGGAATTTCGCATTTATCAGCTTCTCGATCTCCGTGACCGCTTCCGCCTCGTCATTGCCCCGGGCGCGCACGAGCACCTCCGTGCCCTTGGCCGCGGCGAGCATCATTATGCCCATTATGCTCTTCCCGTTGACCTCGATGCCGTCCTTCTCGACGGTTATGCTGGACGCGAACTGGTTCACCGTCCGGACGAAAAGGGCGGCAGCCCTAGCGTGCAGCCCGAGCCTGTTCTGTATCCTGATTGTTTTCTCGACCACTTAAACCTCGCGCTATGTTATTTCTTTACCTTCTGGTGCAGGATCCCGGAGGCAGTTATTATACTCTTGATGCCGCCCTCCTGCACGATGACCGCCAGTTCCTTTAGGCCCTTTTCCCGCCGGTGGTTTGCGAACTTTATTATCATCGGCAGGTTGACTCCCGTCAGCACCTCGACCACGTCCTCGTCCAGGAACGCAAGCGAGAGGTTCGAGGGCGTGCCCCCGAACATGTCCGTCAGGACCAAAACCCCGTCCGGGCCCTTCACCTTTTTTATCGCGGCGCCTATTTCCTCTCTCGAAGTATCGACATCGATCACGGAGCCTATGGAGACCGCCTCGGCGTTCTCCACCTTGCCGACTATTACCTCGGCCACGCTTAAAAGCTCCTTACCCAGGTTCCCGTGGGCGACTATAACAAGCCCGACCATCTTGTCTCCTTTCAGAGCATCCGGAGTTATCTATCCATGTCCCTGTGCCTGACGATGAGCTCGACGCCTTTGTCCTTCATCCTGTCTTTCAGGAACTCCACGATAGCGACCGACCTATGCCTGCCGCCGGTGCACCCGACCGCTATGGTCAGGTAGTTCTTGCCCTCATTGAGGTACAGGGGCAGGAGGTAGTCCAGCAGGGACGAAATTTTCCGGAGGAATACCGCGGTCATGCCCTTCCTCCTCACGTATTCCTGGACAGGCCTTTGCATCCCGTTCATCTCCTTGAGCTCGGGCTCGAAGTTCGGGTTCGGGAGGAAGCGCACGTCGAACATGAGGTCGGCGTCGAACGGGACGCCGTACTTGAACCCGAAGGAGATCACCTGTATCGTCATGGTCCTGACGCCGTCGTCCTTCGCGTAATGGTCGGCCAGCTCGTCTCTCAACTGATGGACCGTGAGCGTAGAGGTGTCGATTATCCTATCGGCCCTGTTCCTTATCTCCTGCATCATCTGGCGTTCGAGGCGTATCGCCTCGGCCAGCGGTTTCCCCTTGGACACGGGGTGCGGCCTGCGGGTCTCCGAGAAGCGCCTGACCAGGACCTCGTCGGACGCCTCCAGGAAAAGCACTTCAAGGTTGTGGCCAGAGGCTTTCATCTCGTCGTAGAGCTTGCTGAAGTTGCCGAAGAAGTCCCTCTCCCTGACGTCTATGCCCAGGGCGACCCTGTTTATCTTCTTGTCCGACTGCGCGCAGAGTTCCACAAATTTTGGAAGAAGCTCCGAGGGCAGGTTGTCGACGCAGAAGAAGCCCAGGTCTTCAAGTGACTTGATGGCGTAGCTCTTGCCCGAGCCGGAAAGCCCGGAGATTATGATTATCTTCAGCTTCCTCACTGCACCTCAGCCCGTTTCCTCGGCCTGGGCCAGCAGCCTCCGGTTCAGCCTCCGGTCCAGGAAGGCGGCCGCATTGACACCCTGCGTCTTGAGGGCGTGGTTTCTCGCCGCAACCTCCACTATCACGGCGATGTTCCTGCCCGGAGTGACAGGCATCCTCATATACGGGAGCTGCACCCCGGCTATCTCCTTTGTCTGGTCGTCGAGGCCCAGCCGTTCGTAGCTTTCCTCCTCGTCCCAGCGCACCAGCTCCACGACCATGTCCAGCGTCTTCCTGGCCTTGATGGCCGATATCCCGAAGAGGTCCCTGACATTCACTATGCCCAGACCGCGGACCTCCATGAGATAGCGGATGATGTCCGCGCCGGTGCCCAGGAGCCTGCCTGCGGAGAGCCTTTTTGTGACCACCACGTCGTCCGCGACTAGCCTGTGGCCCCTGACCACTAGCTCCAGGGCGCATTCGCTCTTGCCGATGCCCGACGGCCCCATAATCAGCACGCCCACTCCCATAATATCCACCAGGACGCCGTGCACGTGCATCTCGCTTGCGCCCATCTCCTCAATCGCCTTGATGATGCCCCTGATGCAGCGGTTGGTCTCCAGGCGCGATGTCAGAAGCGGCGTATCCTCTCTCTCGGCCTCATCCAACATCTCGGGCAAGGGCTCCGACCCGGCCGTTATTATGTATGCGCATGCCTTTTTGGAAAAAAGCGACCGTATCAGCTCTTTTCTCTTACGGGGAGTGAGCTTTTTCAGGTAGGACATCTCGGTCCTGCCGAATATCTGTATCCTGCGCGGGTCAAGGTTGTCGTAATGTCCCGTGAGGGTCAGGCCTACCTTCTGCACCTCCGGATGCAGCGCCTTGCGTTTCAAGCCCTTCCCGCCGGCCGCCAGCTTGAGCGCCATCTCGGGGGGGCAGGCCTTCAGGAGGTCTCGCATGTATAGTTTTTTCATCTTCTCAGCGCAGTTCCTCTTCCTTCGTTATAAGTCTCTTTATCTCGGCCTTGTCCTCCGCCTTGACCAGCTGGTCGCGGAAATGGCCGTTTTTCATCAGGCGGGATATCCTGGCCAGCGCCTTAAGGTGCTCTCCCGGCGCGTCCTCTGGGGCCACCAGAAGGAAAAAAAGCTTCGCGGGTTGTCCGTCAAGCGAGTCGAAGTTAATCCCGCGTCTCGAGCGGCCGAACGCCATGGCCAGTCCCTTGAGGCCCGGCAGCTTGCCGTGCGGTATGGCGACGCCGTCCCCTATGCCGGTGCTTCCAAGCGCCTCACGGGCCGACAGCACCCTTGCAAGGGCGTCTCCGTCCGGTATCTTCCCGTTCCTTTTCAGGAGTTCCGAGAACTCGTCCAGGACCTCCTGCTTGTTCACGGCATTAAGCTCTTCGATGATGGACTCTTCGTCCACCAGCTCAGATATCTTCAAGGATATTTTATTCCCTATTTGGTCGGCTCGATAAGCCCCACGTTGCCGTCGTTACGCTTGTAGATAACATTTATAAGCCCGGTTGAGGCATTCGCAAAGACGAAGAAGTCCTTGTCCAGAAGCTCCATCTGCATCACTGCTTCTTCCGGGGTCATCGGCTTCATGTCGAACTTCTTGGTCTTCATTATCTCGGGGATGCGTTCCTGCTCGCCGTGCCCTTCCGGGACCTTTTCGCCTTCCGCCAGGCCCTTGCCCTTATGGCCTTTCAGTTTTTCCTTGTATTTCCTCACCTGCCTGTCTATCTTGTCCATCACCTTATCTATCGAGGAGTACATCGCCTCGGTCTCCTCGGTGGCCTGGATTACCACGCCGTTTACCTTTATCTGCACCTCTGCCTTATGCCTGAACTTCTCCACCGACAGCACGACCTGCGCCTCGGCGCCATCCGGCAGGTATTTTTCCACCTTGCCGACCTTCTCCACGACATATGTCTTCAGTGCGTCAGTCATGTCCATATGTCTTCCGGTTACGGTAATATTCATTCAGTCTTCCTCCTTAGCTGTTTACCGCCCTGTCTCAGTACGGTTTCTTTCGCACGCTGGCCGGGGGAATTTTGAGTTCTCCCCGGTATTTGGCCACTGTGCGCCTAGCGATGTCTATGTTCCTGGCCTTCAGTATGTTTACGATGTGCCGGTCGTTCAACGGGTTTTTAGGGTCCTCCTCGCTTACTGTTTTCTGGATTATGTTACGGACGGTTATCGACGAAAGCGAGTCTCCGTCGAAGCTCGATATGCCACCCGAGAAGAAGTATTTAAGCTCGTATATCCCCTGGGGCGTGTGCATGTATTTATTGGTGGTGACGCGGCTTATGGTGGACTCGTGCATACCGATGTCCTCGGCCACGTCCTTCAGAATCATGGGCTTCACGTGTTCGATGCCCCGGTCGAAGAAGTCTTTCTGCCGGAGCACGATGCTCTCCGCCACGCGGTATATCGTCTTGTTGCGCTGCTCTATGCTCTTTATAAGCCACTGTGCGGAG
>Ga0187848_10002391_pt1 | contig 14834 bp, 13 predicted proteins | sample June2016WEW_4_40_FD_132424 | JGI IMG/M metagenome (GOLD analysis project Ga0187848, IMG submission 132424) | Peatland microbial communities from SPRUCE experiment site at the Marcell Experimental Forest, Minnesota, USA - June2016WEW_4_40 | ecosystem: Environmental > Terrestrial > Soil >... | reverse complement strand
TCGCCGGCAAGGGTCGACTCGAGCGTCATCGCATGGTCAACGCCCTGCTCGCGGACGAATTGGCGGCCGGCGTCCACGCGCTCGCGCTCAAGACGGCCGCGCCGGGCGAACCATGAGCGAAAGGCCGGCGGCGCCGGGCTTCGGACCCTACGCATTCGAACTGACCGAGGACGAGGCGCGCGTCGCCGCGGCGCGAGCGGGGCTGCGCGGCGCGCTGGCGGGACGCCTGACCTCGGCTCATTTCGCGCCGCTGGCCGCCTTCGTCCTGGCGATTTCCTTCACCGCGATCCTCGCGCTGACCGGGCTCGTCAGCCGGCGCTTCGGCGAGGTCGCGCTATTGCTGGCGATCGCCGCCTTCATGGCGCAGCGCCTGACGACGCTCCGACGGTTCGCCGCGGCGCGGCGCGCCAGCGTCAGCGAATTCGAGGCGATGCGGGACGCCGGGCCGCTGGTCGTGAGCGTCGACGAGACCGGGCTCGGCCTTGGCGGCGCGGCACCGGCGCGCTGGAATTTCGTCGATTGCCTCGAAGCCGAGGACGCCGGCGGCCTCATCTATCTCTGGCCGCGATCAGGCCTCCCGGCGATCGTGCCGACCCGCGTTTTCGAAGGCGCCGAGGCCGCCGCCGAGTTCGTCGAATTCCTCCGTGGACGCCTGCCGCGTCGCCTTGCTCTGCCCCCGCCCGGCCGTTAGAACGCTTCATTTGGCGCTGGGGGAGTTCAGGGGCCGATGCGGATTGCAATGGTGGGCGCCGGCTATGTCGGCTTGGTGTCAGGCGCATGTCTGGCCGATTTCGGTCATGAAATCGTCTGCATCGACAAGGACGCCGCCAAAATCGCCGCCCTGCGCGAGGGCCAGGCTCCCATCTACGAACCGGGCCTCAGCGAACTCGTCGTCGCCAACCAACGCGCCGGCCGGCTTTTCTTCACCACCGACATCGCCGAGGGCATGCGCGGCGCGCAGGCGGTGTTCATCGCGGTCGGCACCCCGACGCTCCCCGGCGACGGCGCGGCCGATATGCGCTACGTCTTTCAAGCGGCGCGCGAGATCGGCGACGCGATCGATTCGTTCGTCGTCGTCGTCAACAAGTCGACGTCGCCGATCGGAACCTGCGACGCAATCGAGCGATTGATCGGCGAGCGCGTCGCCAAGGATCGTTTCGTCGTGGTCTCCAACCCGGAGTTCCTGCGCGAGGGCGCTGCGATCGACGATTTCAAACAGCCTGATCGTGTGGTCGTCGGCGTCGAGGACGACGCGGCGCGCCTCGTCATGCGCGAAATCTATCGGCCGCTCGAGCGCAACGGCAGCCCGATCGTCTACACGAGCCGGCGCACCTCGGAACTGATCAAGTACGCCGCCAACGTCTATCTCGCGATGAAGGTCACCTTCATCAACGAGATCGCGGACCTGTGCGAAAAGGTCGGCGGCGACGTGCTCGACGTCGCCAACGGCATCGGCCTCGACAAGCGCATCGGCCGCAGATTTCTCAATCCCGGTCCAGGCTTCGGCGGCTCGTGCTTTCCCAAGGACACCTTGGCGCTGACGAAACTCGCCATCGACGCGCGCTCGCCGATGCGCCTCGTCGAAACGCTGGTCGACGTCAACGAGAAGCGCAAGGTCGCGATGGCGCACAAGATCGTCAAGGCGTGCGGCGGCTCGGTCAACGGCAAGACGATCGCCGTGCTCGGCCTGACCTATAAGCCCAACACCGACGACATGCGCGACGCCCCGAGCCTCGTCATCGTGCCGATCTTGCAAGCCCACGGCGCGCGGATCGTCGCCTTCGATCCGGAAGGCGCCAAGTCGGCCGAGGCGCTGCTGCCCGGCGTCGAATTCGCCAGCGGGCCCTATGCCTGTCTCGAAGGCGCCGACGCTGTGGTCGTCATCACCGAGTGGGATGCGTTTCGCGCGCTCGACCTCGCGCGCGTCAAGGCCGCCCTGCGCGAGCCGGTGGTGATCGACCTGCGCAACATCTATTCCCTGGAAACGATGAGCGCGCTCGGCTTCCGCTACGAGGGCGTCGGTCGCGGCGCCGCTGCTTAGGCAGGATTTTCGTCGGAGATCCGGCGCCGCTTCCCCGGCGCCCCGTTTACAATCAAGATCGCCAACTTCGACGCTTGCGAGGCCCCTATTGGCGCCCATCCGCCTGATCTGTCTCGACGCCGACGACACGCTTTGGGACCACGAGAGTTACTTTCGCCTGTCCACCGAGCGCTTCGTCGAACTGCTCGCGCCTTTCGCCGACCCATCGCTTACGGAAGAGCGGCTGGTTGCGATGGAAAGCCGCAGTTTGAGCCTCTATGGCTACGGTGTGAAGGGCTTCACGCTCTCGATGCTGGAGACCGCGCTGGAAATCGCCGGCGATCGCTTGCCCGCGGCGACGACGGGCGCCATTTTGGCCCTCGGGCGCGACCTGATGCGCCATCCGATCCATCTCATCGACGGCGTCGTCGAGGCTTTGGGCCCCTTGGCCGAGCGCGGAAGCCTGGTGTTGGTCACCAAAGGCGACTTGTTTCATCAGGAGTCCAAGCTTGCGGCGTCCGGGATCGGCGATCGGTTCTCCGGCGTCGAGATCGTCAGCGAGAAGACCGCCGACACCTACCGCCGCATTTTCGTCCGATACCGCGTCCAGCCCGACGAAGCGGTCATGGTCGGCAATTCGCTGCGCTCCGATATCCTCCCCGCCCTGGAGGCGGGCGCCTATGCGGCGCATGTCCCCCATGAGCTGGTGTGGGCGCATGAGCGCGCCGAGACGCCCGCAGCCCAGCCGCGCTTTCGCCAATTGGCGTCGCTTCGCGAGCTTCCGGCCTGGCTCGACGAAATTGCCGCCGCCGCCCGAATTTGACTTCCCCCTCTTGGCCGCTTAAGAGCCGCGCTTATCTTCGTCAGGTTCTCGCCTCGTCGATAAGCCGCCTGTCCCATCGAGGCCAGCGGTCGCCGTCCGGCAGCGCGTCGCGCCCCCGGGCGTTTTCGCGTTGGCGCCGGATGAAGAGCGGCGGGGAGGCGGTAGGCAATAGGCAGTAGGCAGTTTCCCCATTGCCTACTGCCCACTGGCTACTGCCCTTCTTCTGACTTTTGGAGCGGACCCATGTTCGAGAGCCTCTCGGAAAAGCTCTCCGGCATATTGGACAAACTGACCGGCCGCGGCGCCCTCTCCGAGGACGACGTCAACGCCGCCATGCGCGAAGTGCGCCGTGCGCTGCTCGAGGCGGACGTGGCGCTCGAAGTCGTGCGCTCCTTCATCGACCGCACCCGCACCAAGGCGGTCGGCGCGGCGGTGATCAAGTCGGTCAAGCCCGGACAGATGGTCGTCAAGATCGTCCACGATTCGCTGGTCGAGACGCTCGGCGGCGAATCCCAGGCGATCGACCTCAACGCGCCGGCGCCTGTGGCGATCATGCTGGTCGGCCTGCAAGGCGCGGGCAAGACGACCACTGCGGCGAAAATCGGCAAGCGCCTCACCGAGCGCAACAAGGCCAAGGTTCTGATGGCCTCGCTCGACGTCAAGCGCCCCGCCGCCCAGGAGCAGCTCGCGGTGTTAGGGCGCCAGGTCGGCGTCGACACGCTGCCGATCGTGCCCGGCCAGGACCCCGTGGCGATCGCGCGGCGCGCCGAAAGCGTCGCGCGCTTGCAGGGCTACGACGTGGTGTTGCTCGACACGGCGGGCCGCACCCATATCGACGAGCCGCTGATGGCCGAAATGGCCGAAATCCGCGACGCCGCCAAGCCGCATGAAATCCTGCTGGTCGCGGACGCCCTCACCGGCCAGGACGCGGTCAATCTCGCCAAGAATTTCAACGAACGGGTCGGCGTCACGGGCATCGTGCTGACGCGCGTCGACGGCGACGGCCGCGGCGGCGCGGCGCTGTCGATGCGGGCGGTCACCGGCAAGCCGATCAAGCTCATAGGCGTCGGCGAAAAGATGGACGCGCTGGAGGAGTTCCATCCCCAGCGCCTCGCCGACCGCATCCTGGGCATGGGCGACATCGTCAGCCTGGTCGAAAAGGCGGCCCAGACGATCGACGCCGAGAAGGCGGCCAAGATGGCCGAGAAGATGCGCAAGGGCGTCTTCGACCTCAACGACCTTTCCGATCAGCTCGCGCAGATCGAGAAACTAGGCGGCATGGGCGGCATCATGGGGATGTTGCCCGGCATGGCCAAGCTCAAGGACCAGCTCGCCTCGGCCCATCTCGACGAGAAAGTCATCAAGCGCCAGCGCGCGATCATTTCCTCGATGACGCCCTTCGAGCGGCGCAATCCCGACCTGCTCAAGGCCTCGCGCAAGAAGCGCATCGCCAGCGGCGCCGGCGTCAGCGTCGAATTGATCAATCGCCTGCTCAAGCAGCATCGCCAGATGGCCGACATGATGAAGGCGATGGGCGCCTCGGCCGGCAAGCGCGGCATGATGGGCAAGCTCGGCCAGATGATGGGCATGGGCGGCGGCATGCCGGCGCCCAGCGCCGAGCAATTGGAAGCGTTTCAGAAGCAGCTCGGCGGCGCCGGCGCGCCGCAAGGCCTTGCCAATGCCCCAGGCATTCCCGAGGCGCCGCCGCCGGGCGCATTCAATCTTCCCCCGCAGTTTCCCGGCCTACCGGGCCTCGGCGGCGGCTTCAACCCGTTCGGGGTCAAGAAGAAATGACGCCCCGAGCCTCTTCGCACATTCCCCAACCCAAGTTCTCGAGATCAACCGGAAGGAAATGAAATGTCCCTGAAAATCCGTCTCTCCCGCGGCGGCGCCAAGAAGCGTCCGTTCTATCGCATAGTCGTGGCCGACGCGCGCATGCCGCGCGACGGCCGCTTCGTCGAGAAGATCGGCACTTTCGATCCCATCAAGCCCAAGGACGATGCGACGCGCGTCGTGCTCGACGCCGAGAAGGCCAAGGCCTGGCTCGCCAAGGGCGCCCAGCCGACCGACCGCGTGCTGCGCCTGCTCGACGGCCTCGGCCTCGCCAAGCGCGAGGCGCGCAACAATCCCGAGAAGGCCCAGCCGAAGAAGAAGGCGCAGGAGCGCGCCGCCGCGGCGGTGGCCGCCGCCGAGAAGGCCGCCGCCGCAGCCGGCTGATCGTAAGCGGCCATGCCGACGCCTGGGCGTCTCATTCCGTTGGGCGTCTTCGGCGCCGCGCAAGGCGTGCGCGGCGAAGTCAGGGTCAAATCGTACACCGAGGACCCCAAGGCGATCGGCGCCTACGGCGCGCTGACCGACAAGGCCGGCGCGCGCGTCTTCGCCTTCGAGTCGTTGCGCCCACTCAAGGACGAAATGCTGGTGGCGCGTGTGAAGGGCGTTGCTACGCGCGAAGCGGCAGAGGCGCTGAACGGCGCCGAACTCTTCGCCCGGCGCGAGCAATTGCCGCCGCCTGGCGAAGACGAATTCTACTACGACGATCTCATCGGCCTCGCCGCGATGACGCGCGAAGGCGTCGGCCTCGGCCGCGTCGTCGCGTTGAGCAATTTCGGCGCGGGCGACATCTTGGAGATTGCGCCGGAGAGCGGCGGCGAGACGCTGCTGCTGCCGTTCACCAAGGCGGTCGCGATCGAGATCGATTTTTCCGCAGGGCGGATCGTCGTCGAGCCGCCGCGCGAGATCGAGGGCGAGGAAGAAGAATAGGCGCGACGGCGTTCAGGCCCTCAACTTCGCCGCCCCCGCGCCGCCCCGCGCCAACGCCTGCGCGCGGATGATTTCGTAAACCGCTTGCGCCGCCGGCGAAAAGTCGCGATGGCGTAGCGCGATGAGACTGTAAGGCTGCACGACGATCGAAAAGTCCGTCGGCAGAATCGTGAGCGCGCCAGGCGCGAGGCCTTGGCAGGCGAACTTGGCGGCCTCGACCGACAACGGCGCGATCGCGTCTGAGCCGGCGACCAGCATCATCGTCAGCAGCAGCGAACTGGTGTGCAAGAACGGCTCCGGCGCCGCCACGTTGGCGGCCTGGAACAAATTGTCGATGGTGCGGCGGATCGGCGCGCCGCGCGGCTGCGTCACCCATTCGTAGCTCCCGAGGCTCGCGATCGAAACCGGACCTCGCCCGAGCAAAGGATGGCCGCGCCGCACGATCAGCCGCGCTTCCTCGACGCCGATCGTCAGGCTGTCGAACAGCCGCGGGTCGAGATCGTCGGGCACGCGCGCGATGATGAAATCGAGCCGCGAGGCGAGCAGATCGCGCGCCAAGACGCTGCTGTTGTCGATCTTGATGTTGAGCTCGATCGACGGCGCCTTGGCGCGAATTTGCGCCACGGCCGGCGCCGCAAGATCGATCGCCGGCGCGGTGACCGCGCCCAGCGAAACAACGCCGCGCCGTCCTGCGCGCAAATCGGCGAATTCCAACTCGGCCTGCGACAATTGCAACAACATCGAGCGCGCATGACGCGCCAGCGCCTGACCCAGCGGCGTCAACCGAACGCCGCGGGACAGCCGCTCGCATAGCGGGGCTTCGAGCAGAGCCTCCAATTCGGCGATCATGCGCGAGGCGGCAGGCTGCGACATGTTCACCGCCTGCGCGGCGGCGCTCACCATTTCTGTTTCCGCAAGCGCCGCGATCAAGCGCAGATGCGCGACCTTCAGCCGGCTGTGCGGCGGCGGTTTAGCGGCGGTGCGCCGTCCGCGCGCCGTCGATCGAAGCGATCGGTTTTCGTCCTTCATTCCGTGCGATGCCCCCGCCGGCCGACGCCGATTTTTGTAATATACCAAATGTGAATAGATAACGCCAAGTTGCGCATTTGACTGTCATAACATTTTCCAACTAGCTAGCCGCGCCTCGCGCGAGCGACAGCGGCCGCCGAGGTCCGTCGGCCACTGTTCCAGCCGTCGATACGGCCGCGTAGCGGCGAAGCGTTCGAGTTTTCGGATTCCATGGGAGGTATGGACAATGAAGTTTAAATCTTTCGCCGCCGCGATCGCGCTGGGGGTGTTCGCCCTCGGCGGCGCTGCGCACGCCGGGGACAAGGGCACGATCGGCATCGCCATGCCGACCAAGTCCTCGGCGCGCTGGATCGCCGACGGCGACAATATGGTCAAGGTTCTTCAGGCCAAAGGCTACAAGACCGACCTGCAATACGCCGACAACGACATTCCCAATCAGCTCGCGCAGATCGAGAACATGATCACCAAAGGCGAGAAGGTCCTGGTGATCGCCGCCATCGACGGCACCACTCTGTCGAACGCGCTGCAGAAGGCCGCCGACGCGGGCATCAAGGTCATTTCCTACGATCGCCTGATCCGCGGCTCGGCCAACGTCGACTTCTATGCGACCTTCGACAATTTCCAGGTCGGCGTCCTTCAGGCGACCAGCATCGTCCACGGCCTCGGGCTCGACGCCGGCAAGACCGGCCCCTTCAACATCGAACTGTTCGGCGGCTCGGCCGACGACAACAACGCCTTCTTCTTCTACAACGGCGCGATGTCGGTGCTGCAGCCCTACCTCGACAGCGGCAAGCTCGTCGTGCAGAGCAAGCAGATGGGCATGGACAAGGTCTCGACCCTGCGTTGGGACGCCGCGGTCGCGCAGGCTCGCATGGATAACCTGCTCAGCGCCTTCTACACGAAGCAGAAGGTCGATGCGGTTCTCTCGCCCTACGACGGCCTGAGCATCGGCATCATCTCCGCGCTCAAGGGCGTCGGCTACGGCTCGAAGGATCTGCCGATGCCGGTCATCTCCGGCCAGGACGCCGAAGTGCCTTCGATCAAGTCGATCATCGCTCATGAGCAATATTCGACGATCTTCAAGGACACCCGCGACCTCGCCAAGGTCGCGGCCGGCATGGTCGACGCAGTGGTTTCCGGCGGCAAGCCCGAAATCAACGACACCAAGACCTACAACAACGGCGTCAAGGTCGTTCCCTCCTACCTCCTGAAGCCCGTCGCGGTCGACGCCAGCAACTGGAAAGCCGCGCTGGTCGACACCGGCTATTACAAGGCCGAACAGTTCCAATGATCGGCTGAGGCAATCCCTGGCCTCCGCGCTGACGAAGAGCGCGGAGGCCTTTTCGTTTCGAGTGGCGCGCCCGGTTCTTTTGCGGCATTCATGAACGATGAGCGAAAAGTCGAGTTTGCGATGAACGCAATCCTGGAAATGCGGGGGATCACCAAGAGGTTTCCCGGCGTGACGGCGCTGCGCGACGTCAATCTCGTGGTCAAAGAGGGCGAGATTCATGCAATCTGCGGCGAGAACGGCGCCGGCAAGTCGACGCTGATGAAGGTCTTGAGCGGCGTCTACCCCTTCGGCTCCTACGAAGGGCAGATCATCTACAAGGGCGAGGAGCGGCGCTTCGCCGGCATCGCCCACAGCGAACATCTCGGCGTCATCATCATTCACCAGGAACTGGCGCTGGTGCCGCTGCTGTCGATCGCCGAAAACATCTTTCTCGGCAACGAGCCGGCCAAAATGGGGGTCATCGACTGGGCCGAGGCGTTCAATCGCAGCCGCGAGCTCCTGCAAAAGGTCGGCCTCAAGGAATCGCCCGACGCGTTGATCACCAATCTCGGCATCGGCAAGCAGCAGTTGGTCGAGATCGCCAAGGCTCTCGCCAAGAAAGTCAAGCTGCTGATCCTGGACGAGCCGACCGCGAGCCTCAATGAAGCCGACAGCGACGCGCTGCTGAAGCTGCTGATCGAATTCCGCGCGCAGGGCATCACCTCGATCCTCATTTCGCACAAGCTCAACGAACTGGCGAAGGTCGCCGATTCGATCACGGTGCTGCGCGACGGCACGACCGTCGAGACGATCGATTGCCACCTCGAAAAAATCAGCGAAGGCCGCATCATCAAGAGCATGGTCGGGCGCGAAATGTCCGACCGCTATCCCCATCGCGACCCCAAGATCGGGGAAAAGCTGTTCGAGATCCGCAATTGGCGGGTGGAGCATCCGCAGCACGCCGGCCGCGAGGTGATCAAGGGCGTCGATCTTCACGTCAACAGGGGCGAAATCGTCGGCATCGCCGGCCTGATGGGCGCCGGGCGCACCGAACTGGCTATGAGCGTGTTCGGCCGCGCCTACGGCCGCAACGTCACCGGCACGGCGGCGATGGACGGCAAGGAAATCGACATCGGCACGATCCAGAAGGCGGTGGCGAACGGCATCGCCTACGTCACCGAAGATCGCAAGTCGCTCGGCCTGGTGCTCAACGAGGACATCAAGAACAACGTCACGCTCGCCAATTTGCCCGGCGTCGCCTGGCGCGGCGTCATCGACGAGGCGCGCGAAGCCGCCGTCGCCAACCGCTATCGCGGCACGCTCAAGATCCGCTCTTCCGGGATTTACCAGCGCGCGCTCAATCTCTCCGGCGGCAATCAGCAAAAGGTCGTGCTGAGCAAGTGGCTGTTCGCCCAGCCGCAGGTGCTGATCCTCGACGAGCCGACGCGCGGCATCGACGTCGGCGCGAAATACGAAATCTACACGATCATCAACGAACTGGCCGACGCCGGCAAAGGCGTCGTCGTCATTTCCTCGGAAATGCCCGAACTCCTGGGCGTCTGCGACCGCATCTATGTCATGAACGAAGGGCGCTTCGTCGACGAAATGCCGGCCAAGGACGCCACGCAGGAGAAGATCATGGCCTCGATCATGCGGCAATACGGAGCGGTGCAATGAAACACGAGACCGTCACGGCTTCGGGTTCGGAGCAGGCGGACGCCCACGCCAGCTTCTGGCGGAACAACCTGCGCGATTACGGCCTGTTGTTCTCCCTGCTGGTGATCATGGGGTTCTTCTATTTCCTGACGGATGGCGTGTCGCTCGCGCCGCTCAACGTCACCAACCTCATCTTGCAGAACAGCTACGTGGTCATCATGGCGCTCGGCATGTTGCTGATCATCGTCGGCGGCAACATCGACCTTTCCGTCGGCTCGATCGTCGGCTTCGTCGGCGCGGTCGCCGCGACGATGATGGTGGGATTTCACCTTCCGGGTGTCGACGTCGACGTCAAGGTTCCCTGGGAGGCCGTCGTCCTGTTCTCGCTGGTCCTCGGCGGCGCGATCGGCGCGGCGCAGGGCTATTTCGTCGCCTTCAGCAAGATCCCCTCGTTCATCGTGACGCTCGGCGGCATGTTGATCTTTCGCGGCCTAACCGGCAACATGCTGCTCGGCCAATTCGTCGGCCCGTTTCCCAAGGCGTTCCAAGACATCAGCGCCGGCTTCATCCCGGACTTCGGCGATTTCGATTTCCTCAAGCCCCTGGTCGGCGATTCGCACTTCCACTGGGGCTCGATGTTGGTCGGAATCGTCGGCGTCGCGGCGCTGATCTATACCGGCGTGCGCCGCTGGCGCCATTCGCGCGCGCAATCGATGGAAACGGAGCCCTTCGCTCTCTTCATCGGCAAGACGGCGATCTTTTCGCTGCTGATTCTGTTCTTCAGCTACCAGCTCGCATCCTACAAAGGCTTGCCCGAAGTGCTGATCATCATGGGCGTGCTGACGCTCATCTACGCCTTCGTGACGACGCGCATGACCATCGGCCGGCGCATCTACGCGCTCGGCGGCAACAAGCTGGCGGCGCAGCTCTCCGGCATCCGGACCGAGCGGCTGACCTTCCTCACCTTCGTCAACATGGGCGTGCTCGCCGGGCTCGCCGGCCTCATCGTCGCCGCGCGCCTCAACTCGGCGACGCCGAGCGCGGGCCTTTCGTTCGAGCTCGACGTCATCGCCGCCTGCTTCATCGGCGGCGCCTCGGCCTCCGGCGGCGTCGGCAAGGTGATGGGCGTCGTCATCGGCGCCTTCGTCATGGGCGTGATGAACAACGGCATGTCGATCTACGGCCTCGGCATTTACTGGCAGCAGGTCGTCAAGGGCATCGTGCTGCTCGCCGCCGTCTACGTCGACGTCTACCAGAAGAATAAGGGGTGAGCGGCGGAGTCCCCTCTCGCGCTTCGCGGGAGGGGGTCGGGGTGAGGGTCCTTAAGCCTCAGCGCTTCAGCCAAACACCCTCATCCGGCCGCGCTTCGCGCGTCCGCCTTCTCTCGTGAACGGGAGAGGGGTTCGCTCACCCGCCTTCCACCTCCTCCATCGCCAGCCGCGCCATTAGCGGCACGGCGGCGCCCATTTTCGCAGCGCGTTCCGGGTTGGAGGCGTTGCCGTCGAACGAGCGCTTGTAGACGCCCTGCACGATCGCGGCGATGCGGAAGAAGCTGAAGGCGATGAGAAAGGGCCAGTCCGGGATTGCCGAGAGCCCCGCGCGGCGGCAGTAAGCGGCGACGTAGGCCGCTTCGTCGGGAAGGCCGAGCGCGGCGCGGTCGACGCCCGCGAGGCCGCGAAATTCGCCGGCGTTGGGCAGCCGCCATTGCATGCACTGATAGGCGAGGTCGGCGAAGGGATGGCCGAGCGTCGACAGCTCCCAGTCGAGCACGGCGAGCAGGCGCGGCCCGCCGTGAGCGAAGATCATGTTGTCGATGCGCCAATCGCCGTGGACGAGCGCGACGCGGCCGTCATCAGCCGGCGTATGCGCGCCGAGCCACGCGATAAGCCGGTTCATGTCGGCGATTTCGCCCGTTTCGCTGGCGCGATATTGCTCGCTCCAACGCTGCAATTGGCGCGCGAAGTAATTGCCGGGCTTGCCGTAGTCGGAGAGGCCCGCCGCGGCGACGTCGATCGCATGCAGGCGCGCGAGCGCTTCGTTCATCGCGTCGTAGACCCCGGCGCGCTCCTCGCGCGTCGAGCCGGGCATCGCCGGATCCCAGAAGATGCGCCCGTCGACATGGCTCATGAGGTAAAAGACGGAGCCGACGACGCTCTCGTCCTCGCACAGCGCCAGCGCGCGCGGCGCAGGAAAACCGGAGCCCTCCAGCGCGGCGAGCACGCGATACTCGCGCTCGACCATATGCGCCGACTTGAGCAGCTTGCCCGGCGGCTTGCGCCGCAGCACGTAGGCGCCGCTCGCCGTCGTCAGCAGATAGGTCGGGTTCGATTGGCCGGTGGCGAATTTGCGCGCTTGGCTCGGACCGACATAACCCTTCACATGCGCGCCCGCCCAGGCGTCGAGCGCGGTCGTGTCCTCGGGGAACCCCATCCCGTTCACCGCGCCTCGCTCGCGTTCGCGTAGCGCTTCAGCTCGGCCTTCGAGATGACGAGCCGATGCACCGCGTCGGGCCCGTCGGCGAGGCGCAGGGTGCGCACGTTCGCCCACATCCGCGCGAGCGGGAAGTCCTGGCTGACGCCGGCGCCGCCGTGCATCTGCACCGCTTGGTCGATCACCTCGAGCGCGACGCGCGGCGCGATCACCTTGATCTGCGAAATGAGCGGCGCGGCGGCGCGCACGCCTTGCGTGTCCATCGCCCATGCGGCCTTGAGGCACAGAAGGCGCGCCATTTCGATGCTCATGCGCGCTTCGGCGATGATGTCGCGATTGGCGCCGAGCGCCGAGAGCTTCTTGCCGAAAGCCTCGCGCGCTACCGAACGCCGACACATCGCCTCGAGGGCGCGCTCGGCCTGGCCGATCGCGCGCATGCAATGGTGAATGCGCCCGGGCCCCAGCCGGCCCTGCGCAATTTCGAAGCCGTGCCCGCGCCCCAGAATCAGCGCGTCCTTGCGCACGCGAACGTCAGTGAGACGAATGTGCAAGTGGCCGTGCGGCGCGTCGTCGGCGCCATAGATCGTCAGCGCCCGCACCTTTTCGACGCCCTTGCTCGCGGCGGGAACCAGCAGCATCGAATGGCGCGCATGGCGCGACGCTTCCGGGTCGGTCAGCGCCATTACGATGTAGAGCGAGCAACGCGGATCGCCGGCGCCGGAGGACCAGCACTTTTCGCCGTTGAGCACCCATTGGTCGCCGTCGAGTCGCGCGTCCATCGCGATGTTGGTCGCGTCCGACGAGGCGACGCCGGGCTCCGTCATCAAATAGGCCGAGCGCGCCCGGCCCTCGAGCAGATCGGGCAGCCAGCGCTGCTTTTGCTCGGGCGAGCCGTAGCGCTCCAGCACTTCCATGTTGCCGGTGTCGGGCGCCGAACAATTGAAGACTTCGGAGGCGAGCGACGACCAGCCCATTTCCTCCGCGAGATAGGCGTATTCGACCGTCGTCAGGCCGTAGCCCTTGTCGGAATCGGTGAGCCAGAAGTTCCATAGGCCCTGCGCGCGGGCCTTCTTTTTCAGCGATTCACGGATTTCGATCATGCGCGCGGTCGGCGTCCAGCGATCGCCCTCGCGGCCGACCTCGGCTTCGTACTCCTCTTCGAGCGGCATGATTTCATCGCGCACCATCGCGCGGACCGCGGCGATGAGCGGGCGGACTTTGTCGGTGACGCCGAGATCCATGTCTTTCTCCCCTAGCCAGATTTTCGGCGCGAGTTGACCCTCAATCGCGTTCGCGCGCAAGGGAGCGCCCATGCAAAGAGGCCGAGAAAGCCCCAGCCCCTTTGTCGTAACGCGCGCGGCCCGACGCGCGCTACCTGGAAAACGGAACTCGGATATTCGGGGCCTGGAGATCGGCGAGGATGTCCGCGCGCATTCGCCCGTCGCGTTCGCCGTGGCAAGTCGTCTTCGCGCCGTCAGGGAAAGCCGCTGGTTTGGCGATCCCCTTGTCCAGCTTACGGCAGATCCGGTCGCCGACCGCCGCCGTTAAGGCGTCGAAGTCGGCGAAGGGGTGGGCTGAGGCGACGCGGGCGCCGCGGCGGCCGGCGTTGCAGCGGCGGCGGGCGCGGGCGTGGCGGTCGCTGCAGGCGCGGACGTGGCCGCGGGCGTGGCGGACGCGGCCGGCGCCGGCGTCGCGGCGGCGGCCGGCGACGGGAATGGAACCGGGTTGTCGGACAAGGTGTGGAGATAGGCGAGAATGTCCGCGCGCTTTTGCGCGTCCGGTTCGCCCGGGAATGACATCTTGGTGCCCTGGACCAAAGCCGACGGCTTGGTGATCCACTTGTTGATCTGCTCGTAGGTCCAATCGCCGCCCAACGCCTTCAGGCCGTCGGAATAGGAGAAGCCGGCGACCGAGGCGACCGGGCGGCCGACGACGCCATACAGGGGCGGGCCGACCTTGGCCGCGCCGCCCTTGTCGAAGGTATGGCAAGCCTCGCAGGCCTTCGCGTCGGCCTGCCCCTTGGCGGGGTCCGCCTTGGCGAGCAGGGCGGCGAGCGAAACTTCAGGCGCCGGGGCGGCGGCGGGCACGGCGGCGGTAGCCGCGGCGGGCGCGGCCCCGCCGGGCAGTTCGTAGCCCGGTTTCTCCATTTTCGCCGGGGCGAAGACCGCGTTGGCGAACACGCCGAGCGCCATCGTGCCCGTAAGAGTGAAGAGAACGGCGAGAGCGATCTTGTTGGCGGTCGTCGTTTGCATTCGCGCTGAGCCCCCGTCTGAACGTCGATCGGCGGGGCGCCCAAAGCCACGCCGGAAATCCTGATTAGCCGCTTTGCGCCGGCGTTGGCAACACGTATAAGCGCGGCGCGGCGGGCTTTTTTGGCCTCGCGCGAGCCGAACCCGTCCATGACCGAAGCCATCGTCCTCATCCCCGCCCGCATGACCTCGACGCGCCTGCCCGGCAAGCCTCTCGCCGACATCCATGGCGAGCCGATGATCGTCCACGTCTGGCGGCGCGCCGTCGAAGCAGACGTCGGGCCGGTGCTGGTGGCGGCCGACGACCGACGGATCGTCGAGGCGATCGAAGCGACCGGCGGGCGCGCGGTGTTGACGCGGCCCGACCACGCGTCCGGCTCCGATCGGATTTTCGAGGCGGTCGGCGCCTTCGACCCCGCGGGGCGCTACGACGTCGTCGTCAACGTGCAGGGCGATCTGCCGACCATCGAGCGCAGCGCCGTGCGCGCCGCCGTCGGCCCGCTGACCGATCCGGCGGTGGACATCGCGACGCTGGCGACGGAGATCAAGCGCGCCGAAGAGGGGGACGATCCCAACGTCGTCAAGGCGGTGGGGACG
>Ga0187848_10002389_pt1 | contig 14843 bp, 9 predicted proteins | sample June2016WEW_4_40_FD_132424 | JGI IMG/M metagenome (GOLD analysis project Ga0187848, IMG submission 132424) | Peatland microbial communities from SPRUCE experiment site at the Marcell Experimental Forest, Minnesota, USA - June2016WEW_4_40 | ecosystem: Environmental > Terrestrial > Soil > Wetlands... | reverse complement strand
GTTGGCTGGTCGCGACGACCGTGATAGTAAATCTCCTTGCTCAAGCCGGACGGTCCTCCTTGCTCGCTGCTGTTTGGCACGGGAGTCGCATCGATGGCCCCCCCCGTGCCAGAATTTCAAACAGCCTCGAGTCGCCCTTCGAAGGATCGAACCGGCGGTGGCCCGGTGATCTCCGTCATGGCAGGCTGCCACAAAGCTCTGTCAGCATCTAGGGTGCCATTCACCAGCCTTCGCAAGTTACTGATTCTACGTTGGGTTTAATGGAGAATAGGCCGGCTCCTTGCGCCGAAATACCATTTTTCAGCAACCTGATAGGGCTGGTGAGAGTGCGTTAGAGCACCCGCTGGCTGACGCGCGCGGCTCCGATCTACCGCTTGGTTCTGTGAAGGACGATCGGCGGGGGAGTTTGCGGCCCGCGGCCTCCGCCAAGGCCGACGAAAGCTGGACGCGACGGGTCCGAACCGTCCGGCGGTGGGCCGATAGCCGGGCGCGGTCCGGAGGGCTCGGATGGGGCGGGGCGCTCTCGACGGTCCGGCTCGCCACCTGTTCGTTGGAGCTCGATCAGGTCTCCTTTCAGCTCCCCGGTATAAACAGCGTTGGCGGCTTTGAAGGAGATGTTAGCGCCATCCACGCGTCCCTCTTCGATCGCGATGAGAGTGTCGCCGCCGCGTCCGCCGGCTTCGATGCTTCCGGTGAGCGAGTTCCCATCTTGACGGAGCGTGAAGACCTGGCTGGCTCCGAAACCGCCCGGACCCTCGGCCGCAGTTGTGGGCCTCCACAGGCCAGTGATGCCAATGCCGGCGGGGACCTCGCGCTCCCAAACCGCAACCTGCGGGCGCAGCTTCACGGCTTTCGACACTATCGTGACGCTGGCCAGCGCCAATCCCGGCGAGCTTGCTTCGACCGCGATATTTCCCGCCGTCTTGGTGGATTTGTCCAGCGCCATGCAAAGGCCGCCAAAGGCTTTGCGCGAACTGCCTCTGTCGGATTCGTGGCTGGCCGGATCGCCGTTGCCGACGCCGATCACGCGGCCCTCGCCGTAAACCCGGAAACTTACCTGGTTATCGGCGATTGGCACGCGATGGCCCTGCGCGTCCTGCACCTCGACGGCGAACATCGCCACGTCTTCCCCATCGGCCGAAATCTCGGTGCGGTCAGCCGTGAGCACGAGCTTCGCCGCCGGCCCCGCTGTTTCGCGCTTCGCCGTCATCACCGGCTGGCCGTTCTTGTGTCCCCGCGCCTCGATGACGCCCGGAGCGTACTTGACGTTCCACGCCAGGTGCGACTCCTTCTTCATGTCCTTGCTGCCGAGGCTCTGCCCGTTGAGGAACAGCTCCACCGTGTCCAGGTTCGAGTACACCCAAACGGCGATCTCCTGGCCTTCGTAACCCGGCCAGTTCCAGTGCGGGAACAGATGCAGCACCGGCTCTCGCGTCCACCACGATTTGAAATAGAAGAAGCTGTCCTTCGGAAAGCCGCAGGTATCGATAATGCCGTACTGCGAGCTGATGTTGGGCCAGCCGTATGGCGACGGCTCGCCGCGGTAGTCGAAGCCGGTCCAGATGAAGCCTCCGGCCAGCCACGGCCGCGCGTTGCAGAAGCTCCACCAACCTTCGCAGGAGGCGCGGCCGGTGGTGGTGTAAGGATCGTACGAGCCGACGAAGCCGTGCTGCGGGTCCATCACGTAAATGCCGCGGGTCGCCACGGCGCTGACCTGCTCGGTGCCCATCACGGGGACCGTAGGATTGGCTTTATGAAACGCGTCGGCCGCGGGATCGGCGTAGTTGTAGCCCTGCACATCGCACGCGGCGAAGCCGAACTTGCCCATGTTATTGCCGCCGAGCGGCGCGATGGAGACCAGCCGCGAGCCGTCGTGTTTGGTGGACACTGCTTTCATCGCCGTCAGAATCAGCAAGCCTTTGTCGGTGGCCGCCGCACCTTCCTCATTGCCCATCGACCACATGAACACACTCGGATGGTTGCGGTCGCGCCGCACCAGGTTCTCGTACTGGCTCAAACCCTCGGGGTTCGACGACATCATGCGCGTTTCGTCGAACACCATCATCCCCGTTTCGTCGGCGGCGTTCAGCAGCTCCGGCGTGGGCGGATTGTGCGAGGTGCGAAGGGCGTTGCAGCCCATCTCCTGCAACTTCCGAACGCGGAAGTACTGCACCGAGTCCGGCAGCGCGGCGCCCACGCCGGCGTGGTCCTGGTGGTTGCAGGTTCCCTTGAGCTTGACCGATTTGCCGTTCAAGGAAAAACCCTTCTCGGCATCGAACGCGCAAGTGCGGATGCCGAAGGGCGTCTCATAATGATCGGAAATGGCTCCGCCCACTTCGATCTCCGTAACCAGGCGGTAGATATTGCGCCGTTCGAGCGACCATAACGCGGGCGCTCTCACCACCACCTGTTGCTCATAGACATGCTCGTCCCACTCTTCGATCGACACCGGCGGCGCAGTCGCCTTCCCCACCACCTTGCCATCGGGATCGAGGACGGTCGATACGACGCGCGTGCTCAACGCGCCCTTGCCGTGGTTTTCCACCTCCGTACGAATCCGCAGCGTGGAATCCCCGCCTCGCGCCTCCGAACGCACGAACGTTCCCCACTTCTTCACGTGCACGGGCGCGGTCTTCAGCAGCCAGACGTGCCGGTAAATGCCGGCGCCCTCGTAGAACCAGCCGTCGCTCTCGGTCGCGTTGACGCGGACCAGCAGCACGTTGCGGCCGCCGGGAGTGGCAAAATCGGTTACGTCGAAGCTGAACGGATCATAGCCGCCGATGTGCCTGCCGATGTAAAAACCGTTGAAGATGACGGTGGCCTCGCGATACGCGCCGTCGAATTCGATGGTGATGCGCTTGCCTGCGTCGGAAGCTGGAAGTTCGAAGATGCGGCGATACCAGCCGATGCTTGTCGCGGGGTACGCGCGCCCCAGTGGATAGAACCCCTTGCTGGCGAGCGAGGGATCGTTTTGAAAGGGCAATTCGATCGCCCAATCGTGAGGCAGATCGACGGCCTGCCAGTCGTTGTCGTCGAAGAGCAGCGTGCCGACCGGACCGAAACTTCCGGTCTTGGAAAAATTGCCTCTGAAATTGAAATCCTGCGCCGCGTCGGTGGCATGACCCAAGTGGAAGCGCCAGCCGAAATCCAGCAGCAGGCGTTCCCGGCCGGACCCCGGAGCCGCAGCCGCGAGCGGAGGCGCTTGGGTCTGGGCTTGGGCCTCCTCGCTCACTGCGGTCTCCTTCGCCGCCGCAACCACAGCCGGTGCGGCCAGACTGGTCTTAATTAAATCCCTGCGCGTCAAGTCCTTCATGTCGATCTCCGGAGGCCGAATCGGCCGGCCCCGAAACCACATCGCAGCCGGCCATGCCTCACTCTAATCCGATTTAGCGCACCGGGACGAACCGCATGGCGGCACCACCCCCCGGCGCAAGCTTCAACTTCAAAACCGTCTGGGCATTCACGCGACGCTTTTCGACAACCGAGTCTTTCGGCTGCGCCGCCGCGTTGGGTCCATCGGCGTAAATTTCCGCATCGCAGGCGCCGCTGCCCAGAAATGTCAGCGGCACGTCGAGAGCGCGCGCGTCCCAGTCCGTGATGCTGCCAACGAACCACTCGGCTCCGCGGCGCCTCGCGATGGTAATGTACTTGGGCGGCACACCGTTCAGGACGCGGGTCTCGTCCCAACTCGCCGGGACCGCCTTGAGAAACTCGGTTTCCTTCTGCCCGTCGTAGGCGTCGGGCGAATCCGAGACCATCTGCAGCTCGCTTTCGAAGACTACATACAGAGCGGTTTGATGGGCGCGTGTGCCCATCACCATGGGCGCCGTGGTGCGCGGCACGAAATTCTCGCGGGTTACGTTGTCGAACCCGCCGGGCGTGTAGTCCATGGGCCCCGCCAGCATGCGGGTAAAGGCGAGCGTCACGTTGTGCTTGGGAGTGACCCGCGCGCTCCACCGGTTGTACTCGGCGCCCATCACGCTTTCGCGCGTCAGCACGTTGGGGTAGGTGCGCCTTATCCCGTCGGGTTTGAACGCGCCGTGGAAGTCGACCATGAGGTGGTGTTCGGCGGCCTTCCTGGCAGCCATCCGGTACCAGTTCACCATCCATTGGTCCGTGCGGTCCATGAAATCGATCTTCACTCCGGCGATGCCCCATTTTTCGAACTGTGCGAAGGCTTCGTCCATCTGGCTGTGGATGTCCCGGAAATGCGTGATCAGCCAGATGCGGACGTCCTTTGCCTTCGCATACTCGACCAGCATCGGAATATCAAGCGCCGCGATGGACTTGGTATCGTCGTAGAGTGCGCGCCCGGAATACATGTCCGGCCCGGCCTGCTTGGGCAAGGGCAGCTCCCAGCCGCCGTCAATCAGCATGTACTCGAATTTGCTCCGCGCGGAGAAATCGATGTAGTACTGGATGGTCTCGTTGTTCTTGCCGGGCTTCGCAACGCCCTTAGCCTGACCGCCGTTCCACCAGTCCCAGGAGGTCTTGCCGGGCTTGATCCAGGAAGTGTCCCCGATGGCGCTGGGGGGATTCAAATTGACCACCATGTTCGATTCCACGAGGCGGCCAGGCTGATCGGCAATCATTAACACGCGCCAGGACGATCTCACCGGAGTTTGCGCGATCACCGACACCTTCGACGCATCCGCCTTGGGGTCGAAAGAGGGGGCAACTTCCGCGTTGGTATTAGCGTCTTCGACGCGGGTCGCGAGGCGCGCGGCCAGGGTCCCGGTGCCCGCACCGGTCACGAATAGGTTGGCATAGTCCTCGATGTCCGCTTCCATCAGACCGACCCAGGCGACTCCAGGCACTTCCAAGAGGAGCGGAAGATTGACAAGGTATTCCGGATGCAGGCCGCTGATCGCCAGTTGGTGATAATCGTCCTCGTTGCTGGTCTGGAAGCCGCGCGAAATCATAGAAAAGGTACTGGCGTCCTTGGAAAAGCGGAACTCGGTGGACTCGTTCAGAATCCGCAGTTCCTTCACGGATGGCTGTTCGGGCACGACGTAGCGGAAGGCCACGCCGTCATCGTAGGCGCGGGCTTCCATCGCCAGCCGCCGGCCATCAGCGCCCGCCTCCACGGTTTGCACAGTCACGGCATTGTAGTGATTGCGTATGGGATTGGCCTTGCCTGCGACCGGCGTCCAGGTTTCGTCCTGGCTGGACGCCTGTGATGAATCTATCCGGACAGCCGGCCCAAGCGCTGGCGCGCCCTCCAATGTGAGCCCGAGGTTCGACCACTCGATCACAGGCCGATTCCGAAAGCTCACGCGGTACGCCAGTTGGCCGCCTGCCGCCTGCACGGAGTGACCGCGCACGGTCGCGATCGAAATCTCCAGCGTCCCGTCCGGCGATTGGAGCACCACCGGTCCCGTTTGCGCCGCGAGCGTGAACATGACAGACAGAACGAGCGCGAGTAGCTTGAGGATTTTCAGGTCGCATAGCATATTTCCCCTTAGACTACTACAGCGCAGAAGCATCGGTGATCGCAGCCCCATGAACCACGATTCCGATCCCGCGCCAGGTGTATTCCAGACCGCTCCCAATCGTAAACACGGCCGCGATCCGAATCAGCGCCGCCACCGGAATCCATGGATTCGAGTGACCCAACATGCCGGCGGTGAGTGCGGCTACGGCGGTCACAATCTGCACGAAGGTAGAGGCTTTTCCCCAAACGCTGGGCGGGAATTTCCGGCGCCGGGTGAAGCGGAGGAGAATCGCCGCCGCCAGCAGGAGGTAGACATCCCGTCCCAGGACGATGACGACGAACCACCACGGAACCATGCCAGCACCGGCCATGGCTAGAAACATGGCGTTCAGCAGGCACTTGTCGGCGATCGGGTCCAGGTAGGCGCCCAACGGAGTTTCCAGGCCGAAGCGGCGGGCGACGGCGCCGTCGAGCAGGTCCGTTGCGGCGGCGAGAGCGAACAAAGCCAGCGCGAGCGCATGGCGTCCGGCCCACATCGCAACCACGATTGGCGGCGCCAGCAGCAAGCGCAAGGCAGTCAAGCAGTTGGCGGCGTTGATCCGGCGCAACATCTTCACTCAAGTGTAGCGCCGGGCCGCAGACGGGAAAGAAAAACACCGAAACCCGCTCCCGGACAGGGCAAACTAATGCGCGTAGTTTGCCGCGCCGGGACGAGATTCCCTTGATGGCTTAACTTGATAGTCACCCGACCGGCGGAATTGTCTCAAAACTTGTGCATTCCTGAGCGCCGGCGGAGGGGTTGCAGCGGTAGATCCTGGGCGTCACCTGAAATCGCCGCTGGTAGGAGCGCGCGATGCGTTCAGTGAAGGCCTCCACCGCGCCAGGGCGCAGCATGGTGACGGTGCAGCCGCCAAAACCGCCGCCGGTCATGCGCGAGCCGTAAACGCCATCGATCAGCAGGGCCTGGTCCACCAGGAAATCGAGTTCGGCGCAGCTTACCTCGTAATCGTATTGCAGGCTGCGATGGGAGGCGACCAGGAGTCTTCCCATTGTCTCGAGATCGCCGCGGGCGCTGGCCGTGACGAATAACTCCACCCGCTCGTCCTCGGTCACCACGTGGCGGGCGCGGCGCGCCACAACCGGCGGCAGCAAGTGGGCCACCGATTCGAATTGATCCTGAGAAGCGACGTCGCGCAGGCTGGCGGCAAAAGGGAACCTCTGCCGGATGCCACTGACCGCGGCGGCGCACTCGGCCACACGGTCTTTGTAAGCCGAGCCTGCCAACGCATGCTTGACCATGGTATTGACGGCCACGAACGCGACGCCGTCCGGCAACACCACAAGTTGGTGATCGAGGCTACGGCAATCGATCTTGGTGGCGGAATGTTCGCGTCCGAAAACCGATATGTACTGATCCATGATGCCGCAGGGCATGCCGACGAATTCGCGCTCAGCCCGCTGGCAGAGCTTGGCCAGCTCGAGCGGCGCCACCTCGCGGCCGCCCAGGAAAGCCAGCGCCGAGGAGACTTCGAGCGCCGCCGAAGAGCTGAGCCCGGAACCTTCCGGCACCGTGCTGCGGATCAGCATGTTGGCGGGTTGAATGGCAAAACCCAGGCGCGCCAGCTCGCGGGCAACGCCGAGGGGATAGTCGGTCCAATGATGGGCGGGGGCAAGCTCGGCAAGACGCGACACGTCGAATTCCTGCGTCTCCCGGCGATGCTCGGAGTGCAGGCGGAGCTTGCCATCGGCGGCCGGCGCGGTAGCAACGAAGGTGGCCAGGTCGAGCGCCACCGGCAGCACGAATCCGAAACTGTAGTCGGTGTGCTCGCCGATCAGGTTGACACGCCCCGGCGCACGAAACACGCGCAACCCGTCAGCCGCGCCATACAAGCCGCGGAACGCTTCGATCACCGGCTCTTGCCCGCGGCCAGGCGGGCCATCAGCAGCAGAAACAAGCCGAAAACCAGCATGGCGATGCCGCTGTATAAGTTGATGTTAACGTCGGTGAGCGCGGCGCGCGCATCCGGCGCAATCAGGCCCATCCCAACCAGAATGACGCCCAGCAGTGTGAAGAACCAGCCCGAAGGCACTCGTAAGTCCATATTAGGCAAACCAAATGTTCAGAATGACGGCTAAAACCAAAACGAAAACCGCCAGCACGGCCGGGCGCTGATACCACTTGGCGTTCTCGTCGCGGCGAATCTTCGTCAACCCATAAACCAGCCCTTCCAACTCGCTTTCCTTGCGCGGCGCAGTAAACGCGGTCACCACGAGGGTAACGAGGACACAACTGCTAAACGCGAAAAGGGCGATCCAGAAATTCTGCACCATCGTCGACCGGAATGTGTACAAATGGCCGAACACGCCGCCCTTGCCTTCGGCCACCGTGAAGCACCAGATCAGCACCGCGCCGAAGGTCCCGGTAACCAGCCCGGTGAATGCGCCATGGGCCGTGGTGCGTTTCCAGAACATGCCCAGCAGGAAAGTGGCGAACACCGGAGCATTGACCACCGCGAAAACGAACTGCAGCATGTCCATGATGTTGTTGTAATACCCTGTCAGGTACGCGGCGCCGATGGAAAGCGCCACGCCCACGATGGTGGTCATCTTGCCCACCTTCAGGTAGTGCTGGTCGGGCGCGCCCTTGCGGATGTAGCTCTGATAAATATCGTAAGTGAAGACCGTGTTGAATGCGGTAACGTTGCCGGCCATCCCGGACATGAACGACGCCATCAGGCCGGTCAACCCGACGCCCAGAATACCGGCCGGGTAAAACTTGGCCATCAGCGTGGTGAGCACCTGGTCGTAATCCGGGACACTGACGCCGCCCGCGCCGAGTTTCATCGGCAATTCGTAGAGATGCGCGCCGCCGGAGCCGGCCATTTGCGCCAGAGCCACGGCAGCGATGCCGGGCAGAATGACGATGAACGGCAGGAACATTTTGGGGATCGCGCCGATCAGCGGCGTCCGCCTGGCGGCCGACATGGAGTCGGCCGCCATGGCGCGCTGCACCACCAGGAAGTTCGTACACCAGTAACCGAAAGACAAGACGAAGCCCAGCCCCATCACCACGCCGAAGATATCCCATCCCATCGGGTTCTGGCTGGCGCTGCCGAGGTATTTCCACGAGTGCGTCATAGCCGGTTCCTGGCTGAGCCGCGACACGATGCCGTGCCATCCGCCGGCCTTGGCGCACGAAAGGATGGCCAGCGGCGCGAAGCCAGCCACGATCAGGAAGAATTGCAGAACCTCGTTGTAAATGGCGCTGGTCAGTCCGCCCAGATAAGTGTATGCGAGCACGATCACAGCCGTCGCCAGCACCGACGCGGTGAAATTCCAGCCCAGCACCAGGTGCAACAGCAACCCCAGGGCATACATCGAAATGCCCGAGGAGAAGATGGTCATGATGGCGAACATGAAGGCGTTGAAGCCGCGCGTCTTCTCGTCGAACCGCATCTTCAGGAATTCCGGCACCGACCGCGCTTTGCTGCCGTAGTAGAACGGCATCATGAAAAGGCCCATGAAGACCATGGCCGGAATCGCGCCGATCCAATAAAAATGCGCGGTCATGATGCCATACTTGGCGCCCGAGGCCGCCATGCCGATCAGTTCCTGGGCACCCAGGTTGGCTGCAATGAAGGCCAGACTTGTGATCCAGACCGGAACAGCGCGGCCGGAAGTAAGAAAGTCCCCGCTGGTGGAGATCTTCTTGCGGAGCATCCATCCGATGCCCAGCACCATCGCAAAGTACGTGGCCAGAATGATGTAATCAACCGGAGCGAGCTTCAAGGCTTTTTTCTCCGAAAGTCAGATTTTGAGAATCTAGAGTCTACCACATGGCAGGCCGGGGAATGCTGTGGCTTGCGAGCGGCTACCGGGCTGGCTGGGATCGGCAAAGCGCGAGCCGGCCAGCGTGGGGGAAAGATCTCGCGTTCTCGCGTTGCAGCGCCGGCCTTGGCCGCGGCCGCAGAATAAACGCAGCCGTCCCGGCGCGCGGGCGTCAGTTGCCGCCGGCCTTCCTGGCGTAGCCCACGCTTTGCGCCAGGATGATCCGCTGCTCGGCGCGCAGGTTCAGCCCTTTGCCCAGACTGGCGCGATCGACCGATCCGCGCACCACCGTGCCGAGTCCTTCGGAAGCACAAAACAGATACACGTTCTGTGCGATGAAGCCGGTGTCGGCGTTGGCTGTGGCCAGCTTGCCAGGATCGTCGCCGCCCAACTTGGCGGTGTCGGCCACGTAGACCAGGTTTACCGGAGCGTCGGCGACGTACGCTTGGGTCCCGGCGAGTTTGCGGATGTCGGTCCGGACCACTGGTTTCAGCGCATTCGCCTTGGCGTCGTAAATGTAAGCACCGTCGGCCGTGATGACATAGACCTCGATTTCCTGGCGGTTGGATGCCGAAGGCGCCGTGCGGCGGCCGTCCTCGCGATTGATGCCCCAGGCAGCCCACAGAAGGTTCGCAAGCGTCTGCCTGGAAATCTGCTCGGGGCCGAACTCGCGGACCGACTTCCGCTCTTTGAGGACCTGCATCAGCGGCCTGCCTCCGCTGGTCTGCGGCGCCGGCAGCGCAACCGGCTTCAGCTCCTGACCGGAGATCAGTCCCAGCGGGACCAGCAATAGTGCAATAAGAGATTTTGCCATCCGATCAGTATAGACGATGACCCATCCTGCGCCACAGGCGCAGGGATGCTCAGGTGGCAGCCGCCGGGGTCCCGGGCGACTTTCGTCTCGCGCCGTGAGCGTCTGGACCTAGTGACTGCATTCGGCGAAGTGACCTGAATCTGCCCATAGTAATCGCCCTCTGCGAGACCGGAGGATTCGCAGGAACTGTCCCCGTGGTTCCGAGTTATTCGGCTCCGAGCGATTCGAGTTCGATCACGAAGCGGTACCGCACATCGCTCCTCACGACCCGTTCATACGCCTCGTTGACCTTCTGAATCGGGATCACTTCGATGTCCGAGGTGACATTGTGCGAGCCGCAGAAATCGAGCATTTCCTGCGTCTCGCCAATGCCCCCGATGGAGGAACCGGCAACGCTGCGGCGGCCACCCACCAGCCCAAAAGCGCCGATCGGGATTTGCCCCTCCGGAATGCCGACCACCACCATCGCACCGTCGACCTTCAGCAGCGAGATGAGAGGATTCCAATCCATCGGCGCCGAAACGGTGTTGACGATGAGGTCGAAAGCGCTCTTCAGTTTGGTGAACGTTTGGGCGTCGGAAGTCGCATGGAAATGGTCCGCCCCCAGGCGCAAACCGTCTTCCCGCTTCTTCAACGAGTGGCTGAGCACCGTCACCTCCGCGCCCAGGGCGTGCGCCAGCTTGACGCCCATGTGCCCCAGCCCGCCCAGGCCGACTATGGCGACCGCTTTCCCCTGGCCGGCCTGCCAATGCATCAGTGGTGAATATAGCGTGATTCCGGCGCAAAGCAGCGGCGCGGCCGCATCGAGCGGCAGGTTCTGCGGCATCCGCAGAACGTAGTCTTCATTGACCACGATCTTGTCGGAATAGCCGCCCATGGTCGGCGTGCCGTCATGCTCGCGGCCGTTGTACGTCCACACCGCACCCGCAGCGCAATATTGCTCGAGGCCGTGCCGGCACTGCGCGCACGCGCGGCAAGAATCCACGAAGCAGCCGACGCCCGCCCGGTCGCCCACTTTGAATTTTGTGACCTTCCCGCCAGTCGCCGTGACGATTCCCGCGATCTCGTGCCCTGGAACCATCGGGAAGATGGAGCCGCCCCACTCATCGCGCGCTTGATGGATATCGGAGTGGCAGACGCCGCAGAACTTGATGGCTATCGCGACATCGTGCTCACGCGGCTCACGTCTTTCGAACGAATAGGCCGCCAGCGGAGCCTTCACCGCCGCCGCCGCATAACCTCTGGTTTTGATCATGATCTATTTTGAACCGTTTCGGCTCGGGCGTGCACGGCAGGCTCGTTTTGCCGCATCCAAGCCCTACACGACGCCGGTCGGGTCAAAGACTTCTGGCGCGCGTGCCAATCTGGTTAGCCACCGGGCGTCCTCCGTGTCCTCAGAAGCGCGGCTGCAAGCCGCAGGCAGCGATGGATGCTGGCCATCTACAGTTAGGAATTTGGTAGCCTGTTACTTAATTAGCTGTTACTTAATTAGCTCGGCCGCGGCTCTCTTTGTTCTTGCCAAAGGGAGCCAGGGCGGCCATGTGGCTGCAAAGTTCTTACCAGAATGGTGCAATCGGTTACTGTTCCGCCGGAGGGCCAGTACAGGGGAAGTTCTGTTTTCGTTTGACAGGCCCTTATCATGGATGTCCCTGGGTTCCCCCGGTTTCTGCCGGTTTCCGGTTTCTCGGTCGGGTCTGTCGTGAGTCTGGCCTTCGTGGCAGACTGAGATTTTGGCGCGAACTGACGGCTGGGTCACTCAGGCGAATACATCTTCATGGGGTCGAACGCCGGGGGTCAGGACCAAAGGTTGATAGCCGGACTGGAGTCTGTCCAGCAGTTCGACAATCCGGCAGCCCACGCGCAAACGAGCTCTTAGTTCAGCAGACTTGAGCGGTTTGGTGACATAATCGTCGGCCCCAGCTTCGATGGCGGTGACGAGATCTTCGCTTCCCGTCTTCCCAGTGAGAATCAGGATATAGGTATAGTGGAGGCGGTTGCTGGCGCGTACGCGGCGGCACACCTCGATGCCATCCAAACCCGGCATCACCCAATCGAGGATCGCGAGCCGAGGAGCCTCTTCGTGTTGCAGCCGGCACCATGCTTCCTCTCCATCGCTCGCCACGACTATGTCGTAGCCCCACTGCGTGAGCATGGACTGCAACACCGTTTGAAAAACCAAGTTGTCTTCTGCCACCAGGATGCGCATAACTAGGTCCCACGGGTCTGACTCTTGAATGAGTCATGCCGACCCGTAACATTGAGGCCACGATTAGAGCTTAGATCAACACAAGGAGGTCTGATACCTCCACAAGCGGCGAGGGGTACTACTCCGGTACCAAGGGCGGCTGACCACAAAGTGGTGTAAGAACATGCAAAACCTTGGACGTGCTCGTCCCCCTTCGCACAGTTCTTCGGAACGTGATTGCTTTGAGGTGCCATAGCGTTTCAGACGGTGCTCAACTCCAAACGGGCAGGGACGTCGGCCAGTGCAGCGTCAAGCGCCGCCGTTTGAATCGGTTTGGAGATATATGAGTCCAAGCCGGCCTGCAGGCACTTTTCGCGATCTCCCTTCATGGCGTAGGCGGTCAACGCGATGATGGGAGTGTGGGCTCCGTTTCCCGACTCTTCGGCCCGGATGCGGCGGGTGGCTTCGTAGCCGTCCATCTCGGGCATCTGAATGTCCATCAGAATGCAGTCGAAGTGATCCTGCTGCCATGCCGCCAGTGCGGCGGCTCCGTTCCCGACCATGGTCACGCGATGACCGCGCTTCTCGAGAAGGCTCCGCATGAGGAGCTGATTGACCACGTTGTCTTCCGCGACCAGGATGGAAAGGGATTCGCGCTGCCGGTGTTCCGCAAGTGATCGGCCACTGGCGGCGACGCCGAGGTTCGCGTCTTTGGCCGGGGTCTTCCCAGGCGGAAGCGACGCAGTGAAGAAGACGGTGCTGCCCTGGCCCTCGGCGCTTTCCAGCCAGATCTTTCCCCCCATGAAGGTGACGAGTTTCCGGGAGATGGCCAAACCGAGGCCGGTACCGCCAAAGCGGCGGGTGACGGACCCGTCGGCCTGCCGGAAAGGTTGGAAGATCAACTCCCGTTCTGACTCGGGGACGCCAATGCCGGTGTCGGAAACGGCAAACTGGATCTGCCGCGCCCCCGAGGTGCCATTGGAGCCAGCCGCAACGGCGCCCTGTTTCGGAGCCAGCGACACGCGCACCCTGATGCCGCCAGCCAAGGTGAATTTCACTGCGTTGCCTAACAGATTGAGAAGTACCTGGCGCAGCCGGTGTGGGTCGCCCCGGACCCAGTCTGGCACGTCGTAGTCGATCTGAATCGAGGTCGCGAGACCCTTTTCGGCGAGCAGCGGCTCGACGGAAACCACAGCGGCCTTGACGCACTTGCGGATCGAGAAATCCACCGACTCCAGTTCGATCCGGCCCGCTTCCACACGGGAGAAATCCAGAATATTGTTGATGACTCCCAGCAGGTTCTCGGCGGACGCCCGCACAGCTTCGTTGTGTTGCCGCTGGGGGCCGGTAAGCTCGCTTTCCGCCATCAGATCGGCGAACCCCAGAATGCCGTTCAGGGGCGTCCGGATCTCATGACTCATGTTGGCCAGGAACTCGCTCTTGGCCCGGTTAGCCTCCTCTGCGGCTTGCTTGAGCTGTTCTTCCTGCTGCAGTTTCTTGCGGATCACCGCAGTCTGTAATGCGACCCTGCGCCGCAGCACGACCACCCAGCACATAACGGCGAGCAGCAAGGCCGTCATGCAGCTCAGCACGCGCGCCAGGCGATCGGGGTTCCACCAAGGCGCGGACCGGACCACGGCGATATCGCCGGCGCTGCGCAGCACGAGCGTGAACGACTTCGGGATACGATAGGCGAGATTGGTCTCGGCTGTAATGGAGCAGACCCCCGTCACACGGACGATGCTGCCTTGGTCCAGGGGTGGTATCCGCCCGTGATCCAGGGTGGCGTCGAACAACTTACCGTCCGCCTGGAGCATCACGGCGCTCTGCCTGGGACCCCTGAGCTGGTCCACGACAGCGGCGTCGATGGCGACCAACCTGGAATCGTAAGTGCCTTCCAATGCTTCGTCCACGGTTATGGACGGCGGCGACGGCGCGGGTCCCCGCTCGAGGAGCGAGACCTCCGCGTTCCCCATCTCCGGGCTGAAATCGCCGGGGTGCGCGAAGCCACTTACGTCGACCACATCGCCGGGACGAAGATCCATGCGCGCCTTATCGGCGATCGTGATGTCTGCCGCGTTGTTGACGACCTTGGCGCCCGCCCCGCTATCTTCGACGTAAAACGTGCCGGAGGGGCTGGCCAGAGTGACAACGCCCCGAATTCGCGTCCGGTGCCCCGGCGATTCGAAGAACGAGAAATGGAGAAGCTCATCGATCGGGTGAGGCCGCAGTGCGGCCGAATCCGGAGCGGGCTCCAGCACCTGCACGAACCCCGGCGAAGGCACGTAGATGTGAAAGCCGACGATCTGCCGCCTGGCGTTGAACAACGACGCACAAACACCCTGGACGCGGACGCGGCTATCCGGCGGCGGCAGGGGGCGCGCGTTTGGATTGTGGACGAGCAGCCAGTACTGGTGCGATCCCAATTGCAGCGAAACGTGATCTTCGACGTTGCCGGGACGTCGTCCTATGTCTTGCACGATGCCTTCGGTTTGAACCCAGGCGCTGTCCATCTTTCCGGAATACAGATACTCGAGATCGACTGACGCCGGCGGCGGCATGGAAGATTCGGAGACGCGTTC
>Ga0187848_10002387_pt1 | contig 14846 bp, 9 predicted proteins | sample June2016WEW_4_40_FD_132424 | JGI IMG/M metagenome (GOLD analysis project Ga0187848, IMG submission 132424) | Peatland microbial communities from SPRUCE experiment site at the Marcell Experimental Forest, Minnesota, USA - June2016WEW_4_40 | ecosystem: Environmental > Terrestrial > Soil > Wetlands... | reverse complement strand
TGCGGGCGAAGTCTTCCGGAGTGATGCGCGCACGGCTGAGCGATACATGCAGCGCGGCGATGCTGCCCCAGGCGACCGCTTCGCCGTGCAGGAGCTTGCGGTAGTGCGTGGTGGCCTCGATGGCGTGACCGATGGTATGGCCGAAGTTGAGCACCATGCGCAGGCCGGATTCCTTCTCGTCCCGGCGGACGACCTCGGCTTTGACGCGGACGCTGGCGGTGACGACGCGGGCCAGAGCGGATGGATCAGCCGAGAGAATTAAATCAGCGTTATATTCCATATAGCGGAACAACTTCGCGTCACGGATTATGCCTGCTTTGATCGCCTCCTGCAGGCCTGCGCGAAGTTCGGCGGCGGGGAGAGTGGCGAGCGTGTCGATGTCGCTGAAGACGGCGAGCGGGTGGTGGAAGGCGCCGATGAGGTTCTTGCCGGCGAGGAGGTTGACGCCGGTCTTGCCGCCGAGGGATGAGTCCACCTGTGCCAGCAGCGTGGTGGGCAGGCCGACGTAGCGGATGCCGCGCATGTAGATGGCGGCGAGAAAGCCGGTGACGTCGCCGATGACGCCGCCCCCAAAGGCGAGCAGGATGGAGTCGCGGTCGGCCCCGGAGAGGGCGAGCTGCTGGGCGAGCGACTCGACTGTGGCGAGGCGCTTGTGCGACTCGCCGGGGGGGAGAAAGAGCACGGTGGGCTGTTGGGCCGCGGGAAAGCTGGCGAGGAAGGCCTTATGCCAGAGCGCCCAGATGGCGGGCGAGGTGACGACGAAGAGGTGCGGAGTTTTTCCCGGCGTGAGCCTGCGCAGGCGCGGGTAGAGCGTGCGCAGCAGGCCGGGGGCAATGGTGACGTTGTAGGCGGCGGCGGGGGTGGTGACGCGAATAGAGGACACGATGAGGTAATGGTATCGCACAGAGATCATCATGGCGCAGGCTGTATGCATCCCACCCATCCTCACCCCAGCGAGCAAGCTCGCCGGGGACCCCGATCGCAAGTGCGCGATGGATGGGGCACCCGACCGTTCTCGGCGCTTCGCGTTAATACGGTGGTAGCCTTGAAGTATGCGCGTGGTGGATTATTTGGTTGTGGGCGGTGGGATTGCAGGGTTGCGTGCCGCGGTCGGGCTGGCCGAAGCGGGTAGCGTTCTGGTGGTGACGAAGGAAGGCCTGGCGGAATCGAACACGGCCTATGCGCAGGGCGGGATTGCCGTGGCCATGGGCGGCGACGAGGACGTGGCGCTGCATCTGGCAGACACGGTAGCGGCCGGTGACGGGCTGGTGAACGCGGCGGCGGCGGCAGTGCTGGTGGAGCAGGGATCGAGGCGGGTGGAGGAGCTGATCGCGTGGGGCACGGGCTTCGACCGTTATCCGGCAAGCGCGGCAGCGGAGCTGGCTGGCGAGTTGATGCGTACGCGAGAGGGCGCGCACAGCCTGGCGCGGATACTTCATGCCAATGGGGACGCGACGGGGCGGGAGATCCTGGTGTCGCTGCTGCGCCATCTGCGCGGGCTGGAGCGCGTGGAACTGATGGAGTGGGCGACAACGGTAGACCTGATTGTCTGCTCCGACGAGGATGGCGCTGGGCGGGTGGTGGGGGCGACGCTGCTGAATGCGGCGGGAGGGTTGATCGAGGTGCGCGCGCGGGCTGTGCTGCTGGCCAGCGGCGGCGCGGGGCAGGTCTATAGCGATACCACCAACCCGGCGGTGGCCACCGGCGACGGCATCGCGATGGCCTATCGCGCCGGAGCGGAACTGATGGACATGGAGTTCTATCAGTTCCATCCGACGGCGTTCGCGAAGGATGGAGCGCCACGGTTTTTGATGAGCGAGTCGCTGCGCGGCGAGGGCGCGTGGCTGGTGAACGAGAGCGGAGAGCGGTTTATGCAGCGCTACCACGCGGGGACGGAGCTGGCGCCGAGGGATGTGGTGGCGCGTGCCATCGGGCGCGAGGAGATGGAGGGGGCGGTCTATCTCGATATGCGCGAGGCGGGGAAGAGTTTCGATATAAAGGCGCGGTTTCCGGGGATCTCAGGCTTTCTGGCGGGGTATGGGCTGGAACTGGGGAGGGACCGGATTCCGGTGCGGCCGGCGGCGCACTATTTGATGGGCGGGATCAGGACGGACACACACGGGCGGAGTTCGCTGGCGGGCCTGTACGCAGCGGGCGAGGCGGCATGCACGGGAGTGCATGGGGCGAACCGGCTGGCCAGCAACTCGCTGCTGGAGGGGCTGGTCTTCGGCGCGCTGGCGGCCGAGGCGATGGCTGGAGACGAGGCAACAGGGAACAGGGAGCAGGGAACAGACGACAGGCAGCGTGAAGCAGGGAACAAGACGGAGGATGGAGCGATCGATGAGGTGGGTGTGGAGACCTGGATTGCGGAGCTGCGAGGGCTGATGTGGCGGGACGCTGGGCTGCTGCGCGATGGGGCGGGGCTGCGGCGAGCGCAAGCAGGATTGGCGAAGCTGCGGAAAATCGGGCCGCGGGGGATGACGCGGAGGGCGCAGGAGGCGCGCAACCTGCTTGTGGTGGCGGAGGCGATTGCGCAGGCGGCGCTGGGACGGAAAGAGAGCCGTGGGGCGCACTTTCGCATCGATTATCCAGAGCGGGACGGGGTGGCGCGGCACTCGGTTGTACGGCGCGGCGAACTGCGGTTTGTGAAGTAAGGCGGAGCGCCGTTCCCACTCATCGCTAACCACCCCAGCGAGCCAAGACCGCTCGACGGGGACCCCGGTCAACGCGATGAATGGGGCATCCGGCGTTCTCTAGCACTCAAGCATCAGCAAAAGAGCGGGCAGTTTGCGTAGTGCATCGCTAATTAGCTTATCCGTAATATCCTGCGCCTCACTCCAAATAGTCACGAAATGACATTCCAGAAAGCGGTAACTATAGCTGCCCCTTCGGAACTGAATCACTGGCATATATTTGCCAATACAGCTCATAAGTGGAACTATCTCGTTTGGCCGCCCCCGATGGTACTGTTCGCCAAATAGCGAGCCATCGAACATTATTATCTGCGCCACGGGTTCGGAAGTGTATGTGCGAACCTGCATGTTCAACCTCTGTCTCAGACCCGCTGTGTCAAGGTGGACCATTCTCACAAAGTCAGCCACCATGCGGTCAAACTCAACCTCTCCAATTTCCTTTCTCAAACGAATCATCCGCTCAAGGAAAACGGCAAGCAGGCCAGTCGATATAGCTTTTTCTATATCATCAATTGTGGAGTTGCCATGTTCAGCCTTTTCGCGCAATCTCGCAGCTTGACATTTTGGATCGAGTAGCAAAACCTTCAAAGTTTTCGCAGGCAAGTTGAGAGCCCAGCTCAGTGCTTCCCTAGCCTCGCCACTTGGGTCGAAGAAAGTTTTAAAGGCCACTCCTAGTAGAGAAATTGTGGTTGAATCGGAAAGTGCTTTTCGCATCGCTACATACAGGTCGGATGAATCTTGTTTTCTGGAAACAAATACCGACTCTATTCCCGCACGTGTACATGAGTTAAGTATCTTGAACGCCTGCTCATTATGGATGGATTGGAAAAAGACTGCGACAGGAAGAGTGATGCCGGTTGTAAGAAGCGCAGATCCTAGTGTAATGAAGAAGGGGTGCCAAGTTGGCCGAACAAAGCCGATGGCAAAGCACGAAGCTATGCCCATTACATCAAGAAACAGGAATAGAGGATGCACAAGTTTGCTTACAAGTGCTTTATGATCAGCCACAATAACCTCCAACACGTTGAACTCGGCAGGAGAGGATGGTAGTACTTTCCTATCTGTCAGTCAATTGATGAAATGCCCGCGTCACTGCAGTTCGTGAATACACAAGCAGGCCGCTTGAAACTATCGCTGGTTGATGAGGCGGATGGATTCCAGGAAGAGGTCGGCGGAGATCTGCAGCGACTGGGGGCTGAGCTTGTCGATGGTGTCCTGCGCGGTGTGGTGGTAACCGTCGGGGGTGGCGGCGGTGTGCGGGCCGTAGTCCACGTCGATGACGTCGAGGGCGGGGATGCCGCGCTGCAGGAAGGGCAGGTGGTCGTCCTCCTCGGAGCCCTCGGTCTTGAAGACGTTGGCGGAGTGATGGGTGTTGGCGGCGGCCTGGCGCAGGATGGCGCGCAGCCATGGGGTGGACTGCGTCTCCAGCAGGATGTTGAGGTCGCGGTCGCCGATCATGTCTGCAACCAGCACGGCCTTGATGCGGCGGGCGGTGCCGTCGGCGAACCACTTGGCTGCGAGGTGACGCGTGCCGTAGAGCGAGTCGGATTCGGACCAGGAGCGGACGGCCTCTTCGCCGTCGTCGAAGACCAGCCAGACGGAGTAGCCCTGCGGCGGATGGGCGCGAAAGTATTGGCCGAGTGCGATGAGCAGGGCGGTGGTGCAGGCCCCGTCGTTGGCGCCGACGAAGGCGATGTCGCGCAGAGGGTAATTCGTCTCGTAGTGGCTGGCTAGGACGATGACTCCATCTTTTTTGCCGGGGAAGCGGACGATGAAGTTGCGCATGGTCTGCGGGCCGGCGGGGGTGTTGGCGGTGAACTGGTCGGTCTCGAAGTTGCCCTTGGCGGCCTCGGGCTTGAAGTGGTCTTTGATGAAGTTCTCTGCGGCGAGATGGCCGGGCGATCCGTTGAAACGCTTGGGCGCGACGGCGAGGAGTTGCTGAGTGAGGTTGTAGATGGATTGTCCGGTGGGCTGCAGGGCGCGGAGTGGCGGGCAGAGAAAAACGAGCAACAGCAAAAACAAAAGCGAAATGCGGGGATGCTTCCTCTTCACCCTGTTCAGGGTCAGAATGACAATTCTATTTGCAGTTCGATTTGGCTCTATCATGCGGCGGACTTTTCTTTGCGTTTGCGGCGATCGGGATGGACGAACCAGGCAACCCCAACGCCGAGGAAGTAGAGCGCCAGCATGGGGCTGGCGAAGAGGCACATGCTGAAGGGGTCCGGCATGGGGCAGATGATGGCGGCCACCAGAAAGATGGCGAGCACGGCGTAGCGGAAGTGGCGCAGCAGGAACTTGGCGTCGACGATGCCGAAGAGCGCGAGGAAGAAGATCAGAATCGGCAGCTCGAAGCAGATGCCCAGGCCGAGGATGACGGCGAGGAAGAAGCCGGTGTAGTCGTCGATCGTAATCATGTGGCTGAAGTTCTTGCCGAAGTCCATGACCAGGATGCGGATGGCGCCGGGCAGAACATAGCGATAGCCGAACCACGTGCCGGCCAGGAAGAGGCCGACCGTGGCGCTCATGAACGGGGTGACGTACTTTTTCTCGTTGGCGTACATGCCGGGCGAGATAAAGAGCCAGACCTGGTAGAGGATGAAGGGGCTGGCCAGAATGGCGCCGGCGACAGCCGAGGTTTTAAGGATCAGGTTCAGCGCGTCGGTGGGGTGCGTCATGGTCATGCGCAGGCCGACGTCGACCAGCGGCTTCTGGATGATGGCGACCAGGGTGTTGTGGAATCCATACGCTATGGCAAAGCCTGCCGCGAGGAAACCGAGAGAGCGCAGGATGCGCTTGCGCAGCTCTTCCAAGTGTTCCATCAGGCTCATGCCGGGCAGTTCTGCGCGGTCGGATAGGGCGGCGCGGGCGCGGTCGATGGGGCCGGTCTCAGCCATGCAACTCCTCGGCATCATGCGCTGCTGCACCGTGGGCCGGAACGCCGGCCTGGGCGGGGGACTCGGCAGGGAGGTCTTCGGGGAACGGGAGTTGCCCGGAGTTTGCGACGGGCAGGTCTGTGGACGGAGGCAGAATGCCCGGCTCGCCGGAGACCGCAATGGGGAGTGGGGCTGCGGCCGGCCCAGGCTCGGTCGTAGAATCGGGAGTTGTTTCGTGGGCCGATTCGGGCAGGGAATCGTACGTGGAATAGTGCGCGGAATCGGCAGTCGAATCGAGCGGATATTGGGACGCGGATTCGTGTGCCGAATCGAGTGAAGGCTGGTCCTGGTTTGCGTACACGGACTCGGCTTCGATGGCAGGAACTGCGGGTGCGGCAGCTTCAACGGAGGCGGCCTGCTTCTGGCGGTCGGCCTGCTCGGAGAGGCGCAGCTCGTCCTCCATCTGGGTGCGGAACTCGTTGGAGGCGCGGCGGAAGTCCGCCATCAGCTTGCCGAACTGTCGCGCCAGTTCAGGCAGCTTCTTCGGTCCGAAGAGCAGCAGGACGAGGAGGATGAGGACTGCGCTGTCCGGAAAGCTGGGCATAGAGTCCTAATGATACGGCTTGCGCGGGGAGGGAAACAAATGCTCTCTGCCCGGGAAAAACGATAGAAGCAGGTTCCTCCTCCTTCGACTCCGCTCAGGTTGCGGAATGACTAACAAGTTGGAATGACAAACAGGGAGGGATGGACAAACAAGTGAACCGCGGGGCGCGTCGTTTCGGGGCCGGTTTCGTCTAAAATGGAGAAGGCGCGGCCCCAATGGTCGCGCGGGTACGAAATGGGCGGCAACATCCCCGCGGATTGGGTGACGGCTCCGAGCAGGGGCCGCACAGGTGAGTCCGCTGCACGCCCCGCTGGTAAGTGCTTTCAACATCCCCGTTTCGCGGTGCGAATCATTCTGCGTTGAGCAGGTGAGGACGCGCTGGCGAGACTGAAGGCGGCATAGCATGAATGGACTGTTACTTGACGAGGCCCCGGTGCAGACTGTGGGCGAGGCGTGTTCGCTGGACCACTACCTGGTGCAGCCGGACGAGACGATGGACGCGCGCATCCGTGCGGCCCGCGCCAAGCTGGGCGCACAGGCGGTCGTGCTGGGGCACCACTACCAGCGCGACGAGGTGGTCCGCTTCGCCGACTTTACCGGCGATAGCTACAAGCTCGCGAAGGCCGCCGCCGAGTCGAACGCGCGCTACATGGTCTTCTGCGGCGTGCGCTTTATGGCGGAGACGGCAGACATTCTGGCGCGTCCATGGCAGCAGGTGATCCTGCCGGACCTGAACGCGGGCTGCTCGATGGCCGACATGGCAGAGATTGGGCAGGTGGAGGACTGCTGGGAGTCGCTGGAGCGGCAGGGAACAGCGAGCAACGGCCAAGGCATCCTTCCGCTGACGTATATTAATTCCGCGGCGGAGATCAAGGCCTTCTGCGGCGAGCGGGGAGGGCTGGTGTGTACCTCGTCGAATGCGCACGCGGCCTTCGAGTGGGCCTTCCGGCGCGCGAGAAAGGTCCTGTTTCTGCCCGACCAGCACCTGGGCCGGAACACGGCGTATGCGTTGGGGATTCCATTGGATGAGATGGTGGTGTGGGACCCGTATCAAATCAACGGCGGCGTAACGCCGGAGCGGCTGCGCGCGGCGAAGGTCATCCTGTGGAAGGGACACTGTAGCGTGCATCAGCGCTTTCTGCCGGAGCACGTGGATCGCGTCCGCCGCGAGGAGCCGGGGATGCAGGTGCTGGTGCATCCGGAGTGCCGCTGGGAGGTCTGCCAGAAGGCCGACGCGCTGGGCTCGACCGAGCGGATCATCGAGCTGATCGAGCAGTCGCCACAGGGGTCGAGCTTTGCCGTGGGCACGGAGATCCACCTGGTGAACCGGCTGGCCGAGCGCTTCCGGCCGCTGGGCAAGCGGGTGATCACGCTGGATGAGTCGGGCTGCCTGTGCACCACAATGTATCGCATCTCTCCCCAGCATCTTGCGTGGGCGCTGGAGAATCTAATAGACGGGCGCGTGGTGAACCGCATCCAAGTGGATAACGAGGTGCAGCACTGGGCACGTGTTGCGCTGGACCGCATGATGGAGATCAAACGTTGAGCAGAACATTCACATTGAACGAGGCCCAGACGCTGCTGCCGGTGTTGGAGGCGCTGCTGCGCAGAGCACAGGCGGCGGGAACGCGTGCTGGTGAGCTGGAGCAGGAGATGCAGCAGCTGAACCAGCGGATCTTCCTGGCGGGCGGGATGCGCGTGGATGTGTCCCAGGCGGCGCGGCGGCGGGCGGAGCGCGAGAAGGCATTGCAGGAGGCCCGCGACACACTGGCCGAGATGGACGAGATCGGGGTGCAGGTCAAAGACCTGGAGAAGGGGCTGCTGGACTTTCCCTCGGTGATGGACGGCCGTGACGTGCTGCTGTGCTGGAAGCTGGGCGAGAAGGAGATCGGCTACTGGCATACGCCGGAGGACGGCTTTGCCGGGCGCAAGCCGCTGGACGCCCGCTCGGACAAGACGCACAAGGAACGGCTGAACTAGAGATGGTTGTTGGTTGCCGGTTGTTGGTAAACAGCTAAAAGCAAAATCGAGGTGATGTATGGCAGACGAAACAAAGTGCCCATTCTCAAGTGGTGTTCGCAAAACAATTGCTGGGACCCAAATGAACGCAGACTGGTGGCCCAATCAACTGAACCTGAAGCCCCTGCACCAGCACTGCCCACTGTCCAATCCCATGGGCGAGGCGTTCAATTACGCCGAGGAGTTCAAGGGCCTCGACCTGAATGCGGTGATCAAGGACCTTCGTGCCTTGATGACGGACTCGCAGGACTGGTGGCCTGCGGACTACGGCCACTATGGACCGTTCTTCATCCGTATGGCTTGGCATAGCGCCGGCACCTACCGTATCGCCGATGGCCGTGGCGGCGCAGGCTCCGGCGCACAGCGTTTTGCTCCCCTCAACAGTTGGCCGGACAACGTGAGCCTCGACAAGGCGCGCCGGTTGATCTGGCCGATCAAGCAGAAGTACGGCCGGAAGCTTTCCTGGGCCGACTTGATGATTCTCGCTGGTAATGTGGCGCTGGAGTCGATGGGATTGAAGACCTTCGGTTTCGGCGGTGGACGCGTGGACATCTGGGAGCCGGAAGAAAATATTTACTGGGGACCTGAGGGCAAGTGGCTGGCAGACGAACGCTACAGCGGCGACCGTCAGCTTGAAAATCCTCTCGCCGCTGTTCAGATGGGCCTGATCTATGTGAATCCGGAAGGGCCCAATGGCAAGCCGGACCCAGTCGCTGCGGCACGGGATATTCGGGAGACCTTCGCTCGCATGGCGATGAACGACGAGGAGACAGTCGCCCTCATCGCCGGCGGACACACCTTCGGCAAAGCTCATGGAGCTGCCGATCCGAACAAGTATGTCGGTCCAGTACCCGAGGGTGCCGACATCGAAGAGCAGGGCCTGGGCTGGAAGAACAGCTTTGGCAGCGGCAAAGGCGTCGATACCATCAGCAGCGGGTTGGAGGGCGCATGGACCACCAACCCGGTGAAGTGGGACAACAACTACCTGGAGAACCTCTTCGGCCATGAATGGGAACTCACGAAGAGCCCCGCCGGAGCTTACCAATGGACGCCCAAGGATGCATCTGCAGCGGGCACCGTGCCGGATGCCCACGACCCGTCGAAGAAGCACGCCCCCATCATGTTCACGACGGACCTCTCCCTGCGAATGGACCCAATCTACGAAAAGATCTCCAGGCGCTTCCTCGCAAATCCGCAGGAGTTCGCGGACGCCTTCGCCAAGGCATGGTTCAAGCTGACGCACCGCGACATGGGGCCCATCTCGCGGTATCTCGGCCCGCTCGTTCCTGCGGAGCCGCTGATCTGGCAAGACCCCGTCCCTGCCGTGGATCATGAATTGATCGGGGAGCAGGATATTGCCGTTCTGAAAGCCAAGGTCCTCGCCTCCGGACTTTCCATCTCCCAACTGGTCACGACTGCCTGGGCGTCGGCTGCTACGTTCCGCGGCAGCGACAAGCGCGGCGGAGCGAACGGTGCGCGCATTCGCCTCGCGCCGCAAAAGGATTGGGAGGTCAACCAGCCGGCCGAACTGGCGAAGGTCCTTAAAACGCTGGAAGCGGTCCAGAAGGATTTCAACGGCGCCCAGTCCGGTGGGAAGAAGGTCTCGCTTGCCGACCTGATCGTTCTGGGAGGCTGCGCAGCCGTCGAGGAAGCTGCGAAGAAGGCCGGCCACGACGTGAAGGTCCCCTTCTCGCCGGGGCGCACAGATGTGTCGCAGGAGCAGACCGATGTGGCCTCCTTCGCTGTACTGGAGCCGGCCGCAGATGGATTCCGCAACTACATCCGGAAGGGACACGAGGGATCCGCGGCTGAGCTGCTGGTGGACCGGGCGAGCCTGCTGACGCTGTCCGCTCCCGAGATGACGGTTCTGATCGGTGGCCTGCGCGCCTTGAATGCAAACTTCAGGCAGTCCGAACATGGCGTTTTTACAAAGCGGCCCGAAACATTGACCAATGATTTCTTCGTGAATCTCCTCGACATGAACACGAAGTGGCAGAAGTCCGCTGCATCTGAAGGCGTCTTGGAAGGGCGCGATCGGACGACCGGTGAGCCCAAATGGACGGGCACCGTTGTCGATCTCGTCTTCGGTTCAAATTCTCAACTCCGGGCCCTCGCGGAAGTCTATGCGTGCGCCGACTCGCAGCAGGCGTTCGTGCGTGACTTCGTGGCAGCCTGGAGCGAGGTGATGAACCTCGATCGCTTCGACCTCGCGTGATCTCAGAGGGAAGGAGAGAGCGGTCCAGCGATGGGCCGCTTTTTCTTGTTTTTTTGCAGCGGCAGCGGGTGATGTTTAACTGGGAGTAAAGTCGAATAGAGAGAATCTTGAAGGGAACGGGCTGATGATGGGTTTGCTTCGGCGAGTGGCGGCAGCGTTGGGCCTGGTGGCCCTCTGTTGGACGACGGGATGCGCCGGGTTCTGGGTCTATCCGGGGTCGAAGAACGGCAGTAGCACCACTCCGACGAACGACTATGTGTATGTTGCGAACGGGACTGCGGTGACGGTGAGCGGATTTGCGGTGGGCGCGGGGACGCTGACTGCGGTGACAGGCACGCCTTACTCGCTGGGGTTTACTCCCACGGCGGTGGCGGTGAATCCCGCCAACTCGATTTTGTTTGTCGCAGGCAACGCGGCGATCTATGCGTTTGCGATCAACTCCAGTACGGGGGCGCTGAGCGCGCTGAACAGCGGCGGCGCCGTGGGGTACGCTGCTGTTGCTTCGATGGACATCTCGCCCGATGGACAGTGGCTGTTCGCGCTGGACCAGAACAATATTTCGCTGGAAGAGTTTCAGATCAACTCCAGTACCGGCGTGCTGACGCAGGACACCCCGATCACCTACCCGGTGCCGACGGGTGCTACTGTCGTCGCGCATGGGGTGAAGTTTGCGCCCAATGGCGGCTATCTGTTTCTTGCGCTGGGCACTGCGGGCGATGTGGTATATCCCTTCAATACGTTGTCCGGCGCCGTGTCTGTTCCTCTATCGCTCTCGCTGGGAGCGGCATCGAACAACAGCGACAATGCATTGGCGGTGAGTCCGGACAGCACACTTCTCTTCATCGCGAGGAGCGGGCCCGCAGGCGGGCTGGCGGTGTACACGATTGGTTCGGGCGGGGCACTGACGTCGGTGAGCGGGTCGCCGTTTACTGCGGGGACGCAGCCCTACTCGGTGGCGGTCAATACCGCGGGCACCGATGTCTATGTGGCCAACCGGGGAGGCAACACCATCTCCGGGTTCAGTATCGCCAGCGGCGGTCCCTTGACGGTGTTGAGCGGGTCGCCCTATCAGAGCGGGAGCGCGGTGACGGCGCTGGCGGTGGACAGCAGCGGCGATTATCTGCTGGCTGCGGCCAATGGCGGATCGCCCGACCTGACCATGTACAGCTACGACTCGGCGACGGTGGGGAAGCTCGATTTTGCAACGTCAGTCCCGACCGGGACTGACCCGACGGGGCCGGTTGCCCTGGCGATGACCCACTGAGGCAAGGAAAAGGCCCACATCTCTGAGCGGGATGTGGGCCTTTCCAATCTTGCTTGGGCTGGACCGCATGACTCCGTGGAATCATGCGATCGGCAGGGGTTAGGTGACGTTGATGTTGCCGGAGACACCCTCCGGATAGAAGGCGCCCTCGTAGTTGCCTGTACCCGTACCGCCATAGAGGACTGCAAGGACCTGTGAGAAGGTTCGTGCGTAGGCGAAGCCGGCGGGTGTGGCGCTGGTGGCGTTGCTTGTGCCGGCGGTGGCGAAGAACCCTTGATACACAGGCGGGGAGCTCGATGTATCGAGCGCTGGGCCGAGTGCGGCTGCGGTCGCGCTGAGCGGGTCGACTGGCACGACCTCATAGGGATCCGGCGTGGCGACGGTGGCTGTGCCACTGCCTGTGGAAATGGCAGGTTGCGAGATGGTGATGGTGCCTTGTCCAACGGTGAGGGTCTCGGCAGCGGGACTGCTCACTGTGCTTACCGTGGGACTGGTCAGCACCTCTCCTCCACTGGTGATGGGCACCGGGGAGAGGCAGGTGAGGCTCACTCCTGCGGGGAAGCTCATGATCTCTGACGTGGTGATGGTCGATAGCGCGGTGACGGTGAGGGTGGCGTTTGCCGCCGCTCCAGTAGTCGCCGACACCATCGTGATTGTGTAGGGCGCCGTGCTGCTAATCGCCGAGATCACTGAGTTGGCAGGGATGCCGGTTCCAGTCAGGGCCTGCCCGACCGCCAACCCGGTGACGGTCGATACACTCGTGAGGGTGGGGCTGCCGCTGGTGGTGACGCCTGTAAATGTGACTGGTGCCAGGGTGGCGGTGGCGTTCTGCGACATCGTAATCGAGTAGGGGTACACGGTGCCCCACGACGTGATGGTCGCTCCCGCGGGGATGCCTACTCCGGTAAGGGGCTGTCCGGCCACCAATCCGGTGAGCACCACCGTGCCAGATGCCCCCACCCCCCACGCATTCGTGATCGTGTTGCTGCCGGCGGTGGTGACACCTGAGATTACGATCGGTGCCGGGGTAACGTTGGCGGGCGCCGACATCGTAATCGAGTAGGGCGCCGTGGCGCCGACGCTCGTGATGGTTGCGTTGTACGGGATGGGGCCGGAGCTGACGATGGTCATTGCAGAGCTGATAGTGGCGTTGGCTTTCGCCGACATCGTGATTGTGGTGCCGCTGATCGAACTGATGGTTGTATTGAGCGGGATGGGTCCGGTGCTGGTGATGGGCTCTGCCGTGGTGATGGTGTAGTTGGCGTTTGCCGACATCGTGATTGAGTAGGGCGCAGCGCTGCCAGTAATCGACGAGATGACTGTGTTGGCAGGGATGCCGGTTCCTGTGAGGCCCTGCCCGGCCGCCAACCCGGTGACGCTCGTTATACCTGTGATGGTGGGGCTGCCGCTGGTGGTAATGCCTGTGAATGAGACTGGTGAGGAGAGTACCTGCCCGACCGCCAGGCTAGCGCTGCTGGTAATGGTCACTGCCGTGCTGACGGTGGCGGTGGCGTTTGCCGACATCGTGATTGTAGTGCCGCTGATCGCACTGATGGCTGTGTTGGCAGGGATGCCGGCTCCAGTGAGGACCTGCCCGATCGCCAACCCGGTAAGGCTCGATACACTCGTGAGTGTGGGGCTGCCGGAGGTGGTAATGGCTGTGAATGAGGCGTTGATCGACACCTTCGTGAGGGAGGCGCTGGCGTTGGTGGTGATGGCTGTGAATGAGACTGTCGGTCCGGCGATGACCTGCCCGACAGTCACTCCGGCGAGGCTTGTAACATTCGTGATGACGTTGCTGCCGGCGGTGACGGTGCCGGTGGGCGTGACGGTGCTGCTAGCGATGGCGGGCAAGGACATCGTGACCGTGTTGGCGCCGACCAACGTGATGAGCGCTCCCGGAGCGATGCCGGGTGCGGTAAGGGGCTGGTTGGCCGACAATCCCAATCCGGCTGTGCCCGGCACACCGGAGGCGCTCGTCACTTGAGTGATGATAGTCGGATCGTTGCTCGAAGTGGGCGCTGTTAAAGAAGTAGGCAAAGTGGCGTTGATGATGCCGTTGAATGTGGTGGTGGTTGGGAATGCGCTGGTGGCGGTGGCCTTCGCAGACAACGTGACAGTGGTGCCGATGGTCGAGATTTTCGTTCCTGACGGGATGCCGGCTCCGTTGATGACCTGCCCGGTCGCCAGCCCGGTGGTGCTCGACACCGGCGTGAGGGTGGTGCTGCCGTTGGTGACGATGCCGGTGATTGTGACTGTGCCCGTAGCAGCGGCGGCCTGCGACATGGTAATTGTGGTGCCGCTGGCCGCCGTGATGGTTGTGCCGGCCGGGATGACTCCAAGAACTTGTCCAACGACTGCCGTTGTCGATGACGTGATGGGCTGCCCGACGACCAATCCGGAGACGCTCGACACACCCGTGATGGAAGTGCTGCCGGCGGTGAGGTAGCCGGTGGGTGAGACTGCAGGTGGGGTGGCGTTGGCGGCCTTCGAAATCGTGATTGAGTAGGGCGCAGTGCTGCCGACCGCCGAGATGTACGTGAGGGCCTGGATGCCGGTTGTTCCAGTGATGGGTTGTCCGACCGCCAGCCCGGAGATGCTCGACACCCCCGTGATGGCAGTGTTGCCGGAGATGACGACGCCGGTGGGCGAGACGTTTGCTTTGGGGGTAATCGCTGTGATCACCGCGCCCGCTGGAATCAAACCGGGGGCAGTGATGATATCGCCTACGACGGCGGCCGTCGAGGGGAGTATCGCGTAGACAGTGGGGCTGGCCTGGTTGGTTCCTATCTGGAAGTTGCTCTGGTACAGCGTCCCTTGATACGCTGCGCCGGTCTGGATGCTGGCCAGGCGAAGCGCGGCCGCATGGCATCCGTCGACGGCCAGAATCTGGGTGGCGATGGCGAGATTGGGCCCGGTGAGATACGAGAGCGCGCCAGCGAAGGCTGTGACGCTGATGTCTTCCAACATCCGGGCCTGGCCGATGGCCTGGGCCCCGGTGGAAATCACTGTACCGGAAGGCGTCACGTAGGTTGCGTTTGCGACGGAGTTGCCCAGCAGGTTCATGGTCGCCCTGGCAGCGGAGGCGACGCCGAGAAGATTGCGCAGGTCGATCAGTTGATTCAGCTCATCGTAGTACATCTCGTTGAACATATCGGTGATCTGCGCGGCATTGGTG
>Ga0187848_10002381_pt1 | contig 14871 bp, 14 predicted proteins | sample June2016WEW_4_40_FD_132424 | JGI IMG/M metagenome (GOLD analysis project Ga0187848, IMG submission 132424) | Peatland microbial communities from SPRUCE experiment site at the Marcell Experimental Forest, Minnesota, USA - June2016WEW_4_40 | ecosystem: Environmental > Terrestrial > Soil >... | reverse complement strand
TTCCGTCAGGTATCCATAAGCCATACAAACCCCACAGATTAAAAGCGTTGACCGAAGTAACGGCGTATTCACCATAGGCTCCAAAGTAGATGTTACTCAAGAAAGTAAATGGATTACTCCATTGGAAAGGAAGAATAACCAAGAAAACCGTCCCAGCAAACACGAGCGTAGAAAATAGCAGATTTTTCAAGCCGTTTTTCTTATAAATCAAGAAAGCAATCAGAGGAGCTAAAACTATTCCCTGAGGCTTAGTTAAAAGCCCTATTGTGAAGGCTACTGCGGCAAGTTTAGGTTTAGATTTAAGCGCAAGCATAAGCGAGAGAATAAGGAAGAAAGTGTAGATTGCGTCATATTGTCCCCATATAGCCGTGTTATAGATCACAGCTGGGTTAAAAGTGTAGAGCGCCGTCGCCAGCAAAGCGGATTTGAAACTTGCTTGTTTTCTAACAAAAACGTAAATTAATATTGCCGTTCCTAAATCAAAAAGGTTAGGAATCAACTTAACGATATTTGCTAAGCTAATGCCTACTGCCTTTCCGAAGGAGCCGAATGCCCAGAAAAGGTAAACGTTGAAAGGTGGATAATCGATAAATCCGGCGACATTGGGATTGTAAAACGGTCTTATCCCATGTACCGTAGCGGCGTTTATCCAGTAAGAAAAATCTCCTGTGTCAATCGGGTATCCTTTTAGTGGAAACAGGAGAACCCTGATTAGGAAGGAAATGAAAAGCAAGATGGCTAAAATAATTATCTCGCGTTTTGTAGACGAGATGTTAACTATTTTTCCCCTCCTTTTTATAAAAGACTTGTAACAATGGCATAAGAAGGTTTTCGTGTGTATTTAGCCGGCGCTTTTTTTAGTTAAGAATTAGTTGTGGTTAGGTTTTGTATCTTTTCATGGCGCTATTTTGTGTGGGAATAGAATAAAATGATTTTTTGTGCTGTTTTTTGAAAAGCTTTTTTAAACGTAATTTTTTCAAGGTTTTTATTTTTTTTATAAATTCAAGAATACCAGAGCTCATCCATGCTGAACTTGGCTTTTTCAATAATATCTCTAAGAGTCTCCTGTGGGATCATTGCTCTTCTTGCAAGTTTAGAGATTTCTTCTTCAAATAGTTGCTTCATTATTACCACTCCGGAGTTAACCAGTTTTATTCTGTTTTCGTATTTCAAACTTCTAAGACAGCTCAGTGGATACAGCTTATTTTTCTCAATCATGCTACGCAAATTATTTTCTAAGGGTATATCCCATCCAATTTGGAGTATATTTCTGCATTCCCCATAACGCTTTGCATGCTCCGAATATCGTGTATTGGTAACAATTATTGCTCCATCAATTTTCAAATCAGTTTTATCCATTAAATTGTATTCAGTAACATCTTCCAAAATAGCTCGGGCGATGCGGCTTTCATCTAACCCCGTCAAAGTGTGGTAACTAATATGATGTTTCGCTTCTACAAAAAACGTCTTGCCATTTTTTTTCGCGATTGCATCAGCTTCGTGCTCTCCGCATTTTCCAGCTAAAATCAGGTTTGGACTAACTTCAAATCCATTTTGGGTCAATAAAATGCGAACGAACATTTCAAACTCTGGTTTTGGATCCATCAAGCTGATGCCTTTCCTTAAATCGAAAAGGTGACTAATAGACGGTTTGTATTCGCTCATAAACTTGAAAATCATCCGAAGAATCTGGTCGGTGGAAATCCCATCATAGAGTCTTCTTTCGATTTTTTCTGCAATTACATGAGCAACACGGCTGTCTGCGCCCATTCTTAAACAGGTCTTTTCAACTTTTTCTCTGCTGAATACCTGCTTCGTCCCATCTGCTTTTGTTACAAAAATCTCCAAGATAGCTGCACCAGCCAATGGCTACAATGATTATGATTAGCAATAGCTTAAGTAAGTACGCATCGGTTTCAGCTCTGGGTTGTTCCTATGTCCCAAGCTATTGCTGAATTAATAGGTTTTTCATCAAGGTAGCAAGATGGCTGAGAGCATTCAAAACGTCGCTGTCGAATCAAACTTACAAAAACTGCTCATTGCGACAAGCGAAGGAGTTCCTTTCCAGCCGGTGCTTGTCTTTCCCATGACTGCAATGGCTATGGCTCCAGTGAAGCGTAAAGCGCCAGATTCTGGAAAAAGTTTTATATTTGTCTACTCGGCTATATTTGCAGTGTAATTTTAAACAAAAAAAGGATGAAATTTTATGAAAACCTCAACTAAAGTATCTGCATTTTTCGTTGGTTTGCTTATGCTTTTAGCAGCATTCAGTCCAGCATTTGCTCTCACGAGTGCAATAACGGCGCCAAATATGGTTGTAGCACGATCGGATGGCAGCAGTTGGTCAAGTACTAACTGGAGCGGGTATGCAGTGACAGGCGCAACTGGTTCGGTGACTTCTGCTAGTGGTTCATGGACAGTTACTGCAGTCAGTTCTGGGACTATTGGACAGTACGCGGCGTTCTGGGTGGGCATTGACGGTTTCAGTTCGAGCACTGTCGAACAGACAGGTACACTGGCTGAAACTGTAGGTACGACTGTAGAATACTATGCGTGGTATGAGTTCTATCCAAGTCCGATGTACCAAATTACTTCGCTAACAATTAAGCCAGGCGACGAAATATCGGCAAGTGTAACATACACAGGAACCTCAGGCGGTTCCGGTAGAGGCTTTTTCGGCAGGCAAAGCAGCACATTCATTGCGACCATTAAGGACATGACTACAGGCAAGTCTTATACCACGACCCAATCCGTTAATAACGCTGCGAGATCTTCGGCAGAGTTTATTGCGGAGGCACCCTCGTCATATCGAGGAGTACTGCCACTGGCAAACTTTGGCACGGTAAACTATGGTCTGGGCATCAATACACTTGCTCCGGGAACTTGTTATGCCACGGTAGGTGGAGTCAGTGGGGCACTCGGTTCTTTCGGCTCAGCGGTTCAAGAGATAACAATGGTCACGAATGCAGGCGTAACTAAAGCTTTACCATCAGCACCACTATCTTCGGAAGGAACAAGCTTCTCAGTTGCTTGGAAGAGCGCTGGTCCATAACTTAAGCGAGCCAACAACCCTTTTTTTCTATGAAAAAATGTTTTTTCATGTTACTTCGAAGAACACTTGCGTTATAAAAGTTCTTTTAAATTAAAAAAACAAGTAAATTATTTGGGTAACATTTTGAGGGGTACTCGGTTGAGGGATAAGTATTGGTTGATTTGAACTCTGTGGTCCTTGTAGCATGCTTAAAGCTATTGAATAAGAAAGTAAAGCAAACACGACAATTCCCATTGTGAGGCTTGTATAATACAGGATTAAGTAGAATTTTCCCCTTTTACGAAGCTTGCGTAGGATTGCTATAGTAGCGACTCCAAAAACAAGAACAAAGATGATTGAGATTGGAAAGGGAATTAGCTCAAATGTCATAAGCTAGCAATTGCAAGTTCACTATTTAAGTTTCAAGTAAATAAGTCGCATGTTTTTTTAGCAAGGAATTGGAGCCTCGGGCGGGATTTGGACCCGCGACCATTACCTTACCAAGGTAACGCCCCACCGGGCTAGGCTACCGAGGCTCAAAGTGTGTTCCCGTGAAAGAACTGCTTCTTGGCAATAAAATGCTTACGGTTAAACCTGCCGCAAACAGCAACGTTTCAAGTGACTTCGGTTTTGATAACGGGCAAAAACTTCATATTAATTAGTTAGTACACAGATTACCTCGTCTTGAAAGCAAAATAAACTCGCATAGACAAATTGCAGGGGTCTCCAAGCCTGGTCAACGGAGTAGGGCTTAGGACCCTATCGCGTAGGCGTTCGTGGGTTCAAATCCCACCCCCTGCACTTTTTGCTTGTTTCTTGCTGTTTTCTTGCTTTTTCGCAAAGAAAGGGTAAGGTATATTCACTTTGGTTGCGGTCAAACCTCCAGATCCATAATGCGATTCGAACTCTGCAAGGTTAAAATCCCATACGATCTGAATAGCGCGGCTACCCCGGGAAGTTAGACTTAATCTTTCGCCTAAATCAGTTAGTTACAAAAGTAAATTCCTACAACTTATATAACAAAAGCCTCAAACACCTTTTCAGGTGATTATAGTGGTCAATTGGGGATCTATGGAAGACGCACCTAAATGGTTTAATACACCGTGGACTAAGCTTGACTTTCCATTTTCAGAGGAAGAAGAGCTTGAAATAGAAAGGTATTGTCAGAAAATTAAGCAGAATATTGAAAAAGACAAGATGACACCTTGGGAACGCTGGAATGCCATGGTAAACGGCCAAGAGGTTGACATGATCCATGTGCAAATTCATCCTGAAACAACTTATTCTATTAAAGCGCTCGACGGTTACGCGGACGCTGTGAAGCCGATAGACTCTTTTAAGCATCCTAAACTATTCTTGAAAGCGCACTTAGCAAGCATCGCGAGGTTCGGTTCGTTCGTTCCCCAGATTTACAGCTATAGCTATGGTGAATCTGAATGGGGCGGCAAGGCAAAGTATCTAGAGCGTGCTCACCCTGTTATGATCGAACCCGGCGTTAAAACCCCTGAAGATGTAGATAGATTAGTGGTTCCAGACCCGAGAAAAGACGGGGCTTATCCGGGCATGTTGTGGATGATTCATAACATGAAAGCAGCTTTCAAAAAATACGGTCTTGGCGAAATGATACCCGTCGGCGCTTCATGTTGTACTCCTCCAGAATGGATTGTTGGGCAATCTATGCGGGGATTGAAAGCAGGCTTCCTTGAACCAATGAAAAACCCTGACTTATGGCACAAGGAGATTAGAAAAACAACTGACTTTGCGATACAATACGCAAAAGCACTTAGAGAAGCAGGCGCGGACATCGTTTGGTGCTGCCAGCATCATTCAGCTTGGCCTCCAAAAGTGTTCAAAGACCACATTGCCCAATACTGTGGCGAATTTGCCAAAAAGGGTCCCTTAGACGGATGGGCTTATGCTGGAAATCAAGAGGCACATGTACAAATTGCGGCTGATGCGGGCGCATATGACCCTTGTCAATTTCTACAGTTCGCTACTGAAACACCGGTTGAAGCAATGAGAAAATTCACGAAAGAGATTAATAAGGCGTACATATGCTGCGAGCCAGACAAAGCGATTCTAACAGATTTACCGACTTTAGAAGCAACAGTCAAGCAACATATTAAGATAGGCACTTCGACTCCAGGCGTCGGATTTGGAATGGCAGTCGGCGCGATAGATTATTGGACCCCTCCTCAGAACGTTGATGCCTTCATAAAATACGTGAAGCAATTTGGGAAATATCCCATAAACCTGTAGGAAGTTACAAAGGGAGACATGGAGGAAAATAAAATTTGACTACCGAGGAAGAAATTTTTGAGCAGCTCAAGCAGGCAGTGATCGATGAAAACGAGACGTTGGCGTGTGAGTTAACGCATAAGGCGCTGGATATGAAGGTCGCTCCATACGATATTCTCATGAAGGGTTTACATCCTGGGTTGACTGTGGCAGGCGACAAATTTGCGAAGAACGAATTCTTCCTAACGGATCTAATAATGGTGGGGGACGTAACCAAATCCGTAATGGACATTATCCAGCCGTTGTTGAAATCAGCAAAGGCTGCTGTTGCTGGTAAAGTTGTGATCGGCACTGTCGAGGGGGATCTTCATGACATCGGCAAAAACATCGTTATATCAATGCTGTGTGGGGCAGGGTTTGATGTGACTGATATAGGTGTAGACCAGCCGGCTAAAGCCTTTGTTGACAAAGCAATAGAGTTGAAGGCTGACATCATCGGCGCCTCAGCTATTCTCGGGGCTACGAAATTTCGAGTGAAGGATATTGATGACGAGATGAAAAAAGCAGGCATCAGGGAGAAAACTGGGCTGATTTGCGGGGGCTGGGGATTCACGGAAGATGTGGCCAAAGGTTTTGGGGCGGACGCCTCTGGTGAGGATGCTATGGAAGCTCTTAAGAAAACAGAGGCTCTCATGAGGAAACTGAAAGAAAAATAGGATTTTGCAAAACCTAACTCATCGCTAATAATTCGTCCACGCGACTACAAAAAACCATTTTTTTTCTTTGGAATCCCAAAAGATTGTTGGACATTGATTGTTTTGGGAAGAGCAATGAGTTTATTACCTGTTTAAAAAGCTGAAACTAGTTAATCATATATAGCTAGAGCGTCCAAAGCATCTAGACACTTGTAGTTGGTGGTGAAGAACATATCAGCCAAAAGGCCTCTTGTTCCATATGCAAGTGGTCCACTGTTGGGGAAAAATTCGCCAGACAAGGACAGAGCGTTGACTGAACTTCTCGAATGGGGCTTTACTGAACAAGAGGCGAGAATATACCTTTTCTTGTTGAAGGCAGGTCCTCAGAAAGCCAGGGAAATATGCCAAGTGATGAACGTAAACAAGGTTCAAGTTTACCGACATCTAAGAAACTTGCAAAGCAGAGCTATTGTCGAATCCTCAATTGAAACTCCTGCGTATTTTTCGGCTAACTCAATTGAACGAGTCGCTGATTCAATCGTTGAATCCAAAAGGGCCGACGTTATGATGCTGGAGAATAGTCGGCAAAACTTGTTGAACACTTTGAAAGCGATTAAATACCCAGAAATTCCACTTATGACAGAAAGTTTTGATGTTGTAGAAGATTCAAATCGCATTTATTCAAAAGCCAAGGAATGCATTAAAAATGCAAAAAGGGAGCTCGAAACGTTTACTGAAGATTGGTCAAACGCTCCCGATGTGAAAGAGAACATTCGGCTAACGAAAATCAACGCTAATCGTGGGATCAAACACAGAATACTAAGTAAAGTTTCCGAGGATAATAAGCAGTATCTTCGCGCCCTTTTCAGGGGACTGAGCAACACAAAGAACGTGGAATTTCGGTGTGCAGATTTGGATTTAAACGTGTTTCCTAGCTTCGTCTTGAGAGACAAAGAAGAACTCATCTTAATAGTCTCTAAAGATCCGCGTGGACACAAGCGAAAAGCTATGTTAACCAACAACAAGGAACTGGTTAACGCATTCGGCATCCTCTTCGATTCAGTTTGGAAGGAATCAAAAAACCTGGATTCAATAGACTGAAATAGCTTTGACAAAATTAGATCTCAAATGATTAAGTTGCCAGCGCCACAGCTCTAGGGAGTCAGTTACAAATGTTCCAAACTAGGACTTAACTACTTAAAAAATCTAAACAAGCCATACCAAATTGAAAGCGGAATTTGAGGTGGAAAAGGATGACTCAAAACAAAGAACAATTGGCTGATGAAGTCATGAAAACCATGGTGCAAAAGCTCAATGAAAACAAAGGTCTTACATCAGGCTGGGGCAAAACGGTTCAACAAGTTTTCACTGACATTGGCGTAGGTTACCGATTGAGATTTGCCATGGATGGAACCGTAACAAGTGAAAAAGTTCCGGCGTCACAAATTAATTTGAAAGACGCGGCTGCCACGGTGACCACCGATTACGTGGAAACTATGAAGGGCTTCCTCGACGGATCAATCAATCCGATGGAAGCAATGGGAAACAACTTGATTAAAATTCACGGAGACATGCAAGCGCTGTTCAAGTTGTTGCCAGCAATCGGTTAGCAAAGCGTAAAGAAGCAACTTACCTCAGACAATACAAGGCTTCTGCAACATGTACAATGAGAGCGTATAGGAAAATGTGTCGGGTAACGTAGAGGGTTGAAAACTCGTGAAAAAAATAGAAAGCCCAACGCAATCGTATCAGTGTGAAAAATGTGGGAACACATACCCAACCGTGGAAAGCGCCGCTCTTTGCGAAAGCAACCCGATTTCTCAGTTCAAATATGAAATCGGCGATACGGTTTATGTTGAATTCACATCTCACATGACTCAGAAGCATTTAAAGTTTAGCGGAGTCGTAGAGTCCAGATGGATAAAGGGTCTACCGAAAAATAACTGGTCTCCACACGAAAACATGTACAAGATACGCAGCGCTGATATGGACAAAGGCCTGATTTTGGTCCGATCTGAAAATCAGATATTTGCAAAACTGTAAATCAGAAACAACTGAAGTTGTACAGTAAGCCTCTCTTAGGGTAAGCACAGTCAGGTATGATAATGAACAAAGAAATTGAAATTTGTTTTCAGCCAGAGGGCAAGATGATAACTGTCACTTCAGGTATAACCGTGCTTGAAGCAGCAAAAGAGGCAGGAATTGGCATAAGATCTGAATGTGGAGGCGAAGGCTCGTGCGGTAAATGCCGTGTAATTATCAAGAATCAAGCTGAAGTAAGCGGAGCTACCGCTGTCGAAAAGAAGCACCTATCATCGTCTGAATTGACCAATGGATTAAGACTAGCATGCTGCGCGTGCGTTCAAGGCAACCTCGCAGTAATGGTGCCCTCCGAAAGTAGAATAGGAAAAAGAAAAATCCAAGCACTTGGAGCGGAGCGGAACGTGAAACTGAACCCTGCTATAAGAAAGCTACATCTTGAACTTTCAAAGCCCACTATCTACGATGCGCAGCCCGATTTTGAGAGACTTCTGGAATCGTTGCAGAGACGCGGAATCACTGATTTGGAGATTGACCTTGAGTTGCTCCAAACATTGCCTAATATTTTGAGAGAAGCGGAATGGGAGGTTACGGTAACTGTTTGGAATGATAAGAAAATAGTTTCAGTAGAAGAAGGAAACACAGAGAAGAACAGGTACGGCTTCTCCGTGGACATTGGCACCTCAAAAATAGTTGGCTACCTTGTGGACTTGACTTCAGGTGAGGTTATCGCTTTCAAATCTATAGAAAACCCGCAGTTAATTAGGGGTGAAGATATAATCACAAGAATAGCTTATGCTCAAGCCGACGACGAAAACTTTAAAGAACTCCATCAAGCATTAATCGAAACAATCAACTCCTTAATTGTTGGTGCATGCCAAGAAAGCAACGTCAAAACGCGGGATGTCTATGAGGTCACGGTCGTTGGAAACACCGCAATGCATCACTTCTTCCTTGGAATTCAAACCAAAAACCTTCTTTTTGCACCTTATGTGCCAGCAATAAAAAGGGCGGTAAACATTAAAGCAGCGTCTTTGAAAATCGACACTAATCCATTAGGCAACGTTCATGTTTTACCCAACATAGCTGGATTTGTCGGGGCAGACGCCGTCGCTGACGTTTTGGCAACAGGTATGCATAAAATGGAAAAAATGTGTCTTCTTATCGATATAGGAACAAACGGCGAGGTTTTTGTAGGAAACAAACAGAGTATTGTTGCTTGCTCCTGCGCTGCTGGTCCAGCGTTTGAGGGCATGCACATTGAGCACGGGATGAAAGCAGGAACCGGAGCTATTGAGCGGGTAAGAATTGACTCTGAAACACTGAATGTAGAATTCGTGACTATTGATGACGAGAAGCCTGTTGGTATATGTGGTTCAGGAGTCGTTGATGCCGTCGCCGAGATGTTTAGGAGCGGGGTAATTAACCAACGCGGGGATTTTAACAAGAATCTTGAAACGAAACACCTTCGCATAGTTAACGGGGAAACCAAATTCGTTATTGCTTGGAAACACGAGACCAGCTTGGGTAACGACATTACAATCAGCCGAAGAGACATCCAAGAAATGCAACTGGCAAAGGCAGCGTTGCATACGGGCGCTACAGTTCTTATGAAGGAAATGAACGTGGTTGAGGCTGACATTAAACATGCGTTTATCGCGGGAGCTTTTGGAAAATACCTGAGTCCTGAAAGCGCCAAGCTCATCGGCTTGATTCCAGATGTAGCTGCTGAGAGAATCGAGTTTGTAGGCAACACAGCTGTTTCTGGCGCGAAAAGGGCTCTGGTGTCCATGCAAGCAAGGAGTGAAGCTCAAAAGATTTCGGCTAGCGTCAACTACGTAGAGCTTATGACTGCCCCTAGCTTCCGAAAAGAATTCTTGGATTCCATATTCCTTCCACATCGAAACATAGAAAAGTATCCGAGTGTCCAAAACCAGTTGCAGTGGTTGAAGATTTTGTAGGAGAGATTATTTGTGGCGGAAAAAATAAATTATGAACCAAAATATCATGTCGCTGGTGTCTGCGAGGTGTCTCGCATCGAACAGCTAACTCCTTGTGTAAGACGAATCACTCTTAACGGCGCAGCTTTAGCGGGCTTGAAGGGTCAATGGCGACCAGAAATGTTAATCCGCCTTTATTTCCCTCCAAAGGGTCATAGCAATCCCCCACAACCGTTCCTCACACATGACGGTCAAGTAGAATACAGGACTACATCCGAAACCGAGGTCAGTTCTTTCAGCGCATTTTCTGAGGACCCGCTCGTTCGGGCTTTTACTGCTCGCCAATTCAAACCTGAAACGCTTGAACTTACCGTTGATTTTACTCTGCATAATGTCCCAGGGCTTGCCAGCGATTGGGCTCGCAATGCAAAAACGGGGGACCGCATAGGCATAGTGGAGTTCTCGCTCCCATCAGGCCATAACCCATTAACCGCTCACAAAGCAGACATGTTTGTACTCTGTGCGGATGAATCGTCACTTCCCAGTGCACAAACTGACCTCGAAGCTTTAGAATCAGGAACAAAAGCAATTGCCTTCTTCGAGGTAGCTAATAAGCTTGAAGAACAGCCCATCAACACTAAGGCTGACCTCACGGTGACATGGCTACATCGTGGTGATGCGGAACCGGGCACAAGCGGTCTCCTACTGAAAGTGATTCGAGAGCTTCAGTGGCCAAAGGGGAAGGTTTTCGTTTGGGCATGTGGCGAAATGAAGATGGTTACTGAAATACGCAAGTTCATCATAGAGGAACGCGGTCTCCAAAAAGGCGATTTCAAATGTCAAGCCTACTGGCGACGAGGAAAAACCGAGGTAGAACGAATGGCGCGTATGACCGAACTGTCTCTGGCAGCGGCTGAATCAAATCCAGACGCCTTTAAGGAGTCATTTGAAAATATCGGCATGGATATAGTTGATCCAACCCTGTTTGGGGAACCAGAAAAGGCTGAAGCAGAACAAAAAGAGGTACCTGAAATAGAAACTCCAATCACCAACGTTAATCCTGAGGAGGGGAAAAAGGTTGTTTCCGAGACATGGGAAATCACAATGAAGACGCCCCTAGGCACCCAAAAGGCAACACTGCACATCGCCATTGACGGAAACAAACTAACGGGTAAAATGGATAGTCGCGCAGGTCACAGCAATATAACAGACGGAACAATTAACGGTGACCAGATGATGTGGAAAGCGTCGATAAAGTTTCCACGGCGCATAACGTTTGAATTCAGCGCAAAGAGGAACGACGACTCAATGTCGGGCACAGTAAAACTGGGACCTTTAGGTCAAGCAACCTTCACAGGCATAAAAAACTAACCTGAAAGCTCTTCTTTCTGCCCCGAACCAGGATTCCCGCCAACTTTATGCTCAACAACCTAAAAGATTTTGTAGAGCGGATGGTTCTGCGTTTTTATTGTGGTGCCCAGTCTCTTTGCCGCGTAGGCTATGATTGCATCAGTCATCGCGCACGCTGGAAAAGCAGCCTCAACAAATTCTATTGGACCGTGCAGAACAAAGTTTGCGCCCGACATTTGCGTAACAACAACGGAACCTCCTAAGCAAACATCGTAGGCTGTTGGGCCAAATTCACCCTTCTTGATCCTTTTCCAACCGGTCACTGCGTTTGCGGGTGCACAACCTGTGGGTAGCCCGAACTCGTTTTTGACAAGCTGTACTGCCCGTGCTGCAATGCCTATGCTGGGAACATCGAGAACACCTGTGTCTACTAGGACATTTTTTATGTTCGCCACTTCAGCAGCGTTCATCAGCCCTCTCTGTCCCGAATAACCTTTGAGGATGCTTGCTCTTCCCTCAGCCAGAGGTTTCTTTGGGTCAAAAGCCATAACGATAGCATTTTGCACATTAAGATCTTTTAGGGATGTTAGTTCTTGGTCTGTCGCATGGTAATCAATGGAATTGTATATGGCTCTGCTCATGAGGCCTATTTCTTTTATGTGTTTCATCGCTGGAATTCTGACTTGTTCGGATGGGCCGTCAACCAGAAAAGGTGATTGCGTTAAATCGGAGATAAAGTCTACGTACTTTACAAGCGCTTCGGATGTATTGCCCACAACGTCGAGGAAAAATGGGTTTCCAGTTTTTTCTGAGAGTTCATTTAGCTTGTTGATTAAATCCTGAGCTTTTTGTTTGTCAAAGTCACCCTTGATTGGGTCGCGTACGATTTTATGTCCGTCGTAGAATATGCTAGGAACGAGAACCGTCGGGTACTCACCTGGTTGACCGCCTATTTTGACCCCGGCAATATCGAAGATTTGTTGTTCTTTTTCGAACTTGAACATTCTGTATCTTCCTCTTTGTACTCGATGCCTTGTTTAGTTTGTCACTAATAAGATGTAGTTAATTGCAAAAGCAACAAACCGCCAAAAGTCCCGCTACGCATACGAACTAGCCTTTCTTTCCTGTGGAACCAGCCGAAAGTCCAAGTAATCTGTTTGCAGTGAGTAACAAATGTTCCAAACCAGATTTTAACTACTTGTTCAAGTTAGAGTAAAAACCACTTAAGGGAGCGTGACAAAGGAAAAAATGTATCCTTTATTTGCGGTCATAATGTTGGCGATCAGCGCAATCATGATGTTCTCCGGAGTCGCTGCAATAAGATTTGGATCCAAAAGAATGCAGTTTTTCATGAAAATCATGAAAGCAGTCATGGCTTTGGACATCATAATCGGCGTAGCCAGCATAATAGCTTTAATTGTCTATTTCATATAACGCATCTTTTGGCTTACGGGTCATAGCCTTTTTTTATCCTCTTAAAAATGTTTGTTTAAGAGTAAACAGAAGTGCTGAACAGGAAAGGTTCCGTAACTTAACGGGTTTATAACTATTGCTGGTGCTGCCCGGACCGCTTCTGGAAGATAATTCTTAACTTTTTTGTTAGCAAAGGTGCCAGTTTCTTTTTCGCACGCTCTTATTTTTGACGAGAAGCTTATCCTTTCTTATTTGAACAATGGGTTTTGAACCCAAAACGGTTGAAGGCTTTCCAATCTTGCTTCCAATTTAAACATTTAGGATTCGAACGACGGTTTAAACGACGGCTTCAAGCTAACCCCCTGCACTTTTTTTGCTTATTTTTTGCCTGTTTTTTGCTTGTCAGCAACAGCTATAACAAGTAAAGCCCCTATTACGCTGGCTTTAGGATTACTTGAAGTCAATAATCCAAAGACTATTCCTAGACTGGTAACGGTTGAGGAAGTGGCTTCAAAACTAAACTTGCTTGATCTTTAGGTAACTGTAATTTCACAGAGCAGCCTTCCTATTCTTTTACGTTGATTAAAAAAATGTGCATCTTCAAAGTGGTATTTAACTTTCACTAACGCTTCCATGAAGGATTATTTCCATTATGCGGATTCGGTTTTCATTGGTTGCGAATGTCTTCGGATTTAGCACTTCGTCTACCACGTTTATGTGTCAATTTAAAAAGCCGCACTCTCAACTTTTGCGTGAAGGGGGCGAAAACTCGAAATAGCCTGGAGCTAGCGCTCGCCCAAGTATCAAGCATAGAAGATAGAAGATATAACAAAAATTGTAAATCAACTTTTACAGCTTTTTTTCCTCTCAAGTTTTTTCTTTTTTGCGATTTGCGAGAATTGAAAACAGCCTTTCATTGTCTTGCTGAATCGCATATGCTTAAAAGTAAAGTCAAGTCCTTTCTAATACTAAAGTTAGAATGGAGTTAAGTGCAATGGTCTCCCTTGAATTGGTACTAGGCATCGTTGTTGGTACTTTTATTACGGTTTTGATTGAAGAGGGAATTAACCGCGTTATCAGGCGTGGAGCAAAGAAGGCTGGAACAAACCCAACCGTAATTCGCGATATCGCATTAGCAATGCGTGTAATCGCAGTTCTTGTGATCGTTACCGTGATTCTTTCGTTAACTGGTCTCGCATCACAGTTCACGACAATTACCATATCTGGAATCGGCGCACTTGCCATTTCGCTCGCGTTACAGAACACTCTTTCCAACATACTCTCAGGTATACTTATGTTCCATGATGGCTTAATTCACCTAAACGATACAGTGGAATATGGCAGCATTAAAGGTAAGGTCGTGCGCCTTGCCATGAGAAACACGTGGATTAAAATGGATTCGGGAAAGATTGCCGTCATCAGCAATTCTCTGCTAGCCGCCGGTCCAATCATCAATCACTCCGCCACAGAACGTATATCAAGAAAATACGCAATTGACTAGATGCGACGCTGCCAAAAAATGTGCCCTAATTAACATATCCTAACCATGCTGTGTCGCAAAATTAGGCCTATGTTGGGTTGCTCGGTTTTCCTTTGTCCCAGTAGTAAAGGAAAAGTTCTCTTGCCCAGTTTACGAACTTTGGGTCTGTGCCGTAGAAAGCAGCGTAGTCCATTCTTCCTTCGGTTGAAGGCAAGCATATGCACGCTTCTTTTTCTGTGGTCACTATTGTTATTGGGATATCGGTGAAAGTTCTAAGTTCAATATGAGGCGCTTCTCCAGGAACATGATTGAAGTTGGGAAGCCTGCTTTCGCAACCCATGAACCTGAATTTGACTCCTTTGGAGATGGGTCTCGCCATCGCTGGACCTAACGATTCTAAGAGTTTTTGGCCCATCGCCCACGCATACTTCTCGGCTTCGCTAAACATTTGACCTGCTCTGTTTATGTTCTCAATTGTATCCATATCCAATGTGCTCCTCGAAAGCTCGCCTATCCTGTTAACAAATTGGTATGGAAGTCGCCAAACGTCATGATTTAAGAAGTACTCTTTATGCTTAAAGGTGAATTCGAGTGATTGAAGAAGCTGCAGAGTCAGTTTGCCGTAGTTTGTAATTGTGTATGTTCCATCAGGAAGTCTCTGAACTATAAGTGCCTCAGTTAGGT
>Ga0187848_10002377_pt1 | contig 14875 bp, 14 predicted proteins | sample June2016WEW_4_40_FD_132424 | JGI IMG/M metagenome (GOLD analysis project Ga0187848, IMG submission 132424) | Peatland microbial communities from SPRUCE experiment site at the Marcell Experimental Forest, Minnesota, USA - June2016WEW_4_40 | ecosystem: Environmental > Terrestrial > Soil >... | reverse complement strand
TTTTGGGTTCGCCGTTTTTAAGTGCCGATAGTATGCGTTGGTCAAATAAGTCCATTTCAGGCTCTAATTAGCGAAATCAGACTTATAACCATTTTTAACCATTTTCGGGACAAACCAGCGCGCGCGTAGTCAACGCCGAACAGGAGAAAACAGAAGTTCTGAACCGAGCCTTGAAACAAGGCATAGTTAAAGAACTCCAAAAACCCCGAACAGTATATAAAAGCATATGCAGTGGTAGCCTGAAAGATACCGTTTTCAGACGGTAATTTCTACCGAAATTTCCCCCTTTTTCAACAGATTCGGGGTCTCTATGAAATTTAACCAAATGTGTTAGAACGAAATTCGGGAGGGCTAATTTTTCAGTGTGTAATTTCGGTTAATCCTACACGATTAAAACGGGCAATGGTGCCAACCAATCTATTTTGATGCAGCTAGGATTATAGGGTATATTTCTTTGGTGACGTATTCGATGTATTTGTTTTTGTCTGCGGTGTTGAATATGGTGACTGATGCTTCTCGGGTGATGCCGACGACGTAGCCGGTTTCTTTGGATTTAGCAACGATATACCAGAGATTACCATGTTTGGAGTAGTCGTCGAAGAGTTGGGTGTTTGAAAGGTCTGGTCCATACAGCGACAGTTTATCCACGTTGGGTATGTCTACATCATCGAAGAAGGTGATCTTTGTGTCTTCAGGGTTCTTGAGGTGGAATTCTTTTAGGGTTTCAGGCGTGATGCGGGCTTCGACTATGACGCCGACTCTTTCAAAGAGGACTTCACTGAGTTTGTTGGCTACGAAGTTGGCGATGCGTTTCTTCTCCACCACCGTTAGGAATATTGTGTCCTGGGTTTTGGAGAAACTAAACATGGCTTCGACAGTTCGGGGCAAGGGTACGCTTGTGCCGCGGTGAAAAACATGCATCACGTAATCGTTAGAATATACGCCGCTGAGCATGTTTGCTTTCTGCTGAAGGCCCACCACTTCACTAATGAGCGTAAAATTATAGTCACCTTCCTCAAAGGGCGTTTCAAGGTGGTAGCCATTAACTTTTGAGGCAATATCAGCCATGGACATGGGTTGAGATAGCCTAAAAATTTTTCCAGCGACAACCATACGCAGTCACTCGCCACTATACTGGTGAATTCGGACACTTAAGAAACTTTTGCATAGCGCACGCATCGAAACTCACTCAGATAAGTGGTTTAACTATAATATATTCAAATGGTGCTTACCGCTTACCTACGTTTTTGTAGAAATTCTCGATGATACTAATTCCTTCATAATGCTTTTCGTTATTGATTTTTATACGTTCAGGATGAAACTGGACACCATAGAATGGTTTGCAACGATGTTTAATTGCTTCTACTTCACACGATTCAGAACTTGCAAGCAAAACGAGATCAGCTTCTTGAAGACTTTCTTTTGTAACATAGTCATGATGATGCTGGACTAAAGGTATTGTTTGGTTTTTTTCAAAGCCAGTGAAAAGCTCATCAAAATCAAGAATTTTTATTGTTTCAAATCTTTCTATTTCTGCTGGATGAGATGCCACGCTAGCGCCTAACGACCAACAAAGCAGTTTGTGACCGTAACAGATGCTGAATAATGGGAGAGCTTTTTTTATCAAATTCACAGTCTCCTTGAACATGTGTCTATGAGCAGATTTAACTATTCGGGCCGCAGAGCCGCTTAATACAATAGCATCAATATCCTTGCCAATTTCGAAGTTGGGAGAGATATTTCTGAATCTCATGGCTACCCGCCTCCCCCGAACAAACACAGTATTGTGGAATCTTAATTAGAGTCTTTCTAAACTCTATATCTGAATTTTATCGGTTTTGCTCCTTGAACGGTGTAAGTCTCTATGGGATTTGAACCAAATTATGGTGCGGTCGCCGGGATTTGAACCCGGGATCATTAGCTTGGAAGGCTAATGTCCTAAACCAGACTAGACGACGACCGCGCAAGATAAGTCCATATCCTTCAGCGTAATTTAAATTTATCTAAGCGTATGTATTTAGCCTAATTCGCTTTCCCGTTTGTAATTTGTTTTTGAACGTTGCTGATCAAAACTAATTTGAATTTATGCGACTTTTTCCGACTTTTTTTGACTCAACCTGCAAACACTTCAAACCCTAAACCAAAAAAAGCAACCCAAAACAATCTGTTCAAAAATTAGCAGCAAACCCGTCAACAAAGCCAAAACAACAAAACTAAGACAGCGCCACGAGAAGAACACAAAACCTTATCGGAAAAAAGAACCAACTAAATACACCCATTTCAAAAAACAGCATAAAGAACCATTCTTACCTATTTGCCCCACACAACATGCCATGAGAAATAACAAGCCCAACCCAAATAGTACTTGACTTAAAGGCGTGGGCCAAATAGCACATCTAAGTTAAGCATAATTTAGTTAAAACGTGCCTGCTGCTTTCAAAACCCGCTATCTGAGAAGACTAAGAAAAGAGTGAATTTATCGTTAAAATCATGATTGCGAGATGGAATGGTATATCTTAGTCTATGTATAAATATAAATTGGATTGAGTCAGAAGATGGGTTTGGGAAAGGAAGCGCGTAAAGTTCCTAACAGCCGCATTAAAATTTTAACTAAAGACGCGAAACAGATGGTAAATGGACCTTATTACTGCCCGAAGTGCCGAAAGGAATTACTTCAGATATTGGCAAATGTAAACAAAAAAGAAGTGTACGCTGTCTGCAAGTGTGGTCTTGAATGGCAGTTAACATATGCGCCTGTTTTTCAGCCGATAGATTATTACAATAAATTTAGAGATTTGTGGAAAAAGCAAAGCTACGGTATAATCAAGCAAAAATAGCTTTTTCATGCCCCTAAACTGACACCACTACACCATTGGACACCTTTGAGTCAAGTTTGTATTTTGTTCAACTCACCCTGCTAGCAAAAGCTTTAGCAAAACAAATTATCTATAAGTGGGAAGCCTCCATAAATAGAAAAAGGAGCCAAACGTTGACTGAAGAAAAACTTGAATTCACTCAGAAACTTCTTGTTTTAGGAAATCTGGGGCTTCTCGCATGGGTTTTTCTAGCGTTTTTGGGCATACTGTTTTACAATCAAATTTACGGTTGGTTATACTTGCTTTTAGAAGCCGTGGTGATCTATCTTATTCTGCGCAGGATCGGGTGCAGCAGCTGTTACAAATGCAAAACTTGCACAAGCGGCTTTGGAAGACTCGCAGGCGCATTCTTTGGAAAAGGATACATCAAGAAAGAAAGCGTTGGAAACAGGTTGGGGCTGATAGCTTTTGTTTATTTTATGCTTCTTCCGCTTCCAGCAACAATTCTATTATTCTCATTCTCGCAGGCTTTTTCATTTCTAAAAGTGCTAGTGCTAGTTTGCCTTTTGGCAATAGCTATCTATAGCTTAACCACTTGGTCCAACCGTTCAACAGTTAAACGGTTTACAAAAAATAAGGATTTGGGAGAAGTTTTAAACGGTTGACTGATAATTGTTATCGGCATTGAAGATGTATAGATGAGTAAAATACTGCTCAGCCGTAAACCAGTCAAGTTATTAATCATCTTTACGTTGGCGTTTATTGTTTCTTTGCCCATAATATGTCCCTTTCAAGTGGCTACCGCTCAAAGCCCCAATCAAAGCCAGTATTACAACACAGAGTTTGCCTGGGATTATGGAGGACTTCACTGGGATTGGAACATGAGCATTCCAGTGACTCTTGATAATGCCTATACAGCAATTCCAGATTCAGTCCGAACACAATATGGACTTGCAGACTTTGGCTTTTTCACTACAACTCAGGATAATTACATGCAAACCCTAGCTGACAAACTCAATGACACCGCAACGCAACTTGAATACAGCTCATCCGATGAAGTAAACTTTGTTTTAGCTTTCGTACAGAGCATACCTTACAAGCTTGATAATGCTAGCACAGGTTTTCAAGATTATCCAAGGTTCCCCGTTGAAACTTTAGTGGATAATGTTGGAGACTGCAAATCCCATTCTATTCTTTTTGCGACATTAATGCTCATTTTGGGTTACGGGACAGTTTTTATTAACCCTCCAGACCATTTAGCGGTTGGCGTACTGGGAAATAACATTCCAGGCACCTATTGGACCTACAATGATCAAACTTACTATTACTGCGAAACCACAGGAATCGGTTTTACAATAGGCGAGCTTCCCCAGCAATTCAACGGTCAAACCGCTAACGTCTACCCGATAGACTACAGCCAACAATATGTTCCAAATTTACAGGAAACTTCATCAAATGAGCCTAATCCAACTATTTCTTCCAACACGCCAACACCAACCTTTCAACCCAACCCAACGACTTCGCCTTCGCCCACTATGCCCGGACCGACAATCCAACCAGTTTTACCGATGTCACTCAACTTAATCTCTAACGACCCAATTTTATTCACACTAATTGTCCTCGCAATAGTAATTTCGATTACTATTACCATTAAAACAGCAAACAGATCCAAACCAAGGCCACCTCTTAACCAAACACTATCTCCAGAATCAAACAGTTCCAATGTGGCAGACGCCAACTTAGAGAGCGCCAAATTCTGCATTTATTGTGGCTCAAACAACAAATCGTTTGCTTTATACTGTGAGAAATGCGGTAAAAAAATAGCTTAGCTGCAAATTCTACTTTTTAAGCATATTCCCAGTTGGTTCACTGCCTATCAGTGAATTGAGGGGTTCCTCTGCAAACCGGTCTATTCCAGCATGCACGTAAACGGCAATCACAATTTCTAAAAGAATAATAACTGAAAGAAAGCCGGCAAGAGACTTTGCTAGATTCACAAAAGCTTGCCCAACTTGGAAATCCACGCTGCCATTAACGGTTACTAGCCAACTCCAGAAACTAGGCTTCTGCGTAACCATAAATGCTTCTAAATCAAACGTTATCCACAGACATAAACCAACCAACACAACAGCTAAGGCGCAGCCAACTACTGTGAGGTTTTTCCAGTCTGAACTCAGGCGAGAAGAGCAGGTTACTTGTGTTCCAGATTCAACCGGTGTAAAATTAACGGCTATTGTTTTCTTGGCCGTCCCTGGCGATATCCCCCATAGTGACCCCTGCTTAACCAAAATTTGTTTTGGCGGCTCTTCAGAAATTATCTTGCAGCCTTTCTCTAAGAGAACAGCTTTCAAATCTGCATACGCTTTATCGATTCGTAAGTCGACAGTTCGTTTAAGCACCCATGACACCACTTAGACTTGAGCATTTAGCTGCTACTATGGACCTAAAAAGCTTCTTCTAATGCCGCGCCCTATGCTTAAAACCCCTAATCTGCCTACGCGCCAATCGCTGCCTTTCAAGATTCTTAATCCTAGCATAAAGCTTTGAAACCTTCGTCTTAGACGGCACCTTAGACCTCGGCACGTGAACAGGCACTGGCGTGAATGGCTTATTAATATCAAGTTTACGCCGTCCAGACTTCTTGAATGGAACATCACGTACTTTCTTGAAGGTAACATAGCCTTCTTTGAGGTTTACTTCCTGAACTTCCCAGCCGGCATTCAACCAAGCCTTAGCATGACTGCTAGATGATGAGTTATTCCACCAAGCTTCATCTCTGAAAGCGCTTATTGGAAGGTTACTGCCGATTAAACCGTCTATTCTAGCAAAGGAAAGCTTTACCAACCCAGTGAAAGCAGCTCTAAACTTCAAATGACTCTCAAGCCCATCGTACTTAGATACTAACCGTGGAGAAACCACTCGCCTAGCACAATGTAAGCACAACATTGCAGTTGGATCCCCAGTGGCAACATCAGGCACCATGCAGTCTCGGCAAAACAGTTTCTTGCAACGTTGACACTTACGCATGTAAGCTACTCGGAGAACTCTGCCGCAGATTCCACATTCATCCTTCAACGATTTGGTCAACCTTTTACTAAGCGAACTGAAAAATCGCTTAAACTATACTCCTCTTTTTAGAAATATTAATTTTCACCTTTACTAAAGCGATTTTACCTGAGAGTTATTGCCTTTTGAGGTTAACTCCCGTAGAGTACCCACGATTTCTTCCGATATTAGTCTAACCAGATCCCTTGCTTGTTTATCAATAGCCAGCAATACGGCTACGTAAATTGCAAATCCTGCAAGGGCTTTGGCTAAGGTAGAAGTCAATGTTGAGGTGGCGGGGAGCAGAAAAAGCAGAACCCCCATGAAGGCGGCGGCCACAACATATTTGGCTATGCTTCCCCAAGCGACAGGTAATCTAATTGAACGGCGCATAGACAAGTACAGTCCAATGAAAGTTGAAAGGTTAGCGCCAATTAGTATTGCTATAGCGTCAACTGCCGCTTGCGGTGTTCCAGCCACTGGCAACTGCGTCAGAACGTAATATACCAAGGGTATAGCAATTGCTCCCTGAATGTATTCAGTACTGAAAACTTTGAAGATTTTGCTTCTGACAAATTTGCGAAGTGAAATTTTTCCTTCAGCGTCGAAGGCTTCTACACCCATAATGACTGAAATGTAAAAATTATAGACCACATTCACTAATGCATTAATGGTTAATACTATGAGAACTGGCCAAGCAACACCATAAGATATGTTTAGGACAGTTAGGAGTGAGACAGACATAACCATTGTTATGGTGGATAATGGAATCGCCAACATTAGCACTGTTCTAAACGATACTCCCACTTGTTCATCTTGGCAAGTTTTAGCCAGCAGTTTAGGATACAATGCGAGCGCCAAAGAAGCAGAATATCCGATTATGTTTGTAAAAGTGAAAGCCGCTGTGTAATAAGCCCTAGTGTTTGAACCACCATATAAGAAAAGCAAGATAAGGACGAACGAGGTTAATTGCCCACCAATAGCGTAATAAACCATTGCCATTGAACCCTTAAGCCATTCTTTGAGATAGCTCCAGTTTATTTTTTGCTCAAATTCGCCAGCTAAAAATAAAAGTCGCCCGTAATAAAATACTTGAACTAAGCCGGCAATAACTAGGCTTAAAATTGCACCAAGGAATAACTGCCTTAAACCAATTATCAAAACTAAAGCAACAGTAACTTTCACTGCTTCCTCAATCAACAAACCATACCCAAGTACCTGGGGCTTCATAGAAGTCAAAACGCTTTGAAAAATTGTGATCATGTAAGAATTCAAAATATACAAACCTGCAATAAAGTAAACTAGCAAGTAGGCTTCGGTTCCAATTGCTCTTGAAATCAGAACTACAGCGGGAAGATAAATAATAACTGCAATGACAGCTATTGACAATTGTGCTAAAGTGCTAGTTTTAGCCGTTCCCTCTTTACCTCTTGCCGTAAACCGAGTGGCCCAGAAAGGCAACACACTACTGAAAAGAGCAAAGTACCCAGTGTAATCAAAAATATTTGTCCAAATTCCAAACTGGTGAGTGGTCATATTTCGGGTAAGCAAAAGCGTAAACACAAGCCCAGTAACTATGCTCAGCATTTGAGCTGTAAAAATTATAAATCCACTGTACTGAAGCCTTATTTGTTTGCTCAAGTGACGTTTCCTGCTTTTGTCGATTTAAGTTATAGTGCATTATTAAACTTCTAGATATACGATTTCCCAAATCAACTTAAAAAAAGCAAGATTTTACAAAAAAGAAATGAAAAAAGACTGACGGCTAAATCTATCCTTTTACTACTGCTAATGGGACAAGCCTTGCAACTTTAGTGGCAATTCCAACCTTGTCACTGACGTCGGCAACCACATCTACATTCTTATACGCAGGGTCGGCTTCCTCAGCCAAAACAGAAATGCTTGCGGCACGAACAACAATGCCCCGCTTCTCCAAAGCCGCTTTTATGTCTCCACCCCAATACTGCCGTTTTGCCGCTGACCGGCTCATCATTCTGCCCGCGCCATGGGCTGTTGAACCAAAAGTTAACTCCATAGCTTTTTGTGACCCCACCAGAACCCATGAGCTTGTACCCATGCTACCTGGAATAAGCACTGGTTGCCCTTCACTACGGAAATCAGCTGAAACATCAGGGTGCCCAGCAGGAAAAGCGCGTGTTGCTCCTTTGCGATGAACCCAAACTTTCTTTTCCCCGCCATCAATCTTGTGTGTTTCTATCTTTGCAATGTTGTGCGCTACATCATAAACGAGTTTTAAACCAAAATTTTCAGGCGGCTCATGGAAAACTTGCTGAAAACTTTGCCTGACCCAATGCATAATTGCGTGACGATTAGAAAAAGCATAGTTGACGGCGCAAGCCATAGCTTGGAAGTAATCACGGGCTTCGTTGCTGCTTCCGGGCGCACATGCTAATTCACGGTCAGGTAACGTTATTTTGTACTTTACTACTGCATGCTCCATAACCCGCAAATAGTCTGAGCAGACTTGGTGACCATATCCTCTTGAACCACAATGAATCATTACTGTAACTTGGCCTTCTTGCATAATTCCAAAAGCCTCAGCTGTTTTAGGATTATAGATTTTGTCTACCTTTTGTATTTCTAAGAAGTGGTTTCCCGAACCTAAAGTGCCAATCTGGGTTAATCCTCTGCTCCTAGCGGTCGATGAGACCTTATCTGGGTCTGCATTAGTCATGCAACCGCGTTCTTCACAGTGTTCTGCGTCCTCAGGCCAGCCAAACCCACGTTTAATAAGCCACGGCACACCCTCAACTACCAAGCGGTCTAAGTCGGCAGAGGACACGGTTAAGTCTTTTCGTCGGCTTCCAAGTCCAGAAGGAACATTACGGAAAATGGTTTCTGCTAGCGGTGCAAGTTTGGGTCTAATCTCTTTTTCTGTAAGCGTTGTTGCTAAGAGGCGGACGCCACAATTGATGTCATAGCCTACACCTCCAGGGCTGATAACGCCTTCATCGTAGTCGGTTGCGGCAACGCCGCCTATTGGGAAACCGTAACCTTCATGCCCATCGGGTAATGTTATTGCATGCTTGTAAATTCCAGGCAACTGTGTTACGTTTGTGCATTGCCAAAGAGTGCGATCAGTCTTCATCTTCTCTAAAAGAGCTTCGTTTGCAAAAACCATCCCTGGAACTCTCATGGCTGACTTGTATTTTGGGATACGCCAAGAGTACTCGTTTATTTTCTCAAGGGGAACTTCTTCTGGCACCTTTCTGCTTTCACTTTCACCCAAAACTTTTCACCTTAAAAAACAAAGTGGAAGATACTATAAAACGTTTATGAACCCTGTTTAGCCTGAATCTGCTTTGCATAGTCGATAAAGCCTTGAACGCTGTTTCCAAGAGCCGTCTTAGAGTAAATTCGATGAGATTTTAAGTAATCCGCAAGTTGATGCATAACCTTGTCTTCAGCAATTATTCTATCACGTATCTCCTCCAAACTTTGGTCTTTCATAACGCCTTCTTCAGCGATTTTTGCCCACAATTGAAGCTGCAACTTGTATTCTTTCAGACGTTGAACGCCATTTGAGGCTTTTCCAAAATGGCTATAGTACAAAACTGTCGGTTTAAAACTGATTAATTTATCTAAGGAAGCCAATTCCGCCCCAAGATGGAAGGGAGGCGGCGTTGTCGGCATTACCACGTCGAACTCTGGGAAATAAGTGCCAGCAGCATCTCCAGGAAAAACTCCACCGTTTAACGATTCGTGGAGGCTAAGGCTGTGCGAAGCATGACCGAGCGTTTCCACAACCGTCAGTTTAGCGCCATCATCTAAGTCAAAGGAGCCCTCAGTGACAGGAATTATCCGTTCTTTTGGAACAGGTTCAGGCTTACCGAAAATTTCGCTTACATATCCAAGAACTGCTTGAGCAGATGGCCAAAGCCGTTCAGGATTAATAAGATGCGGCATTCCCCTCGGGTGAACGAGGACTTTTGCGTTGGGCAGAAACTTTAGCAAAGTGCCAGCACCGCCACCGTGATCTAAATGTACATGTGTGACGGCAACATATTGAACATCTTCAAATCTAATGTCTAGTTCTTTTAAGCCAGAGAGAAGATTGGGTACTGAGGAAGTTGGACCCGACTCTACAAGAATAGTTTTTGTGCCTTTTATTATGTAGCTGCAAATGAGGTTTTTGAATCCTCCAGTTTCTAGCTCTACTAGAAAAAGTTTTTTCCCTATTTCTTTTGTGTGCAAAGCTTCACCTTGGTTAGGTTTGATAAGTGCTGTTATGCCATAAACATTTCCGTGAAACTATAGAAGCAACGCGTAAAACTTAATTATCTATAACATTTCTATGAGGAAGGCTAAAAGGGGGACAGAAGTAAATTGAAAGCAATTATCTTCGGAGCGCCAGGCTCTGGAAAAGGCACCTACGCTTCAAGGCTTCAATCAAAACTTGGCGTTGAAGCTATTTCGATGGGTGATATTTTCCGTGAATTAATGAAGGAAGATTCCGAATTAGGCAGGAAAGTTAGGGGTAATGTGGAAAAGGGGCTTCTTGTCCCAGACGAAATTGTCGTAGAAGTACTAAAGCAACGCTTAAGTAAAATTTCTAAAGGAAAAGGCTTCATTCTTGACGGCTTCCCGCGAACGCTTGAACAAGCTAAAACCCTAGATGGCATCACTAAAATTGACGTCATACTGCTGCTTGATGTTCCAGACTGGATTATTATTGAACGATTATCTACACGCAGGATATGCCGTAACTGCGGAACTGTTTACAACATTCGCTTCTTAAAGCCAAAAGTAGAAGGCTTCTGTGACAAATGCGCAGGACCCTTATACCGGCGGTCGGATGACAACCCTGAAGTTATAAAGAAAAGGCTGCAGGTCTACCAAGAACAGACAAGACCGCTCTTGGAGTACTTTAAGGAGAAAAAAGTACCATTAGTCACTTCAAGCGCCACAAGCCTTGACCAACCGCCAGAACCAATGGTTGACAAGATAGTGGCAGAACTAAAGAAACTAAAGCTAGCCTAAATATCCAAAATGAACTCTAACAAAACTCGGTCTCTTTCCCTTATCATTACCATTCTATGGTAAGTTACGGCCTTAACACCGACCCTTGAGGGATGCTTTTGTGGGTCAAATTTTTCGCCCCAAATTTTCGCTTTGAATTTGAAGTTTTCATCTGTTTCTTTCCAGTTTGTTATCTGGAATTTTGAGTAAAGCATATTTTCCGTTTCAAATTTTACCAGCAACGCTTCAAGCCAATTATAAATTAGCGCGTATTGGTCTTCAGCTTCAACCTCTAAGGTTTCCTCTTGCCTCTGGGTGATCTTATCCGTGTCTGTCATAACTTCAAACATTGCAAGCGCGGCGTTTTCGTAGGCTTCCTCCATTGTTTTGCCATGTGCTCGAACGTAAACGTCAGCAGTGTGTTCTAAAAACTCGAATTTTCCAGCAAATTTCTCCGCCGTGCTCATAAGTTAAGCCACAATAGGATAAGAAGAATGTTTGTTTAAAAATGCTTTCGCTGATGCACCATACCACATGGAAAAATGTTTAGAAATATTTTGAAATTCTTTGTATTGCAGCAACAGTGAGTTTAGCTGAGTTCTCTATATCTTTTAGGCACAGCATGCCTACTGGGCTATGAATATATCGTGTGGGTATGGATATGTTGCCGCTTGGAATACCCTGCCTAGTTATGGAAATACGTGATGCGTCAGTTGAGCCCATTAATCCTGTTTCAAGCTGGAAGGGGATTTTTTCTTCTTCCGCTGTGTCCAAAAGCCAGCGTAAAATCTTGGGGTGAGTAATCAAGCCAGAATCGGAAATTGTGAGCGCTGGGCCTTTACCCATCTGGACGCTGGTGTCAAATTCTCTTACGCCAGGAACGTCGCCCGCTATTGTCACATCGAGTGCTATTGCTAAGTCAGGGTCAACGCCGAAAGCCGCTGTTGCTGCACCTCGTAAGCCTACTTCTTCCTGAACAGTACCGACGGCACAAACTGTGCAATCAGTTTTTTCCATCAATCTGAGAGCTTCAACCATTGTGACACAACCAGCTCGGTTATCAAAAGCTTTGCCGATAACAACATCCCTGCCCAACTGGACGTATTTTATGTCAAAGCCCACTGGATCGCCAACTGCAACGCCTAATGTCATAGCGTCTTCCTTGCTTTCAGCTCCAATATCGATGAAAAGCTCGTCGAAAGCTGTAATTTTTTTTCGTTCTTCTTCTTTTTGGATGTGGGGTGGTTTTGAGCCAATTATGCCGGGAAAAGTACCTTTTCTTGAGAAAACTGTAACTTTTTGAGCGGGTAAAATACGGTCGTCTATTCCGCCCATTTTAGTGAATTGCAAAAAGCCGTCTTTAGTGATTGTTTTCACCATTAAGCCGACTTCGTCCATGTGAGCGGCAAGCATTATTTTTGGGGCGGCGGATTTGCCTTTTTTGATGGCTATAACGTTTTCAAGTTTATCAACAACTATTTCGTCTGCGTAAGGTTTCATGAGTTGAATCATTAATTCTCTAACTTCGTTTTCTCTGCCTGTTACTCCGCAGGCGTTTGAGAGCCGTTCTAAAGTTTCGTTTAGCGTCATTACCGTGCCTTCTTTAAGGTTGTTAACTAGAAGACTAAGTTATTAAATAATTGTGGTCAATTAGACTGTTTTAGGCTTTGCAGTGCACAATTTGCTCGACGGATAAAGAATTAGGATTTGTAGATTTTTGATTTACTGCCGGCGATGCTTCTTGCTGTTTCTTAACATCCATGTAATCGATTAGTACCAACATGCCGTGTATTATTAAGAAAATGCCCACTGCGATGGCTAGAACTCTTCAAACACTATCACTATCACACTGAAGATAACACAAATAGCTGCTAAAACTGGTTTGGAAACGGTTACCTATTTTTTTCAAGCTTTTTTCAATAACATCCATCAAATATTATTTCTCATATTAGAATTCTCTTAAAAAAATCATACTATTAAAATCATTTGAAACAGAGTGTATATTTAGCCCAAATTCGGTTTCTCGTTTTGTGTAATTTGGTTTTGAACTTGGCAAGTTCAATAGCAAAAATGCTCTTTCCTTCCTTTTGCTTATTTGTGCTTGCTTTTGCTTCGTCTTGCTTCCTTTTGCTTTTGTTTGCTTCTATTTACGCAGCCTGCAAACAATTTAAGCCCTGAACCAGAAAAGCAATTTGAAAAAAGCTTTAAAAAAACAGAACGAAGAATTATTTTTGCCTATCCCCCCACACAATAGTGCCATGAAAAGGTACAAAAACTAAACACAACTAGTTCTTAACTAAAAAGCGTCGGCTAAATATACTCGAAACGGTAATCTTAAAAATCCAACCCGCATTATTAGCTATAGAGTGAACAAAATTGGAACAGCAACAATTCAAAAAAATCGGAATTTTTAAGTGCGGCAACATTGGGACATCGCCAAATCTTGAACTTCTCCTCGACGAATTGGCTGACCGAAAAGACATCAAAGTTCGAACAGTCACTACAGGATCAAAAATGAACCTCGAAGACGTTGAAGAAGCATTCCCCAAAATTTTAGAATTCAACCCAGATATTTTGGTCACAATATCACCTAATACAGCCTTGCCGGGACCCGCGAAGGCTAGAGAGCAGATTTCAAAAAGCGGTCGACCAGGCATTGTGATCTCCGATTCTCCAGCAAAACGGGCTAAAGCAGAAATGGAAAGTCAGGGATTGGGTTACATAATCATCACCGGTGACCCTTTAATCGGAGCCAGAAAAGAATTCTTGGATCCAATTGAGATGGCGATATTCAACTCAAACGTCAACAAAATACTTGCGATCACCGGCGTTTACAGAATAGTTCAACAAGAAATTGACAAAGTGATTTATTCGCTTGAAACCGGCCAGACTCCGGCTCTTCCCAGATTGGTAATAGACATGAATGCCATACGAGACAATTCAACTTTCAACAATCCGTATGCAAAAGCGAAAGCAATGGCTGCTTACGGCATGGCAGAGAAAATTGCAGAGATAGACACTCAAGCATGCTTCATGGAGAAAGAGAGCGAAAAGTACATTCCTCTAGTCACTTGCGCGCATGAGATAGCTCAAGTAGCTGCGAGATTAGCTGAAGAAGCTCGTGAAATTGAGAAATACAATGACACTTTGCTTAGGAGACCTCACTCGAAAGACGGCAGGCAGAAGGTCAAGACCAGACTGATGCTCTCGCCGACTTTTCCCGAAGAATTCTATGAAAAAAGCGGTTTACAGTAGTTAAACTGTATATACTGTATATATTAGCATATAAGGTATTTCGACTAAGTATATATTTTTCACTGCTATTCATGTATGACCAATAATAAGGAGGCAAAAAATATGAATGTACTTGAAGTAAAGCCGTTGGAAAACAAGAACTTAACCGTAATGATACAGGAAAAAGAATATAATGAGCCTTTTCAGCTTTTCGAAAAATCTTCATCCGCAAAGCAAAATATTCTCCAAGCTCTCCTAAAGCCATCGATCGGCTTCTACAAATTTGTCGAGAATGTGGTTGCCAAAGTAAATGTAGACTTCGTCACTGAAGAGCTAGGCAATCGAACGCAAAAAGAGTTCTTCGAAGATAACATCTTAGCCGACGTGTTCCAAAAAAGCAGAATTCCTTTCTTCCCCGTTGACATTGACAGCGACGCCAAAACCTATCTTGAATCTGCCTTTGACAAAAAAATAGAATTAAGAGACAAAATAATCAAGAACATAGAAAACCTAAACAAACAAAAAAACAGCGATTCCACAGAGAGAGACTACCTTGTTGCATACGGACAGAGTTTACAATCCGAGATAGAAGAACAAGAACACGAAGTCAATTTCTCAATAAGAGAAAGCTGGATTGTCATGAGTATTATGGAGCACGCAAGAGAAATCAAGAACAAAAACAACATAACATGCTTGTACATTTGCAGCCCCGAACACGTAACGGGAATTAAGCAAATGCTAGAATCGGTTAACGCCAACGTCGAAATCGCGAAACTCTCCAAAAAGATAATCTCAACTCA
>Ga0187848_10002375_pt1 | contig 14878 bp, 11 predicted proteins | sample June2016WEW_4_40_FD_132424 | JGI IMG/M metagenome (GOLD analysis project Ga0187848, IMG submission 132424) | Peatland microbial communities from SPRUCE experiment site at the Marcell Experimental Forest, Minnesota, USA - June2016WEW_4_40 | ecosystem: Environmental > Terrestrial > Soil >... | reverse complement strand
GGAGAGCCGAAAGAAGGTGGTCGACGCCTACCTGGCCGCCTTCCGCAAGACCCCGTTGGTGATGCTCATCGGCGGCGGGGAGTGCCTGAAGCAAGCCTGTGGACGCGGCACCGGCTGGCGGGCCGATTGCCTGGGCGACATGGGCGGGTTCTCGAAGACCTGGTGCCACATGCTGCACGCGTATCTGCCTTTGATCAAGGAAGCCGGCATCCAGGACACCTGGAAGACGGCCCCCGTCGCCTGGGAAAGCTGCTGGGACATGCGGAAGTGGGTCGGCGAAGGCTGGCCGCTGCGATACATCTTCAACTACGCCCTCGCCTGCCACGGCTCGTACCTGAATAACAAGTCCGCCCCTTTGCCCCAAGGCGCCGAGGTGCGGCCCGAGACCGAGCGATTCCTGCGGCGGCTCGGCTATCGGCTGGTGCTGCGGGAGCTGAAATATCCGGCCGCGGCCGCCCCCGGCGGCAAGCTGCAGCTTTCCATGAAATGGCAGAACACCGGCTCCGCCCCCTGCTATCGGCCCTACCGGCTGGCTTACCGGCTCACCAGTGCGGCGGGCGCTCAGCGGGTCTTCGTAGGCGGCGTTGCGGTGAACCGTTGGCTGCCGGGCTCGGTCGATGTCTTCCGTAGCGAGTTCTTGAGGAACCCGCCCGACCTGCCGCCGGGCGAAGTCGTCCCCGTTGCCGATGCGGTGACGCTGCCCGCGGGCATGCCGCCGGGCGCCTACGACCTGGCGATTGCGGTAGTCGGCGCGGAGGAAAAGCCCGTGGTGCGGTTGGGCATCAAGGGCCGCGCCGCGGACGGTTGGTATCCGCTCGGCAAGCTGAAGATCGCCAGGTAGACGGAAAAAGGGGACAGGTCCAATTTGTGCGAAGCACCCGGAGGGCCGCTGTGCGGCAAATTGGACCTGTCCCCTTTTTCCCCCGAGACAAGCATGAGCACCCCAGACTCGACCCCCGTGACGAAGTCCCGCTGCCGTTGCCGGCGGCTTGTCGCGCTGGCGGTGCTCGCTTTGGCTGCCGCCGTGCTGGGCGCGGTCCTTTGGGCGAGGTCGAGGGGTGATTCTTCCGACGAGGCCATCCCGCCGGCCGAGCCTCCCTCGGCCGACTCCCAGCCCGGCGATCCCGATGCCCGTTCTCGCCGCATGGTCGTCGGGACCTGGCAGGACGAGTACCAGGGCAAGCGAACCATGACCCTCCGCGAAGACGGGACCGGTACCATGCTCGTCGAGCTGAGCGGCTGGCGGGCGGTGCTGTCGGCCCCCCGGCTGCGATTCGACATGGTCTGGTCGGTCGAGGGAGCCCATCTGAAGAAACGCACCGTCGGCGGCGAGCCCGAGACCCAGGTGCAGATGATCCTCAAGATGATGGGCGACCGGGTCGATGAGCCCGTCTTGGAATTGACCGCGGACCGCTTGCTCCTGCTCGACCGGGACGGCAAGACGAAGTACGATTGGCGGCGGGTGAAGGAGTAGATGCCGTGAAACCCGAAGGCCTCAAGCTGCTGGTCCAGGCGGGCAACCCCATCATCTCTATGGCCACCCCCGACGAGCCGCGGGCCGTCCAGGCCGTCCGCGAAGTCGCCCAGGAGATGGGGCTGCCGCTGGTGGAGTGGTCCGTGACCGAGGGCCTCGTGGCCGTATCGCAGGCCTCGCCGACGCTCTGCGAGCCGGGCAAGGTCGCCGCAGCCCTGCGCTACGTGAAGGATTCCGCCGATCCGGGCATTTACCTGTTCAAGGACCTCGGCCCGCACTGCAAGGACCCGCAGGTGGTCCGTTCGCTCCGCGACCTGTATTTCTCCCCCGACTCGCGGTCCTGGACGCTGGTGCTGGTGGATGCCCTGGCCTTGCCGCCGGAGGTCCGCCGGCTGACCGTTCCGCTGGACATCGGCTGGCCCGGCGAAGAGGAGCTGCTCGAGATCGTCCGCAAGACGTTCCAAGACGCGCAGCGGCACAGCCTGCGGCAAGTGGAGTGCAAGCTCACGAAGCGCGAGCTGGACCTGCTGGTGCAGACGCTGCACGGCCTCACCAGCGAGGAGGCCGCCCGCGTGGTCTCGGGGGCCATCCACGACCACGACGTGCTGGACGGCTCCGAGCTGCCGCGGATCGTCGAGGCCAAGCGCAACCGCCTGCAGAGCACCGGCTGCCTGGAGTCGATCACCGCCGACGTTTCGCCGGACGAGATCGGCGGGCTGGGCAACCTGAAGCGGTGGCTCAACCTGCGGCACTGCGGCTTCTCGTCCCGCGCCCGCGAGTTGGGCCTCGACCCGCCGCGCGGAATCCTGCTCCTGGGCGTGCAAGGCTGTGGGAAGAGCCTGTGCGCCAAGGTGGTCGCCTCGGCGTGGCGGATGCCGCTGGTGCGGATGGACCCCGGCGTGCTGTACCAGAAGTTCATCGGCGAGAGCGAGGCGCGGCTCCGCGAGGCCCTCTGCCAGGCCGAGTCGATGGCCCCGGTCGTCCTGTGGATCGACGAGATCGAGAAGGCGTTCGCCTCGGCCGGCAGCGAGTCGGCCGACGGCGGCCTGTCGCAGCGGATGTTCGGCACGCTGCTGGCCTGGATGCAGGACCACCGCCAGCCGATCTTCCTGATCGCCACCGCCAACAACCTGGCGCAGTTGCCGCCGGAGCTGATGCGCAAAGGCCGCTTCGACGAGATTTTCTTCGTCGATCTGCCCGGCCCGGCCGAGCGCGAGGCGGTCTTCGCCATCCACCTCCGCAAGCGGCGCCGCGACAAGGCCGCCTTCGACATGCCGCAACTGGTCGCGGCCGCCGAGGGCTTCAGCGGCGCGGAGATCGAGCAGGCCGTCGTCTCCGGCCTCTACGCGGCCATGGCCGAGAAGGCGGAGTGCTCGACCGGGCACATCGTGGCCGCCATCCGCGCCACCCAGCCGATTTCGGTGGTCATGCGGGAGCAAGTCGAGCGGCTCCGCGCCTGGGCCCGCGGCCGCTGCGTAATGGCCGACTGAGCCGTTTACGGCTTAACCGGCGTCAGCCGCACGGCCTTGAGGTTCATCACCGCGCCGTGCGGCATGCTGTCGGGCTTGACCGTGAGCTTCGCCGGGCCGGCCGCGGGAATCTCCAACACGCCGAGCTTCCGCGTCACGAAGGCCGCCCAATCGCCGGTGGCCTCGACCTCGCCGTGGACCGCCGCCGGCCCTACCGCCATCGTGTAGCGGGAACCGGCGGAGCCCGGCTCGCAGGCGTAGGTTACGGTTGCCTCGAAGCGGCCGGGTTGCTTGACGCCGAAATCCCAGCTCACCCAGTCGTGCGAGTTGGTCCAGAAGCCGATGTTGTCCTTGCCGCCGCCCGACTCATACTGGGCCGTCTCGCCGTGGACGACCGCATCGGCCGCCGCCAGCGTAATCGAGCCGTCGGCGGCCTGCCCGAGGAGCTGTGGGGCAACCTCCGGCTCCCCCTCGATCTCCAGCACGACGACCGAGACCGGCGGGCTGGGGGCCTTCGGCGGGAGCTTGATCCGCACGCCGCCATCCCCGGCGGTAGCCTCCAGCGGCGAGCGGGCGGCGTCGGCCAGGAGGTAGGCCGTCGTGATTTTGTTGCGGAGGCCCGGCACCGCCAGTTCCCCCTGCGGCCAATCGAAGACGTGCAGGTAGAGCTTGCCCGGCTTGCGCGTACACCGGCCCCAGGGCAGTTTCTTGAACGGGCTGGCCGCGGTGCCGTAAATGGCCTCGCCGTTGATCTGCATCCAGCGGCCGACCTCCTTGAGCCGCTCGACCGACGGCGCGGGAATCAGGCCTTCCGAGGTCGGGCCCACGTTCAACAGGTAGTTGCCCCCCTTCGAGGCGATGTCCACCAGGTTGCGGATCAGCGTCTCGCTCGATTTCCAGTTGTGGTCGTCGCTCTTGTAGCCCCAGGTGTCGTTCATGGTCATGCACGTTTCCCAGTCGCGGCCGGGGTAGCCGGTGGCCGGGACGAACTGCTCGGGCGTTTCGGTGTCGCCGGAAAAACCGCCGCCGAGGCGGTTGTTGGTGATGAGGCCCGGCTGGAGTTTCAAGAGCGGCAGGAACTTTTCGGCCCGCTGCCGGGTCATGTTCGCCGGCGTGTCCCACCACAGCACGGCGACCGGGCCGTAATTGGACAGGATCTCGCGGACCTGCGGCACGGCCACCGTGTCGAGGTACTTGTCCATGTCGCCGTCCTGGGCCTTGTCCCAGTGGCCGTCGTAGGTCGCGCCGCCCGGGTTGTTCCAGTCCTGAGCCTGCGAGTAGTAGAACCCCAGCTTGATGCCCTGGCGGCGGCAGGCCTTGGAGAGCTCCGCCAGGGGATCGCGCTGGAAGGGCGAAGCCTTGGTGATGCACCAGTCGCTGGCCTTCGACTCGAACATGGCGAAGCCGTCGTGGTGCTTGGACGTGATCACGATGTATTTCGTGCCCGCCTCCTTGGCCGTCCGCACCCAGGCGTCGGCGTCGAAGCGGACGGGGTTGAAGCGGGCGGCGAACTTGCGGTACTCGGCCACCGGGATCTTGCCGTTGTGCATGATCCACTCGCCGATGCCGCCGACCGGCTTGCCCTGGTAGGTGCCCGCCGGCACCGAGTACACGCCCCAGTGGATGAACATGCCGAAGCGGGCCTCGCGCCACCAGGCCATCCGCGCGTCGCGATGCGACTTGCTCTCCGCCGGCGGGGCGGTCTTCTCGGCAGCCGCCGCCGGGCCTGCGACCGCCGACAGGCAGGACAGGGCCAACAAAATCACGCTCGATGGGGCCGGACGGCGAAGCGACATGATGATCTCCTCTCCCGGGGCAGGCTGACGGCCCGGCTGCCGGGCTGCAATGACGTGTCGGCTGGAAAATACGGTTTACCCCAGGATAACTCGGGCCGGTGGGGCAATCAAGCGGGAGATGGCTGGGGCACGGGGACGGGCAAAGGCGTAGGGTGGGTCGAGCGCAGCGAGCCCCACCATTTTTCCAGCGAATTCTTGTGGTGGGGCTCGCTGCGCTCGACCCACCCTACCTTCTACCCAACGCCGCCGCGGGAGGATACACTACCAGGATTGACCCCGGGCTGTCCCCTTTTCTTCCTCCCGAAGGAGATCACCGATGTGCCGAAACCGCTGGCGGGTGTGCCTGGTCGTCTGGGGATGGGTTTGGGCCGCGGGCGGCTGGGCGCCCTGCCGTGCCGATACCCTGCCGATCGGCAGCCCGGCGCCGGATTTCAACCTCCCCGGCGTGGACGGCAAGAGCTACAGCCTGGCGGACTTCCGCGACGCGGACGTGCTGGTGCTCGTGTTCACCTGCAACCATTGCCCCACGGCCCAGGCCTACGAAGGCCGCATCCGGCAGATCGCGGCCGATTACAAGGATAAGAAGGTCGCCCTGGCGGTCATCTCCCCCAACGATCCCCAGGCCGTGCGGCTCGACGAGCTGGGCTACAGCGACCTGGGCGACTCGCTGGAGGACATGAAGCTTCGCGCCCGGGACCACGGCTTCGCCTTCCCTTATCTGTATGACGGCCGGACGCAGAAGGTCTCCCGCGCTTATGGCCCGGTCGCCACCCCTCACGTCTTCGTCCTGGACCGCCGGCGGAAGCTCCGCTTCGCCGGCCGCATCGACAATTCCGAGCACGCCGAGCGCGCCACCTCCCACGAGGCCCGCGACGCCGTCGAGGCCCTGTTGGCGGGCCGGCCGGTGCCGGTGGAAACCACCAAGGTCTTCGGCTGCTCGATCAAGTGGTCCGACAAGCGGCAGTCGGTCGAAGACTCCCTGGCGGCCTGGGCCAAGGAGCCGGTCGAGCTGAAGCCCATCGACGAGAAGGGCCTGCGGGCCCTGGTGAAGAACGACGGCCGCAAGCTCCGCCTGCTGAACGTCTGGGCCACCTGGTGCGGCCCTTGCGTTGCCGAGCTGCCCGAGTTCGTCACGATCAACCGCATGTACCGCAACCGCGATTTCGAGCTGGTAACCGTCTCCGCCGATTCGCCCGACGAGAAGGACCGCGCCCTGGAGGTGCTCCGCAAGAAGCAGGTCGCGGCCGGCAATTACCTGTTCCAGGGCGACGACAAGTACAAGCTCATGGAGGCCGTGGACCCGAAGGCCGCCGGCCCGGTGCCGCACACCGTCCTGGTGGCCCCCGGCGGCAAGGTGCTCTACCGGAAGTCGGGCCCCTGCGAGCCGCTGGCGATCAAGCGGGCCATCGTGGATTACCTGGGCCGCACGTATAAATAGAAACTGGAGGTATCCCATGTTTACTTTCGGCATTCCAAGACGGCGATTCTTGGGCGGGGCGGCCGCGCTGGGCGGCTCGGCCTTGCTGGCAACCTCGGGGGCCGGCCTGCTGGAGGCCCAATCCCCCGGCAAGCTGCACGTGGCGTCCAACCAGTACCAATGGGGCGTGTTCTACCAGCGCCAGGGACGCAATTTCAACGCGGACCTGGACGCCGGCCTGGCCGAGGTCGCCAAGAGCGGGGTCGACGGCTTCGAGCCCGGCGTCTCGACGCCCGAGCAGGCCGAGCGGTTCGGCACCGTAATTAAGAAGCACGGCCTGGAGATGCGGTCGCTGTACGTCAACAGCACCCTGCACGTTGCCGCCGAGGTGGACAAGAACATCGCGACCGTCCTGGCCGTCGCCGAGCGGGTCAAGCCGCTGGGCACGCGGATCTTGGTCACCAACCCCAGCCCCATCCGCTGGGGCGCGCCGCAGGACAAGAACGACGACCAGTTGAAGGTCCAGGCCGCGGCCCTGGACCACCTGGGGGCCCGGGTCCGCGCGCTGGGCCTCGTGCTGGCCTACCACAACCACGACATGGAGCTGCGCAACGCCGCCCGCGAGTTCCACCACATGCTCCTGGGCACCGATCCCCGGAACCTCAGCTTCTGCCTGGACGCCCATTGGGTGTACCGCGGCTCGGGCAATTCGTCGGTGGCCCTCTTCGACGTGCTCCGGCTCTACGGCCCGCGGGTCGTCGAGCTCCACCTGCGGCAATCGGCCGGCGGCATCTGGACCGAGACCCTGTGCGACGGCGACATCGACTACCGGGCCCTGGCCAAGTACCTCGCCGGGATCGGCGTGCGGCCGCACCTGGTCCTCGAGCAGGCCCCGGAGAAGGGCACGCCCAACACGATGGACGCCGTCGAGTCGCACCGCCGCAGCCGGGCCTACGCCGCCGCCGTGTTCGCCGAGCCGGCCTCGTGACGCCGCGTCCAATGTATCACTCGTCGCGTAGCGACGCTACGATGGTAGCCGTGGGTTTCAACCCACGGTCCGCGGCATTCCATCACCGGTTCGTCGCGTAGCGACGATTGGAAATGTTCAGGCGTCGCCGACGGTGCTCCGCACGGTGCCCGGACGCAACGGTTGTACGCGGTTTTGGTTCCGTGGGTTGAAACCCACGGCTACCATCGGCGGTCGCTACGCGACCAGGTATACGCAGATGGACCCCGTGATGCCTGTCTCCCCGGATGCCTGGCCGCTGGGTCACTCGCCACCCGCCACTCGCCACAACTCACCGCCTGTCTCCCCGGACGCCTGGCCGCTGGACCCGACCGTGGCGATGCTCAACCACGGCTCTTTCGGGGCCTGCCCGCGCGCAGTCCTCCAGCGGCAGGCCGATCTGCGGCGGCAGATGGAGGCGGAACCGGTGCGGTTCCTCGTCCGCCAGGTGCAGCCGCTCTTGGACGAGTCGCGGCGGGCCCTTGCCGGCCTCGTGGGCGCCCAGGCCGAGAACCTGGTCTTCGTTTCCAACGCCACGGCCGGGATCAACGCCGTGCTGCGGTCGTTGCGGTTCCGGCCCGGCGAGGAACTGCTCCTGGCCGACCACGGCTACAACGCCTGCAACAACGCCGTCCGCTACGTGGCCCAGCGTGACGGGGCTACGGCCGTGGTGATCGAGATCCCGATCCCCGTGGAATCGCCCGACGAGGTGGTCCGGGCCGTGCTCGCCCGGGTGACAGGGCGAACCAGGCTGGCCGTGCTGGACCATGTGACCAGCCCAACGGCGATTGTGCTGCCGATCCACGAGATCGTGCGGCAGTTGAGCCGGCAGGGGGTGGACTGCCTGGTGGACGGGGCCCACGGGCCCGGCATGGTCCCCCTGGACCTCGATCGCCTGGGGGCGGCCTACTACGCGGGCAACTGCCACAAATGGCTGTGCGCGCCCAAGGGGGCCGGGTTTCTCTACGTGCGGCCGGACCGCAAGGAAGGCATCCAGCCGCCGGTGATCAGCCACGGCTACAACCAGCCCCGCCGCGGCTACAACCGCCTGCAAGATGCCTTCGACTGGCAGGGCACACTCGATCCGACCCCCTGGCTGTGCGTGGGCACGGCCATCGCTTTTCTTGAGGGGCTGCTGCCCGGCGGGCTCGTGGGGCTCATGCGCCGCAATCACGAGCTGGCGGTGGCCTCCCGGCGGATGCTCTCCGCGCGGCTGCCGCTTCGCCCGATTTGCCCCGAGGACATGCTCGGCTCGATGGCCGCGTTGCTCCTGCCGGACCGCGCCCCGGGGACGGACATTGCCGACCCGGCCGCCGCGCAACCGCTTCCCAGGTTGGGAGCCCAGTTGCTGGAAGAGTTCAGCATCGAAGTGCCGGTCTACTATTGGCTGGCCCCGCCGCAGACCCTATTGCGCATTTCCGCCCAGGCGTACAATAACTTCCAGCAATACGAGCGGTTGGCGGAGTGCCTGGCGGGGCTGCTCGCGCCGAAAAGGTGAGAGCCATCATTTGCCTGAATAGCGTACTCCTCACGCTCCGCGTGGGGGGACCGCCACGCGGAGCGTGACGAGCACGGGAATGGGGAGGCTACGGCGGTAATTGGACGTATCCCCTTTTCTCCCCGAACGTAGAACCTAGCTCCGTCCCCGTTTCCACCCCCCATGACAAACATGAATGTAACTGACCCGGCGGAAGCTGCAACGAGGTCGATCGATATCCTCTCCCGGCTGCGACCCCTCACCCGCATCCTTTTTCCCGGTGTCGCCGTCGCGCTGTTCATTTATCTTCGCTATGACGCACCTGTCTTCAAAGGCTTCGGGTCGGATTCCCTACCATCAATCGCTCTGTCCCTGTTGCTCGGTACGCTTGTCTACTTCACCTACCGCGCCCTCGTCCTCCCGGTTGTATGGTTCCTTCAAGCCCGGACACCAATCGGTATGCCGGCCCGTGAAACCCATAAACGTATAGTTGACTCGATCAATTCGACGTTGCATCACTCCCCCGTGCGCGATAGTGTGCTGTTTAGTCAGGCCTGTTTAGATCAATTTCAGGTGGAACTGCTGACCAAAGAGCGTAAAGCCGAGACCACAGCCTATAATTCAGGTTCTCACATTCTGTATCTAACGGCGACTCTGGGTATAGGTTTTCTTTTGCATGATCTCGCAGCCTCGCTATTTCCCGTTATCAACGCCCCACAAGGCCTCCAGTTCCTAGCGTGGACCCTAATGGTTGTGCTCGGGCTTGCAGCGGCGATCGTCTATGACCGCAGTGCTGATTACCGCGAGGTCATCATGCTCTGGCGCCACGAACAGCAGTACCGCGAGCTGCTCGACGCTATGATTAAGTCGTGGATGGCGAATCAGGAGCATGGGAGGTTGAAAGAGGGCTTGAAACGGGGACGCGGCTAGCATCGGCAGGATGGATAAATAGAAGGACCCGGGTCTCCGTTTCGACTCCCGGGTGGTTGAAGTCGTTAGACAGCGAGACATAGGTTTACGTGGAGTCCCGAGCCATGGCAACTGAGATCGCGACCATTGTGGCAACGTTCCTGACTGCGGTGATCGGATACAGGTACCAAGCCCACGCAAACGGCAGGCTCACGAAAGCCGGGGCGTCGCTGATCGGCTTCGCGACGCTGGCACTGGCACTGTCGGTCTATAAGCTCCTGTCCGATACCAGTGCAAAGAAAGTTGTCGCTGAAGAGCGCACCAAGTCCGAGGTTGTCGCACTGTGGTCACTGGCGTTTCAGGTGACCCTCCTTCATTCCGCCGTGGATACACTGTTGTCTACGCCGGAGGAGAGGATCAACGGATCGCAAGAACTCGGCCAATTGGTGGAGGGACTGAAGTGGTCGACCAGTGCTCACTCCAGGTACCTCTCGCCTGAGGTCATGGAACTAGCCAACGCCGCCGTCCTGCGTACTAGCTTGCCATTGAGCGACCTGAAGAATCACAAAGGAGGATCGACCCGGCTTCCCGTATACCTGGAGCGACTCCAGGAGGCGTTGTCGGCTCTCGAGGCCGAGATTCAGAAAGTCGGCGCTCGCGTCGAAGGAGAATACGGGATCCAACTACGTAAAATGCTCACGCTTCTCTTCCATGACTTCGGGACCAAAGCGGGACGCAGCGCTGTGTCCTCGTTCCAACTGCGTTAGGTGTCTCAAGGCAAGAGGACCCGCCCGCTTAGGATTCGTTCGTCTCGGTGTCTGCGAGTAGTCGCACTTCTGACACAAGAGGGGGTAAGTCTTGGTTCGTCGACAACAGGACGACCTCGCCGTTCTCGCTGCGGACAAAATGCGACCGCGAGAACCCAAGCCACTTGGCGCAATTGCCATTCGGCGCTCCCACAGGTCCAATCGGGGGCAGAAGCGGGGACGGGGCAGAAACCGGGACGCGTCTAGTATTGGCAAGACGGGCGGCTCGCGATGGGCCTCCGTCGTGCCAGGGCGGCGGAGGGCGGCGTCTGGCGGGTTGGTGTAAAATATGTCCCCAATCGGGCGGCGGCGGGATCGCCGCCGCCTCGCAACGGGGTCGAAACGGAGCCCGGGTGTCGTCGGGCTTGACGCCGGTATAGCAAGGGATATACTATTACAATGGGCAGTGAAAGACAGTTCGCCGAAGTCCGGGCGATGCTCCGGCGGGCGGGCTACGAGCTCGTCCGCATCCACGGCTCGCATCACTACTTCGCTAAACCGGGCGAGCAGCCCATCTCCATCCCCGTCCATCAAGGCAAGGTCAAACCGTACTATGTCCGGCAAGTCGAAAGAATCTGCCAAGTCGATTGACCGTCCGTTCTCCCCGAACGTGTTGAAGGAAGCAAAGGGAATCGCCCAACGGTACCAGGTCATCCTCAGTTGCGAGGAGGGACACTGGTATGGGCGGGGGCTGGAGCTGCCCAACGTCTTCGGCGACGGTAAGACGGCCAACCAGTGCATCGAGAATACTTGGGAGGCGTTGTGCGGCGCGGTGGCCTACCTCCTGGAGCAGGGCCAAAAACCGCCGGCCCCGGCGCGGGAGGGTACGCGGACCCAGCAGGTGAACGTCCGGCTGACGGCCGAGGAAAAGGTGATGCTGGAAACCACGGCGAAGCGCAAGGGCTTTAAAGGCCTCTCCGACTTCATCCGCGCGGCAGCCATGGAGTCGGTCCGGTAACCACCGTATCCGGCACCAGGCACCATCGGGCACCATGCGTAGCATGGTCGGGTGGTCGGTGTGCCGCCCGGGTACCCGCGTGCGGGTGACGGCACACGGAGTGTGCCGGATACGTCTAAGAGGCGGAACGGGGTCGCAGCTTCTGTTGGCAAGATGGGCGACCTGCGGTGGGCTTCCGTAATGCCAGGACGGCGGAGGGCGGCACCCGGCGGGCTGGCGTAAAATATGTCCTCAATCGGGCCGTGGCGGGATTGCCGCTGTCTTGAAAAAGGGGTCGAAACTCAGCCTCCCGCCTTGAAATCGGGCCAGCACTTCGGGTAGCCTGGGGGCGGGGCAGTGGGCAGTGGGCAGTGGGCAGCAACCCGGCACCGCGAGGCCCAGTTTCCGAATCCTTGATCCCTGATCCCAAATCACCTGTCCAATTCAGCCTTCCCACACCACCGATATTATCAGCGCAACACGCTTGCCTAAATTAACATCAACTTACGTTCGCTGCCTTCGATACAACGCGATTCATGGCAATGACTTGCAGGTCTCCAACGTGACGCAAGAAGAAACGGCCCCCGAAAACACTGTCCCACTTGGCCGATGAGATAAGACATCCATGCCACATCCTAGTTGGACACTGTTGGGCAGTTCCGAGCCCACGGATTACCGCATCTTCCGCCTCCGCAAGGACCGCTACCGCTTCGAGCCGGCGGGGCAGGAGGGGGAGTTCATCGTCCTGGACTGCCCGGCCTGGGTGAACGTGGTGCCCATGACCGCCGAGGGCAACGTGGTCTTGATCCGCCAGTACCGCCACGGCATTCGGGAGGTGGTCTTGGAGATCCCCGGCGGCGTGGTGGAAGAGGGCGAGCCGCCCGCGGCGGCGGCGGCCAGGGAGCTGGCCGAGGAGACCGGCTACGCGGCCCGGGAGATAAGGCCCTTGGCACGGGTCCTGCCGAATCCCGCGGTGCAAAACAACTTCCTGTACCTGTTCGCCGCCGAGGGATGTCGCCGGGCGGGCCCGCCGCAGCCGGACCGGTTCGAGCAGATCGAGGTGCTGGAGGTGCCGCTGGGGGAGATACCCGCCCTGATCGCAAGCGGCCGAATCGCGCACTCGATGGTCATCACGGCGTTTGCGTTTCTGGGACTGGTGCTTCCTCCAGCGCCTCGATAACGGCCAGCAGGCGGCGGCGGATGGCCTCCAGGCGGGCCTGGTCCAGGACCTTGCAGTTCTGGCGGTCGCTCACATGGGTCACGTAGAAGACGTCGACCACCTGGTCCAGGTAGGTGCCGATCTTCGCCCGCCACACGGAGAGCCCTTCTTCGAACAGCGTGCGGGCGATGGTGTACAGCAGGCCGGTGCGGTCGGTGGCGAAGACGTCGATGATCGTGTAGCGGTCCGAGGTGCTGTTGTCGCAGTTGACGTTGGTTTTCGGGCGGGGGGCGACCGTCATCCGCCGGCCGGCGGAGAGCCAAGTGCGGCGGAAGGCGGGGGAGGCGGAGGGCTCGCGGAGCGAGGCCTCCAGGGCGCGGTTGATCGTCTCGAGCCGCTCCGCCGGCGGTGGGCCGGCAAAGTCCCGATCCTGGACCCAGAACCGGTCCAGCACCAGCCCGTCGGCCAGCGTGTGGATCTGGGCGGAGCGGATCTCCAGGCCGTGGCTGGTCAGGGCGCCGGTGAGCTTGTGGAAGATCCCGACCGCGACGTCCTCGGAGGTGGCGATGGTGAACTGCACCGTGGCGGCCTCGGCGAGGTACTGGGCGCGGGCGGTCACTCCGCCGCCGGGGAGTTCCGCCAGCAGGCGGAGGTCGGCGGCGGCCTGCGGCGGCGGGGTGGCGCTGAGGTAGCTCCCCGGCAGGGCCTCCAGGTGCCGCGCGAACCAAGGCTCGTCGGCCAGCGGCCCCAGGGCCGCGCGAATCTCCCGCCGCCGCTGGTGGAACAGGTGGTCCACCGTGGTCGCCGGGCTGTCGCCCGCCAATTGCTGCATGGTGCGGTGGTAGAGGTCGGTGAGCACTTCACTCTTCCAGCCGTCCCACACGTCCGGGCCGACGGCCCCCAGGTCGGCCGCCGTCAAGACGTAGAGCATTTGCAGCAGCTCGGGCGAGCCGACCTGCACGGCGAAGCGGACGACCAGCTCCTCGTCGCTGGTGTCGCGGCGGAAGGCCAGGTGGTTCATCCGCAGGTGCTTGTGGACGAGGAACTCCAGCGCCTCGGCCTCGTGGGCCGGCAGTCCCAGGCGCCGGGCCGTCTCGTGGGCAATCCGCAGGCCGACCTCGCGGTGGTCCTCGAGAAAACCCTTGCCCAGGTCGTGGATCAACAGCGCCAGGTGCAGCACGTGCTTGTCGGCGATGCCGCGGTAGACGCGACCCACCGGGCCGGCGTCGGTCAACAGCCGCTCGGCGAACTCCACCGCGCGGATGCAGTGCTCGTCGACGGTGTACTTGTGGTACTGGTTGAACTGGAGGAGTCCGCGGGCACGGGCGAATTCGGGAATGAACCGCTCCAGCAGGGCCGCCTCGTGCAGGTCGCGCACCAGCCCGCCCGCCCGCCCCGGATGGCCCAAGAGCGAGAGGAAATAGCGGCAGGCCTCGGGAGGCGGCTCCGTGTGCTCCCCTCTCCCTGTTGCGGGAGAGGCACCCGCAAGTGGGTACCCGGGGGTGAGGGCCGGCTCGGCGGGCAGCCGGCCGGCCTCCTGGCGGATCGCCTGCCAGGTGGCCGGCGCGATCGGCACGTCGTGGAGGTTGGCCAGGTCCACCAGCCGCAGGATGGCCGTCAGGCTGCCGCGGAGCCGTGCCAGCCCCCGCCGCGTGGCCGTCAGGCCGACGGGGCCCACGCGGAAATCGTCCTCCACGCGATGGCCGAAGAGGAGCGTGGCCAGCTTGCCCAGCCGCTCGCGGGAGCCGGCCTTGGCCAGGAACTGCGCGACGACATGGCTGGCCTGGTTGGTGTGGCGGAAGTAGTCCTGCATGAACTTCTCGACCGGCAGCAGGCCGGCGCCGGGCGGGTAGCCCCGCGACTGGGCCAGGCGAAGCTGCTCGGAGCGGTTCAGCACGTCGTTGGCCTGGCCGGCGTGGAAGTGCAGGTCGTTGCGGAGGCGGAGGAGGAACTCGTAGGCCCGCTCGATGGTTTCCAGGTCCTCGCGCACCAGCAGGCCGCGCTCGCAGAGTTGCCGCGGCTCGCGGAGTCCGTAGCGCACCAGCCCGATCCAGCGGAGCAAGCTGAGGTCGCGGAGCGTGCCGGGCGACCGCTTGATGTTCGGCTCCAGGAGGAACACGGTCTCGCCGTAGCGGAGGCGCTCTGCGTTGCGCGAGGCCAGGATCGCCCGCATCAGCCGCGTCCGCCGCCAGCGGACCTGCCGCCGGAAGCGGCGCATGAAGCAATCGAACAGCGAGGGGCTGCCGGCCAGCAGGCGGGAATCCACCAGCGAGGAGCAGATCATCGGGTCGTGGCAGCCCAAGCGGCAGGCGTCGCGGACCGTGCGGACGCTGTGCCCCAGGTCCAGCCCCATGTCGAACACGTCGCGGAGCAGCCGCTCGGCCAGCGGGGCGACGCGCGGCGCCGCGCGGGGCGGGTGCAAGATCAT
>Ga0187848_10002374_pt1 | contig 14884 bp, 8 predicted proteins | sample June2016WEW_4_40_FD_132424 | JGI IMG/M metagenome (GOLD analysis project Ga0187848, IMG submission 132424) | Peatland microbial communities from SPRUCE experiment site at the Marcell Experimental Forest, Minnesota, USA - June2016WEW_4_40 | ecosystem: Environmental > Terrestrial > Soil > Wetlands... | reverse complement strand
CGGCCATCCTAGAACCCTTGTCCAGTCGTGTTCCCTCACCCTCTCAGGCTAGCCAACGGCCACCCCTCTGAGAAAGCTGGCCTTTCGGGCAGGTTGTCGGATTCCTGCGCAGAGCCCGTTTTCGTATAGTCCGACTTCCTTGCCATTCAGGAAAATGTCGCCGGCCTGCCGCATGCCCTCGAATTCGAGGAAGATTTGATGGCCGGCGAACGCCGGGGGAAGCTTGAAATGTTTGCGGTACCAGGCGAGTCCTTTGTAGGTGCCGCGATCGCCGCCGCTATGGGAAATGATCTGCCGGAAAGAGTCGACATCATTGAAGGTGTGCGGGGTGCTGACGGTGGTCCAGGCCGAGTCGTCGAAAGCGGGCGCCTCGGCGCCGGGGACGTCTTCGCGAATAAACTTCCAGTTCCGGTCGAAATTCACCTTGGCGCGGGGCGATAGCGGCGGCGCGTAGGGCGCGGTTTGTGCCCAGGATCCACTCGAAAGGGCACCAACGATCAAGCCGGCGGCGGCCAAGAGACGGTTCCGGAGGGCGGCGGATGTACTCACTTCATGAGAATATCGCGACATTGCACTCTGGGCCGGGCGGCATTTCATTTTCCGACTTAGCATTCCGCTTTTCGCTTGACCCTGGCATTGGTCCGGTTATATGCTGCACGTTAGTAAATTCAGAAACCCTCAGGAGGCCAAGAATGCCGAGCCACGTAGCGAACGATCATTTCCCGATGAGCGCACGGCGAGATTTCCTCCGTCAAATTGGTATAGGCGCGGTATCGCTGGCCTTCGCCAACAGCAGCTTCGCCGCGGAAGGCAAACTCTTGCGGGGCCTGTTTCCCATCGGCCAAACACCCTGCACGCCCGACAACAAACTGGACTTCGATTGCCTGGCGGCTGAAGTCAGATTCTGCGACCGCTGCGGCGTTCATGGCTTCGTGTGGCCGCAGATCGCCAGTGGATGGGCCGGGCTCACGCAGAAAGAACGCATGGATGGCGCGGAGACCATCCTGGCCGCGGGTAAGGGAGGCAAGACCGCTCTGGTGATCGGAGTCCAGACCGCGGGCGGCGATATCAATGGCCCGCTGGAATATGCCAAACACGCGGCCCGGCACGGAGCCGACGCGATTGTTTCGCTGCCTCCGGAAAAGGCCGACGAGGCAGCCATGCGCGAGTATTACAAGGCCATCGGAAAGGCCACGGATCTTCCGCTTTTCGTGCAGAGCACGGGCAATATGAGCGTGGATCTGATCGTGCGGATGTTCAACGAGATCCCCACGATGCGAGTGGTCAAGGACGAAGCGGGAAACCCACTGCAGCGGGTGGCGGAGATTCGCGAGAGAACCGGCGGCAAACTCAACATCTTTTCCGGAAACGGCGTCCGCACCATGATCACCGAAATGGAGCGGGGCTTTTCCGGGCATTGCCCCACCACGGGCCTGGCGGATATTTACGCCCAGGCTTTCGATCTCTGGCACGCGGGCAAAAAACGGGAAGGTTTCGACATGTTTGGTCGCGTGCTTGCCTTCGAGAGCATCCCCAACGCCGGTTCTTACGTGCTGGTCGCCCGGGGCGTATTCAAGGAGGACACCATCACGCGGGCCATGACGATGCCCGGCGGCGGTGGAAGCGGCGCAGCGGGCGGTCCCGGGGGCAGCTCCGGTCGACGCGGCGCGCTGCTCGACGAAGCGGGCAAGAAAGAAATTCGCGACGCCCTGAGCACGTATCTGAAGCCCTATCTGCGAGGTTAGCCATGCGGAACGAGAAACAGCAACGAATGATGAAAGATCCGGTGACGCGCAGGAATTTCCTAACCGCATCAGCCGCGGGAACCGCCGTGGGCTTCGCGGCACTAGCCGATCCGGGGGCGGCGGCGGCGCAATCCGCGGGGGTCAAGAAGAGCGACCTGCCCAATCTCACGGTGAAACAGGTTAAGGTCTACGTCACCGACGTGACAAATATTCACCGGCTCAACGGCAGCGAAACCGGCGAAATCGTGGCGGTGATTACCGAAAGCGGAATTGAGGGCAGCTACACGCTGGGCAATCGCGAGCGCACCACCGGCTGGCTGGAATGGGCCAAGGCAACGCTGGTGGGGCACAACGTCGTCGACCTGCTGCCGGCGCTGAATGCCACTTCGGGAATGAAGAGCGCCGGCGGCCTGAATGCTCGCGCGCGTACTGGCGGCGGCCCTGGGCAGCGTCCCGCGAACGCAGGCGCGCGGCCCTCGACGGGAAATTTCGTGTCCATTCCCAGCCGCAGCGGAGGCTCGTGGCCAGACTACAAAGCGGCGGCGGCCGACATTTGCCTTTGGGACATTCTGGGCAAAGCGGTCGATCGCCCCATCTACCAACTTCTCGGCGGAAAGAAAGACCGCATGATGGCCTATGCGAGCTCGCAGCACCTACCCTCCATCGAAGACTATGTGCCCGACGCCATGAAAGCCAAGGAGCAGGGATACAGAGGTTACAAAATTCATCCCGGCTCCGGCCAGCACAAAGACGGCCCGCCGATTCCCAGTTATGTGGGCCACATGGAAGAGATCAAACTGCTGCGCACGGCGCTGGGCGATGAATATGTTCTGGCTCACGACCCCGTGCAGGCGTATAACCGCTTTGAAGCGCTCAAGGTGGGGCGACTGCTCGACGAACTGGATTACTTGTGGTTCGAAGATCCGATTCGCACGACGGATCTGGATGGTCTGGTGGAGCTCGCCAACGCTCTCGACGTACCATTGCACGTGGGCGAATTTCTGGCATCGATTTCCGATTTCGCCGAGTACATCCGGCGCGGGGCGGTGGACGTGGTGCGGCTGATTGCGGACAACGTGGGGGGCATCAGCGGGTCCATGCGGGTCGGGTTGCTGGCGGACGCATTCGGGCTGGAATGCACGCCGCACAACTGGGGCAACGTGCTCGATTTAGCGTTACATTTCCATTTAGAACTGGCACTTCCCAACGCCTATTGGTTCGAGATGCCGCATCCGGCCGAGTATGCCGACCGCCCGTATCATAAAGACAAATTCCGCATAGATAAGGATGGCTATGTCACTGCGCCAACTGCTCCGGGCCTTGGATATCCGTTCGATCGCGACGTGCTGGATAAGATGACAAAGCGAATTGACGTATGACATCGGATAAGGATAGATTCACCGCGCGTGAACGCTTGCGCATGCTCGGCGCGATTGCGCTGTCCGGCATGACTCCGGCGATGCAAGCCGCGGGCACCGAAAAGTATCCCCGCGATCTCACCAAAGAGGATATCGACCGCTGGATGACGGAGCTTTCCAACTGGGGCCGGTGGGGCAAGGACGACCAGGCGGGAACGGTCAACCTGATTACACCGGCGAAGCGCAAGCAGGCTGCGGCGCTGGTGAAGGAAGGCGTCTCGATTTCCATGGCGCTGGATGCCGATATCGCGCCGAAGGGCGCGCCTCCCGAGCCGGCGCCTTCCGCGGAGCCGGGCGGACGAGGGCGCTTCCCGCGCTACACTTGGCAGCATACGATGCGCTCCACCGGCTTGAACATGAGGGGGCCCAGCGGCTACGCGGTCGATTCCATCGCGTCCACCTTCCACGGCAACAACACGACGCACTTGGACGCTCTCTCGCACTTCATCTTCAACGGGCACACTTACAATGGATTTCCCGCGAGCAGCATCACCGAGTGGGGGGCTGAGAAGAACGACGTCATGCCATTTAAAGACGGCTTCTTCACGCGAGGCGTGTTGATCGATTGGCCGCGATTCAAAAACGTCCCCTACATGGGCGATGACGAGGCGATTTACGCCGAAGATCTCGACGCATGGGAGAAGAAGTCCGGAGTGAAGATCGCGAGCGGCGATTGCGTGCTACTGCGGACCGGCCGCTGGAAGCGGGTAGCCGAAAAAGGCCCGCTCGATCTCAACGTCAAGGCCCCAGGACTCTACGCCTCCTGCGCGAAATGGCTGAAGGAACGTAACATAGCGTTGCTCGGCAGTGACGTAGTTCAGGATGTCCGGCCCTCCCGCGTCGAGGGCGTCAATCAACCGATTCACCAGCTTTTTCTGGTCGCGGTGGGAACGCCGCTGTTCGACAATTGCGATCTGGAGGCGGCGAGCGAGCGGGCGGCGGCGCTGCGGCGATCGACGTTTTGTATGACCGTCGCACCGTTGAGAGTCCCGGGCGCAACCGGAGGACCCTTCAATCCTCTGGCGACGTTCTGACGCGGCACTAAAGATAACCAATGTTGAAACTGGTTCCCTGCTTCGCATTTTGGATGGCGGTTTCGCTTTCCGCGCAACAGAACGCCAGCAAGCAACTCTTTGTGCAGCGTTGCGCCGTCTGTCACGGAGCGGATGCGGGCGGCACCGATCGGGGGCCGGCGCTGGCGGGCAACCGGCGCTTGAGAATGCGCAGTTCCAGCGATATCGCTAATATCATTCGGAATGGAACTCCGGGCGGCATGCCTGGATTCGCGCTTCCAGAGGACCAGGTGAGCGCTCTCGCCGCCTATGTCCGCTCGCTGAATGCCAACGCATTCGAGACCAAACTTGAGGGCGACCCCGCCGCCGGCGAACGCTTTTTCTTCGGCAACGGCAATTGCAGTTCCTGCCACACCGTCGCCGGCTACGGGCATTCCGATGGTCCCGATCTTTCTAACATTGCCCGCCAGTTGACGCTGCCGGAGCTGGAGCAGTCTCTCACCGATCCCAGCGCCCGCATCGCGCCGGGATACGGCGTGGTCGATGTTACGCTAAACGATGGCCGGAAGCTGCGCGGTTTTGCGCGCGGCCGCGGAAGCCACGACCTGCAACTCGAAACGTTGAACGGTGATATGCGTCTGCTGACCGACGCCGATTATAAACGGATCGAAACGGAAGAAGCTTCGCTCATGCCGCCGCTGCACGCGGCCCCTGACGAAGAGCGCGACCTGCTGGCGTATTTGAGCCGCCTGGGAGGCTCGCCCTCCGGTCCGATCACTGGCCCAGTGGTAACTCCTTCTCCGGCCGAATTCGACGCTGTCCTGCATCCGAGGCCGGGCGATTGGCCCACTTACTACGGGAATCTAAGTGGCAACCGTTACAGCACGCTCGACCAGATCAACGCGGGCAATGCGAGCCGCTTGCAGCTTCGGTGGATTTACCCGATTCAGTATCAGCCACTGGAGACGACCCCATTAGTGTCTGACGGCATCATGTATGTTACCGGCCCCAACCAGGTCTTTGCGCTCGATGCGCGGTCCGGCCGCGAGATCTGGCGCTACGTGCGCCCTCGCACGCCCGCCGGAACCATCGCCGGAGATGCGGCTATCGGCGCGAACCGCGGCGTCGCGCTGCTGGGCGACCGCGTTTTCTTCACCACGGATAACGCGCACATGCTCTGCCTCAACCGGCTCACCGGGGTGCTTCTGTGGGACGTCTTCATGCCGGAAACTGCGCAGCACTACGGGGCTACGTCGGCGCCGCTGGTAATAGGAAGCCTCGTTATTTCCGGGGTTGCAGGCGGCGATGATGGCATTCGCGGTTTTATCGGCGCATGGAAAGCGGCAACAGGCGAACTCGCATGGCGGTTCTGGACGGTTCCCAAACCCGGCGAGCCTGGTTCCGAAACGTGGAAGGGTAGCGCCGTGGATGGCCGCGGTGGCGCTACCTGGTTAACCGGAACTTACGATCCTTCGACCGGCCTGCTCTACTGGCCAACCGGTAACCCGTTTCCCGATACCGACGGCACCGAGCGCGGAGGCGACAATCTTTACACCAATTGCGACCTCGCGCTCGACCCGAAAACCGGAAAACTGCACTGGTACTTCCAATTCACGCCGCACGACCTGCATGATTGGGACGCGGTGCAACCGCCCGTCCTGGTCGATGCGAAGTTTCACGGCAGCGCCCACAAGCTTCTGTTGCATGCCAATCGGAACGGCTACTTCTACGTCCTGGACCGGACCGACGGCAAATTCCTTCTCGGCAAACCTTTCGTCAAGAAGCTGACCTGGTCCACCGGCCTGGACGCCAACGGGCGCCCCATCCTCTCGCCCAACAATGAAACCAAGCCGGGCGACGTGAGGACCTGTCCCGCCGTTCGCGGCGCGACGAACTGGTATTCTCCGGCATTCAGTCCCGTCACAGGACTCTATTACGTCATGGTGGTGGAGGACTGTGGCTTGTATCGCCAGGCGAGGCAGGGCGGCTTCGGATTTCTGAACAATCCTAAAGACCCTGCCATGAAATACCTGCGCGCTCTGAATATCGAAACCGGCGCCGTAGCCTGGGAGATCCCGCAGATCGGTCCGGCGGAGCGGAACTACTCGGGCGTTCTCGCCACGGCCGGCGGACTTGTCTTCTACGGCGAATCGAGTGGCGGCTTCGCAGCGGTCGATGCAAGAACGGGCGTCACGCTGTGGCACTTCGAGGCCGGTAGTACCTGGAAAGGATCTCCGATGACTTATACGGTGGAGGGCCGACAGTATGTCGCTATCGCTTCCGGCGCTAACATTCTTTCCTTCGCCTTGCCGGACAACTAAAGCGCCCTACATTTCTTTACGGGCGACGCTGGCAGCGTGAAAATCCGCAAGACCCGCGCAGTCGTGCGCGCTTACCCCCTTCGCCTTCATCATCACCAACCCGGCAACCCCGTTAGCTCTCGCGCCTTTGCAATGCTCCAATTCAATGCCCTCGACGCTGTCCAGCACAAAAGCCGGACGCCGGTCTTCCTTTATATATGCCACGTCCACATCGTTCAGTTCGATTCCCTTCGCATGCCGGACGAAGAATCCGTACGCGGGCAGCATCCCGAACATGGAGGACTCCGGATACTCCTTTTCGCGCTCCGGAGTATCGTATGGCTCGCGTGGCGGTACGCCGCCGGAAGCGCGAAAGAAGAAGGGATTCACCATGTCGGCGGGCTGTTTCGCGATCTGGTCCAGCGTCATTCCGCCGCGGCACACGATCCGAATGTGGCTCAGTGTCACATCCTCCACGTCGTGTCCCGGAATTCCGCTGACGATCGACCCGTACCGCGGATCGGCGTTGTAAGCCACCAGGTTGGTAATGTGGATCCGCTTCACGGAACCTACCGGCGTTCCTTCCGGCGCGCGCATGCGGCTACCCAAACGAATGAAAATCGGCGAGCTCGAAACATCGCGCATGGTGATATTCGAAACCGCCACATCCTCGATGTGCGCCCCATCCACACTTTCCAGCGCCAGGCCGCGCGAGGTATCGAACACCACGTTGGAGATTGTAATATTGCGGAAGTCGCCTTCCGACTCGGTGCCAATCTTGATCCGCCCCGTGGGACCGTCGCGGTCCGGCGCGCGTTGCACCGTCCGCTTGTAAGTACCGTCCAGCAATGACCCGATCTCGAATCCGCTGACCATGCAATTCGTGATCGTGATATTCTCGCTGGCCCGCGCAGCCCCAAGAGCATGCGTGCCCTTCAACGTGATGGCGTCGTCGTTCGGGGAGTTGATGCTGGAATTCGAGATACGCACGTTGCGGCAGGAATCGAGGTCGATGCCATCGCGGTTCGTGTCGATCGTCACATTGTCGATGGTCAGATTGTCCACGCCAGTTACCAGGATTCCGAAGTGCCCGCCGTTGGCAATGGAGATGTCGCGCAGGGTCACGTTGTGACAGAGCTTTAATGCGATAGCCTTGTCGGCTCCCCCGCCGCGCTCGCCACGGGCCAACGCCTTTGCCGAAATGCGCCCGCCGCCGACGATCGCAATGTTTTCGAGCCCCTCGCCCCAGATCAGGCTGTTATGAAAGTGGCTATGCCCGAAATCCTGAAACTTGTCCCATTGGTTCGGCTCCGCCGGATCGTACTCGGAAGCCGCGGAGCTCGCCTCGATGACCGCCCCGCGTTCCAGCCGAAGCGTGATATTGCGGCGCAAGCGTATCGATCCCGAAATCCACGTCCCCGCGGGGAATTCGACCGTTCCCCCTCCCGCTGCCGCCGCCGCTTCGATGGCTTTGTTGATGGCTTGCCGGTTCTCCGTCTTGGCATCGCCCTTCGCGCCGTACGCCGTCACGTCGAATACGGCGGCGTTGAGCCAGGATGCTGCCGCTAAGGCCAGCGCGCAACGGGTGACGAGTCTCGCCGGACGGCGCGACCTCCAACAGCGCATTTTATTGCACATCTGTTTTCGTGATCGCATCGCCATCTTTCACCTCCAGTTCAGGCCGGCCAGATCGACGTTTCGCGCATGTTCCAGCTTGAAACCTTTTTTTTCGCCGTGATTTGGCAGTTTTCAAATTGGATGTCGCGAATCGGGCTGTCCGCCAATCCATGAATGACGCCCACCGAGTGCACGTCGCCCGTTACGTTGATGATTTTCACATTGCGGACGATTGGCAGGACGTTCGCCGGCGGTGCGATAGGGGGGACCATCCGCCATTCGAGATTGAACTCGAACGCCTGCTTGGTCCCGTGCAGCTTCAGGTCCCGATACGTGATATTTTCGACCACTCCGCCACGGCTCGGCTGCGACTTGAACCGGATCGGTGCCCAATTGCCGGAGTCGAACACGCAGTTCCTGACCTTGACATTGCGGATGCCGCCGGACGTCTCGCTGCCCATCGCCACGCCGCCCTGTCCGTAGGCGAAATGCGAGTTCTCGATCAGGATGTCCTCGGCCGGCCGGTTGACCCGCAGGCCGTCCGCGTCCTTTCCCGATTTAATCGAGATGCAATCGTCGTTGTCGTCGATATACACTTTGTTGACGTGCACCCGCTTGCAGGAATCGATATCGATGCCGTCCGAGCTGGGTATATTGTGCTCGGCGGTAATCTTCAAATTCTCCGCCAGGACATCTTCGCTATATAAGAAGAAGAGGCACCAGACCGCGGGATTGTGCAGATTCAGGCCGGTAACCCGCACCCGTTTGGAGTTCTGGATGCCGATCAGACGCGGCCGCCCGTGCCTCTGCATTGGACGCGGCGGCACCGTGTCCGGCTCCGCCCCTGGGGCGTCTCCTGCGCCGCGAGGGCCGCGCCGGTAGGGATTGTTCCGCACCCACTCTTCCCCGGACCCGTCAATGGTTCCCCCGCCCGAGATCTCCAGGTCCGTCACCCCATCGGCATTTACGAACGCGGAAGTCCACGGCTCTTCCGTTCCTTCCCACCGCGTATGGATCGTAGGGTAATCGTCGATGTTCGTGGTTCCCTTGAGAACGCCGTCCTTCTCAACATAGAGATTCACTCCCTGCTTCAGGAAGATAGCCCCACTGAGGAACGTTCCCTGCGGGACGACAGCCGCGCCACCGCCCGAAGCCGCGCACTTGTCGATAGTTGCCTGGATCGCTTTCGTATTCACGGTCTTGCCGTCCGCCACCGCGCCGAATTCGGAGATGACGAAACGCTTCGTTGCCTTAGCGCCCGTCTGCGCCGTGACGGAAAAGGCCGGCAGGAGTGCCGCAATGATGAGGATGGACTTATTCACTTTCCCTTCGCGCGAGTCCCAATTTGTTCCACTACTTGGGCGAACCCCGTTCAGCGCGCCACCAGCCCAACCGGCCCGAGCAAGCCTGTAGCCGCCGGCGGCGCATTACCGCGGCCCCGTCCGCCGGAACCGGCTGTTCCACCTTGCGTCGTGCCACCGGCTCTGCCACCCGCGCTCGGTGCGGGAGCCGGAGGCGGACCCCCAAACCCTCCCCGGCCGGCCGGTGTTGCGCGCACTTCCACTTCCAACTCGTTGGAGCCCGGCTTCACCACATTGGTTACCTCCCAGCGATAGGGCTGCCAGGCATGGGCCTCCAATTCTCTCCCGTTCACCTTCACGCGCGCGTAGTCGTTCACATTGCCGATTTCCAGAAACAGCCGCTTACCGGCCGGCACGGCCGCGACAGTGAATTGTTTGCGATACGTAGCCGGGCCGGCGAACGATGGCGTGCCCAGTTCCTCCCACGATTTCAGCGCCGTGGTCAACTGCTTGCCGTTCAGGTCCAAGGTCCAGTCTCCGCCTAGCTCCGCGACCGCATCGCCGGACGCCCAAGACGGCTCCGCAGCGGCGACTCCGCCGGGATGCGGACCCACCACGACGACTTTCGCTTCGTAAGGTCCCAGCACCAGCGGAAAGCGCACCGAGTCACCTTCGGCCGTCGCGCCGGAGATGGTATGAATCTCGCCTGTACCCAAATCCCAGTCCTGCGCCTGGCCGTGGCCGGCGATGGTTGCCGTGCGCGATTCCCTCTTGTCGCTCTCATTGAAGAAGAAGTACATGTCGGCGTCCCGCCAGCTCCGGTGCGTGTACGTCAATCGGGGGAACTCGGCGTCCAGCGCAACGTCCGGCTTCGGCAGCGCCGCAAGCACGCACGCGGTGATGTCGCCCGAAGGCTCGATGAGGGTGGCGAAACTCAGGTCGGGTACGTCCTTGGCATTCAAAAACGTCTTGTCGACGATCAAGCTGGGAGTCTTGCCTACGAAGATCGCTTTGCCGCCCGCTTTGACGAAGGACTGCAAGCGCTCCAGGCCGCTACGCGTGATCACTGTCATGGATGGGAATATGATAGCCTTGTAAACTTGGCCGCTGAGGTTCTTGAAGCCGCCATCCTCGATTGTGGCTACCGAGCTGAGCGACTGCTCATCGAAGTAATCCCAATCCACCTGATGCTCGAACAACTGCCACCCAAGCTTGGTAGTACTGCGGTCCGCCTCCTGATCGCCCATCCATATGCTATTGCCGGGATGGTACAGACCCACCTGCGCCGCCGGACGGCCGATGGCCATCAAATAGCCGCCCCGATTGGCATACCATGCCACCATCGCGGCCTGCGGCGGCACCGCGGGCGGCTGGGCGGATGTTGCTTCGCCGGGGCCACCGCGCAACACCGGAACGCGGAGTTGCAGCAAGGTGACTCCTCTCACTAGTTGAAAATCCAACTGGTACTTGCCGTCGACCCCCACTCCGCCGCCTTCTTCCGCCCAGACCTTCGGCTTGCCGAACAGATGCGCAGCCGATGAGGCCAGCTTGGGGAAGTTATTGTTGATATTCCAGGTCCCGTCCGGCCGGTGTACCGCGTCCGGCACCAGTTGGTTCAGGTTATCGATTCCGGGCACCTCCACATACCGATTGTCACGGAAGTAGTCGCCTTCACTGCGCTCCAGGGCGATCATGGTCTCTTCATGGTTCAGGTGCACCAGGTACTCCACGTTGTACTTCTTGCACCACTCGGCCTGCTGTCCGAAGAAGCTGTTTTGGAAGATGCTGCTCCAAACGTCGTAGTAGTCGGCTCTGGCCCGCCGCGTCTCTTCCGTTTCCGTTCCCCTGCCGAGGAAGAACGAGGGGATGTAGGGCTTCAGGTCGTAATCTTTCCGCTTCTCAAATTCCTCCAGCAGTTTGGGAGTCCATGGAATGGAGCTGCTGTAGTCCGGCTCGTCGCCGAAGAAACCCAGAACGATTTTGCCGAACTCATCGCCGACCGCCTGCCGGTAGGTTTCGTGCGTGATCTTGAGGAAGGCGCCGGTGGCTTCAGGATCCAGGTAGTCGATGAGGGAATAGAGAGCATCCTTGGCCCGGGTCCCGTCCTCACGATTGAAGTTCCGCGTCGGCGAACTGACGTAAATGTGCCGCACGAAAACAACTTCCCAATTGTAGCGGGGCTCGTTCGGGGTCGAACCCTCGGCCGGCACGATCCACTTGAGCTGGAGGTTCGAGGGAATCGCAAGCGGAATCACCCCTTGCAGCGTTTGGTCGGGCGATGTCTTCAGTGCCATGATTGCCAGAGTGTCCGGCGGCACCGGCATGGTGAGCGTCTGGCCGGGCACGACGTGGACCCGGATATCGGCGACGATGCCCTGCATCCCGAGTTGCGGATAGAGCTTGCTGATCTTGCCGCCGGCAAAACCGCTGGGGTAGTCGGATTCGTCCTGTATCCACAGCCGCATCCCGCGCTTCGCCGCTTCCTGGACTGTGAACTTCACCTGGCTCATGTGCTCCGGCGAAAGGTATTTCGGTTCGCCGCGTCCCGGCGAAAGGTTCACCACGAAGATGCCATTGGCCGCGAGCCGATCGAAATCGCGAACGATCCTCTCCCTGACTTCCTTTGGGTCGGTGCCGTTCCAACTGGCAAACGGCTGGATGGCGCCGTACTCGCGCGGCGGCGCTTTGAAGTTCGCAGCGGCTTCGCGCAGCGACGGCACCGTAACTTCTTGCCAGGGCCGTTGGGGCGGCAACGCGGCGGCCAGCAGCGGAACGATCCATAGTCTCCTAAATATTTTGACCATAAAATTCCTTCGAAGCCCTGTAGTACCCCATTCACTGCGCCACCAGCCGAACCGGGCCGAACAAACCCGTAGCCACCGGCAAGGTCAACGCTGCCATCTACTGGCTTATTCTCGGCACCATCTAAGATTATGCCCTACCAGAACATCGGACTCTTCAAGATTCCGGGGCGCCCATCGGCTTATGCCTTGGTGGTGATTGTGACGCTGCCTGACCGGAGCCTGGGCGAAGTCGTAGCGACCCGGATCTGACCCGGCTTGGCCGTCGATTGCACGATGGTGGGCATGGGGCCAGATGCGCGGCGGGGAAATGCTGGGATGTCACCAACGTGGTGACTGCCCCTTTGGATTGGATCACGGCGCACTCGGAAAGAGCGGCGTTAACCGTAAATATCGGTAGCGATTGCAGGCTCAGAAGTTCCGCCACGGTCGCATTCGCTGGCTGGGCTATGGGGTTTCTCAGCGGCTCGCGGGACGCCGATTGACAATCGGCGGCAGCGTAGCACCTGCCCCACAGGCGCCGCCTGCCGTCGACTTCACCAGGCGAGTCTCAATAGCCCGTTGGGTCATTACATTCTTGCAAAACGCTCTATTGCTATGGCGGGCCATTCGGGGTAGTGTTCGAGAAGTCGGGGGCCGAAGTGTCTCTGGGCTTTTGTGGGCGAATCCGTTGTGATAGGCTGAGATCATTTTCCTTGGAGGCCGGGAGGGTTCATGCGGAAATGCTGGTATTTGCTGGCTGGGGTGATTTGCGCGGGCGCGGTACCGGCGCAGGCGCAGCCGTATTGGATTCAGGAATCGCCGGCGACGAGCCCGTCGGTGCGTGTCTACCACGCCATGGCCTACGATGCGGCGCACGGCCAGGTGGTCTTTTTCGGAGGGTTAGGTAACGGTGGCTATCTGTCCGACACGTGGGTGTGGGATGGGACCAACTGGACCCAGAAATCTCCGGCCAACAACCCGCCCGCTCGTTGCAACCACGCCATAGCCTACGATGCGGGGCACGGCCAGGTGGTCTTGTTCGGAGGATATGGTTACAGTGGCTATCTGTCCGACACGTGGGTGTGGGATGGGACCAACTGGACCCAGAAATCCCCTGCCAACAGCCCGCCCGCGCGTTTAGGACACGCCATGGCCTACGATGCGGGGCACGGCCAGGTGGTCTTGTTCGGAGGAACTGAAAACTACCCCAGCGTTCTGTCCGACACGTGGGTATGGGATGGAACCGACTGGACCCAGGAATCTCCGGCCAACAGCCCGTCCGCGCGCGTCTACCACGCCATGGCCTACGATGCGGCGCACGGCCAGGTGGTCTTGTTCGGAGGAACTGACCACGGCAGCATTCCTCTGTCCGACACGTGGGTGTGGGATGGGACCGACTGGACCCAGGAGTCGCCTGCCAGCAGCCCGCCCGCGCGTTACTTCCACGCCATGGCCTACGATGCGGCGCACGGCCAGGTGGTCTTGTTCGGAGGATATGGGAACGGCAGCATTCTGTCCGACACGTGGGTGTGGGATGGGACCAACTGGACCCAGGAATCGCCCGCGACGAGCCCGTCCGCGCGCGACGGCCACGCCATGGCGTACGATGCGGGGCACGGCCAGGTGGTCTTGTTCGGAGGAGCTAACGGCAACATTCTGTCCGACACGTGGGTGTTGACCCACGGCATCTTGGCCACCGCCGGCAACCCGCAAAGCACGCCCGCGGGTTCGGCATTCTCCTTCCCGCTGCAGGTTACGGTAATCGACAACACGGGAGCGTACGTCAGCGGGGCACAGGTGACGTTCGCGGGACCTGCGGGGATGGTCTCGTTCTCCAATGCGGGCGTGGCCACCACCGACACGACCGGCCGCGCTTCGGTTACCGCGACGGCCACCGCAACGGCCGGCAGCTACACCGTCACGGCGTCGCTCGCCAGCGGCGATTTTGCCGAGTTTTCGCTGTCGAATGTCAACCCGAATGCTTTTTCAGGCGCATGCCAGGTTACCACTGCCCTGGACGATAACTCGGCGGGGTCGCTGCGTTCGCAGGTGGCGACTTGCGGCACGGGCGGGACGATTACGTTTGCGAGCGGCCTCGCCCGGGTGGTGGTGTCGCAAGAGCAGGATATCCAGCTCACCCAGAATCTCACCATCAACGGCGGGACCGGGGTAACGGTGGATGCGGACAGCTCCTCGCGCATCTTTTTTGTGAGTGGCGGCAATCTCCTGCTGGAGAACCTGACGTTGCAAAACGGGTTGGCGAAGGGCGGGGACGGCGAGAACGCGACTGCCGCGGGAGGAGGGGGCGGCGGCGGCTTCGGCGGTGCGATCTTCGTGAACGCGGGAAATCTGTCGTTGACGAGTGTGAGTCTGTCTTCCAACCAAGCCCTGGGCGGCTCGGGCGGCAGCGTGGTCGTCAGCGGCGCTGTTGCCTTTGGCGGGGCAGGGGGAGTGGGTGGCGACAGCGTAGGTTCCTCCGGCGGCTACGGCAACGGCGGTGGCGGGGGCGACCTGGGAGGAAGCGGCGGCGGCAACGGCGGCCCGGGCGGCGGCGGCGGCAGTAGCGGCGGCTTCGGCGGCAACGGCGGCTTCGGCGGCGGCGGCGGCGGCAGCGGCGCCGTCGTCGGCGACGGCGGCTCCGGGGGCGGGGGCGGCGGCGGCGGTGGGGTCGGCGGCAGAGGCGGCAGATTGGGCGGGGGCGGCGGGG
>Ga0187848_10002373_pt1 | contig 14888 bp, 4 predicted proteins | sample June2016WEW_4_40_FD_132424 | JGI IMG/M metagenome (GOLD analysis project Ga0187848, IMG submission 132424) | Peatland microbial communities from SPRUCE experiment site at the Marcell Experimental Forest, Minnesota, USA - June2016WEW_4_40 | ecosystem: Environmental > Terrestrial > Soil > Wetlands... | reverse complement strand
TTGTCCACGTCCTCCCTTCATCATCCGACGATGTCAATATGATCTTCGCATAGTCGCATCCGTCCACATACACCACGAACAACCGATTGTGTTCGGAATCGTAAGCTAGAGAACTCTGGTTGAAGGTAAGGCAATTCTTGCCGACAATCGAATGGGGAATGGGGGTGCTGTCCAAAAGTGGGTCGGGCGATTGGTCTGCGCGTAAGAGGTTGAGATTGGATTCCATTCCGGTAGAGGCTAGTCTCGTGCCGTACCAGAGAGCAACAACAGCGCCACTCTTTACCGCAACTGCGTCCACCGGATAAGCACCCTGATAGCCAAGATCTTGAATTGCTGGAGCAAAGAATGGCCCGGTGACGTTCTTTCCATCGGGTGAAAAAACCAACAGACCTACATTGCTGCCCCAATTCCTGCCTGGTTCCCCCGTTGTATAGGCATTGAAAAAAGTGTAGAGCCTACCTGATGCAGAACTGACTGCCGATGTTGACCAGTCTGCCCATCCGGTCTTGATGGTTTCTATCCAATGCTGACCTCCGTCGGTTGAGACGTAGAGCCGTGTTGTGCCAAGCTCGTGATGGGGATTTCCGTCAATGACCCTGGATGCTGCTGATATGAAGTAGGCCCTATGGTTTGGCCCGAAGGCGCATGATTGCTCCGTGACCCAGGTACTATTCCTATCCTCCAAGACGTTCTTCCAGGTTATGCCTCCATCGGACGAGGCATAAATAAAGCCGAAAGGGGCGTTTAGCTGGGCGTCCCATTTTGTTCCACAGATAATCATGTTCTGTGGGCTTTCACGATCCCCTTTTATTTCATACCAAGGATGCCAGCCGCTACTGACCACCTGTTTCACTGCTACCTGCAATGCCTGTGCTCCAACCGGAAGGCGAGGCGCCATGAGGACTACAAAGAGACCGAGTACGCCGAGCGAGATGTGTCGATGCAATCCTGCCACGAAAGTGGGCCCCTGACCCGCAGATTAAAACACTAACTTCAGCGCGAATTGTATCGAACGCGGCCCGCCGATTTGGTACAGAGAACTGAAGCCTCCACCGCCCACATTGCCGCCGTTGAGGCTTTGGCCGAGCATCTGGCTTGAGAGCCCGAACCCGCCAGTACCGAAGAATCCATTTGGCTGGCCGAAATTGGGGTGGTTCATAACATTGAACATTTCTGCGCGAAACTGCAGGTGGAGCGGCTCGCAGATCGAGAAATCGCGATGCGCGGCAAAATCCCACTGGATGGCCCCGAACCCTCTTAGGAGATTCCTGGAAATGTCGCCTTGGCGAAGCGGCAGACCAGTCGTAGGGTCAACCGGCGGGTCAGTGAACGCGGCTGGATTAAATGCCTTTCCGCCAGGATATTGAGATCCGTTGAGATAAAGAGGCTGCCCCGGAACCAAATCGGGTCGAATACTTGCAGCGTAATTCCCGCCGCTGATAGTGTCACCCTCAAAATGAGAATCAATGAGGTCAACGGGGGGGGCGGAACGGGCCATAATGAAGCTCTCGGTGGACCAGCCACGCAGAATCGCATTCAAAAAGGGGCTGATTTTGGTGGCCGGAATGTCGTATGTGAGCCCCGCAGAAAGTGCGTTCCGAATGTCAAAATCAGAGGGTCCTCGGTTCGAGTTGGAAGCGCCGCCGGCATTGGATATGCTCCCAGAATATGAACCAGCGGAAGCGGTATCAATTGAGTGCGCCCACGAATATGAGGCGAGCGCCTGAAGGCCATGTGAGAGTCGCCGTTGGAATTGGACTTGGAGGGCGTCGTAGTCGGAAGTTGCAGTGTTATCTATTAAGTACCCACTGACATTTGGGTTCGACGGCGGGGAGACGATGTGTGTTGTCTGCAGAAGCCGCCTTCCGGCAGCGCCAACGTAAGAAGCAGTTATCGTCTGCTGTTTGCCCAATGCTTGCTCCCACGCTACATTCCATTCGAGCGTATAAGGCAGCTTCAAACTGGGATTGAATGCGTACAGTTGCGAAATACTGCCGATAGGCGAGATCGCCGGAGGTGCGGCGTCTGAGGTGTTGTAAGGGAATATGGAACTGCCTCCAAAAGAAGGGCCAAGAAGTAGTTTCAGCGCCCCAAAGGGCGGGTTGCCCGTACCAACTCCAAGCGCACTGCCAGTCTCCGAGCTCACAAGGTCAAAAAAAACGCCAAAGCCACCACGGAGCACCGCTTGCCAGTCTTGATTCTGAACAAGCTGATAGGCCAGCCCGATTCGGGGCGCAACATTGCCATAGGGCGTCTCGAAAGGTGCGGTTCCGGCCGGGGCGACAGCTAATCTCGAAAAATCACTCAGGCTGTAGCCTGTCACTGCGGGAATGGTGGGGCCCTTGAGAGACGAGGGTGCAAAGTCCACATCCCATCGCAAACCATACGTCACGGTCAGACGAGGAACTGCACGCCAAGTGTCTTGCGCAAATGCACCCAAATTGTGGAACAAGAGTGTTTCATTGGTATTCGGCTGTATCAGGCCCAACCCATCTCCTAATTGAGCAGAAGGCATATCAAACAGAAATACAAACTGCTGGTAGAGCTCCGGGGCAATTAGTGGCGACAAACGTCGAAAGTCTAGCCCAAACTTAAGGCTGTGCGCACCTTTCTGCACGGACACGTTGTCAACCATATTAGTCTGTTGCTGGAGGTTCTGTTCGCTCTTCCCAGCTTGGAGAACTCCGTCTTGCAGGGGAAGAATACTTAGGAGCAATTCTCCATTGTGGGAGTCGAAGGGACTTGGAAATGGCAAAGAGCTTAGTGGAACGGCGCCTCCAAACGTATCCAACTGATAGGAGCTAGAAGCGTTTGTCCGGCTGTAGTTGAATCGTAGGTCATTCGCGACTGTGGGAGAAATCATCCACACGGCCCCTGCGGTTGCCGTCTGCATTGTGATATTTAAGGGATTTACGACGCTTAAGGCGTTGCCGCCTCGCTGCGCAAGGCTTGAGGGTGAGTAATTGTACCGCACAAAGAGTGACAGCTTGTCGCTCAGCTTGTGATCAACCCGAATACTGTATGCGTCGAGTGTCGCAGCATTGGAATAGCTCTTGTTGAACTGGGCTATACCTTGATGATTGCCTGTAATGTCCAGAACCTCTGGACCGTTGGGGAGCGGGAATGCATTCAGGAAAGGCTGCATGGCGGGTGCTGCAAATTGCCGCGAGAATGGGTCAGCGGGATTAGTGTCAGGGACGGTCGTTAATGTGGTCTGTGGGAGTCGTAAGCGAAGTCCCTCGTATGAAAAGAAAAAAAAGCTCGATTCTTGAGAATCGGACCGCTGAACGTGCCGCCGAAATCATTCTGGCGCTCTTCAGCTTTCGGCAGTGGAGGATTGTTGGTGTACCCATTGAACCAATCACTCGCATCTAGAATATCATTGCGGAAATAGTCGAAGGCCGTACCATGAAACGCGTTCTTTCCCGAACGCGTGACAATAGAGATCTGTCCTCCCGGCGTGCGACCAAACTCTGGGGCATATGTGGAGGTCTGTATACGGAACTCCTCCATGGCGTCGACGGAAACTAGGCTATTTGTCCCCCCGAGGACACTGAAAGAACCGAGCGTACCTCCCAACCCCTCCCCAGGCCCAAACCCACCTGGCGAGGAACTGATCCCAACGTTGGCGCTCACGCCGTCAACCATCCAGTAGTTGGAGGCAGCGCGCTGTCCGTTAATACTGAATTGACCAGAATCAAACGCATTACTGCCCACAACAACGACTCCCGGGGTGAGTTCAATCAATGTCTGAAAGCTCCTGCCATTCATCGGTAGATTTTCCGCGAACTGCCGGTCCACAACAGTGCTCACCGTGGCCGATTCTGTGTTTACCAGCGGTGCACCTCCTTCCACCGTTATGCTTTCGGACACTGATCCGATGGCCATGGTGAAGTTGATGGCAACCACGTCTTGCACGTGCAATACAAGGTCCGGCTTCACAATCGCTTTGAATCCGGGCTTCTCGACTTGGATCTTGTAATTACCCGGCGGAAGACCGGTCACCGTGTAGCTTCCTTCGCTGTTTGTCGTGGACCCGTAATGCAGACTTGTGTCCGTGTTGATCACCTCGACCTTGATGCCAGTGATCACCGCCTTTGACTGATCGGTGATGAATCCGGTGATCGTGGCATTCGTCGTCTGTGCCGGAAGCAGCGTTGAACATAGCGAAAACAACACCAATGACAGCAGCCCTACGATCCGCCTACAAAGCATCGAAGAATCCCCCTCAACGTGACCGCGTCTTACCACCACATACAGGCGTCCAGACGGAGTGTGTACCAGGGAAAATAAAAGATAGCGGCAAATGTCCAGTTGCAGATGGCAGGGCTTAGGAAGGAAACCGAGGGGTGTGCGGCAAGATTTTGCCCGTCAGTTAAGAAAGGCCCACTACTCACCCGTCCTCAAGGGTGATTTGGTTCCGAACGGAGAGAGGCGATAAGCAAAAACTTACCTCGAGGCTCATGGCTGCCCCCCTTGGGCTCAACGGTGACGAAAACCGTGTCGATCCTGGCTAGCGTTTCCGGGTCATTGAATTTTAGGACCCAGCGCCGGTTCGCCTCGTTGTCAAGATAAAAGATCCCCATATTGACCGGGTGCTGATCTTGGCGTCCCTGGCGGCCCCACGCCTGGAATGTGCTGGCGTTGCGCAGACCGTGCTGCTTGTCGAGATCGAAGGCATAAAAGATCAGGGATTTGCCACGCGTGTAGAAGACGCGGCCAAAGGGCTTCTGCGTTCGGCCCTCCGGATCGACGTCAAAGACGTCCGCAATGTACAGGTCGCGCGCACCCATGAGTTCCCGAATATCTCGATCCGAAGCGAGTAGCTGTGCGTCCTGGTCTCCAAGTTCACCTTGCTGCTTCAGCCGTGCGGAGAGTTCGGCAATGCGGGTTTCTAGGCTGGCAGTATGCAGGAGGCCAGCCGTCCTTTCTTCGCGCAGTTGGTCGAGCGACGCCTTCATGGATGCCAAGGCAGAGTCAGCCTCCGCCAACTTGTGAGCCATGGCTTCGCGCTCCGCCAATGTGGCATTGTTCTGAGCATGGCTCTCCGAAAGCTCAGAACTGCGTTGCTGCAGATCCTGTTCCGTCAGCTTTTGCAGCGATCTTAGCTTTGCGAAGTCAGTACTGGCGGTTTCGACCTGTTTCGATAGGGCCTCGATCTCCCGGGTCCGCCCGGTCAGTTGGTCATCCAATACCGCTCTCTCCTGTTTCAGACCATCAATCTGGGCATGGAGGGTGGCTTCAGGAGAAAAGCCCGTGCGAGCAAGAGTCTGCCCCCTCTCCATGCCGGAGCGATAAATGGCGCCGGTCACTGCTGCCGCGAGAATAAATGCAGCAGCATAGCGAAGCGCGACGCGCCGGGTGGGAACTCGCAGACGGATCCAGAAATTCATTTCCTCACTGCTTTGCCGCGGACTGCGCTTCTGAGACCATCCACTCTGCTCCCCCCTAGCCAGCCGGGCCATGAGATCCTGGTGTGCGCGCTCAGGCGTCCACGCTTCCAGTCCGGCATGATCCTCGATCGCCGATTCTGAAATGAGCAACGGCATTCCCGTGCGTGCTACTTCCCGGTACTTTTGCAGGAGCGCAGCGCACTCCGCACAGCTTGAGAGATGGGATTTGAGCTCGCCCCATTCCTGCTCGGTGAGTGTGCCCGTTGTCGCCAGCGCACAAAGCTCATGGGGGTGCTCGTGAGCCATTCCAACGGGGATCTCCTCCGTCCCCGGAGGTCTTGGCGCCGACTCGGATTTCACATGAAAGCTGGTCATCTCATTTACCCTTCAGCGAGTTCAGTTCGGCACTCGCCCGTAAGCGATCCAACGCCCGATAGTAGTAGTGGCGTATGTTGGCGAGAGATTCATTCTGACGCTCACTGATCTCGCGCAGTGTGTATCCTTCGAAGAAATACAGCTCCAGTGTCTTGCGTTGATTCTCGCTCAAATCCTTGAAAGCCTCTTGCAGTGCTTTTTCGCAGCGGCCCAAGTCTGCCTGGTATTCCAGGTCTGCCGCTGCCTCGAACACTTCCACAAAGTCATCCAGATTCCGTTCATCGTAAAAGCGCCGGAGATTCAGATGCTCGCGACGGTTCAGCGCGCGGTGGCATGTGATCCGGATGAGCCACGACCGGAACGTACCCCGCTGAGGATCGAACAGCCGGCTCTTGTGATACACATGGAGAAACACGTCCTGGACCAATTCTTGCGCCTCGCCCGGATCACGCAAAATCCTATAGCCAATGCCAAGGACAAGGCGCGCATAGCGATCGAGGAGTTGTCCGAGTGCTGCCTCGTCCCCTGCTTGCATGCGAGCCATCAGTGTTTGGTCTTCTGGCCGCGATGGCGATGCAGACGAGTTTTCCTCCGTGCGTGGTCTCGCCCATGCAGTGGTCGCCGGAAATACTCCGTCTGAAGCAGATGAACTCACAGTTTCTCCATTCCCAGAGCCTTCCGTCGACTATCTCGTGAGCACTGTATAGCACAGTTTTGGTGGGATTGTTGCCATCAATCATGCGAAATTAATTTTCGCCGGAATCTGGTACAGATATGCTGACATGACCTGTATTTTATGCACGATGGGCATTCGTTTTGGATGATTACGGGACTGGACCGGCGTCACTGCCGCTCGCGTTCAGGTCTGGGCAGCGCGTCTGTGCTCTGAACGCTTTCCAACCGTCGCATCGGGGAACTGGAAGGCCCGATCCCGATTTTGAAGATTTCAAACAGGCTTGTCTTCACGAAGAGTCGCCGAGGACACAATGGGTGCGGAGATCTCATGGCGTAGGAGATTGAAGAGACTTTTCCCCTTGGTTCTTCTCTTGCAGTTTCCGCAGTTCGCGCCAGCGATCGTATTGTCGTCTCTTCGTCTGACTCCCAGCTTCCTCGCCCTTTAACCAAAATGCGAACCAATCGACATTTCCTTGCAGCGATGTCAGGCGTTCCCAAGGCTTTACCAGTAGGTGAGGCGCGAAGGGAAGCCAAATAAAGTCCACCGGCTTCGTGAGATTTACAAGACCGGAGAACCACTCCCATCCTTCGAGAGGCCCAACCGACCCATAATCTTCAATCCTCACAGCCGCCGTCACCTTATCGAGATTAAAGCCGGGAGAATTCGTCAACCACAATGGCAGCGATGCCCCAACTGGGGGACCCCCAATCACCGCACTATAGTCCACCCGCCCTCCCCACAATACGTAGTTCACATACCCTCCATCAAAACCATCTGCCAACGTTGCTGCGATGATGGGATATTGCGAGTGCGTCAGAGTGTACTCGACATAGAATACGGTTCGGCTGAAACCGATAATTCCAACACGTGTTCGATTGATCAAACCTCTTCCATCCAGATAGTCGATCGCTCCTTCGTAGGCAGCCATTTGGCGCGGGGCTTCCTGGGGGGTGTTGACGTATTTGGCGTCTTCGCCGCGCTGACTCGAACCACCGACTTGCAAGTCGGTGGTTCGAGTCAGCGCGGCGAAGACGCCAAATACGTCAACACCCCCCAGGAAGCCCCGCGCCAAATGGCTGCCTACGAAGGAGCGATCGACTATCTGGATGGAAGAGGTTTGATCAATCGAACACGTGTTGGAATTATCGGTTTCAGCCGAACCGTATTCTATGTCGAGTACACTCTGACGCACTCGCAATATCCCATCATCGCAGCAACGTTGGCAGATGGTTTTGATGGAGGGTATGTGAACTACGTATTGTGGGGAGGGCGGGTGGACTATAGTGCGGTGATTGGGGGTCCCCCAGTTGGGGCATCGCTGCCATTGTGGTTGACGAATTCTCCCGGCTTTAATCTCGATAAGGTGACGGCGGCTGTGAGGATTGAAGATTATGGGTCGGTTGGGCCTCTCGAAGGATGGGAGTGGTTCTCCGGTCTTGTAAATCTCACGAAGCCGGTGGACTTTATTTGGCTTCCCTTCGCGCCTCACCTACTGGTAAAGCCTTGGGAACGCCTGACATCGCTGCAAGGAAATGTCGATTGGTTCGCATTTTGGTTAAAGGGCGAGGAAGCTGGGAGTCAGACGAAGAGACGACAATACGATCGCTGGCGCGAACTGCGGAAACTGCAAGAGAAGAACCAAGGGGAAAAGTCTCTTCAATCTCCTACGCCATGAGATCTCCGCACCCATTGTGTCCTCGGCGACTCTTCGTGAAGACAAGCCTGTTTGAAATCTTCAAAATCGGGATCGGGCCTTCCAGTTCCCCGATGCGACGGTTGGAAAGCGTTCAGAGCACAGACGCGCTGCCCAGACCTGAACGCGAGCGGCAGTGACGCCGGTCCAGTCCCGTAATCATCCAAAACGAATGCCCATCGTGCATAAAATACAGGTCATGTCAGCATATCTGTACCAGATTCCGGCGAAAATTAATTTCGCATGATTGATGGCAACAATCCCACCAAAACTGTGCTATACAGTGCTCACGAGATAGTCGACGGAAGGCTCTGGGAATGGAGAAACTGTGAGTTCATCTGCTTCAGACGGAGTATTTCCGGCGACCACTGCATGGGCGAGACCACGCACGGAGGAAAACTCGTCTGCATCGCCATCGCGGCCAGAAGACCAAACACTGATGGCTCGCATGCAAGCAGGGGACGAGGCAGCACTCGGACAACTCCTCGATCGCTATGCGCGCCTTGTCCTTGGCATTGGCTATAGGATTTTGCGTGATCCGGGCGAGGCGCAAGAATTGGTCCAGGACGTGTTTCTCCATGTGTATCACAAGAGCCGGCTGTTCGATCCTCAGCGGGGTACGTTCCGGTCGTGGCTCATCCGGATCACATGCCACCGCGCGCTGAACCGTCGCGAGCATCTGAATCTCCGGCGCTTTTACGATGAACGGAATCTGGATGACTTTGTGGAAGTGTTCGAGGCAGCGGCAGACCTGGAATACCAGGCAGACTTGGGCCGCTGCGAAAAAGCACTGCAAGAGGCTTTCAAGGATTTGAGCGAGAATCAACGCAAGACACTGGAGCTGTATTTCTTCGAAGGATACACACTGCGCGAGATCAGTGAGCGTCAGAATGAATCTCTCGCCAACATACGCCACTACTACTATCGGGCGTTGGATCGCTTACGGGCGAGTGCCGAACTGAACTCGCTGAAGGGTAAATGAGATGACCAGCTTTCATGTGAAATCCGAGTCGGCGCCAAGACCTCCGGGGACGGAGGAGATCCCCGTTGGAATGGCTCACGAGCACCCCCATGAGCTTTGTGCGCTGGCGACAACGGGCACACTCACCGAGCAGGAATGGGGCGAGCTCAAATCCCATCTCTCAAGCTGTGCGGAGTGCGCTGCGCTCCTGCAAAAGTACCGGGAAGTAGCACGCACGGGAATGCCGTTGCTCATTTCAGAATCGGCGATCGAGGATCATGCCGGACTGGAAGCGTGGACGCCTGAGCGCGCACACCAGGATCTCATGGCCCGGCTGGCTAGGGGGGAGCAGAGTGGATGGTCTCAGAAGCGCAGTCCGCGGCAAAGCAGTGAGGAAATGAATTTCTGGATCCGTCTGCGAGTTCCCACCCGGCGCGTCGCGCTTCGCTATGCTGCTGCATTTATTCTCGCGGCAGCAGTGACCGGCGCCATTTATCGCTCCGGCATGGAGAGGGGGCAGACTCTTGCTCGCACGGGCTTTTCTCCTGAAGCCACCCTCCATGCCCAGATTGATGGTCTGAAACAGGAGAGAGCGGTATTGGATGACCAACTGACCGGGCGGACCCGGGAGATCGAGGCCCTATCGAAACAGGTCGAAACCGCCAGTACTGACTTCGCAAAGCTAAGATCGCTGCAAAAGCTGACGGAACAGGATCTGCAGCAACGCAGTTCTGAGCTTTCGGAGAGCCATGCTCAGAACAATGCCACATTGGCGGAGCGCGAAGCCATGGCTCACAAGTTGGCGGAGGCTGACTCTGCCTTGGCATCCATGAAGGCGTCGCTCGACCAACTGCGCGAAGAAAGGACGGCTGGCCTCCTGCATACTGCCAGCCTAGAAACCCGCATTGCCGAACTCTCCGCACGGCTGAAGCAGCAAGGTGAACTTGGAGACCAGGACGCACAGCTACTCGCTTCGGATCGAGATATTCGGGAACTCATGGGTGCGCGCGACCTGTACATTGCGGACGTCTTTGACGTCGATCCGGAGGGCCGAACGCAGAAGCCCTTTGGCCGCGTCTTCTACACGCGTGGCAAATCCCTGATCTTTTATGCCTTCGATCTCGACAAGCAGCACGGTCTGCGCAACGCCAGCACATTCCAGGCGTGGGGCCGCCAGGGACGCCAAGATCAGCACCCGGTCAATATGGGGATCTTTTATCTTGACAACGAGGCGAACCGGCGCTGGGTCCTAAAATTCAATGACCCGGAAACGCTAGCCAGGATCGACACGGTTTTCGTCACCGTTGAGCCCAAGGGGGGCAGCCATGAGCCTCGAGGTAAGTTTTTGCTTATCGCCTCTCTCCGTTCGGAACCAAATCACCCTTGAGGACGGGTGAGTAGTGGGCCTTTCTTAACTGACGGGCAAAATCTTGCCGCACACCCCTCGGTTTCCTTCCTAAGCCCTGCCATCTGCAACTGGACATTTGCCGCTATCTTTTATTTTCCCTGGTACACACTCCGTCTGGACGCCTGTATGTGGTGGTAAGACGCGGTCACGTTGAGGGGGATTCTTCGATGCTTTGTAGGCGGATCGTAGGGCTGCTGTCATTGGTGTTGTTTTCGCTATGTTCAACGCTGCTTCCGGCACAGACGACGAATGCCACGATCACCGGATTCATCACCGATCAGTCAAAGGCGGTGATCACTGGCATCAAGGTCGAGGTGATCAACACGGACACAAGTCTGCATTACGGGTCCACGACAAACAGCGAAGGAAGCTACACGGTGACCGGTCTTCCGCCGGGTAATTACAAGATCCAAGTCGAGAAGCCCGGATTCAAAGCGATTGTGAAGCCGGACCTTGTATTGCACGTGCAAGACGTGGTTGCCATCAACTTCACCATGGCCATCGGATCAGTGTCCGAAAGCATAACGGTGGAAGGAGGTGCACCGCTGGTAAACACAGAATCGGCCACGGTGAGCACTGTTGTGGACCGGCAGTTCGCGGAAAATCTACCGATGAATGGCAGGAGCTTTCAGACATTGATTGAACTCACCCCGGGAGTCGTTGTTGTGGGCAGTAATGCGTTTGATTCTGGTCAATTCAGTATTAACGGACAGCGCGCTGCCTCCAACTACTGGATGGTTGACGGCGTGAGCGCCAACGTTGGGATCAGTTCCTCGCCAGGTGGGTTTGGGCCTGGGGAGGGGTTGGGAGGTACGCTCGGTTCTTTCAGTGTCCTCGGGGGGACAAATAGCCTAGTTTCCGTCGACGCCATGGAGGAGTTCCGTATACAGACCTCCACATATGCCCCAGAGTTTGGTCGCACGCCGGGAGGACAGATCTCTATTGTCACGCGTTCGGGAAAGAACGCGTTTCATGGTACGGCCTTCGACTATTTCCGCAATGATATTCTAGATGCGAGTGATTGGTTCAATGGGTACACCAACAATCCTCCACTGCCGAAAGCTGAAGAGCGCCAGAATGATTTCGGCGGCACGTTCAGCGGTCCGATTCTCAAGAATCGAGCTTTTTTTTCTTTTCATACGAGGGACTTCGCTTACGACTCCCACAGACCACATTAACGACCGTCCCTGACACTAATCCCGCTGACCCATTCTCGCGGCAATTTGCAGCACCCGCCATGCAGCCTTTCCTGAATGCATTCCCGCTCCCCAACGGTCCAGAGGTTCTGGACATTACAGGCAATCATCAAGGTATAGCCCAGTTCAACAAGAGCTATTCCAATGCTGCGACACTCGACGCATACAGTATTCGGGTTGATCACAAGCTGAGCGACAAGCTGTCACTCTTTGTGCGGTACAATTACTCACCCTCAAGCCTTGCGCAGCGAGGCGGCAACGCCTTAAGCGTCGTAAATCCCTTAAATATCACAATGCAGACGGCAACCGCAGGGGCCGTGTGGATGATTTCTCCCACAGTCGCGAATGACCTACGATTCAACTACAGCCGGACAAACGCTTCTAGCTCCTATCAGTTGGATACGTTTGGAGGCGCCGTTCCACTAAGCTCTTTGCCATTTCCAAGTCCCTTCGACTCCCACAATGGAGAATTGCTCCTAAGTATTCTTCCCCTGCAAGACGGAGTTCTCCAAGCTGGGAAGAGCGAACAGAACCTCCAGCAACAGACTAATATGGTTGACAACGTGTCCGTGCAGAAAGGTGCGCACAGCCTTAAGTTTGGGCTAGACTTTCGACGTTTGTCGCCACTAATTGCCCCGGAGCTCTACCAGCAGTTTGTATTTCTGTTTGATATGCCTTCTGCTCAATTAGGAGATGGGTTGGGCCTGATACAGCCGAATACCAATGAAACACTCTTGTTCCACAATTTGGGTGCATTTGCGCAAGACACTTGGCGTGCAGTTCCTCGTCTGACCGTGACGTATGGTTTGCGATGGGATGTGGACTTTGCACCCTCGTCTCTCAAGGGCCCCACCATTCCCGCAGTGACAGGCTACAGCCTGAGTGATTTTTCGAGATTAGCTGTCGCCCCGGCCGGAACCGCACCTTTCGAGACGCCCTATGGCAATGTTGCGCCCCGAATCGGGCTGGCCTATCAGCTTGTTCAGAATCAAGACTGGCAAGCGGTGCTCCGTGGTGGCTTTGGCGTTTTTTTTGACCTTGTGAGCTCGGAGACTGGCAGTGCGCTTGGAGTTGGTACGGGCAACCCGCCCTTTGGGGCGCTGAAACTACTTCTTGGCCCTTCTTTTGGAGGCAGTTCCATATTCCCTTACAACACCTCAGACGCCGCACCTCCGGCGATCTCGCCTATCGGCAGTATTTCGCAACTGTACGCATTCAATCCCAGTTTGAAGCTGCCTTATACGCTCGAATGGAATGTAGCGTGGGAGCAAGCATTGGGCAAACAGCAGACGATAACTGCTTCTTACGTTGGCGCTGCCGGAAGGCGGCTTCTGCAGACAACACACATCGTCTCCCCGCCGTCGAACCCAAATGTCAGTGGGTACTTAATAGATAACACTGCAACTTCCGACTACGACGCCCTCCAAGTCCAATTCCAACGGCGACTCTCACATGGCCTTCAGGCGCTCGCCTCATATTCGTGGGCGCACTCAATTGATACCGCTTCCGCTGGTTCATATTCTGGGAGCATATCCAATGCCGGCGGCGCTTCCAACTCGAACCGAGGACCCTCTGATTTTGACATTCGGAACGCACTTTCTGCGGGGCTCACATACGACATTCCGGCCACCAAAATCAGCCCCTTTTTGAATGCGATTCTGCGTGGCTGGTCCACCGAGAGCTTCATTATGGCCCGTTCCGCCCCCCCCGTTGACCTCATTGATTCTCATTTTGAGGGTGACACTATCAGCGGCGGGAATTACGCTGCAAGTATTCGACCCGATTTGGTTCCGGGGCAGCCTCTTTATCTCAACGGATCTCAATATCCTGGCGGAAAGGCATTTAATCCAGCCGCGTTCACTGACCCGCCGGTTGACCCTACGACTGGTCTGCCGCTTCGCCAAGGCGACATTTCCAGGAATCTCCTAAGAGGGTTCGGGGCCATCCAGTGGGATTTTGCCGCGCATCGCGATTTCTCGATCTGCGAGCCGCTCCACCTGCAGTTTCGCGCAGAAATGTTCAATGTTATGAACCACCCCAATTTCGGCCAGCCAAATGGATTCTTCGGTACTGGCGGGTTCGGGCTCTCAAGCCAGATGCTCGGCCAAAGCCTCAACGGCGGCAATGTGGGCGGTGGAGGCTTCAGTTCTCTGTACCAAATCGGCGGGCCGCGTTCGATACAATTCGCGCTGAAGTTAGTGTTTTAATCTGCGGGTCAGGGGCCCACTTTCGTGGCAGGATTGCATCGACACATCTCGCTCGGCGTACTCGGTCTCTTTGTAGTCCTCATGGCGCCTCGCCTTCCGGTTGGAGCACAGGCATTGCAGGTAGCAGTGAAACAGGTGGTCAGTAGCGGCTGGCATCCTTGGTATGAAATAAAAGGGGATCGTGAAAGCCCACAGAACATGATTATCTGTGGAACAAAATGGGACGCCCAGCTAAACGCCCCTTTCGGCTTTATTTATGCCTCGTCCGATGGAGGCATAACCTGGAAGAACGTCTTGGAGGATAGGAATAGTACCTGGGTCACGGAGCAATCATGCGCCTTCGGGCCAAACCATAGGGCCTACTTCATATCAGCAGCATCCAGGGTCATTGACGGAAATCCCCATCACGAGCTTGGCACAACACGGCTCTACGTCTCAACCGACGGAGGTCAGCATTGGATAGAAACCATCAAGACCGGATGGGCAGACTGGTCAACATCGGCAGTCAGTTCTGCATCAGGTAGGCTCTACACTTTTTTCAATGCCTATACAACGGGGGAACCAGGCAGGAATTGGGGCAGCAATGTAGGTCTGTTGGTTTTTTCACCCGATGGAAAGAACGTCACCGGGCCATTCTTTGCTCCAGCAATTCAAGATCTTGGCTATCAGGGTGCTTATCCGGTGGACGCAGTTGCGGTAAAGAGTGGCGCTGTTGTTGCTCTCTGGTACGGCACGAGACTAGCCTCTACCGGAATGGAATCCAATCTCAACCTCTTACGCGCAGACCAATCGCCCGACCCACTTTTGGACAGCACCCCCATTCCCCATTCGATTGTCGGCAAGAATTGCCTTACCTTCAACCAGAGTTCTCTAGCTTACGATTCCGAACACAATCGGTTGTTCGTGGTGTATGTGGACGGATGCGACTATGCGAAGATCATATTGACATCGTCGGATGATGAAGGGAGGACGTGGACAA
>Ga0187848_10002368_pt1 | contig 14913 bp, 11 predicted proteins | sample June2016WEW_4_40_FD_132424 | JGI IMG/M metagenome (GOLD analysis project Ga0187848, IMG submission 132424) | Peatland microbial communities from SPRUCE experiment site at the Marcell Experimental Forest, Minnesota, USA - June2016WEW_4_40 | ecosystem: Environmental > Terrestrial > Soil >... | reverse complement strand
TCGACAGACCTCCTTGGAACAATTCGTGTCCCCCTCCTGTTCCCTCTCCGCTCCCATCCGATGGGAGGGGAGAGGGTCAGGGTGAGGTGAGGGTTCATGGAAATAGAAGGCCAATAAACACGCAGTAATTGCCAAAATTAGGGGAGCTTTCCACAAGGCACCAGGGCGATATTTCACTTCGGGTTCCGAACCATCGTTTCAAGAAGTCACGAGGTTTTACGAGACCCAAACCAAGGAAGGGAAAGCTGAAAACTCTAAAAGCTGCATTCGGTGTTGGCCTTCTCATTCTGGCCGGAGTCTTGTCCGGCCCGGTCCATGTCTCCCGCGCCCAAATCCTGGTGGGGGGATTCACCAACCAATCGGACACGCCGGCGCCACTTTCCTCCGTGCCCGCCAGCGGCACCTTTTGGAGCGCTCAACTGTCCATGCCGCCGTGGCCGTTTGACTGGCTTCCGCAATTGCCGGTCTATGCCTATGGCCCCGCCAGCAACCAGTTCTTTGTCATTGACGACCGGGATTTCGATTACCCGTCATATTGGACATCCCTGGCAGCGGCAACGGCCAACAGTGGCGGTATGGGCGCGATGCTGGTTAGTGGCCCGCCGCCGCTGCCTGGTAGTGGCGGCACCAACTCCTCCGGCGGGGGCGGCGGGACCAGTTTGCCCATGCCGGCGTTCAGTACGAATGATTTGTGGCTGGAGATCGTCACGTTGACGAACCGAACGAATGCGGTGCTGGTGATTCATACGCCGTCTTACTTCACCAACGGCCTGTATAACCTCTTTTACACGACGAATTTGGCACCGCCGATCTCCTGGCAATTGATTATGAGCAACGTGCCGGGGAACAGGCACTTCACCGTGAGCAACGCGACGGACCCTCAAGGCTTTTACTGTCTCGGTTTGGCGAATTCGTCCGAGGGAACGGACTTCTGGATCGCCTTTATGACGACAGTGGCTGATGAAAGTGCTGTATGCAGCCTCTTCATATCCAGTCAAGTGGCAGCCACTGGAACAGTATCTAATCCATACCCAGGAAACGCCTTCAGCATTAATTTCTCGGTAATGCCTGGAGTCGTCACCAATATAATTCTTCCGTACTGGGCTACTATTTCGGCTAATAACGGTTATGGTTTGATTCAGCCATTTGGGATGCATATCACCACCACCCAGCCGGTGTCGGTTTATGGGTTATCCTATGTGCCCTTTGGAAGCTCCGCCTTGACCTTTTATCCGACGCCGATGCTGGGCACTCGTTACTCCCTCATGGCCCGTCCAGCCGGCGTGCCCTCCTCAGATTGGTTTTCCGAGTTTGCAATTGTGGCAACAGCGGACAATACCACGGTCTGGATCACACCTTCGACGAACGCCAATCTGGCATGGTATGCTGGCATCGTTTCGAACATCATCACCTTGGACCAAGGAAACACCTTCCAAATCAACAGCAGCACCTGGAGCAACGATGTTACCGGAACCTTGATCAGTTCGGATCAACCGATTGCTGTCTTCGCTGGCGCGAATGGTGCTTATGTGCCGGACGCGAATACTGTACAAGGGAATCCGCTGGTACAGGAGCAATTGCCGGAGGCGTCATGGGGAACAAGGGTGTTGGCGCTTTCATTCGCGGGTCGAACGAACGGCGACAGCTATCGCGTTCTCGCGGCGACTGACAGCACGGCCGTGACCGTAGTGACCGCCAACGGCGCGGTGACCAACAACCTTGAGGCGGGGCATTTCTTTGACACCAACCTTGGCGGCTGGGTGCAATTCAACGCCAACAATCCCATTCAAGTCGCCCAATTCGCCAATGGCGCATCCTTCGATAATACGCATAACGAGGAAGGAGATCCTCTCGAGATGTTGCTGCTTCCAACCGGTCATTATTTGACCTCTTATACCATCGCCATTCCAGATTATGTTGATGAGCTCGGAGATCCCTTTGAAACTTTCGTGAATGTCATTTTGCCTCAATCAGCCATATTAGCGACCACTATGGATGGCGAGGTCATAACCAATGTGGTTGCGATTACCAATTTCGTGCAGATCGGAACGAGCGGGTACTCAGGAGCGCGGGTTTCGGTTTCGAACGGAAGCACCCATACCATCACCAGTTCTCACCCGCTGGAACTTCAGGTCTATGGATTTGGGTATTATGATGCCTATGGCTATATTGGCGGCCTCAACAATTTTCCGTAGGCAAAACATTCTGAAAGATTAGAATTACCTGAAACAAGGAGTTGATATGAAGAGAATGATTGTTGGTGTCGTGATTGTTGGTGCGGTAGGAGTGTTGGCCGCGCAAACGGCACGGTCACAAGGAACGGTTTATTTATCCAACCTGGGCCAACCCTCTGTCGGCAGTGCCGCGGTGGGGAGTGATTCATGGCTGGCGGAGACCATTATTACGGGAAATAATCCAGGCGGTTATGCGCTCGATTCCGTTCAAGTGGCCATGGCCCCCGCCTCGGGATCTCCCAGCGGATTCACGGTCATGCTTTACTCAAAGAGCACGCAGGCGTCGAGTGGCCCTATTCCTGGCGATAGCCTCGGAACTCTGAGCGGTTCTTCGACTGATCCCGTGAATGGCGGCATTTACACCTATACCGCTGCCGGCCTGACGCTTTCCTCTTCAAGCGACTATTTTATTGTGCTCACCGCTGGAACACCGGTGGCCAGCGGCGCTTATGCCTGGAGCCTTGGGAATCCTTCCCCTATCAGTTCAAGTGGTAGCTGGAATGCGACGATTGCTGTTTACACTTCCAGTGACGGCTTGGCTTGGAGTGGCCCCTCATTGGGTGAACCTCAATTTGCCCTGACGGCTACGGCCGTTCCTGAGCCAGAGACTTTATATTTATTGGGACTGCCCGTCTTGTTGTTTTTCACCTGGCGGCGATGGCATGCGAAGGCCCAAGGGCGATAACCGGTGGGCTCTGGGCACGCCTGGAAAGGTAGCAAGTTTTATGAAACAAGTGATCAGTGGAGTCATGATTGTATTAACGGCCGCCGTGTTGGCGGTTCCGGCGGCGGTGCAAGCCCAATTCGGTTACGAGACAAATGCCGATGGCAGTATCTACACTTACAGCACAAACGCCGACGGCAGCATCACCATCGCTGCTTATTCCGGGCCTCCCTGGGCTATAACCATTCCAACCAACATCAACGGCCTGGTGGTCACCAGCATCGGAAACGGGGCGTTCGAGGGTCTTACCAACCTGACCGGCATCGCGATTCCCGGCAGCGTCACCAATATCAGGGATTTAGCGTTTGAGCTCTGCTACAGGCTGACAAACGCCAGCTTGGCCGACGGCGTCCTCAGCATCGGGAGCAATGCGTTCGAATCCTGCACCAGCCTGACCAGCGTCACGCTCCCCAGCACTGTCACCAGCATTGGGGGGAGCGCGTTCTTCTGGTGCATCTCCTTGCCCACCATTGTGCTCCCCGGCAGTGTCACCAACATGGGGGATTCTGTGTTCGGGAACTGCTACAGGCTGACAAACGCCACCTTCGCCAACGGCCTCCTGAGCATCGGGGATTCGGCGTTCTCTGGGTGCATTAGCCTGACCAGCGTCGCGATTCCAGGCAGCGTCACCAATGTCGGGGATTCTGCGTTCGCAGGCTGCAACAGCCTGACCAATCTCACCATCCCCACCAGCCTCACAAGCATTGGCAATTCTGTATTTGAAAGTTGCGCCGCCTTGCCAAACGTGACGATTCCGGGAAGTGTGACCAGCCTTGGATCCGAGGCGTTTGGCGACTGCGGTGACCTGAGCAACGTGACAATCCCCGCCAGCGTCACCAATTTCGCGGCTGACGCGTTCGCAGGATGCCTCCACTCCACCAACCTCTATTTCCAGGGCAATGCTCCGAGCATTAGTCCACGCAATGGGCCTAATATCGGACCTCCACTCACCGGGACGGTCTATTATTTGCCGGCCACGACCGGCTGGAGCAATTCCTTCGATGGTTGTCCCGCCGTCCTCTGGAACCCGCTGATCCAAACGGGCGACGGGAGCTTTGGCGTGCGGAACAATCAATTTGGGTTCAACATCACCGGCACAACCAACATCCCCATCGTGGTGGAAGCCAGTACAAGTCTGGCCGGCCCGGTTTGGACTCCGGTGCAGAGCCTCACCCTCACCAACGGTTCCTATTATTTCAGCGAACCTTTTCAGCCGGGCGGTTCCCAACGCTACTACCGCATCTCCTCCCAATAAGGCGCCAGCAAGGATATTGGAGTTTATATGAAAAACGTGATTATTGGGCGCCTGATTGTTTTAATGGCCGCCCTGTTGGCCGCGCCGGCAGAGGCGCAAGCCCAGGACACGCAGGACTACGATTACGAGACCAATGCCGACAATACGATCACCATCACGCTTTACACCGGTACTAACGCGGTCGTGGCCATTCCAGCGGAAATCACCGGCCTGCCCGTTACGTGCATCGGGTCGAATGCGTTCTCGTCCCTCGCCAAGTTGACGGGCGTCACGATTCCGGGAAGCGTCAACAGCATCGGCGATTCTGCGTTTTGGGCCTGCACCAGTCTGACCAAACTCTCGATTGCCAATGGCGTCGCCAGCATCGGGGATACAGCGTTCTATGAATGCATCACGCTGACCTGCGTGACGATTCCGAGCAGCGTCACCAACATCGGGGCGGGGGCGTTCGGTGAGTGCGGCAGCCTGACCAATGCCACCATCGGCGGCGGCGTGCTCAGCATTGGGGAGAATGCCTTCACACTCTGCCGCAAATTGACCGCTGTTTATTTCCAGGGCAACGCTCCCTCTGCTGGTTGGTCTGTGTTCAATTCGCTAACGGGTCCTGACGATCCGGCGACGATCTATTATTTGCCGGGCACAACCGGCTGGGGTGACTTTTCCACCAGTACCGGCCATCCGGCGCTGCTGTGGAACCCGCTGATTCAAACTGGCGACGGCAGCTTTGGCGTGCGGAACAATCAATTCGGGTTCAACATTACCGGCACAACCAACATCCCCATCGTGGTGGAAGCCAGTACAAGTCTGGCCGGCCCGGTTTGGACTTCGGTGCAAAGCCTCACCCTCACCAACGGCTCCTATTATTTCAGCGAACCTTTTCAGCCGGGCAGCGCACAACGTTACTACCGCATCGGCTCCCAATAAGGCGGCAGCAGGGAGCTTGGAGTTTATATGAAAAACGTGATTATCAGTGGCGTGATTGTTTTAATAGCCGCCCTGTTGGCCGCCCCGGCCGCGGTGCAAGCCCAAGGCTTTCAGGACTACGACTACGTGACAAATGCCGACAACACGATCACCATCACGCTTTACACCGGTACGAAGGACGTCGTGACCATTCCGACCAACATAACCGGCCTGCCAGTCACGAGCATCGGACCGAAGGCCTTCGCGGGAAGTGCCCATGGTCCGAACTCCAGCCTGATCAGCGTCACGATTCCCGGCAGCGTCAGCGACATCGGGGATGGTGCGTTCGAGTTCTGCGTCAGCCTGACAAACGCCACGATCGTCAACGGCGTCACCAACATCGGGGCGAGCGCGTTCTTGTGGTGCTCATGGTTGCCCACCATTGAGATCCCGGCCAGCGTCACCAGCATTGGGGACTATGCGTTCATGTTCTGTTCCAGCCTCACAAACGCCACAATCCTCAACGGTGTCACCAGCATCGGAGATGAGACTTTCGCCGAGTGCATCCGATTGGCCAGCGTCACAATTCCCGGCAGCGTCACCAACATTGGGGATTCTGCGTTCGGGGACAGCAGCGGGCTGACCGACGTCACCCTTCCCGCCAGCATTACCAGCATCGGGAGTTCTGTATTCGAGGGCTGTACCGGACTGACCAACGTCACGATTCCCGGCAGCGTCACCAACATCGGGACTAATGCGTTCGCAGGCTGCTACAAGTTGGCCAGCGTGACGATTCCGGGCAGCGTGACCAGCATCGGAGAGGATGCCTTTGGGTTCTGTGAAGAGCTGACCAGCGTAACCATTTCCGGCAGCGTCACCAACATCGGCGGCGATGCGTTCGCTCAATGCAACAGCCTGATCAGCGTCTATTTCACGGGCAATGCTCCGATCGCTGATTCGTCTTTGTTCCGTCCGATCATCGGACCTGTGCATGGCTCGACGGTCTATTATCTGCCGGGCACCTCCGGCTGGAGCAACACTTTTGCCGGTGACCCGGCCGTGCTCTGGAACCCGTTGATTCAAACCGGCGATGGCAGTTTCGGCGTGCATAACGGTCAATTTGGGTTCAACATCACCGGCACCCCCAATATCCCCATCGTAGTGGAAGCCAGTACAAGTCTGGCCGGCCCGGTTTGGACTCCGCTGCAAAGCCTCACCCTCACCAACGGCTCCTACTATTTCAGCGAACCTTTTCAGCCGGGCAGTCCCGGCCGCTTCTATCGCATCACCTCCCAATGAGGCGCCAGCAAGGAGCTTGGCAGGAGGGGTCACCGTGCCATTGGAAACATTACCCCCATGATTTTGCCGCGCATGATTTTGCCCTCGGTGTGGCCGGGATGGCGGCGGCATTATTAACGCAAAGCCGCAACGCCGCGATGGCGCAAAGGGTTTGTTCCGGCTTGGCGTCTTTGCGGTGAAAGGTCTTTTTTTTCCGTGGAATCCGTGGAATCCGCGGTTCAAATTCTTTGGTTGCGGTTTTGCCTCGCCTTGGCGTTTTTGCGTGAATCCAACGCTCCACCCCCCGCCACTCCATCACTCCATTCTTCTTCCCGTTTTTCCGTTGACAGCTCTCATCTACATGCTAAAATTCGCATAGTGAGAAGGGGACAGGCAACAGTGGCATCGGACGGCGGCGGGACCGGGACGGGATTCTCCCCGCGCTGCATTCGCCATCCTCAGCTTCCATCCCCCTTCGTTTTAATTGCGTCTGTTCACCCGCGCCGACGCCAGCACACCGGCAATCCACCACCCCATCCGCGTTCATCAGTGTTTATCCGTGGTTCTTCTTCACTCCACCACTCCGGGAGCATACCAATACATTACCAAATCAATGTACTTTCGATCCCCGCACCCAAACCACAGCTTTTTCTGCGCCTTTTGCGCCTTATCGCGACAAATCAACTCAAGTGCCTTTCCATGAACCATTTACACATAAAACTTAGCAGTTCCATTCGTGCTCCATCGTGTCTAATCGTGCCAAATCGTGCTATTTTTTTAACCGCCGTGCCTGGCAGCCCATCACTTCGATACTTTACCAACCCGCTGAGGTTTCAGTATTTCACGGACCACCGCCACCCCGACTTTTTCATTTTGCATTTATCGTTTCCCCACGCTCACGGGGCCTCTTTTTTTCCATTGCTGGCTCCGCCTTCCGGGCCTACTATTCGCCTGTATAGTAAACTGACCCGATGCCCGAGCCGGCTTCCATAAACTGATGAATGTCGCCATACTCGATTACGCCGCCGCCTTTTTGGCGGGCGCCATCGCGTTGATCGCCGCCTTCCGCGAGCGACGCTCCCTGGCGGCCTGGTCTTTTGTGGCCGGCATGGCCTTGCTCTCCTGTGAAAGCGTCTTTTCCGGGCTGATGACCGCTTTCCCGATGGAGGGGGCGCGTTGGGAGAATTGGGCCTTGCTGGCCATGTCGCTGCTGCCGGGAACGTGGCTTTTTTTCAGCCTCACTTACGCGCGGGGGAATTATCGGGAATTCCTGGGCCGATGGCAGGTGGCCTTGGCGGCGGCCTTCCTCATCCCAATTGTCCCGGCCATCTGCGGCCACGCCCGGCTGGTGACCGGGCGGGTTCCCTTTGCCGGCTCAACTCAAGCGCTGTTCCAAGTGACCTTCCCCGGCTGGGTCTCCCTTTTGATGTGCTTATTGACTGCGGTTGTGATCCTGATGCAACTGGAAAGGACCTTTTGGGCGTCGGTTGGCACGATGCGATGGCGGATCAAATTCATGCTGCTGGGCTTGGGTCTCCTCTTTGCCGTGCGGGTTTATACCGCCAGCCAAGCCCTGGTGCTTCCGATTAAAATTCCGGTCAACGGCGACTTGATTTCCGTGACCGGACCGCAAAGTTCTGCCGCAACCGTCAACGCCGCGGCCTTGCTCCTGGGCTGCCTGCTCATGCTGCGTTCGCTCTTCCGCGGGTCCTTCCAGGTGGCTGTTTATCCTTCCCATGCCAATCTCCACAGATCCGTCACCGCCTTGGTCGCGGGCCTTTATTTGCTCATCGTGGGAGTCCTGGCCAAGGTGGTGCAGTGGCTCAATTTGACCGGATCCTTCCCGCTCAAGGCCTTCTTGATCCTGGTGGCCTTGGTGGGGGTGGCGGTCCTGCTCCTCTCCGACCGGGTGCGACTGCATGTCCGGCGCCTGATCAGCCGCTATTTGCAACGGCCCCTTTATGACTACCGCACCGTCTGGAGGCGTTTCACCGAAGGCACCACCAGCCGCGTCACCCAAAAAGAATTGTGCCAGGCCTCCGTCAAGCTGGTCGCCGATCTTTTCCAGGCCCTTTCCGTCAGCATCTGGGTGCTGGATGAAAAAGGCGAAAACCTGGAATGGGCCGCTTCCACCTCCGTCCCCGCGCCGATGGCGCAGAAACTTCAGCCCAGCCGCGAGGAGGCCGCCGAGTTGATCCAAGCCATGCGCCATCGCCTGGAACCGGTGGATATGGAGTACTCGGATGAGAATTGGGCCGTCACCTTGCGGCGTTGCCATCCTTCGGAGTTTGAGGAAGGCGGCAGCCGGGTTTGCGTGCCCATGATCGCGGTCGGCGAACTCCGGGGCCTGATGCTGCTGGGGGACCGGGTGGGCGGGGCCCTCTTTTCTCTCCAGGATTATGACCTGCTCAAATGCGTGGGCGACCAGATCGCGGCCAGCCTGCTCAATTCCCAGCTCTCCCAGAAGCTTTTGCAGGCCAAGGAACTGGAGGCCTTCCAAACCATGTCCGCCTTCTTCGTGCATGACTTGAAAAACACCGCCTCCACCCTCAATTTGATGTTGAAAAATCTGCCCGTCCATTTTGATAATCCCGCCTTCCGCGAGGATGCTTTGCGGGGCATCGCCAAATCCGGGCAGCACATCAACAATTTGATCGGCCGCCTCAGCGTGCTGCGCCACGATCTGCAGATCCACCCCGAGCTTTCCGATCTCAATGATTTGGTTTCCAAATTCCTGGCCAGTTGGAACGGCTCCGCCTCCATTCAACTGGCCTCCCAGCTCGGCCCCGTCCCAAAATTTCTTTTTGACCCTGAACAAATCCACAAAGTGGTGACCAACCTCGTCCTCAACGCCGCCGAAGCCGTCACCCCCAACGGTCAAATCCGCGTCGAAACCGGCCGGAGCCAGGGCTGGGCCGTGCTGACGGTGGCGGACAACGGCTGCGGCATGGCGCCGGAGTTTGTCAGCGGCTCCTTGTTCCGGCCCTTTCAAACCACCAAAAAAGAAGGCTTTGGCATCGGCATGTTTCAGAGTAAGATGATTGTTGAGGCCCACGGCGGCAGGGTCGAAGTTGAGAGCCAATTGAACAAAGGCACCACCTTCCGGGTGCTGTTGCCAGTCCGGGAAAACAGCGGATGAATCCGAAATTGCTAATTGTTGACGACGACGAGGAAATACGCACCCAGATGAAATGGGCGCTGGCCAACGACTATGACATCCTCCTGGCCGGGGACCGGGCCGGCGCGGTGGAAGCTTTCGCGGCCGCCCGCCCCTTGGTCGTGCTCCTGGATTTGGGCCTGCCGCCGCGTCCCGCCGACCCCGAGGAGGGCCTGGCCACGCTGGCGGAGTTGACCGCCCTGGAGAGCCTCGCCAAAATCATCGTCATCACCGGGCAGGGCGAAAAGGGCATCGGTTTGCGCGCCATCGGAGGAGGGGCCTACGATTTCATGGCCAAGCCCGTGGAAATGGAGGAGTTGAAAATTCTCCTCAAACGCGTCTTCCATGTGGCCCAACTGGAAGTGGAGATCCGCGAAATGCACCGCCAGGCGCGCCCGGACGTCTTCGAAGGCATGCTCGGCACCAGCGCCGCCATGCGCACCCTCTTTGACACCATCCGCAAGGTCGCCACCACCGACGCCCCCGTCCTTTTATTGGGCGAGAGCGGCACCGGCAAGGAAATGGCCGCCCAGGCCATCCACCAGTGCAGTGCCCGCAAAAAGGGGCCCTTTGTCGCCATCAACTGCAGCGCCATCCCCGAAACCCTTTTGGAAAGCGAATTGTTCGGCCACGAAAAAGGCTCCTTCACCGGCGCCCACGCCCAGCGCAAAGGACGCTTTGAAACCGCCATCGGCGGCACCCTCTTCCTGGATGAAATCGGCGAAATACCCCTCCCCCTCCAGGTCAAACTTCTCCGCTTCCTCCAGGAGCAGTTCATCGAGCGCGTCGGCGGCCGCCAGCCCATCCCCATTGATGCCCGCATCATCACCGCCACCAATGCCGACCTCAAAAAAGGCCTGGTGGACGGAACTTTCCGCGAGGACTTGTTTTATCGCCTCGCCGTCGTCAAAATTGCCCTGCCCCCGCTCCGCGAACGCGATGACGACATCCGGCTGCTCGCCCAATACTTTCTCCACCTCTTTGCCACGCAGGCCGGCAAAGCCGGTTTGGCCTTCGACCCGGAATCCATGCGCGCCTTGAGCCGCAACCCCTGGCCAGGCAATGTCCGCCAGTTGGAGAATTGCATCCGCCGCGCCGTCATCATGGCCGAAGGTAAACGCCTGACCGTGCGCGACCTGGAATTGCCGGCCGCCACCCCGGGCTCCAGGGGCGCCACCCTCAAAGAGGCCCGGGAGCACCTGGAAAAAGAGATGATTCAAAACGCCTTGCGCAAGCATGGGGGAAGGATTGCTCCCGCCGCCGTCGAACTGGGCGTCGGACGGCCCACCCTTTACGACCTGATGGACAAGTTGGGCATCCCGCGGGAGTAATTGTCAAATAAATTTGCGCTCCGCCCGTTCTGTGCTAATGTAGGCCCGGACCGCGAGACTTGGAACAGAAAAAATAAACAAATAAACATTCGTGGCAACGCCACGATCCAAAAAGACCAATGACCACTTGTCGTGCCCTTCTGCCGGTTGCACTATCCCTTGCTTTGTCCATTTGCCCCCGCCTCCATGCCGGAGCGGGATTCAACGACGGCGATTTCACCACTTACTCCTGGACCCCCGTAAAAATTCAGGATGCCACCGCCGGCCAAACCGCCACCTTCAAGGCGGGCGAGGTGCTCACGGGCGGGCTTGGGGGAGGAGCTTACCGCTCCAATTCCTTCAGTTTTCTCTACAATGGCGCCGCCACCAACCAGGGAATCATCATCGGCAATATCTCCAGCAACATCTCTTACAGCCCCTCCATCAGCGGCGCCATCAATGCCATTAACGCCTTTGGCATTGCCGCCAGCAACTCCGTCTCCGGTGGACCGGCGGTGGTTTCCGTCGGGCTGCTCTTGCTGCAAACCAACCTCTTGCTGCAAACCAACATCTACTACACCAACCAGCTCCAAGGCACCGCGGGTTCCTGGAATCAGGTCAAGGAACAGTCGCTCCAGTTCGCCACCGCCTTCACCCGGGTGGGTTCGGCGGGGCCGCTCAACCCGGACTTCACCACCAACGGCGGGACCATTCAGTTCGGCTACGTCACCGCCGCCTCCCTCTCCTCCGGGTCCACCACGACCATCACCGGCACTCTCGGCGTGGATGATTTTCAGTTGTCCATCTCCAACACCCCCAGCATGCCCCGGTTTACCGGTCAACAGCCGGCCTATGCCACGAATCTTCTGGTCACGCTCTCCGGCCTGGCCGCTGGCGAAACCATCACCTGGTTCGTTTCGACCAATTTGGCGGCTTGGTCAATAAATAATCCCCCCAACTCCGCCACCAACACCACCGGGACCTTCACCGTCACCAACTCAGTTTATCCCGGTGCATCCAACTGGTTCCTTCGCGCCCAAGTTCAGTAACCATCTAAGTCTCAGCCAAAGCGGTAAAGCCGCCCGCATCATGCTCGGCATCGCCATCTGGATCCGGTTGAAATCCCTTCCCATCCGCTTCCTCGACCCTATGCTCCGGCTGCGCCATTGTCCGAAATGGGCCTGTAATCAGCCCGAAATCCCACGAAATCCCACGAAATCCCACTATGTTTCCGTAATGATTTCCGACAATTTCGATTTTCGTATGCAAGAGGTTGCAGGTTAGCGGCTTATGTGTAAAAAACGCCAAATTACTGTCGGGAATGGTTACATTCAGGGCGGAATTCATGGCAGACCGAAATATTGAAAGCCAATTCGCAGGATCATAACAACTTGATTTTAAACCACTTATGTGATTGATTTTATCTTGCAGCCCGACGGCGCTTATGTGGTACGCGCCCTGCTATAATGTGTCGGACACTGATATCGTATGTTGAGCATACCGATAAAAGGAAACAGTAAATGAAATTAGGAATAATGAGCGGGATCGCCTGTGCGGGGATGGTTAGCTTGCTCGTCAGTCAATCTGTGCAGGGGCAAAACCTTCTGGCGAATCCAGGCTTCGAAACTGGAGATTTTACCGGGTGGACCCTTTCCGGGAGCACCGCCTTTGAAGGCGTCAGCACCAGCTTTGCCACGACACCCTCGTCGGGGTCCTATTCCGCCTTCTTTGGCGCGGTAGGCAGCTATAATATCATCTCCCAGACCATCAGTACCGCCGTGGGCGACAAATATAATATCAGTTTCGCCTTGGACAATAGTGGCGGCCCTTACTCGGAGGCGTTCGTGGATTGGGGTGGCACACAGGTATGGGACGTCCAGCCTTCCGGCACGTTTGGGTGGAACGTATTGGGCTTTAACGAGGTCGCGACCGGCACCAGCACCACCATCTCCTTCGGTTTCGAGCAAGTTCCCAGCTACTTCAACCTGGATAACACGGCCGTCGTGGATATAACAAATCCAAACGTTACTCCCGGAAACGCACCTCCTTTCGTGCCTGTCCTTAACACCACCATTACCGACGAGATCACCCCCAACGACAAGGTTCCTGACCAGCCGGTCGGCCTGTGGGCTACGGCTGCGACCCTCCTTGGTTTATGCGCCGTGGCCGGCTGCCGTCGCCGTCAACAGGCTGTCTGAGCGAATCGCCAAAAACCAGCTTTTGAGCATCAGTCCCGGCAAACCTGAGAGGGTGGCCGGGACTCGTTTTTTGCCTCTTTTTCCGGGAGACTCCCGGGTTGCCGGACGAATCGCCTCCCGGTTTTGCTCTGGTGCGCAACGGCGACGGCCTGGATTTCGATGATGACAGCCCGTCCGAAGCCATCCAGCCGGGCGTTTGGCGGCAGCCAGGACGCGTTCAAACAAGTATTGGCTGCGCTTTACAAATCCCGTCGCATCTGTTTTCAAAGGCCGGGAATCTCGAACGCAACTGTAATTCTGTTAAGAAAACCGACATCCTCCAATCTGGGGCAGAAATGATGCGCTTCTAGCTGATATTCTGCTACTTACACAATGTGTAAACAATAATGTTGTCGCTTTTTTGTCGGAATTCATTACGCTTGGCTCCAAAACAGGCCAAAAACGCGGCTGGAAACGGGTCTTGAGTGTGTATATAACACATTTTAAACAAGCAACTTATGAAATTCAGATTAAAAATCAGGCGCGGAACACTTTTTGGCATGTGTCTAGCTTCAAAAGATTATGTCGCTGTATATGAGTCACGTCAATAGAGCAATTGGAGCATTGAAACAGAACACGGAAGGAAGCAGTTATCTTATGAAGAATGTGTGTTTGTTGGTGTTGTTGGTCCTGGTGAGCGTTGGCGCAGTCAAATTGCTTGCCGGAGGCCCGCCACCCCCTCCGACGCCACCGCCTGCTCCCTCCACCAATTCCGTTCCGAGCGCTCCCAGTCAGTCATTTAACTAAACTAAATCAAACCAAATACCCTTATGAGAAAGTCAATGCTGTTACTTGTGTTGGTCGCCTTGGGCGTCACGGCCCAGAGTTTGTTAGCAAGTGGCCCGCCGCCTCCCGGAGGCAATGCCCCGGATGGCGGAACTACGGCCGCATTGTTAACCATGGGTGTCGGCGGCCTGATGTGGGCACGCAGGTTTTTCCGTCGCTAGACCCGGCTTTGGATTGAGCCACGCGGCAAGTGGGTTGTCCAGGTGAGACTGGGTGAGCGGTTACTTGCTTTCATTGAATCTGAGCAGCAAGCGGGGAGTGTATGTGTTTTTAATACGGCGCGCGCCTCGGCGCGCGCCTTTTTCACTTAATGACAATGAAATCCTTGTTTTTCAATCGCGTTGTTTTGTGGTCTTTTGCAGCGGCATTGTTGACTTTGGGCGGCGTCATCGAACGGCCCGCCCTGGGTCAGAGTTGCCCGATTACCTTTTCTGCGGGAACTGAACTAACTTCGGCTATCACAATCTATCCCTATTCCTATTCCCCGTCAAGCTGGTTTTTGGTTGATGTCACACTCACCATAAGTGGCCTTAATCCACCGATCCCCTACGGCACTTATGCCACCTGGTGTGTGGACGAGGCGGACGATATCGATCCAATTGCGCTGTCAGTGCCAGGCACCACTTATACCGGGACCCTCTACTCGACCTGCGACCCAGATCTGAACAACTACTTGGGGCTTATAAAGCCGAACCACCCGAACACCATCCAGCCGGCGGCGAATTGGCAGCAGGTCAACTATATCCTCAATCATTATAAGGGATCCGGATATTCTTACTGGGACGTACAGGCGGCGATCAACACTTTGGTAGGCAGTGGCCTTGGCTACGCAGACTACTTGGGCCACATTTTAACGACGCCGATCCCGGATGGTATTGACGGTTATCTGCACTATACCCAGGCCAATGTGAATGCCCTTCTGGCAGCCGCCGCCGCGAACTACTCGACGTGGGTTCCCGTTTGCGGCGACGTCTATGGGGTCATTTATGTCACCGACCCTACTACCGACCAATTCCTCCTCCTCGAAGT
>Ga0187848_10002366_pt1 | contig 14926 bp, 16 predicted proteins | sample June2016WEW_4_40_FD_132424 | JGI IMG/M metagenome (GOLD analysis project Ga0187848, IMG submission 132424) | Peatland microbial communities from SPRUCE experiment site at the Marcell Experimental Forest, Minnesota, USA - June2016WEW_4_40 | ecosystem: Environmental > Terrestrial > Soil >... | reverse complement strand
GGAGGACGCTATCGACCAATCCAAGGCAAACGTGCGATGCAGTTGGCGTGAACTGATTCCAAAGCACGACGCACACGCAGGATACCCTTCTCAGGGGGAGGCCAGGGAATCCCCAAAGCGAACCCCGCGGGGCGACAACCCGTAGACGCCAGGGGCGGGGATTGAACCCGCGCCGGGCTATGCTTTGACGGGCCGTCCGGACCGCCGGTTGTAAGTCGGCTGCCTTACCGCTCGGCCACCCCGCCACAACCCCACGATCCGCACCCTTATGAAGCGGTTCACCCGCCTGTCGGTGCGCTTCCCAAAGAAGCTGGAGAACCTGGAAGCCGCCTGCGCCGCGTTCCTCGCGTTCTACGTTTTGCTGGCGGACACGGGATGTTATCGAGGGCGGGAGCCGGCTGCCAGCCGCGATGGCTGCGGGTGTGACGAGCACCCTGATGACCTTTGAGCAGCTTTTCGATACCGTCGTGGGCGGCGGGTACGCGATGGCGGCTTGACGCCCCTTCCAGGGGCGGCCACACGTCTGGGGCCGCCCTGTTGTCTTTGGCGTGTATCTCTGCCGCGAGAAAGGCTGTATAATGCGGGCTGGCGCGATCCCCGTTCCCGAGGACAGGAGTCAGGGACCATGGCAAGCCTTCCCGCAAATGTTTTCCATTTCGATGAGGACCGCCCCGGGTTTGAGGACTTGGGCAATGAGAATGGGCCCACGCACTGGCACGAGTCTATTCTGATGGAGGCCCTTGGCTACGAATCCGACCAGGGGTTCATCAAGGCCCTGACTCGTGCGAAGCAAGCCTGCCTGTCACTGGGCATCCAATGCGAGGATCACTTCGTCCGGCAACAGGACGGCAAGCACGCCATCACTCGCTTCGGCTGCTACTTAGTGGCAATGAACGGCGACCCACGGAAGCCGCAAGTAGCGGCTGCACAGGCATATTTTGCGGCGATTGCCGAAACATTCCAGACACACCTGGAGCACGTCGAGGCAATTGACAGGATGTTAATTCGCGAGGACGTGAAGGATGGCGAGAAGTCCCTGGCAGGTACAGTTCAGGCCCACGGGGTCCAGAAGCACGCCTTCTTTCACAATAAGGGTTACTTGGGCATGTACAATATGTCCCTGTCGCGCTTGAAAGAGTACAAAGGCATCGGGGCCAAAGAAAACCCTCTCGACCGCATGGGGAGGGCAGAGTTGGCGGCTAACCTCTTCCGAATCACCCAAACCGAAGCGAAGATCACCAGGGATAATATCCGCGGCCAGTCTCGCTTGGAAGACGCAGCCTTCGACGTCGGGCGGGAAGTCCGGCACACCATGGAACGTGTCAGTGGTACAGTTCCCGAAGAGCTTCCAGTGGCTGAAGATATCAGGCGGGTCCGTGGAAAGCTAAAGGGCACTCGCAAACAGCTTGAAGACGACCGCAGCCCCAATTCTGGGGAGTGACCCGCCTTTTCCCTATACTCCGGGAAAATTCCAGGCAGACTGTACCACTACCGGGCCGCCGGGCCTGCTTGCATTTTTGAGGGCTTTTGGCGTACAATGAAGTGCGGCTGGTAATGGCTCGTCCAGGGGTGGAGGAGTGAGGTTATGCCCAGTCCGTGGTGGGGGATCCTGCTGGGGCTCGTCGTGTTTGCGCTGCTGGCCGTGTGGCTGCGGCGGCCGTTGCGGACCGCGGCGCGGGAGGCCCGCTTCTCGCACGCCCGCAAGGGGTTCCACCAGCAGCGGGAGCGGCTGGAGGCGAAGTTCCTCCGCTTGGCCGCGGCCCAGCCCGGCCCGGACAACCTCCACTGGACCGACGGCGATTTCGAGGACAGCGTGGTTTATGTCCGCAATCGCCGCAGCGGGGAACTCTTGGCACTGGTCGGAGTGACGATGGTCTTGGAGGGGGTCGGCCAGCCGCCCGCCTCGGCCAGCGACCTGCTGGGCAATCTCCGCGGTGGGACGGCGATCTTCCGTTTCGACGGAGACCACTGGGAGACCGACGGCCGGGTGATCCTCAATCGCAGCCCCAGCGAAGCGGTCCGCTTGTATCACAACGACCTGGAAGTGGTCGGCCGCGAGGCGGCCGAACGGCCGGTGTGAAGCGGTCGAGGGGAAGGCGGGGGGCCGTGCGAAGCGCCGGCGGCTCCAATCTCAAATCCCCAATCCCCGTGCCCTGCTCATCCTGCGGCCGGTCCTCACGCTTTCAACAGCTTCCGTAGCACCGTTTGCAGGATGCCCCCGTTGCGGTAGTATTCCAGCTCGACGGGCGTATCGATGCGGGCCTTGACGCGGAAGCGGCGGACGCCGCCGGCGGCCGTCGCCGTGACCGCCAGCTCGGCCCCGGGCTGGAGGCGGTCGTCCAGGTCCGGCAGGTCGTAGACTTCCTCGCCGCTCAGGCCGAGCGACTGCCACGACTGGCCGGGCGGCAGCTCGAGCGGCAGGACCCCCATCCCCACCAGGTTGCTGCGGTGGATCCGCTCGAAGCTGGCGGCCAGCACGGCGCGGATGCCCAACAGGTAGCTGCCCTTGGCCGCCCAGTCGCGGCTGCTGCCGGCGCCGTATTCGGTCCCGGCCAGGACCAGGAGCGGCACGCCCTCGGCCTTGTACCGCATCGCCGCGTCGAAGATGGGCATCAGCCGGCCGTCGGGCAGGTGACGCGTGACGCCGCCTTCCGTGCCGGGGGCCAACTGGTTGCGGATGCGGATGTTGGCGAACGTGCCCCGCGTCATCACGCGGTCGTTGCCGCGGCGCGAGCCGTAGCTGTTGAAATCGACGGGCTGCACTCCGTGCTCCAGGAGATACTTCCCGGCGGGGCTGGTGGCGGCGATCGAGCCGGCGGGCGAGATGTGGTCGGTGGTCACCGAGTCGCCCAGGGCCAACAGCACCCGGGCGCCGCCCAATGGGGCGATCGGGCCCGGCTCCGCCGCCAGGTCCACCAGGAACGGCGGCTCCTGGATGTACGTGCTCGCGGGGTCCCAGGGGAACAACTCGCTGCCGGCCACGCTCATCGCGTTCCAGTCCGCGTTGGACTGGAAGACGTTGCTGTAGCGGGCGCGGAACATCTCCGGGCGGACGGCCTGGGCCACCACGGCGGCCACCTCAGCCGGGGTGGGCCACACGTCCTTCAGGAACACCGGGCGGCCGTCGCGGTCCGTCCCCAGCGGCTCGGTCACCAGGTCGATGTCCACCGTGCCGGCCAGGGCGTAGGCGACCACCAGAGGCGGGCTGGCCAAGTAGTTCGCCTTCACCAACGGGTTGATGCGGCCCTCGAAATTGCGGTTGCCGCTCAGGACGGCCGCCGCCACGAGGTTGCCGCGGCCGACGGCTTCGGCTACCGGCTCGGGCAGGGGGCCGCTGTTGCCGATGCACGTCGTGCAGCCGTAGCCGACCAGGTGGAAACCCAGTTCTTCCAGCGGCCGGTCCAGCCCGCTGGCGCGGTAATAATCGGTCACCACGCGGCTGCCGGGGGCGAGGCTGGTCTTCACGTAGGGTTTGACCCGCAGGCCGCGCTGCACGGCGTTGCGGGCCAGGAGGCCGGCGGCCAGCATCAGGTCCGGGTTGCTGGTGTTGGTGCAGCTTGTGATGGCGGCGATGACGACCGCCCCGTGGCCGATGGTCGTGCCGCCGTCGTCGCCGGCCACCGCGGCTGTCCGGAGCGTCTCCTCTTCGGAGAGACCGAAGCCCCGCTGGGCCACCGGCGCGCGGAGGGCCTGCCGGAACGACGCCTGGACGCTCCCCAAGGCCACGCGGTCCTGGGGCCGCTTGGGACCGGCCAGCGAGGGCTCGATCGTGCCCAGGTCCAGCCGGAGGACTTTGGTATACTCCGGCGTCTCGCCGGGCTGGCCCGGCCGGTAGAACAACTGCTGCTCCTTCGCGTAGCGCTCGACCAGGGCGACCTCCTCATCCGTCCGCCCGGTCTGGCGGAGGTAAGCCAAGGTCAGATCGTCGATGGGGAAGAAGCCCATCGTGGCGCCGTACTCGGGCGCCATGTTGGCCACCAGGGCGCGCTCGGCCACCTTCATCGTGGCCACCGCCGGGCCGAAGAACTCGACGAACTTGTTCACGACGCCCTCGCGGCGGAGGAGTTGCGTGACCGTCAGCACGAGGTCCGTGGCCGTGGCTCCCGCCGGCAGCCGGCCGGAAAGCTCCAGCCCGACGACCTCGGGGGCGAGCATGCCCAGCGGCTGGCCGAGCATGACGGCCTCGGCCTCGATGCCGCCCACTCCCCAGCCTAAGACGCCCAGGCCGTTGATCATCGTGGTGTGGCTGTCGGTGCCCAGCAGCGTGTCGGGCAGGGCCACGGGGCCGGCCGCGTCTGCGCGGAGGAACACGCACTTGGCCAGGAACTCCAGGTTGACCTGGTGTACGATCCCCAGGGCCGGCGGCACCACGCGGAAGTTCTCGAAGGCCTCCCGGCCCCAGCGGAGGAACTCGTACCGCTCGCGGTTCCGCTGGAACTCCAGCGCGACGTTCTTTTGCATCGCGTCGGGCGATCCGAAGAAGTCCGCCTGCACGGAGTGGTCGATCACCAGGTCCGCCGGCACGAGCGGATTGATCCGCCGCGGATCGCCCCCCAGCCGCCGCATGGCGTCCCGCATGGCGGCCAGGTCCACCAGGGCCGGCACGCCGGTGAAGTCCTGGAGCACGACGCGGGCGGGCTTGAAGGGGACCTCTGCGGCCGCCGGGCAGTCCGGGCCCCAGCCGGCCAGGTTTCGCACGTCCCGCTCCGTCACCGCCTGGCCGTCGCAGTTCCGCAACACGGCTTCCAACAGCACGCGGATGGAAAACGGCAGCCGGCCGACGCGGGTCAGGCCGGCATCCTCCAGCCGCGACAGGCGATAGATGCCCGCCCGGCCGCGGCCGGTCTCGAACGTGTCCCTGGCGTGAAACGGATCGAACATGATTTCCTTCCTCAGCCGCTTGCGGCTTCGCAAAGTGCGGTGCGAAGCCGCAAGCGGCTTTATTGTCGGTGATATTCTCTCAGGCGTCTTGCATAGGGTGAATTCGGGCTGTGCCCCGGGTGGAGGGGCCAGCCATCATATCCCGTCGCAAAGGCCCACGACTGCCGGGCCAAATGCCACTTGACCGGGTTCTCTTCGACGTATCGGATCGTCCCGCGGATCTCGTCGGGGTGATCGAGAAACACCTTCCAGCCGGGCCCGCCCCAGACCGGGTGATCGGCGTCGCGCAGACCTGCATTGCGAAGCCGCAAGCGGCTGGAATCCTGGAGGGTCTCGATCATCTCCTCGGCCCGGTGCTTGTGCTTGCGGATCACGATATGAACGTGATCCGGCATGACGGCACAAGCATAGCAGGTGTACTTCTCGGCAGCCATCGTGGCGGCGAAGGCTTGACCGATGACGTCCATTTCCCTCCGGCCAAACGTCAACACCGGGAACTTGAGCACTTCTCTTGCTCGCTCGTGAAACTCCCGCAGAACCCATCCTGCCGGCTGGACCGTCTTGCGCCCGTAGTGCAGCCCGCCCGGCTCGGCGATCACGTCGCAGGCGATGGTCTGCGACATGCCGCCTCGCGGATCATTCGGCAACCACAGCCCGTAGGCGGTCCAGGTCAGGTGGTAGCCGACGACGATGGGTCGTTGCACGATTAGTCCCCAGCCGCAAGCGGCGGCCAATATTCCGGCAGCGGGGCGGTCACTGTAACGAGTTGGTGCGTCAGGGGGTGGCGGAACGTCAGGCTCCGGGCGTGCAGGGCGATCGCCCGCAGCCGCCGATCCTCCTCCTGCGGGCCAAAGGGCACCGCCGAGCCATACTGCCGGTCGCCCAGCAGCGGATGGCCGCGCGAGGCGGCCTGCACGCGGACCTGGTGCGTCCGGCCGGTCTCCAACTCGATTTCCAACCAGCAGCCCCACTCGGCCGCCTGCATCACGCGATAGTGCAGGATGGCCCGGCGGCCCTCGGGATGCCCTAAGCCTACGACTTCCGCCCGGGGCTCCCCAGGAATCTTATACACGTGGTCCTCCCACGTCCCGCTCTGCGGCGAGACAGGGCCCGCCACGCAGGCCCAATAGACCTTCCGCACCTTGCGGTGCTCGAACTGCGCACCCAGCTTGCGGGTGGTCCGCAGATCCTTAGCCAGCAGGATGGCTCCGGTGGCCGGCCGGTCCAGCCGGTGTGGCACGCCGAGATAAACGTCCGCCAGGGCATCGCGGGCCCGCAGCATCGCCCGCACCCGGACCTCCAGGCTGTCGATGCCCCACGGGGCCTGCGTCAGCACGCCCGCCGGCTTCCAGACCACCAGGCACGGGCCTTCTTCGTAAAGAATTGTCAGTCCAGGTCCCATACCGCTGGCCCGCCGCCCTTTTCATGGCCGGGGGAAAAGCCAGGTTATTGAGGATTCAGCCCCAAACCCTATCAGGCACCCGAACGCCGCACAAGAACCCCCACAAAGAGTGATTCTTGTTCACCGGGGCTGGGGACTGTGAGGCGGCAGGGATGGTATAATTACTGCCGGCGGGAGGGACACAAAATGGAAACGTTAAGGCAGCAAGTGACCGTGGGCGCAGATGGCCTGATCGTCCTCCGCGTTCCCGAACTAAAGGCGGGGTCGCGCGCCGAGGTCATCGTGGTCGGGCATCGTGCCGGGACGGATCAGGAGGGGCCCCGACCTGACCTTCTGAGCCTAATCGGGTCCTGCCCTGGCATGTTCCAATCGCCGGAGGAGGCCGATGAGTTCCTTCGCGGGGAGCGCGACGCATGGGACTCGTGACGAGCCTGATGGGAAAGCGGGTGTATCTCGACACCAACGTGTTCATTTACGCGCTGAACGGGTTCCCTCCCTACGTCCCTCTCCTCACGGAGTTATTTGACGCAATCGGGGCGGGGTCCCTCGTCGCCATCGCCAGCGAATTGGCACTGGCTGAACTGCTGGTCATTCCCTTCCGCCACGCCGACGCGAGCGAGGAACAGCGCTGCCGGGCGATTTTCCGCGCCTCGCCAGGCGTCGAATTGCAACCGGTGAGCATAGCGGTGCTGGAGGGAGTGGCTCGCCTGCGCGCGGCACTGTCGACGGTGCGCACCCCCGACGCAATCCATATTGCCACGGCCCAACTGGCCGGCTGTGATTTCTTCGTGACCAACGACGCGCACCTTAGGGCCGTCGGTGAGTTGCCCGTAGTGCTGTTAAGTGATCTGGCGGCAAGCGCCCAGAAGGCGCGGTACCCTGCGGAGGATGCGGGGAGACGTTCGCTCAAAGCGGTGTTGCGAACAGCCGACTCGCGCCTTAAGTTTCGGTTCGACGCGGTGATGGCCGACCTCCGAACTTGGTGGGAGCGTTGGGCCCAGGAGGACCGGGATGCGTTTAAGAAATGGGTAGGCAACCTCGCGAGGGTGCAGCGCGAGATGCCGACTGTCCCGCCGTACGTGTCGGTGCGGCTTGAGTTCGCCGAGGAGGCGGGAGAGGGGGAGTGCCGCGTGTTTACGCCCCCGATTCAAGCCATTACACGAGCGATCGACCACTGGGAGCGCGGCGAGCCCTACGCACCAACCTCCCTCGGCGAGGTGTCTCCTTAACCGGGCGCGATCCCGGTTGCGCGAAGTGGGCCCAAATCGCGAGTGGCCAAGAGGGGCAGACACGAATGAACTCCACGATGCTTTACAATTCCGGGGAGGTCCACGCCTGCGTCAAGAAGCTTCTCGGCGAGCCAGGACACTCCGATCGTCGCGTTGTACTTGTTGCCTACATTGGGACTGACGGAGAATCCTACCTGCCACATCCCGAGAACCTGCACATCATTTGCAGTCCCTCGCCGGACGCAACCGATCCGGATACCCTTCGAGGCCTGATTCGGCGTGGGGCAAAGGTCCAATTCTCTGACGGCCTCCACATGAAGGTCTATTGGTCGAAGCACCGCGGCTGTCTTATTGCGTCCGCAAATGCTTCGAGCAGTGCCCTGGGTGTGAACGGCCTTAAGGAGGTCGGAGTTCTGCTTCCGCCAGGGAGCGTCGATATCGCCAGGTTGATGAAGTACGCCCGCGCGAGGGAGATCAACCCCCGGGAACTGCGGCAGCTTGATACCCGCACGCGGCAGGCGAGAAAGAGCCACCAGAAGAAGGATGCCCGCAGTAAGATTGTGCCGGGGTACCTAGACTGGTACGCCTCACCGCATCGATCGCCGTGGAAGCTCTCATTTTGGGGCAACGCAGTCAGCGGGAACGCGAGGGCCTCCAAGAGCAAGTCGCTGGCCGAGTACGGAGTTCACGAGCCCCACACCTGGGTGAGTGTCGCAAAGGGGGTAAAGCGGAACGACTGGGTCCTAAGGTTCACCTCTGCTCCAAGCGGTGTGAAAGAGATCCAGTGGCAGTTTGTGGACTTCTTGGTTCAGGTCGGCAGAAATGAGAAGCGGTTCTATTTCAGGAATTGGCCCCTCCATGCTGTCCAGGTCCACCCCCCGGGCCGCTATCCATTGCCGCCCTTTGGGATCACACCCGCATTCAGGGTAGCGTTTAGAAACGCGGCCACGCGGTACTCGCTAGACAAGCTCGAGAACGCGCGTACCCATACGCCCCCGGAAAAGCTCCTGAGGTACACCGCAGAGTTCCTCAGCGACAGATGATGACCACGATGACGCCGTGAAGAACCTCACCCTCACTCTGGATCCGGACGTGATCGCGGAGGCTCGGCAATTGGCCCGGCAGGGCGAGACCAGCGTGTCCTCGATGTTCGAGCGGTTCATCCGGCTCCTGGCCCGGCAGCATCGTTCGGCCCAGCCCCTGGGACCCCTCGCGCGCAAAGCCAGTGGCATCATCGTTCTGCCGAAAGGACAGAGCGAACGGGAGGACGCCCTGCTGGAAAAGTGCGGACACCGCTGACGGACCTTTCCCCCCTTTTCAAGCGTACCGGCTCATGATCGCGTCCACCAGGCGCGGGCAGAGGCGGTTGAGCCACACGAGGGCCCGGCCCCAACGGTGAGGGATGATCTCGTGCCGGCCGCGGCGCATGGCCCGCACGATCTGCCGCGCGACTGCGGCCGGGCTGGCGGCCGTCAATGCCGGCCAGTCGGGGGCCCCGGTCTGCTCGATCACCTGCTCGAAGAACTCGGTTTCGGTCCTGCCGGGACTGACCACCAGGACGTCGATGCCGTGGCGGGTCCACTCGGCCCGCAGGGCCTCGCTGAACCCGCGGAGGGCGAACTTGCTGGCGGCGTATTCGCTGCTGAAAGGAGCGGCGCGATGCCCGAGGATCGAGGCGACGTTCACCAGGATCGGCCGGTTGCCCACCTTCAACAGCGGAAACGCCAGCCGGGCCATCTCGAGCGCGGCGAAGAAATTGACCTCCATCACCCGGCGGACCCGCTGGGGATTGGCGTCCTCGAAGCGTCCCAGGGCGCCGATGCCCGCATTGTTCACCAGGGCGTCCAGTCCGCCGTAGCGCCGTTCGGCCCGGTAGACGGCGGCCTGGCGGACACCGGGGTCGGTGATGTCGCCGGCGACGATCTCGGGAGGGCAAAAGGGGACAGTCCCCATTTGTGCGAAGCACCCTCCGGGCCGTTCCGGCAAATGGGGACTGTCCCCTTTTTCCCCGGCGGGCGCGATTTCGGCGGCCAGCTCCTGGAGCCGCTGCTGGCGGCGGGCCACCAGCACCAGCTTGGCCCCCTGCCGGCCCAATTCCCGGGCCAGCTCCCGCCCAATGCCGCTGGAGGCCCCAGTCACGATGGTCCGCATGTCGCGGATCTTGCGTCTGGCCATGGCGGTCTCCAGGGGTCTTGGGCTTAGGCATTAGGTCTTAGGTCTTGGGTTTCGCGCCTCAGTGCCAAGACCTAAGACCCAAGGCCTAAGACCCATGCCCTCATCGCGGGCGGATGACGACGCCGTCCTCCCGGACCCGGTGCAGGTCCTGCCGGGGCATGCGGCAGTGGACGATGACGCGCGAGTCGCGGTATCGCTTCGAGAGGACCTCGCCGTGGGCGGCCAGGTAGGCCAGGACGCGGCCGTTGTCGACCCCCAGCTCCACCTCCACGTCCAGGAAACTGCGGCTCAGCGCCGTGCTGACCGCCGCGGCGAGCTCGGACAGCCCGAGGCCCCGGCGGGCGCTGATCGGAACCGCCTGCGGATAGCGGTTCCGCAGCCCCTCGACGCGGATGCCGTCCGGCAGGGCGTCGATCTTGTTGAGCACCAACAGGGTGTCTTTCTCGCGGATGCCGATCTCCTGGAGCGTCTCGTAGGCCGCGGCGATCTGCTCGGCCACCGCCGGGTTGGCCGCGTCGGCGACGTGCAGCAGCAGGTTGGCCTGCCGCGCCTCCTCCAGCGTTGCGCGGAAGCTGGCGATCAGGTGGTGCGGCAGGTCGCGGATGAACCCGACCGTGTCGCTCAACAGGACGGGCCCCCAGCCGGGCAACTGCCAGCGGCGGGTCCGCGTGTCGAGCGTGGCGAACAGGGCGTCGCGGACGAAGACGTCGGCGCCGGTCAGCGTGTTCAGCAGCGTGCTCTTGCCGGCGTTGGTGTAGCCCACCAGCGAGACGGTCATCTGGCCTTTGCGGGCGGCGACCTCGCGCTGGCGGCGGCGCTCGATGGCCCCCAGTTGCCGCCGCAGGTCCTGGATGCGGTGCTCGACCAGGCGGCGGTCCACTTCGAGCTGTTTTTCGCCGGGGCCGCGGAGCCCGACGCCCCCCTGGGCCTGCCGCGAGAGGTGCGTCCACATCCGCTTCAAGCGCGGCATGGAGTACTCGAGCTGGGCCAGCTCGACCGCCAGCCGGGCCTCGTGCGTCTGCGCGCGGCTGGCGAAGATGTCCAGGATGAGTTCCGTGCGGTCGAGCACCTTGACCCCGGTGGCCTTTTCCAGGTTGCGGGTCTGGCCGGGGCTCAGGTCGTTGTCGAACAGGACGACGTCGGCCCCGGAGCGTGCCGCCAGGGCGCCCAGCTCTTGGACCTTGCCGCGGCCGAGGTAGGTGGCGGCGTCGGGGGCCTCTCGCCGCTGGATCAGCTTCGCCACGACCCGCGTCCCGGCCGCTTCCGCCAGCCCCTCCAGCTCATCCAGGGGGTCCCGCTCGGCGGTGCCTTCGGCCAGCAGGACTCCCACCAGGATCGCCGCCTCGCTCGCGACGCTCTCGGTGCGACTTGGTTCTCTCACGATTCGCCCTCCCACAGCTCCTCCTGCCCGCTGAGCATCTGGCAATAGCTCTCGTAGCGTCGCTCATCGAGCTGCCCGTCGGCCACGGCGTCCTTGACGGCGCAGTCTGCTTCGTGGGTATGAGTACAGTCGGGGAAGTGGCAGAGGTTGACGTAGGGCCGCAGATCGCGGAAGTAGCCGCCCACTTCCTCGGGGATGACGTCCCAGAGTTGGAACTGCCGCAGGCCGGGCGTATCGACGACGTAGCCCCCGCAGGAGATCGGGAGCAGTCGGGCGGTAGTGGTCGTGTGACGGCCCTTTTCCGTGCCCGGGTTGACCTGACCGACGCGGAGGTGCAGGCCCGGGTCCACCGCGTTCAAGAGCGAGGACTTCCCCACGCCGCTCTGCCCGGTCAAGACGCTCTGGCAGCCGGTCAGGGCACGGCGGAACCGCTCGGTGCCGAAGCCGGTCTTCGCACTCAACAGCAGCACCTGGTAGCCCATGCGGCTGTAGACGCCCACCAGCGGCTGGAGGGCCGGCGGGGGCACCAGATCGATCTTGTTGATGCAGATGACCGGGCGGACCCCGCCTTTCTCGGCTGCCACCAGGAGGCGGTCGATAAGGTTGGGCTTGAGGCGGGGCTCGGCGACGCTGGCCACGATCAGCAACTGGTCCACGTTGGCCACCAGGACGTGCTGGCGGCCGCGGGCCGAGCGGCAGATCGTGCCGTGCCGGGGCTCGACCCGCACGATGAATCCCTCCTTGGTTTGCCTGTTTTCGGTGGGGCGGAAGACCACCCGGTCGCCCGCCGCGAGCACGTTGCGCTGCTCGGTCACCAGCGTGCGGAGCAGCCGCCGCGTGGTACACTGGTAGAGCTGGCCGTCGTCGGCCAGAACCGCGCTGGTGAGGCCGTGGACCGAAAGGACCCGCCCGCGGCGGCACACCTGCTCGTCGATCTCCAGGTGGACCCCCGTGGGCGATTCCGCGGCCGCTTCCTGCGGGCCCAACTCGGCGGTCCGGACCGTCCTCCGCCGCGACAATTCCCCCTTGCCGCTGACCCGCTCCACCGATTCGGGGGCCTGTTCCTGGAAGTCGGGCCGGCCGAACTGCTGTGTCCAGTCGGTCTTCCGCGTGCGATAGCCGCGATTCTTGCGGAACTCGGCGCGGATCTTCTTTTTGGGCATTGCTCGGACGCTGTCCCGCAGGCACACTTCGAGGGCGGGCCAAGAGGCTGACCGCGTCCGGCCCGTCAGTTGCTCGGCCGGTGCCCGGGCCGGAGAGGGAACTTCAGCAGTCCCGGCTCATCCTTGGTGATGTCGTATCGCGGCGCCTCTGCCACGTCGGCGGAAGGTTTTATCTTGGCCGTCCGCTCGTGTTCCAGCCCGGCCCGCTCCAGCAGGCTCTTGCCGAAGATCGCGGATTCGGGCACGTCGGGCGGCGGCGGCCCGACCCCGCCGAGGTCGACCGGGGCGTACTTCACCTCGTAGCAATGTTTGGCCACCGACAACTGGTCGCCCGGATCGAGCCGTTTCTCCGCAACCCGCATCCCGTTGACCTTCACTCCGTTGCGGCTGTTCAGGTCGCGAACGTACCAGAACCCCCCGTTGACGGTCAACTGGCAATGGTGCGCCGAGACGTTGGAGAACCGCAGAACAATGTCGCAGCTTTCCCGGCGGCCGACGAGCAAGCTCTTCTTGAGCAATGGGATGGGGTCTCCTCCACCCACGGGAATCAATTCACCGTACATGGCTGTGCGACGCAAGTTTTTGTAAAATAAGGTACGTTGGTCGCCTCTACCCTGTCCACTGGTAGTCTATCTACTCGCTACTGAATCGTCAATGTCCAGCGTTTGCGGCGGCACTTCGGCGGGGGGGTGGCGCGAGGCGGGTCTGCGGTATTTCAGCCGCAACTACTTTTGGCGCAGGAAGTTCGGCTGCAAGGTCTGGCGCGTGAGCCTGGACGCCGGACTGGGTTGCCCCAACCGCGACGGTACTCTGGACCGCCGCGGGTGCTTCTTTTGCGACCCGGCGAGCTTCAGCCCCAGCCGCCGCCTGCGCCTGGGCGGGATCACGGCCCAACTCGACGCGGGCCTGCGATGGCTCCGGGCGCGGCACAAGATAAACCGCTGCGTGGCTTACTTCCAGCCGGGAACGAACACCTATGGCCCGATCCCTCGCCTACGGACCCTCTACGAGGAGGCCCTGGCCCATCCCGAGGTCGTGGGACTGGCCATCGGGACGCGGCCCGACTGCGTACCCGACGAGGTGCTCAGCCTCTTGCAGGAACTGGCCGGGCGGACCTGGCTCGGCATAGAGTACGGCCTGCAGACCAGCCGCGACGCGACGCTCCGCTGGCTGGGCCGCGGCCACCGGTACGAGGACTTCCTCGACGCGGTGGCGCGGAGCCGGGGGCGCGGGCTGGAGATCGGCGCCCACGTGATCCTCGGCCTGCCCGGCGAATCGCGGCTGGACGTGCAGGCCACCGCCATGGAGCTTGCCCGCTTGCAGATCGACTCGGTCAAGCTGCACAACCTCTACGCGGTCCGCGGCACGCGGTTGGCCGAGGCGGTGGCCGCGGGCGAGGTGCGGCTGCCCGACATGGCCGAGTACGTCGCTTGCGTGGCGGACTTCCTCGAGCGGCTGCCTCCCGGGTGCGTAATCGACCGCCTCAGCGGCGACGCCCCGGCCGAGTACCTTGTGGGCCCGCGGTGGTGCCTGGACAAGGCGGGCGTCCGCGCGGCGGTCCATGCCGAGCTCGACCGCCGCGGCACGTGGCAAGGGGCCTTGTCAGGTCTTCGGTCTTAGGTCTTGGGTCTTGGCATTGAGATCCAACGTCTGAGACCTGACATCCGACATCCAAGGCCCAAGGCCCAAGGCCCAAAACTTGGCTCCTGGCGTCAGAAATGGTGGAACTTGCGGATGATCTCCCAGGCCTCTTCGGCCGTCTCGACGATCTTGAACAGCTCGAGGTCCAAGTCGCTGATCGTGCCTTCGTCGGCCAGGAACTGGAAGTCGACGACCTTCTCCCAGAACTCCCGGCCGATGAGGATGACCGGGATGTGCTGCATGCGGCCCGTCTGGCGGAGCGTGAGCACCTCGAACAGCTCGTCCAGCGTGCCGAACCCGCCGGGAAAGACCACCAGCGCCATCGCCCGCAGGAGAAAATGAAACTTGCGGATGGCGAAGTAGTGGAACTGGAAGCACAATTCGGGCGTGATGTAGGGATTGGGCCGCTGCTCCAGCGGGAGGCTGACGTTCAGGCCGATCGACCGGGCGCCGGCCTCGCAGGCGCCGCGGTTGGCGGCCTCCATGATGCCGGGCCCGCCGCCGGTCATCACCGCGTACGCCGGCCGCCCGCCCTGCGACCCGTGCTCGGCCACCAGCCGCGCGAAGCGTCGCGCGGCGGCATAGTAAGGGCTGCGGGCCAGGAGCCTCTCGGCCTGCCGCACCGCCCGCTGGCGGAGGGTGTCGTCCGGGGCCGCGGCCAGCCGGGCCCGCGCCTCCTCCAGGCGCCGCCGGGCCTCCGCGAGCTCGACAATCCGCGTGCTCCCGAACACCACGATGGTCGATTGGATCTGCTCGCGTTCGAGCGTCAGCTCCGGCTTGAGAAACTCCAATTGCATTCGCAGCGGCCGCACGCCGGGACTGGTCAGAAACTCGACGTCCTCGTACGCCAGCCGATAGCTGGGCGAATCGAGGATATCGTGCAAGTTCTTCTGCGGGTCGGAATCGGGCATGGGACTGGGGTGTGGAAAGTTGTTTAGCGGGCGGGCTTGCCCCAATACCGTTCAATTAGCCATAACCACGCATGCGGGAAAGGGTTTCGTCAAGGGCGGCGGACGGCAGTGTTCGGGACGTTTTTTGGCCCACTTGGAGAGTT
>Ga0187848_10002364_pt1 | contig 14931 bp, 7 predicted proteins | sample June2016WEW_4_40_FD_132424 | JGI IMG/M metagenome (GOLD analysis project Ga0187848, IMG submission 132424) | Peatland microbial communities from SPRUCE experiment site at the Marcell Experimental Forest, Minnesota, USA - June2016WEW_4_40 | ecosystem: Environmental > Terrestrial > Soil > Wetlands... | reverse complement strand
GCGCCTGACCAGCATGTTGCTGCTGTGGCTGCTGTACGTCAGCTACCTTATGCTTCGCAAGCTGTCGTCGACCGGGCAGACGCATACGCTGGCGGCGGTGCTTTCAATATTCGCGGCGATCGACGTGCCCATCGTTTATATGTCGATCCAGTGGTGGCGGACGCAGCATCCCGCGCCGGTCTTCTTCGGCGGGCCGGACACCGGCATCGACCCTTCCATGAGGCCGGCGTTCGGATGGAATGTGCTGGGGTGGGCGATGTGGGGCGTCTTCCTGCTGGTGTTCCGCTACGCGCTGGAACGGCGGCGTCAGGAGACCGAGCAGGAGGCGGCGCTGAAGGCCATCGAAGGCACCCTGGAGATCGCGCGATGAGATTCAGTTGGATCTTCGGCAGCAGCATGGAGGCGCACCATCTGTTGGCCGCGTATGTTGCGGTATGGCTGATCCAGGGAGGATACGCCGGATGGATTGCGTGGCAGTGGGTGCGCGCCGGGAAGGACCTGCAACCGGACCTCTCGCTCAATACAGGCGAGGATGAAGAGTTCTGAGGCGGGGAAAAAGCAACGAAGCCGAGAAGTTCCCCCGGCTTCGTTGTCCGAGGGTTACTGCATCGATGCGGAGAATCCGACATGGAGAGGGATTCCGCTTCATTGATATAGACAATTCTGCCGAAAAAAAGTTTCAGGCTGGGTTTTTTCGCAGATTGCGGCGCCGACTTGCCGATGCGCGGCCGTGCCGCTAGACTCGCAGAGATGCTAAAGATGCGAATCATTGGAGCGGCTGCGCTCACCGCGCTGCTGCCGGGCGTGGGTTGCCATCGCGGGCGCTTCCCGGATGTGCCGCCGGGATACAGCGAGTTTGCCTATGTCTCAAATGGCGCGTCGAACACGGTTTCAGTGCTGGACCTGGTGTACCTGCGGCAGGACCGGACGTTGCAGGTGGGCATTCAGCCGACCGGCATGGCAGTGAACCCGAAGCGCGACGAGGTGTATGCGGTGAACGCGGGAACGGCCGCGGGCAACGGGTCGGTCTCGGTGATCGACACGGATGCGAACCGCGTGGCGGCGACGATCCCGGTACACAAGTTGCCGTACTACATCGACGTGGACGCAGCGGGCGAGCGCGCGTATGTGGCCAACAGCGGATCGAACACGGTGAGCGTGATCGACCTGGCGCGGAGGCGCGAGATCGGCGTGGTGGGCACCGGCGAGCAGCCGGGGCTGGCGCGCATCTCGCGCGACATGCGCTCGCTGGTGGTGACCAACCGGCGCGGCGGAAGCGTCTCGATCTTTGCGGTTGAGCCATACGCGGCGGCAGGCGCAACGGGAGCTAACGGCCAGCCAGCCGCGCCGAAGATTGCGGCGAAGGAGCAGTTGCCGCGCCTGCGCGCGGTCTTCACGGGCTGCCCGGGCGCGACCGATGCGGTGATTCTGAACGACTCGTCGAAGGCGTTTATCGCCTGCTCGGACGGGCACCAGGTGATGGCGGTGTCGCTGGCCGCGGCGCCCGAGTCGTGGGCGGCGAAGCAGAACCCGACGCTGCTGACCGACCACATGCTGGCGCTGATGGACGTGGGCCAGACGCCGGTGCAACTGGCGCTGAAGCCGGACGGCGGCGAGATCTTCTGCGCGAACTTCGGATCGGACTCCGTCAGTGAGATTGAGACCGGGACGAATGAGGTGGGCGGGACGTACACCATCGGGAGCAAGCCGGTGTACGGGGTTGTGAGCGCGGACAACGGGACGCTGTGGGTTGCGGACTTCGGCGGCGACTCGATCAACCTGTGGAGCATCGACGACGGCAAGCTGGCGGGCAGCGTGCGCACAGGACACGCGCCGGACGCGCTGGCCTTCTCCGCCGACGAGCACCTGCTGCTGGCGGTGGACGCGCACTCGGGCGACGTGTCGGTGGTGCACACGGCCAATAAGAGAGGCGACGCCACGCTGTTCACGATTCTGCCGGCGGGCGGCTCGCCCAACGACATTGTGGTGAAGGCGATGCAGGAGAAATTCTGAAGCGGAATGCGGCGGGGTCAAGTTGTTATACAAGCGACGGAACAAATCGTAGCTGGGTGAAAAACTGACCTCAGGGGCTAAAGCCCCATTGCGTACGAGAAATTTGCGGCACGGCTGAAGCCGTGCCCTTAAGCAAAACAAAGGTTTTCCACAGCCTGTGAAGCCGTGCCCTTAAGCAAAACGAGGCAAATCCGGAGAACCTGGCCTTCGACTTTACTCAGATCAGAATGGCGGTTTCTGGTATTGGGACTGATTCAGAGGTTCCCTGCATCTGGAGGGCGAGGGCTAGAGCTGGCGGGCGAGGACGAGGGTGATGTCGTCGGGCTGCTCTTCGGCGCCGATCCAGGCGTCGAGGGCGAGCAGGACCTGGGCGGAGATGACCTGGAGCGGCTGGTCGCGGTAGCGGGCGACGATCTCCATGAGGCGGGCCTCGCCGAACTCTCCGAAGTCGTTCTCCGGCTCGGTGATGCCGTCGGAGTAGGCGACCAGAATGTCGCCGGAGTTCATGCGGAAGCGGTCTTCCTCGTAGCGCATTCCGTCCATCAGGCCGACGACGGTTCCTCCGCGGTCGAGGCGGCGGACCACCTTGCCCGCGCGGTTGAGCACGAGCGGCGGCAGATGGCCGGCGTTGGAGTAGGTGAGCTGCGCGGTGGCCACGTCGTAGTGGGCGAGGAAGAGCGTGGCGTACTTTTCCGGCTGCGTGCTGCGATAGAGGTGGCGGTTGAGCAGGGAGAGGATGCGTCCGGGCGATTCGAAGAGCTTGCCGCTGTCTCCGGCGAGGTCTTCGCGGCTGGCGGTGAGGGCGGCGATGGCGCTCTGGCTGTAGACCAGGTCCTCTCCGGCGAGGCGGTAGGCGCGCACGGCGGAGTGCAGGGTGGCCATCAGCAGGGCGGCGGAGATTCCCTTGCCGCTGATGTCTCCCAGCGCGATGCCGACGCCGGACTCGGCGCCCTGCGATCCGTCGGGGTTGTCGGGGTGATGGAAGATGAGGAAGTCGTAGTAGTCGCCGGAGACGGTGCGCGCCGGGCGGCAGATGCCGTGCAACTGGAGCGTGGGCAGGTCGTGAAGCCGCTGCGGGAAGAGGTTGGCCTGCACCTCCTGGGCGATGGAGAGCTCGCTCTGCATGCGCTCTTTTTCCTGCTGTTCGAGGAGCAGGCGTTCCAGCGATCCGGTCATGCGGTTGAAGGAGCGGGCCAGTTCGCCGAGCTGATCGCTCTTGCCGGCGGGCGCGGCGCGGATGCGATGCATGAAGTCTCCGCGATCGACGCGCTGGGTGGCGGCGTAGAGCTCTTCAACCGAGGTGGTGATGGCGAGGCTGAGGCGCCGCGCCGCCCACAGGGCCAGGGCCTCAATGAGCGCAAACAGAATGCAGAGTACCACCAGGCCGTAGCGGATGTAGCTGGTGACGATGCCGCCCAGCGAGCTGCCGAAGAGCTGGCGGTAGAGTACGGACGGGCGGGAGTGGACGACGATGGGGACGTTGTCGCGATCGCCCGTCTCCCAGTTGCGGATGTCCATGGTGGAGATGAAGGGGACGCTAAAGTCGCAGAAGTTGATGGCTGCGGGTTCTTCGCCGCCGTAGACCGAAGTTCGCTGGATGTCGTTGTCGAGGGAGCGTGGGCCGCTGTTGTTCGAGGTGGGAGCGGCAGCAGAGGCGGCGGGAGTTGTCTGCGGGCCGCCGGTCATGATGCCGGAGACGCGCACGCGTCCAAGCCCCTGCGCGACCACGTCCATCAGCGCGGAGTCGACCGGAAGGCTGGTGATGACGGTGAGCAGGCCGCTGCCCTCGACGTGGCGCTGATCGATGGCGACGAGGAAGAGGTCCTGGCCGTCCAGGACCAGGCTGCGGACCTGGTTGCCGTGCAGGTCGGCGGCCCAGGGTGGAAGACCGAGCGGCCCCGAAGGCTGGCCGGGGACGCTCTCTGACGCTGGGCTGGGCTGCGTTGCCTGGCTGGGCTGTTGCGCTACGGTGGGTTGTGCGCCGGTCGCGGCAGGAGGCGCGAATAATTGCGGTGGCGTGTAGGGCGCTCCGTTAAGGTAGAACGAGGTGTGCCGGTGCAGGCGCGCAAGCAGCGGGTCGGGCGCAGTTTCACCCAACGTCGCGTTCTGGGCCGCCAACCGGGCCGCGGCTTCGGCGGCGGTCTGCACGGCGGGAACCGCAGAGGCGCGCGCGGCAGAGCGCGAAGCAGCTCCGTTCGCCGTGGAGCGCGGCCTTCGCTGAAAACCAGGAGTGCCCGGCGGAGGCTGGCCCATCGGTTGCCCGGCGCGGTCGCGCATCATGCGCGCCTGACGCGAGGCGCGGGCGGAGTTGTCAACGCCAATCTCGTCCAACTGCTGGTGCATGCGCGTGTCGGCGAGGTGGATGGAGAACTGGCCCGCCGCGATGTAGGCCGAGATGGCCGCCAGAGTCAAAAACAGGACGACCGGCGCAAGGCCGATGAGAAGGTAGGTGAGGATGAGCTTGTTGCGCAGGCTCCAGAGAAGATGCTTATGCACCAGACGCCATGCCAGCGGGACCGCCAGGCTGAGGAGCGCAAGCCCGACCAGAAGCTGCATCCAGCCAAGCAGCAGCCCGCCGCCGCTGGGCGCCAGGCGCAGAAGCCAGAGCAGCCCGAATCCGAGCGCAAGCCAGAAGACCGCGCCGTCCACCCCGGCGGGAGGACGGCGCCGCCACCAGCGGGGGATGTGCGCCGCGGGAGCGGGGTGCCTCTGTCGCGGGGCGGATTGGTGCGTCTTCTGCATGGGCCTCATTCTACTGTGCGGAAGGAGCGTCCTGCTGCTGAATCTTCTCTTCCGCGCGCTGCGCCCGGTCTTCCTGGCGGGCCACGGAGAGAGCATAGCGCGTGGCGGAGAAATGCGCCCCGGCAAGCAGCAGAAGGCCGGAGAGGAACGCCCACATCATCAGGCCCACCGAGACGTAAAACGGCCCGTAGACGGACTGGAAGTCGAGATGCGGAAGGGCGAGGACATAGAGGTACTTCGCCACCTCCCAGAGCAAGCCGATGGCGATGGCTGTGGGCAGAACGGCGCGCGCGGGGACCTTGCGGTTGGGCAGAATCCAGTAGATGAGGAAGAAGAGGAGAATGCTGGCGAGCAGAGCGCAGAGGCGCAGGGTCAGGCCGTTGAGGAAGTTGAAAATGATGTTGTGGATGTGGCCGAAGAAGAGGAAAGTGAGCAGCGACTGCTGGCCCGCGGTGAGCGCGACCGAGGTCATGGCCAGCGCGCCAAGCGCGAAGGCAAGGCCGAGCGAGACGGCCTGGTTGCGCAAATACGAGCGGTTTTCGCGCACGCCCCAGACCTGGTTCAACGCGACCTCCAGAGGCAGAAAGACGCCGGTGGAGCTGATCAGAAGCATGAGGATGGAGTAGAGCTGCGTGCTCTTGTGCGGATGCGCCAGCAACTGCATGTTGCGCATGATGAACGCCTGCGAGGTGGGCAGGAAATTTTCCATCATCTCGCCGACCACCTGCTCCATGATGCGCGAGTGGAAGACCTGGCGGGAGAGGGTCAGCATCATGACGATGAAGGGAAAGAGCGAGAGGATGACGTTGGCCGCAACCGAGAAGGCGTAGGTGTGCACTTCGGTCCTGGTCATGTACCTGGCAAGCGCGACGATCTGCGGCCAGAGGCCTTCGCGGCGCACGACGGGGCGCACCTGGGCGATGGGAACGGCGGAGGAGGCTTCGAGAGGGGCTTCGGTGGAATTGCGTGTTGACATGGTGATTCTGACATTAGGCTAGCAGACGCGCGCGCGCCCACCCGGCCGCGTCCGCCAGCACGGGGTCGTCGCCGGCGGCCCAGGCGTCGAGCTGGGGAAGAAAACGCGCCTCGCCGCTGTTGCCCATGGCGATGGCGACGTTGCGCAGAAGGCGCTTGCGGCCGGTGCGCTGCAGTGGAGAACCTTTGAAGAGGAGTTTGAACTGGCGCGAGTCCATTGCGGAGAGCCAGTCGAGCGGGGGATTGATCAGGTCTGGCCGCAGGTGCATGCCTTGTTGATTTGACTCCCACCCATTCCGCAGAGAACGCGGAATGGATGGGGCACCCGGTTTGCGGTTCCAGGGGCAGACGTCCTGGCAGATGTCGCAACCGAAGACGTGGCGGCCCATGGGCGCGCGCAGGGCGGGGTCGATTGCGCCCTTCTTCTCGATGGTGAGGTAGGCGATGCAGCGCGAGGCGTCCATCTGGCGCGGTGCGTCGGGAGATTTCGAGCCGAGCAGCGCTCCGGTGGGGCAGGCGTCGATGCAGCGGGTGCAGGCTCCGCAGCGGTCAGGGGGCTGGAGCGTTGTTTCTACTCCAGACAGAAACTCTTTATATCGTTTAGTTGAAAGATTTTGTGAATGTTTCAATAGAGGTTTTACGGGTGTGGATGCGGAGTGAGCTTCGTCCACCTCTTCCCTTTCCTGCTCCACCGGCAGCGAGGTGACGAGGACGCCCAGCAGAAGCCAGGAACCGAGCTGGCGGTGGATGAGGCAGGTGTTCTTGCCGATCCAGCCGATGCCGGCCTGAGCGGCCAGAGTGCGTTCGACCAGCGGACCGGTGTCTACGCAGCAGCGGGTGGTGCATGTGGCGCGGGCGAGCAGGGCTGACTCGATGGCGCGCAGGCGGGCGAGCAGTTCGTCGTGGTAGTCCGTTGCGGCCGAGGTCCCGTCGTCGAGCGGGCGGCCGGTCCAGGCGTAGCGGGCGATCCAGCCTGACCCGGGCGGCGCGGGATGGATGGAGAGAGGCGGCGCGGCGCGCGGCAGCTTATCAGACGGTGCGGCGAAGTTGTAACTCGTCGCGCAGACGATGGCGGAGCGCGCCCATGGAATGGCGACGCGGAGGTTGCCGCGGAGGAGCGTTCCCGACTGGTCGCGGCGCTTGAGATAGTCCATCTCGCCGGCGTGGCCAGAGTCGATCCATGTTTCAAATCGCGCGGCCTCCTGCGCGGCGGTGGGGCCGTGGGAAGCGCGAACCTCCGCGACACCGACGACGTCGAAGCCTGCCGCGCGCGAGGCTTGGTCGAGCCAGCGGCGCAACTCCGGGTTCCATCTGTTAACTTGCATCGCGATTGCCGCCTGAGCGGTGTGTCGATCTCCGCTAGTTCAAGGGTAAATCGCCTACAATCGAAGCAGATGCCAACTTCCTCTTCTTTCCCCCCGGAAAACCTTGATTCAGTGACTGCGAACGATACGAATCGTGCGAAAAACGACGTGAACCGGCCGGAGGGCGCGCGGCGAGCAGAGAACAATGCGACGCGAGTCGATGCAGTGCTGTTCGACTACGGCCAGGTGCTCTCCGGGCCGCCCGATGCGGCGGCGTGGGCCGTGCTGCGCGCGGTGAGCGGGCTGGATGAGGAGCGGTTGCACGCGGCCTACTGGAAGTTTCGCCACGACTACGACCGCGGCGCACTGACCGGGAGGAGCTACTGGGATGCGGTGGCCGCAGACGCGGGAGTCCGGTTCGACGACGCGCAGAGGGCTGCGCTGATGGCTGCGGACATCGACCTGTGGACCGCGCTCAACCTGCCGATGGTGGAGTGGGCCGGGCGGTTGCAGCAGGCGGGGGTGCGGACCGGCGTGCTGTCGAACATCGGCGACGCAATCGGCGAGGGGGTGGTGGCGCGGCTGCCGTGGCTGGCAGGATTCGACCACTGCGCCTGGTCGCACGCGATGCGAATGGCGAAGCCCGATCCGGCGATCTACCTGCAGACCGCTGAGGCGCTGAAGACCGCGCCGGGCAGGATTCTGTTTATCGACGACCGCGAAGTGAACGTTGCCGCCGCAGCGGAGGCAGGAATGCAGACCGTGCATTACACCACGCACGCGGAGTTCGAGCGCGAGATGCGCGGGCGGGGATTGGGCTGGCTGCTGGATACGGGACTGAGGTCTGCGCGTGCAGGCTGCGGAAAAAGTTATGGACGGCCGGGAGATTGACCTCAGGGGCTAAAGCCCCAACCAAGATAGTCCTTTTCGGCACGGCTGAAGCCGTGCCCTTAAGCAAAACAGGGCTGCTCCGCAGTTGTGAAGCTGTGCCTTTATGCAAAACTATGCTGTTCCGCAGTTTGTGAATCCGGTCGTATGAGCCCGAACGCGAACGCGCGGCAAAGTAACGGTACCCATTCCCGGATAGACACGGTATAGTTTCGTTTCATTAGAATTTCTGATTAGGACAATCTAACCCGATCGCTTCCATGGATATTGAGGGCAGGCTGCACTCCGCACAACGCCGCAGCCAGAGCACCATGATGAAGTCCGTTCAGACCGTCAACGCTGCGGATCGAGCATCAGAAGATGCGGCGATCCGGGGACGAGTGCACCCGCTGGCGGTGGATGGAGCGCGCAGGCGGGCCGGCGCGCTGGAGTGGGGACTCGCGTGGCTCCTTTCATGCGCTCTGGCCCTGGCGCTGCACGCGCAGGCGGCGCCAGCGACGGGCCCGCAGCAGCTCACATTCGCGGGGCTGCGCGCGGCGCTCAGCAGTCAGGGCCAGCCACAGGGCCAGATCAATGCGGTGCGGGTTGGCGCAACGGGCAACGTCTACCTGCTGATCGACCAGAAGGACGGGGTGCGCCTTCTGGAGACGGACCCGGCCGCGACCAACATTCTGAACCAGGCGCAGATCGGCGCGAAGGGCGACGTTGGCCTGGCGATGGCGCTGGACCCGGCGGGCAACGTCTACGTCACCGGGACGACCACATCCGGCGCGCTGACGGCGACCGGCGGCGCGGCGTTCACGGCCGCATCGGGCACGGCGACCAACTCGTTTGTGGCGAAGTTCAGCGCCAGCCTCGGCAGCCCAATCTTTGTGACCTTCTGCGGCGGCGGGTCCATGGATGCCAGCTCGATTGCGGCCACCAGCGATGCGGTGTTTATCACCGGCGGAATCTACGCTACAACGCTGCCCGTGACGGCGGCGGGAATCATACAGACGCCGGCGGTTGGCAGTCAGTGGAACGGATTCGTGGAGAAGTTTTCCGCGTCGGGCAGTTCCCTGCTCTATGCGACGTACCTGAGCGGGGCAGGCGGCAACACCACGCCCGCGGCCATCGTTGCCGACTCCTCCGACGACGCGTACATTGCGGGGACGACGACTGCGCCGGGCTATCCGACGGTTGCGGCGCTGGTGCCGAACCAACTGGTGACGACAGCGCTGGGCACGACCTCGGGCTTTCTGACCAAGCTGACTCCGGCGGGCGACGGGATTACGTTCTCGACCTTTATTCCCGGCGCGGGGACCAGCTCGCTGGCGATCGATGCGGCGGCGGGGAACCTGCTGCTGGCGGGACCGATTTCGCTGGGGCAGTTCCCGGTGTCCAGCGTGGCTACTCCGCTGACGGCAGTCGGCTACCAGGTGCTGGTGCGGATGACGCTGGACGGCCAGACGGTGCTGGGATCGACCGTGCTTGCGCCGGGGACGCAGTCCTTCGTGGCGGCGGGCGCGGCGGGTACGGCGTGGGTCGATGGGAGTTTTGTCTCCGGGCTGCCGCTGCTTCCGCTGACGCCGCTATCGACGATTGGCAACAGCTTCGCCGTGCGCGTGAACGCAGCAAACCTGGTGGACCAGACGGCGCGCTTCGGCGGCGTTGCGTCGTCGAACCCAAACAGCGCAAGCGCGCCGGTCGCGCTGACCAGCGTGGCAATCGACGCCAGTGGCAATGCTCTGGTTGGCGGCAGCTTTGCGCCGTCGGCCAGCCAGAGCCTGCTGGCGACAGAGACATTCGATCTGCCGCTGAACGATGCGCCCACTGCGGCGTTTCCATCGACGGTGCGCGGCGCTGTTCTTCCGGTGTCTGCCTGCAACGGGAGCCTGTGCGCGGGCGCGGCGGCGTATCTTGCCAAGCTGACGGTTCCGGCAAGCGCGGGGGCGGCAACGGCGTCGCTGGCGCTCTCGGTGGACGACTCGCCCAACCTGAAGCTGCGCAACCTGGGATCGGCGCAGGCGACTGGAGTGCAGATCGCGGTCACGGGCGGGTTCAGCGAGGCCACAAACTGCGGCACGACGCTGGCCGCGGGCGGCGAGTGCAGCATTGCACTGACGGGCAGCGGGCCGGGAAGCATTACGGTGTCGGCGGCGAACTCGACCGCGCAGACGCAGGCCCTGCCCGCGCTGGCATCGGGGGTGGTGCAGCTTCCGGTGGTTTTCTCGCCAAAGGAGTTGGACTTCGGCGTGGTCAGCTCGGCCTCGGGCGCGGTGGCGCGGACCGTTACGGTGACGAACCTGACGCAGCAGAGCCAGAGCTTCGCATCGCAGTGGGACATCGGCAGCAGGACCACGCTGCCCTACACATTCGCCCAGACGGCGACCGACTGCACGCTGTCGGGAAACATTTTTTTGCTGGCTCCCGGCGGGGTCTGCCACATTACGATCGGACTGACTGCGTCGAACAGCGCGACCAACGACGGCGCGATCCAGCAGAACTGGCTGATCGGCGCGCGCGACGTGCAGATGACGGCCTACGGACAGGCCGCCGCGCTCTCGCTCTCGGCCCCGGAGATCGACTTTGGAACGCAGTACACGGGCGGGCTGCGGCCGGCGCGCTACCTGTACCTCTCGAACAACTCGACTGTCTCTTTCTCTCACGCCGCCGTGACGCTGCCCGCCTCGTCGCCGTTCACGGTCACCGACCGCTGCCCATCGACGCTGGAGCCGCAGACGGTCTGCCAGTTGCAACTTGCCTACCAGAACACGCACACGCCCGCGGCCGACGCGGACACTCTTTCGCTCGACCAGGGGCTGACGGCGCTGGTCACGGGGCGTTCGCTGCCGCAGCCCGCGGCCAACGGAGCGAGCGTCAACCCCAACCTCAGCGTCTCGTCCACGTCGCTCAACTTCGCCAACGCGGTGGCGGTTACGGGAGTATCGAGTACCACGCAGACGCTCACGATTGGGAACACGGGAACGACCGCATTTACGCTCTCGCTGGTTCTTTCGGGAGACTTCACCGACAGCACCAACTGCCTCGCAACGCTCGCCGCTGGCGCATCGTGCAATGTTGTTTTTACATTTGTGCCGTCGCAGCCGGGCACGCGCCAGGGCCTGCTGGCTGTTACCGCGGGCGCGGGGACTACGCCGGCCTACATTGCGCTTTCGGGCGTGGGCACCGGGATTCTGTCGCCCGCCAACAACGGCACGCTGAACTTCGGCGGAGTGATCGCGGGCGAGCCGTCGGTCGAGTGGTTCAAGATCACGCAGCCCTTCACCGGCTTTACGGTCGCGACTGCGTCCACAACTCTCGGCTCGCCCTACACTGCCGTAATCGTCGAGGACATCGGGTACGGCCACGGCCAACCGCCCAGCTCCGCCTTCACCACCAGTGCGACGGGGACTTGCTACAACTGCTGGGTTGGCGTGCAGTTCACGCCGCCAGCGACCGGACTGGAGACGGGCACGCTGACGATCAGCTCGGCGGCGGCGGGCAGCCCGTACGTTCTCTCGCTGACCGGAAACGGCCTGCCTCTCACCGGCCTGCTACTGACGCCGGTGGTGCAGGACTTCGGCCCGCTGCCGATCAACAGCGTGAGCGCGACGGAACTGTTTGCGGTGACGAACCTGGTTGCGGGCGGCGGTTCGGTGACAGTGGCAACGCCTGCGGTCAGCGGCGATTTCAGCGTCTCGAACGCAGTCAGCGGCGGAGTGCCGTGCGGGGGCGCGCTGGCTTATACCGCGTCCTGCTTCGTGCAGATTGACTTCTCGCCCACGGCCGCCGGCCCGCGCACGGGAACGCTCAGCGTGCAGGCGGGCAGCTCGACGGCGACTGCCGCGCTGACCGGATACGGCTCGGCCGATCCGGGAATCTCGCTTACACCCAACGCGCTGGTCTTCAACAACGTTCCCGGCAGCTCGTCCACACAGCAGACGGTCACGCTCTCCAACACCAGCACGACCGCCGAGCAGGTTGGCACAGTCTCCGCGACGACCACAAGCTCCGGGGCCACCAGCTTCAGCGTAAGCAGCAACTGCGGAACGCTCAACGCCGGGGCCAACTGTGCGATTTCAGTCACATTCACTCCGGCGACGGCCTCTGCCGCCGGGACGCTTACGATTCCCGTCACCAGCACGGTGGGCGGAGCGCAGGTGCCGACCAACTACACTGTGCCGCTGACCAGCGCGTATACCACCGAGGATGAGGGGCTGGAGATTGTGGCCGACGACGCCGAGTACGGGCCGCAGGCGACCGGCGCGAGCGGCGTGACGCGGCAGTTCACCATCGACAACCTCACCGCAAAGCCGCTCAGCCTGTCGATCGCGCTGCCGCGCCAGTTTGTTCTGAGCGGCGCGCCGTGCGCAGGACTTGCGCCGAATGCAAGCTGCAACTTCTCGGTGTCGTTTCTGCCGCTGGACAATGGCGACCTGACGGGCACGCTCTTCGCCGCGGGCACGCCAACCGACGGCTCGGCGACGCTGGACGGGATCGGCTATGTCGAGGGATATGGCGTGGGCGGGGGAACGCTCGCGGTGACGGGAGGACTGCAGCCGGGCGAGGTGCTCAACTTCGGGCAGGTGGCATCGGGACAGTCGGTGCAGAAGATTCTGACGCTCACGAACTCGTCGCCCACTGCGACGCTCACTATCCGCCGCATCACCAGCGAGTGGCCGTTCCTTTCGACCACGACCTGCGGAGCGACGCTTGCGCCTGCCGCAACCTGCACGGTCACGCTCACCTACACGCCGACCAACCAGGTGGCAGCCGGCTCCAGCCCTCCGCCGACGACTGCCGACAGCGGCGAGCTGGTGATCGAGAGCGACGCCGGTTCCAGCCCGGACCTGATCGACCTGACGGGCAGCTCCACTCCGGTCTATGTCACGTCGCCCACGAATGTCGCGCCGCTGGCCACGCTCATGCCATCGCAGAGTTCGCTCACCTTCGCCAACACCGTGGTGGGCAACGTCAGCGCGCCGCAGACGGTGACGCTGGACAACACGGGCACGGCGACACTCAACATTCTGGGCCTGCAGACGTCGCCCGACTACACGGTGTCGAGCAACTGCGCCAGCATCGTTCCCGGCGCAAGCTGCACGCTGACCGTCACGTTTACGCCGCAGAATTCGACGCAGCAGGGCTCGGGCAGCGGGATGCGCGCCAGCGCCATAGAGGTCTCCTCCAACGCCACCACGTCGCTGGAGTTCATCTCCGTGGTTGGAGTCTCCAGCCCGTCCTCGCTGACGATTGCGCAGAGCTCGCTCAACTTCGGGACCGTGCTGGTGGGCGCGAATTTGAGCCTGCCATTGCAGCTCACCAACACCGGCGCCAGCGCGATCACCTTCGGCATTCTCTCCGCCACAACGACGCTGAACGCTGCCGCCGGAGACTATACGGTGGCCGCAGGCAACTGCCCGCAGCCCGGCCTGGCTCTGGCCGCGGGCACGAGCTGCACGGTGCAGGTTGGCTTTGCGCCGACGCAATCGGGAACGATTACGGGAACGCTCTCGATTGCAAGCTCCGCCTCGACCCTGCCGCTGGTGGTGGCGCTGACCGGGGTGGGCGAGCAGTCGCACATGCTGATCACGCCCGCGAGCCTGAGCTTCGGTTCGATTGCGGTCAACTCACCGGCCAGCCTGTCGCTGACGCTCTCCAACAACGGGACCGCGCCGATCACCGGCGTTGCGCTGTCCGCCACGGGCGACTACGCCGTCACCGTGCCCTGTGCGGTAAGCACGCTGGCCCCCGGGGGAAGCTGCGGGGTCACCGTCACCTTCACGCCGACCAAGACAGGCGCGGACAACGGTACGCTGACCGTCACCAGCAGCGACGCGACCTCGCCCGACGCCGTGCCGCTGACCGGGACGGGCTTCGTCAGTGGGACGTTCACGCTCAGCGTGGGCGGAGGAACGTCTGCATCGGCCACGGTCGCCAGCGGCACGCCCGCGAACTACAACCTGACTGTGACGCCGGGCAACAACTTCAGCGGAACGGTGGTGCTTAACTGCACGCCGATTGCAGCGGCCGAGTACGCCACCTGCTCGCTTCAGCCGTCCAGCGTGACGCTGAGCGGGGCGGCGCAGAACGCGGTCGCCACGCTGAACACCGTCACCGAGGTCAGTTCCAACTCGCAAACTGTAATGCCCGGCGGACGCAGACGCAGCCTGGGCGGGACAGCGCTCTGCCTGCTCTTCCCTGCACTGTTCTTCACCTGGAAGGCGCGCAGCTCGCGGCACAAGGCATGGCGGCGGGACGGGCCCATTGCGTTGGCGATCTTCGCGGCCATCCTGCTGCTCTCGGCCAGCGGATGCGGCGGCAACAGCGTCAACTCCAACCTGCGCTTCTCGCCGGCGGGAAGCTACCAGTACCAGGTGACCGCAAGCTCGGTGAGCGGCGTTGTGCAGATCACGCAGACGGTGACGCTGAATCTTACGGTGCAGTAGGCACGGCGGAGTCCAGCGGAATCCTCACCTGCTCGACGATCTCGATGCCGAAGCCCTGCAAGGCGGGAATGTGGGTGGGCGTGTTGGTGAGCAGGCGGATGCGCTGGATGCCGAGGTCGGAGAGGATCTGGCTGCCCAGGCCGATCTGGCGCAGGGTGCGGCGGGCGCGCTGCATTCGCTCCTGGCTGAGTTCGCTGGAGCGCGGGTCGCGGTGCGGCTCGCGGTGCAGCACAAGGCGGTTGGGGGCAATCTCGCCGGAGGAGGCAAGCCCGCTGCGGTCGATGCCGAAGCCGCGCGCTCCGTTGTGCAGATAGATGAGCGCGCCCTGGCCGGCTTCGGCGATGCTGCGCAAGGAATTGTCCAGCAGCGCGCGGCAGTCGCAGAGCGTGGCCCCGAAGACCTCGCCGGTGAGGCAGTGGGTGTGGACGCGCACCAGCACCGGATCGCCGGCGGCGGGGTTGTTCGGGTTGTCGATCCGGCTGCCGTAGACCAGCGCGACGTGCGACTCCGAGCCGTCCATCTCGCTCTCGTAGGCGATCATGCGGAAGTCGCCGTAGCGAGTAGGGAGGATGGACTCG
>Ga0187848_10002362_pt1 | contig 14940 bp, 14 predicted proteins | sample June2016WEW_4_40_FD_132424 | JGI IMG/M metagenome (GOLD analysis project Ga0187848, IMG submission 132424) | Peatland microbial communities from SPRUCE experiment site at the Marcell Experimental Forest, Minnesota, USA - June2016WEW_4_40 | ecosystem: Environmental > Terrestrial > Soil >... | reverse complement strand
TATAAAGGCGGTTTTCGGTTTTCGGTTTTCTGTTTTCGGTGAAGGCAAAATGAAAATCAAAGGTCCCTTAACGCAACAGAAAACAGTAAACAGAAAACAGAAAACACCACCTGTAGGGTGGGCACTGCCCACCACTTCCTTAGAATAAATATGGACACTTACCTGACATCCGAGGTGTTTTAATTCTTTAACGGGCCGCGGCAAGCTGCCGCCGCCCTAAGGAGATTGACATGTTCCAGGAACTGAGACGCCTTGACCGGGGGCTGACCCGGCCGCAGGCCGAGGAAATTTTGGCCGCCGGCTCGTTCGGGTTCTTATCCATGAACGGCGGTGATGATTATGCCTATGGGGTCCCTTTCAGCTACGTCTATGTGCAAAACAGCATTTACCTGCACTGCGCCTTGCAAGGTAAGAAATTAGATCTTATCCGGCGGGATAATCGAGTCTCCTTCTGTGTCGTCCAGGGAGCCGAACCCATTTTCAAATTTCCCGATACCTTTAGCATGAAATATAAGAGCGCCATGGTATTCGGAAAAATTTACGAAGTCGCTGCTGACCAGGAAAAATTGCAAGGCTTAATCGCCCTGGTGGAAAAATATTTTCGCGACGACCCGGAACACCTGGAGCTGGGGAAGGTGAAGGCCGCCAATTCCCTGGATAGAACTGCGGTCCTGCGGCTAGATATCGACCACCTGACGGGAAAGGTCAGGAGGGAGAAAGCCAAATGAAGGGGTTAGGGGTTAGGGGAAGGGAAGGGATAAGGTCATAGGCAGTGTCTGTTTCAGAAATACCTTTAAAAATATCATCAGGTTCTGGTAGCCGCAGGCTTTAGCCTGCGCTGCGCTCATCCTCCGCATAGATATTGACCACCTGATGGGAAAGGTCAGGAGGGAGAAAGGCAAATAGCAGGGTTAGGGATTGGGTATTTAAAATAAATTAAATTATGATTGGATTTATTTAAATATTTCGGCAATATAAAACCAACTCGATTTCCAATTTTAGCCGAAGGGGTCTAAAATGAATTTTTATATCATAGCAGGTATCCTGCTCTTCTCCCTCGGGACGGGTATGATACTTTATAAGTTTTTCATAATTGTCGGTATCGTGCTTAACGCCCTGGGGACCGGCATGATAGTTTATGGACAGCATGTTAAGAATAAGCTTGAGAGTAGTGAAATGTCTCGGGCGCTCCAAGATAAGGTGGATAATGTCTTTAAGCACATCGATGAAGTTCGGCAGGAAGAAAGGGATGGGGGGTCAGCTGGAAAGATCGAGCAAATCGAACAAGAATTTAAGGATTGGGCATCTGAATTCCTGAAAAATCGTGAAATGAGAAAAATAGAATTCGCAAGAACCGAGCTGAATTCGGTTGACGCCCAGTTGAATGTTAGCAAAGAGTGGAGGCCAATCTACGGTTATGTTCTAAAGACTATCGAATCACTAGTGAATGCCTACAACGCGCAATCTGGCGAAACCATTAAAGTCGATTTTCCGCCTATTCCTGAAAACCTATATTCCAAGGAGGCAAAAGAGTATTGTGGGAAGGTATTATTCACAAATGAGATAGTATGGCAGATTGAATTCTCTTCTGGTGAACCTCCTAGAAAAGAACGTCCGCCTTCGTTGAGTATAGATTTTATGCCTAAGGCAAACCTATTTTTGCACAGCACTCTCTTAATTAGCAAATTAGGTGAAAATGGAATTAGTATAAATTTATGGGGTCCAAAAGTTCCCACAGCTGAGGGCATCGAAGGCGTATTTCCTAGAGACTCTTATCGCGACAAGCTTAAAACAATTATGCGTCTCCTTTTTGAAGCCCAGCTTTTGCGTGGCTGAGAAGATTCTGAATCCCCTTGCCAGACGAGTTGGCGGTAGTTATTATGGGGCATGGGGCGCCTCTGGGTTTGGCGGGAAGAGCTGGCCGCGGATTTTTTTGCCGAGGCCCGGGGCCTGCTCAGCGCCGGCGGCCTGCTGGCGCTGCCCACCGAGACCTTCTATGCCCTGGCGGTCAATCCCTTTGACGGGGCCGCCCTCGCCCGGCTGTATGGGGTGAAGGCCCGCCCCCTGGGCAATCCCGTTCTGGTGCTGATCTCCGGGCCGGAGATGTTGCCCCAGGTGGCCCTGCCGGCGCCGCCGGCCTACCAATTGCTGGCTCCTCTCTGGCCGGGTCCTCTCACCCTGATATTACCGGCCAGGCCGGATTTGCCTCCCTTGCTCACCGGCGGCACCGGGGCCATCGGGGTGCGCCAGCCTGGGCATATCCTGATCCGCCGGCTGCTGGCGGCCCTGGGGTTTCCAGTCACCGGCACCAGTGCCAACCGCACCGGACAACCGCCCCTGGCGACGGCGGCCGCGGTGGCCCGGGAGCTGGGGGGAGAGGTGGACCTGATCCTGGAGGCCGGCCCCACCCCGGGAGGCCTGCCCTCCACCATCGTGGACCTGACCGTGATCCCGCCCCGCCTGGTGCGGGCCGGGGCGATCAGCACGGCCACCCTCAAGGAAGCCCTTCCGGAAATGAGGACCTGATGGCAAAAAAAGCAGCGGTGGTGGGCGTCGATCTAGGGGGCACCAACCTCCGGCTGGCCCTGGTCTCAGCGCGCGGCGAGATCCTGGCCCGCTGGGAGCGGGCCACGCCCGCCGGTTCCGATCGGGACGCCCTGATCTCCACCCTGGCCCAGGACCTGGCGGCCTGCGGTGAGCAAGCCGGCTCCCTGGGCCTTCAGATCCGAGGCGTGGGCCTGGGCATCCCGGGCCGGATTCTCTCCCGGCAAGGGCGCATCGCTTTTTCCCCCAACCTGACGGTCCTGAACGACTGCCCCCTGGTGGCGCTTCTTTCCCGGTCTGTGGCCTGGCCGCTGTTCCTGGAAAACGACGCCAACCTCTTTACCCTGGGGGAACACTGGCTGGGAGCCGGCGCCGGCCACCGGAACCTGTTGGGCATCACCCTGGGGACCGGGGTGGGAGGCGGCCTCATCCTGGACGGCTGCCTGTGGCAGGGCTCCCAAGGCACCGCCGGGGAGATCGGCCACATCACCCTGGAGCCCCATGGCCGCAAATGCCATTGCGGCAACCGGGGCTGCCTGGAGACCCTGGCCTCGGCCTCCTGGACCGTAGCCTGGGTTAAGGAACAACTGGCTCAGGGGGTCTCCTCCTGGCTCCAGGATCTCTATGCCACCGATCCCGGCGCCATCCAGGGGGAAACTCTAATGGTGGCTGCCAAGAACGGGGACCCTTTGGCCCTCAAGGCCTTCGACCGGGTGGGGCGCAGCCTGGCGCAGGCCATCGCGGCCGTGGTGCACCTCCTGGGGCTCTCCCGGGTGATCATCGGCGGCGGCTTTGCCGGGGCTTGGGAGGTCTTCCAGCCGTCGCTGGCCGAGGAGCTGCACCACCGCCTCACCCTGTTTCCACTGGAGGCGCTCAGCGTCGTCCCGGCCCGACTGGGAGACGACGCCGGCCTCCTGGGGGCCGCCCGCCTGGCCTGGGATCTGTCGGGAGGAGGGTGAGGGCAGGCGGCATAAGGCCAGGGCCGGCAGTCCCGGCCCCGCGCTCATTTCCCTTCCCCACCAAGGGAAAGGCCGGGAATCCTGACCGAAGGCGCGGTTTCCCGGGCCCTAAATTCGATATATTTTGATCTGGCAGATCGGTTTTTATCCAGAAATCAACCCCATAAATTGCCCCCCCCTCGTGACCAGCAGTTTCGGGTCGCCCCCCATACCCACCTTGCCGGTGAAGCGTTCGCAGACCCAGCCGCTCAGAAAGAGAAGGCCCCCCGCAGCGCCTCCGGTAGCACCGCCGGAAGGTCCTGGCAGCAAGGCCAGGGCCGCAGCAGTAGTGTGTCCGGCAGAGATTTTGCACCAGTGGCGAATGAAAATTGAAAAATGTAGCCGCAAGCGTTAAGCCAGTGCAGACGGGGGCAGCGCGGAATTGCCAAAACTCCCTCACCCCTGTGAGGGGACGACACCGGGTGAGGGGTGGCTTTGCCTGGGTATTCGTAGGGGCGCACCCAGGTGTCCGCCCTGTAGGGGCGGGTTTAAAACCCGCCCCTACACTGCCCACACTTTCGTAAGGGGCACACACACGGGTGCGCCCCTACAAAACCATTCATTCCCCCCTCACCCTGCCCTCTCCCCCAATGGGGGAGAGGGCAGAAAGCCAGAGAATTCCATAAATTAATTCAAGAAGATCTGGGAGACTAGATTACAACGGCAGATTACCAAAAAACTTGCCGGATAATAGTGGTGGGGCCGCAGAAGATATAAAACCGGGGTGGTCGCGCCGATTTAGCCAGGTCTCCCTGGAGATCAGCAAAAATGTAACTACCTAATTTTTTGCACCGGGTTCTGAGCGCCTAAAGTAACATCTTTGTAGCTTAATTATCGTAAATTTGCATAATTGTTAACCAAACCGCCCTTTAAATGGGTAACTTATAGAAAATATTGGCAATCGAAACTGGCACGCCATTTGCTCCTGGAAATATAAATTTAGTCAAAGGAGGGATTGGTGGCATGAATTCGGGTGATAATGCCTTTATGTTAATGTCCGCGGCCCTGGTGATGCTGATGACTCCGGGTTTGGCGCTCTTTTACGGGGGTATGGTGCGCCAAAAGAATGTCCTGGGCACCATCATGCAAAATTTTATCCTGCTGGGGGTGATCAGCGTCCTCTGGGCCATCTACGGTTACAGCCTGGCCTTTGGTCCGGACGTGGGACACTTCATCGGCAACCTCGATTGGGTTGGGCTGAACGGCGTGGGTTTCGAACCCTTTAAGGCCTATGCCCCCACCATTCCCCATCAGACCTTCATGATCTACCAGTGCATGTTTGCCGTCATTACCCCGGCATTGATCACCGGCGCCTTTGCCGAGCGCATGAAATTCAAGACATTTCTGGTTTTCATGGTATTATGGGCCACCCTGGTATACGATCCCGTCGCCCACTGGGTCTGGGGTGACGGCGGCTGGTTGAAGAACCTGGGGGCCCTCGATTTCGCCGGCGGTACCGTGGTGCACATCAACGCCGGCATCGCCGCTCTGGCCGCCGTCCTGGTGATGGGGCCCCGCAAGGGTTACACCGGTTATGGGGACGGCAACGAATCCTTCATCCCCCACAACCTGCCCATGACCATCCTGGGGGCGTCCCTGCTGTGGTTCGGCTGGTTCGGGTTTAACGCCGGCAGCGCCCTGTCCTCCGGGGCCCTGGCCAGTTCCGCCTTCACCGCCACCCATCTGGCTACTGCCGCCGCCACCCTGTCCTGGGTCGGGGCGGAATGGATTCACCGGGGCAAGTCCACCACCCTGGGCGCAGCTTCCGGGGCGGTGGCCGGCCTGGTGGCCATCACCCCCGCCGCCGGCTTCGTCGGTCCCATGTCCGCCATCATCATCGGCATCCTGGCCGGGGTCATTTGCTACCTGGCGGTGCTGGCCAAACCGAAACTGGGCTATGACGATTCCCTGGACGTGGTGGGGGTGCATTGCGTCGGAGGGATCGTGGGCGCCCTGGCGACCGGACTGTTCGCCTCGAAGCTGGTAAACGACGCTGGGGCCAACGGGCTGTTCTTCGGCAATCCCGGGCAATTGGGTATCCAGTTCGTGGCGGTGGCGACTACGCTGGTCTATTCCTTCGTGGTCAGCTTCATTCTCTTTAAGATCCTGGATGCCACCATGGGCCTGCGGGTCAGTGATGATGAAGAAGTTAGGGGTCTGGACCTCGGAGAACATCAGGAAACGGCCTACAATCTGTAATTAAGGAGGAAAAATGAAGAAGATCGAGGCCATCATTCAGCCTTTCAAGCTGGAGCCGGTAAAGGAGGCCTTGCACGCCCTCGGCGTCCAGGGCATGACCGTCACCGAAGTCAAGGGATTCGGAGTGCAAAAGGGCATCCGGGAAGTCTACCGGGGACTGGAATACCAGGTCGATTTTATCCCCAAGGTGAAGGTCGAGGTGGTGGCGCCGGATGAGAAGGCGCAGGCCATGGTGGACACGATCATCAGGGAAGCCCGCACCGGCCGCATCGGGGACGGCAAGATCTTTGTCTACCCGGTGATGGAGGTTATCCGTATCCGCACCGGAGAGACCGGGGAAAACGCGGTTTAAGCGGGCGGCGGTCCCGGAATCGACGAGTTCAGGCAAGGGGGCGGCTCACCCTGGAGGCGAGCCGCCTCCTTTTTTGTCAAATCCGCAAATATAACCATCCAAAATTGTATACCATAACTGGCATTATCAATTGATAAAATTAGATAGTTACAAAACCTAAAACGGCACAATATGACATAAAAGGTAAATCAAAAATTAATAATATACATAATTGTACACTATGTTTGAAGTCCCTTCAGCATAAACTATTGATATTACTATAAATATAGTATGGCACAACAATTGCTTACCCTTCCCTCAGGTGAAAGGCGCCCTGTTCATTTTTAGTTAAAACCATTTCTTGAGGGAGGAATAATCAAGTGCTATCGAAACGATTCACCCTTTGTCTGCTGGTTTTCATCATGGTGTCCCTGGCCTCGCCGCTGCTGGCGGCCGCGGCGGATGAAGCGGTCGCGCCCCCGGCGGCGCCCGCGGCTGCGCCCGTGGCTCAAACTCCGGAGCCGCCCAAGCCTGACCCCGCGGGAATTGCCACTGGGAATAAGGATAATGCTCTCGACGCGGCCGGTAATGCTTTTGTCGTTCCTGAGCCGACCGACACCAAAGCTCCTGACTATCCAGCACTAAAAAAGGATTTCGACGCATACAAGGACCAGGCAGCCAAAGAGCCTTTAGCGGTCAAGCTCGCCAACGATGTTGGGCACAACCATGTGGCGATCAACTTCAGCTGGACCCTCCTTACAGGGTACCTGGTGCTCTTCATGCAAGCAGGCTTCGCCCTTCTGACCTGCGGGTTGGTGCGCAGGAAGAACGCCGGCCATCTGATGATGCTTAACTTCGCCGCATATGTCTTCGCCTTTTTAGCGTACTATGCGTGCGGCTTCGCCTTCCAGTATGGCGCCTGTGCGGTGAATGCGGCGCCGACGAATCTTGGAGGGACGCCAACCTTGGACCACTTCCTCTTAGGAAGCGGCCTCTGGGGCTTTTTGGGCGGCAAAGGCTTTTTCTTGAGCGGCCCGGCCTACGACGCTGGCAGCAATTGCCTCACGCTCTTTGAAGTCGTATTCATGGAGACGGCCGGATATATCATCGTGGGCGCCATCTGTGAGCGGATCACTTTCTGGGGATTCGTCCTCTGCGAGATCTTCATGGGCGCCCTCTTATACCCCATGTTCGGATGTTGGGTCTGGGGCGGCGGCTGGCTCTCTCAGTTGGGAAACACCTTGCACTGGGCCCACGGCTACGTAGATTTTGCGGGCTCGACCGTCGTCCACGGCATGGGCGGCTTCTGCGCCATGGCGTTGGCTATCATCCTGGGCCCCCGCCTCGGCAAGTACGGTGCGGACGGCAAGCCGAGAGCCTTTCCAGCTCATAACCTGGCCTTTGTGGTGATCGGCACCTTCATCCTCCTGTTCGGCTGGATGGGTTTTAACCCGGGCTCCACTCTGGCCGGCACGGACTTGCGCATCTCGGTGATTGCAATAAACACGAACCTCTCCGCTTGTTCGGCTTCGGCGACGGCATTGATCCTCTGGTACTTCCTTTTCGGTAAACCCGACATCTCGATGGCGTGCAACGGCATGCTCGCGGGTCTGGTGGCCATCACCGCCCCTTGCGCGTTTGTTAGCCCCAACTCAGCCATTATTATCGGCATTCTGGCCGGCGTGGTCGTCTGTCTGGGGGTTCTCTTTAACGAACGGGTGATCAAGGTTGACGACCCCTGCGGGGCCATCTCCGTGCATGGCTATTGCGGCTGGCTGGGTGGGGTCTGTGTCGGGATCTTCGCCGATGGCACGTACGGCGCGGGCTGGAACGGTGTCGGCGCCACGACCTACCTCGGGACGGCCGGCCAGGGGGTAACCGGCCTGCTTCATGGGGACGTTACGCAGTTCTTCACTCAGATCGGCGGGGCCACGCTCATGGCGGTATATGCCTTCGGGTTTACCTACGTGGTATTCAAAATCGTAAATGCTTTCTTCCCGCTGCGCGTTAATGCAGAGGTGGAGAAGGAAGGCCTCGACGTACCGGAATTCGGTATGCCTTGCTACCCTGAAAGCGTCGTAACCGCGGAATGATGACAGGACGTGCTCGGCCTGCCTGCCTAACCCTGGAGGCGGCAGGCCGAGTAGGGTTCACCCCGGCGAGTTCCTGTCACCAGCGTTGGCACCAGCGCTGGATAATGGCCCGGACTTTCCCAAAAGTCCCATGATTCAAAAAATTGCGGACTTCTGCAAAGGTATAGGAGAAGCGTATGAAAAAGGTAGAGGCGATAATTCAGCCTTTCAAATTGGAAGCGGTGAAGGAGGCCCTGCACGCCATCAACGTGAAAGGTATGACGGTGGTTGAGGTCAAGGGCTTCGGGGTGCAAAAGGGCATCCGGGAGGTTTACCGGGGGTTGGAATACCAGGTCGATTTCCTCCCCAAGGTGAAAATTGAGGTAGTCACCCCGGATGAAAAGGCCCAAACGGTGGTGGAGACGATCGTGGCCAACGCCCGCACCGGCCGGATCGGGGACGGCAAGATCTTCGTCTACCCGGTGGCGGAGGTCATCCGCATCCGCACCGGGGAGACCGGCGACGCCGCGGTTTAACCCGAGGGGCGGGGGAGGGGGCTCCTCCGCCCGATTTTGGCAATTGGACTCTCCCGTTGACTCACCGGCGCCTGGGCAGCAAACTGACAAAAAAGTGAAGGCCCCGAAGCTTCGCCTTAGTCAACCGGGCGCCATGATTGTTAACCGTCAACGAGCATCAAACGCATAGGGGGAAACTTGGATGATTAGACATCAGCTTAAGGGTTACGGCATCAAGGGAAAGGTCCTGATCTGTCTGGCTTTATTAATTTTTCTGGGAGGCCTGGGAGGCCTGGCCGCGGTGCCGGCCCTGGCGCAAACCGCCACCCCGGAGGTCGCGGCGGCAGCCCCCGCAGGGACCCCCCCACCCGAGGAGAAAAAAGAGACGGCTCCCTCCACCGGCGGCCCCATGATCACCGACACCACCATCCCCATCGACACCGGCCATGTCAGCCTCTCGGTGCTCTCGGCCTTGTCCTTCTACCCGGGGACCTTCAACTCCAACTGGCGGACGTCGAACATCGGGGGTAATTTTTACACCTACTATATGCCGGTGAAGGTCACCTATGGCCCCGCGAAGAATGTGGAAGTCTATCTGATTGCCCCCTTTATCTCCTACTGGGGCAATGATGTGACCATTCCCGGGCCCAACGGCAACCACTCAGCCAGTTATGCCGGTCCCGGCGACCTGACCCTGATGGGCAAATACAACCTGCTGGAGGAAGGTGACATCATGCCGGCGGTGAGCGTCGTGGCGGGGTTTGACACCATTCCCCTCGGGCATGCCTCCCACCTCAACCCCAACCTCCTGGGCGTGGATGCCATCGGCACCGGGGCGCTGACCGTCACTACCGGCGTCAACATGTTTAAATGGGTGAAGCCCTTCCTGCTCTATAGCAACATCTGGATCAACAGCCCGATCAACATTTATCAGAACAATTCTCCAAATGATGTCGTTTCCCGGGAATCGATAACCTTCAACCTGGCGGCGGAATATCCCATCAGCGCCAAATTTGTCGCCCTGCTGGAAATGTACAGCAACTGGACCTGGGATAACATCTATACCCCTCAAGGGTATCAGACACCCGAGACCTATATAGGGATTATGCCGGGGCTCGAATTTCTGGCCACCGATAAATTGTCCTTCGAAGCCGGCTCCTCCCTTGATCTGGCCGGTAAAAACGGGGTTAAGAAATACACCCCCATGATCAGCGCCACCTATTCCTTTTAGGCGGCTTCGGGCCCTCGTCCCGGGATGATCCCTTCTTTGTTAAGGGGCGGCTGTTGAAGGCCGCCCCTTTCTTCTGAAGGCGGCGGGGCGAAAAGCAGTTAAAATATGGTTAATAATTAAAACATGATCTCACCGTTCTCCACCGGAAAATTTAATCTTCAACCAAAACCCTTTAAAAATCTCACCAAAACCAGGATTACCAAGAATATTAAGTAGCCCCTTAAGAAATATAGGGCCACCTTAGTCATGCGAGTCATTTGTACCCGAGGCATTTTCCCCTCCTTAAGCTACGTGGATTAACAAATCCTTCATGATGTCCTGATAATAGATGACTCCGAGGATATGGTCCGCACCATCGACTACCGGGAGCATCCGAAAGTGGTATTTGGCAAAGATCTGAGCCACGTCTTCCCGCAAGTCACCCTCTTCGGCAGTGACCACCGGGGAGGCCATGATCTCCTGTAAACTCTTCTCTCCCCCGGTGACGACCAATTCCCGCAAGTCCACCACCCCCAAAAGGGTCTTATCCTGGTCCACTACAAAAATATAAGATATCTGGTGCGGTTCGTTTCCTGAGCGCCTAATTTCCTCCACCACCTCTCCCGCCTTGGCCTCGGGGGGTTTGGCCCAAAAATCGGGGGACATGAGATTTTTGGCTCTAGTTTCCTGCTCCGAGAGAATGGCTTGCACCCGCTGCGCGGTTTCCGGTTCAAGCACCTTTACCAGGTCCTGCACATCGTCGTGAGGCAGGATGGAGAAGATATTGGCCAGCTGCGGCACCGTCATTTCCGAGAAGATGGACTTGGCACGTTCCTCGCGCAGATGGGTGATGATTTGCCGCTGGGCCCGGGGTTCCGCCTCCAGTAAGGTGTCCGCGGCCTTCTCTGAATCGAGAGCCGAAAAGACCGCTTCCTGTTCATGGCGGGAAAGTTCTTCTAAGACATCTGCCAGGTCCTCGCTGGGCAATTCGACCAAATGCTGGCGGGTTATGGAGAGAGCGACCTTGTCGGTGCTCACCGCATCTTCCAGGGATAGGGGTTGTACGTACTTCCAGCGGATTAAACGGCTCTTGGCCAAGTGCAACCGGCCCAATCCCCAGCGGCGCCAAAACCCGTTAAAAGAGACGTCGACATCCACCAGAAGAAGCTTGCAGCGGGCCTCTACCAGGGAAACGTCGTTAACCACTTCAATGCGCCGGCCATCCAGGTCCACGATGGTGCGTCCCATCAGATGCTTATCTATAAGTATCCAGCCCGGTTGGTCGGCAAAAGGCGGGTACTTGTCGCCCTCCGGCGGCTCCACGAAGATGGCGTCGTCATCGATCTTGATCACTTTATCCCAGGGGATAAATTCCGTCGGCTGATTCCACCCATGCTCCAGATAAAGGCCGGCGGCCTCGGGGTAAGGCTCAGCCATGGCAAAAACCAGATCGGTTAGCTTCCCTAAACGATTTTTAATGTTCCTGGCGCAAACCCGCCGTTTGGCCAGTTCCGAAAAAAAGAACATCCGGAAGGGGCCGTTCCCCGCATACGCCTCCGGACAGGAAACCTGCTTTTCAGCGCTTATCATTACGACCCTCCAAACCAGCTAGGGAACATCGTTTGGATTCCCAAAAGGGTGGAGCCGGCACAGACAATGATGACAATAGACCAGTTCATAATATTTTGCAGCCGCGTATTCACGTGGTCGCCCATGGTGGCCCTGTCGTTTAACAGCAACAACAAGAATATTAAGGCTGCCGGCAGCACAGTAACCGCGATGACCTGCACGAACATGGTGATAGTGATCAGAGGGGCTCCCGGAATCAACACCACCGCACCCGCAGTGGCAAGCATCCCCAGATAAATTAGATAAAACCAGATAGCATCCTTGACACGAGCGTTCAAGGAGTGGGCCCAGCCGAAAACCTCCCCCACAGCCCAGGAAGACGACAGGGAGATGCACAGGGCCCCGAGGAAGCCGGCGTCAAAAAGGCCGATGGCGTAGAGTTTCCGGGCCCAGCCTCCCTGCCCATGCGGCATCAGGGGCATCAGGGCTTCGGCGGTCTGTTTGACGTCTTCCACGGTGATGGGTGGATGATGATAAAAGAGCACCGCTCCGGTGGTCAGAATGATGAAAACCGCCACCACATTGGTGGAAATGGAACCGAGGAACGTCTCAAGCTGGCCGTAGGGGATATCATGAACATCCATGCCCTTATCCACCACCGCACTCTGCTGAAAAAAGATCATCCAGGGCGCGATGGTCGTGCCGATGTTCGCCATGAGGATAAAGATCATGTCGCCGGTGAGGCCGCCGGGGAGCTGGGGTATGAATCCTTCCATGGCCTTCCCCCATCCCGGAGAGTAAGAGACGCTCATCCCCCAGAAGGCCGCGGGGATATAGACCAGGTTAAAGAGACAGAAAAACAGGGTGACCTTTTCGAAGGTCCAATATTTTCCCGAGATGACCACGCCAAAAAGGATAAGGGTCACCCCGATGAAAGTGATCCAGCGGGGGATGCCGAACATGGCCATAGCTTCAGTCATGCCGATATATTCGGTGATGAGGGTCAACCAGTTAACCAGGGCCAGGTCGCCGAGGGAAAACCAGCCCCAAAAGGGGCCGAAGCCGTCAAAGATAGCCTCGGCATGTCCCCGTTTGGTCACTGATCCCAGGCGTACCGTCATTTCCTGGACATAGTATGCCATAGGGAGCAGCAGGATGAATAGCCAGAGCAGAGAGAACCCGTATTTAGAGCCGGTCACCGCATAGGTGGCGATGCCGCCGGCGTCGTTATCCGCCACCATCACGATGATGCCGGGTCCCAGCACCGCCAGGAAAATGAGCAATCTCCGCCGGAAGCGATTCGTGAGATGGATAGCCTTGCTGAGCCAAAACATGGTTACTCTCCGGGAATTAGGTCAGGTGAATGGATTGAGATATTAACCGCTCACTCAATCCGGTAACAAGTCACAACTTCGCCGCTGACATTATGGCTGATAGTTATGTGCGCCTCATTATTAATCAGTAAATATATTGTTAATAGTTAAAACGTTATCTTTAAATCCCCCTATCTCTGTCAGTGGTTTTTCGATATTGATGCAACTCCTCTATTTACCTGCCTCACCTCCTCCAGGGCCAACACAAACCAAGGCCGCTTCCCGATGCACCCCACTTTAGATCAAGGCGCCGATTAACTGAGTGAAGGCGACCTCCATGATGGTGGCGGCCACGGTGGCAGCCGTTCTTTCCAGGGCTGAAGGAGAATCGGCCCTCTCGCTCCCTTCCCTGGCTGGAGACAGATATCCCATCTGCATCAGGAAGAAAATAAGCTCTTCCTGTTCAATGGCTTGAGGGTTGTAAAGGATCAGCACGTTCCCGGTGGTGGGATTGGCGGAAGCGGATTCCACCCCGGCAAGCTCACGGAGATGGCGCTCAACTTCCCGGGCCTTCAAGGCCGCCCTTTTAATCTCGGGAAGCTTGATCCGCAGTCTCCCTTCCAAAGCGTGAACATAGGTGGAAGCTACTCCATTCATGGCAATCACCTCCTTTACCGAAATTGAGGGAAAGGACGCAGCTCACGCCATGGGAAAGAGCGGTTCTGGCAGGGTTTTCCTGTGGCAGGAAAAAGAAACCCCCGGGCAGGCCTGCACGGGGGCATAGAGGGAAGGTCAGGCGCCATGGCGCCTGCTTACCTTATAGGCATCCCCAAGAGGACTGTCCGGAGCGCCAGATCGCCATGACCTGCGCTGCTGACCAGTCTTATTGCGCTACTACCGCCAGGATCGTCCATATGAAGCGACGAATCTCCTCTCTTAAATTTGAATCCTTTTGGGAGATTAGCCCCCCGGTTTTCCTTTGTCAACCCCTTAAGCGCCAAAAAAAAGATCATGATGAGAGTTTTAAGGGGATACCTTGAGAGGGAAGGCCAACGGGGCCAATTCGCCTGGGGTAAAACCATGGTTCCCGGACAACCCGTTGCAGCAATTTTCTCAATTTTCCGGTAATATTAAAGATTAAGCCTCCTTGACGAGATGAGAGGAAGGTCTCTCTAGACTCCCGGGCGATCCTGTAACCAAAAATCCGCTCCTTGGCCGGATTAATCTGAACCTTGAACCTTGAACTTTTTGTTCCATCCGGAGATATGCATGCGTATTCGTGAAGATTTGCGAAATCTGGCCATCATCGCCCACGTCGACCACGGCAAAACCACCCTGGCCGATGCCATGCTCTGGCAAAGCGGCATCTTTCGAGAAAACGAGCTGGTGGCGGAGCGGGTCCTGGACAGCCTGGACCTGGAGCGGGAAAAGGGTATCACGATCATGGCCAAGAACATGGCCATCACCTATAAAGGGGTGAAGATCAATATCGTGGACACCCCGGGCCACGCCGATTTCGGAGGTGAGGTGGAACGCACCCTGAATATGGTGGAAGGGGTCTTGCTGCTGGTGGACGCCACCGAAGGCCCGCTGCCCCAAACCAGGTTTGTCCTGGGAAAGGCCCTGGAGAAGGCCCTGCCGGTAATCGTGGTCATCAACAAGATCGATCGCCCCGACCGGCGCGTCAAGGAGGTTCTGGACGAGATCTACGATCTGTTCATCGACCTCGACGCCACCGAAGAGCAACTCGATTTCCCGGTGCTCTATACCAACGCCAAGGTCGGCATTGCCCTTACCGACCCGGAGGGGGCGGGCCGGGACCTGGCGCCGCTGTTTGACGCCATTCTCTCCGCCATCCCCGCCCCGACCTTTGATCCGTTGTTTCCGTTGCAATTTCTGGTCACCAGCCTCGATTACAGCGATTATGTGGGTCTGATCGCCGTGGGTAAACTGGTGAGCGGCACGCTACGCCGCGGCCAGGACGTGGCCCTGTTGAAACAGGGGGACCTCGCTGGTAAAGCCCGTCTCACTGTGCTTTACAGTTTTGAGGGTCTGGACCGGCTGGAGCCGGAGGCGGTTGAGGCCGGGGATATCGCCGCGGTGGCCGGGGTGCCGCAGGCCTTCATCGGCGACACCCTGGGCGATCCCGAGGACCCGCGGCCGCTGCCCCCCATCAAGGTGGAAGAGCC
>Ga0187848_10002361_pt1 | contig 14943 bp, 14 predicted proteins | sample June2016WEW_4_40_FD_132424 | JGI IMG/M metagenome (GOLD analysis project Ga0187848, IMG submission 132424) | Peatland microbial communities from SPRUCE experiment site at the Marcell Experimental Forest, Minnesota, USA - June2016WEW_4_40 | ecosystem: Environmental > Terrestrial > Soil >... | reverse complement strand
TGGCCGTCGGCGACTCGTTACGCGAGCCACCTCGAGAGCTACTACGACGCCGTCAACGACGCCTACGACGACTGGTCCTCGGGCGTCCACCGCCGGCTGGCGGCCCGCCTCATCGCGATCGCCTCCCCGTTCCCGGGCGAACGGGTGCTCGACGTCGGCTGTGGCACCGGGCTGGTGACCCAGATGGCCTCCGAACGGGTGGGCTCCTCGGGCGAGGTGTTCGGCGTCGACATCGCTAGACGGCTGCTGGAGGTCGCCCAGCGCCGGGCCTCGCCACGGGTGCGGTTCTTCCATCTGCCCGCCGAGACCCTGGTCTTCAGCGACTGCACCTTCGACGTGGTCACGATCGGCGACGCCCTCCCCTACCTCGCCGACCCGCGCCGAGCGCTGGACGAGGCATCGCGGGTGATGCGGCGGGGGTCACGCATCGCCGTCTCGGTGCTGGACCGCGCACTCTCCACCCCTGCTCAGAAGGTCTTCCATGAGCAGCTCCTGGCCCTCGAGCGGCGCCACCCGATCGTCGTCCCCCGGCCGCCCGGCGACCGGACCCGCCTGGGGGAGCCCGCGGTGCTCGCCCATCTGCTCGCCTCGGCGGGCTTCAACGACGTGGTCACCACCACCATGGTCACCGGCGGGCGGGCGGCGACGGCGCGTGAGTGGACCGACCTCATGATGGGGGCCGGCCCGTCATCCCACGCCCTGCTCTCGGTCCTCGGGGCGCCGGTCAGAGACCGCTTCGAGGCCGACCTCACCGAGCAGATGCGCAAGCTCGGCGACGACGAGGCCTTCCGCTACCACCACCCGTTCACCTTCGCGGAGGCGATCAGGCCCTGATCGGGAGGGCCGGTACCGCCTTCCCGTTCAGGGCTCGTACACGACCCCGTAGCCCTCCCTGCCCACAACGCGCCAGGAAGGGGGAGGCACCCATCCCTGCGGAATGACGTCGAAGAAGCCCTCCTCGCCGACGACGACGGCAGCCGGGTGGAGGGACTCGATCCGGGCGGTGAGCTGCGCCGGGTCGCGGATGGGCATCTCGGCTCCGACTGGACCATTGCCGGCAGCGACCACGTTGACGTCCAGTTGAGGCCCGAGGACCGCCTGAACATCCATCACGTCCATGACGACGACGGGCGCGTTCGGGTTTCCAGCTTCCGCCAGGACCCGCTGAACGGCCGAGGGTTGCTGCGATGGCTGCAGACCGGCGGTGGCGGCGACCGCCAAACCGATGGTGGCGAGACCAGCGCTGAGCCGCACCGGCTTGGAGCCGGCCGCCGTAACCACAAATCGCCGGCAGGGCCCGACGCAGATGAGCAGCAGGCTCACGCCCGACATCGATGCAAGCACCGTCAGGGCAAGCGCACCGCTCTCGATGGCCACGGCGACTCCGTTGGTGGCCAGCGCGGCCGCCGCCACCCAGGGGAACCATCGCTGGGGGAGGACGGCGGCACCAGCGGCGACCCCAAAGGCAACGGCAGGAAGCAGGTAGCGGATCGCGGCGACGATCTGGTCGGACTGGGATGAGCCGGTGAAAGGCGTCACCAGGAAGGTGAGCGCGCAGCCGAGCGCCAGCCAGCCAACCCCGCGGGCCGGGCCCCCGGCGAAGAGCGCTAGAGGCAGGCTGGCGACGACGGCTGCGAAGGGGATGCCCAACTCGGCGACCGCGATGCCGAGCCACTGCCCCGGCGACGTGCCTTGACCTCCCAGCAGAGCTCCGAGCACAGACTGGACGACGGCATGGCTCGCGGCCGTCACGTGGCTGAGTCCCGCGAACAGGACGATCGGACCCAGGCGCACCGCCTCTGGGTACAGGGGGTCCCCAGCATCCACCCAGTTGCGCACGTACCACGCCACCGAAAGCGCGGCGACCGCGAGCACGAACGCTGCCAGGCGCAGGGGATCGGCCGTGGCGCGACATCGCCAGATCACCGCCACTGCCACAGCCAACGCCGGAAGCAGGTACACGTCCTTCGTGCCCATCGCAAGCCCCAGGCTCAGCCCCGCGAGGACGAGCCAACGCAGCTCTCCGGTCCGTTCTGCACGAAACCCGAATGTCATGCCGGCCGTGACTCCCAGCAGGCTGAGAGCGTCGTCGTAGGCCGACCCCATCTGCCATCCGAAGTATGCCCAGGTGGTGACCACCACCAGCCCGGCTATGGCACCCGCGGACCAGTCACGCCCCAGCTCGCGAAGCAGCATCCCCATCACGACGACCGTCAGTCCGGCGCAGAGGAGGTTGGGCGCGCCGCTGAGGCTGGCGTTGTGGAACGGAAGCATCACCAGCAGGAGAAGCAGCGAGCCGTTCCCAGGGTAGGTTGCGCTCCCCAAATCACCGGGCTGAGAGAAGGGGAGGGCGCGAATCGAGCCACTGTCCAAGATGTGGGCGGCGTTGACGATGTGATAGCGAATGCTGTCGTCGAGCAGCGGCGGGGCGAAGAACGTGACGACGATTGCGAGAGCTGTGAAAGGGAGGGCGACGGCGAGCAGAGACGCGGGGATGTGAACGCGACCCTCCCGAACCGAGGTCGGCCGAGGCAGGAAGAGTGCGCTCGCGGCCGCCAGGGCCCCGAGACAACCGATCACCACCGGCAGCCAGAGGACTCCGAGAAGCCCCAGGACCTGGAGTAGGCCGACCCATCCCACCATTGCCAACAACCCAGACACGCCGATCCGATCGATAAGATCGGCCGAGCTCGGCAGGAGCGCACCGCCGACGCGGGTCAGGATGACGAAGCTCAGGCCGAGGAGAAGGGCCTCGAGAGCCAGCCCTTCCAGGACGCTGAGCCAGGCGCTCATCGGGTCATGCGAGTCGCCGGGCGTCTGGCCCGCGTGCCCCGCGGGAGAGCGGCCTTGATGGACACGCCGAGCACATCCTCCGAAAGGCGGCGGCGAGGTGGAGGGGACAGCCCGCCTCGAGGAGATTCTTCGTCGCGGGAGGAAGCCGGCCGCGGCCGACACGGCATCGTTACAGAGACGTCCGCACCCCGCAGTCCGGTGGAACGCCAGGGCTGTGAATCTCGCAGCCTGGTGGGACGCCTCTACGAGAGCGGCTCACGCGGAAGCGGCGGAGTGCTCCTTCTGGTGCGCCTCGATGAGCTGCTGGGCGACGTTCCCCGGGACCTCCTCATAGTGGGAGAGCTCGGTGGCGTAGCGGCCCCGCCCCTGGGTGAGAGCGCGCAGGTCGATGGGGAAGGTGAACATCTCCGCCTGGGGGACCTGGGCGGTCACCTCGGAGCGGCCGTCGCCCAGGGGGTTCATCCCGGCCACCCGCCCGCGCCGCGCGTTGAAGAGGCCGATCACATCCCCGGTGAACCGCTCGGGAACCACCACCTTCACGGTCACGATCGGCTCGAGCAGCACCGGTGAGGCCTTCTGGACCGCCTCGCGCATGGCCATCGACCCTGCGATCTGGAAGGCGATGTCCTTGCCGTCGACGGGGTGGGTGGAGCCGTCCATCAGGCGGACGCGGACGTCGACCACGGGATGGCCGCTGATCGCGCCCTGCTCGATGGTCTGACGCACCCCCTTCTCCACCGATGGGCGGAACTGCTGGGGGATCGACCCGCCGAAGATCTTGTCCTGCCATTCGTAGCCGCCCCCGCGGGGGAGGGGCTCGATCTCGATGGTGCAATCGCCGTAGAGGCCGGCTCCGCCCGACTGCTTCTTGTAGCGATGCTGGACCCGGGCGCTGCCGTTGATGGTCTCGCGGTAAGGGATGCGCGGCGCCTGGAGCTTGGCGTCCACGCCGTACTTCCGCTTCATCCTCTCGAGCACGACGTCCAGGTGCACGTCACCCAGACCGTGGGCGATGACCTCCTGGGTGACCGGGTCGCGGTCGATCGAGAAGGTCGGGTCCTCCTCGGCGATGCGCGCCAGCGACTGCATGATCTTGTCGTCGTCGCCCTTGGTCCTGGCGGTGATCGCTGCCGAGTAGGCGGCCGCGGGCAGCGCGATCGGGGGCAGGACCACCGGCGTCGCACGGTCGCAGAGGGTGTCCCCGGTGGTGGTCGCCTGGAGCTTGGTCAGCACCGCCACGTCGCCGGCTCCGGCCTCACCGACGGTCACGACCTGCTTGCCCATGGGGCGGCCGAGCTGGGCGAAGCGCTCCTCGCTCTTGCGGGTCGCGTTGTAGGGGTGGGTCTCGCCACGCAGGGTCCCGCGCAGGATCCGGAGGTAGGAGACTTTGCCGAAGTTGTCGACGGCGGTTCGGAAGACCTGCGCGACCAGGGGGCCGGCGGGGTCGCAGCGGATCTCGACCTCCTTGCCGGAAGCGTCGGTGCCCTTGCGGGCCCGCTCCACCGGTGAGGGCAGGTAGCTCGTGATGCTGTCCAGCACCAGCGCCGCACCGCGGGAGTCCGCGGCGGCGGCGCAGATGACCGGCACCAGGGTCCCGGCGACCGTCCCGCGACGGAGCGCGCCGCGGATCTCCTCGGCGGAGAGCTCGGTGCCCTCCAGGTACTTCTCGATCAGCGAGTCGTCGGTCTCCGCGGCGGAGTCGGCCAGGGCCGTGCGGGCCCGGGCGACCTCGGCGCTCATCCCGGCGGGCAGGTCGGTCGGGGTGGCGCCCCCGTCGGTCCCGAAGAGATGGGCGCTGCCGTCCACCAGGTCGACGTAGCCGCGCAGCGCCTCCGCGGCCCCCATCGGGGCGACCACGGCGATCGGATTGCGGCCGAACGCCTCCCGCAGCGCGTCGACGGTGGGCTCGTAGGCCGCGTTCTCGCGGTCCATCCGGTTGACGACGACGAGGCAGGGCAGTCCGGCGGCGGTGATCATCTCCCAGGCCAGCTCGGCCCCCACCGGCACCGTCCCGTTGGCGCTGACGACCAGGACGGCGGCGTCGGCCCCGGCCAGGGCGCAGGCGACCTCCCCGGCGAAGTCCTGGAACCCGGGGGCGTCGATGAGGGTGACCTGGGTGCCCTTCCAGTCACAGTGGGCCACCGCGGCGCTGATGGAGATGGAGCGACGCTGCTCCTCGGGCTCCGAGTCCAGGATCGAGGTCCCCTGGTCGGTCGAACCCAGGCGCGGGGTCGCCCCGGCCGTGTGCAGCAGCGCCTCGCACAGGGTGGTCTTGCCGTCGTGGCTGTGGCCGACGACGGCCACGGTGCGAATCCGATCCGGTGCGGGCGTGGGCATGGTGTGACGACCTCCTCGGAGACGTCGACCCTCTGGGGCGGCGGAGCAGCCAATGGTATTGCGGGGCGCCGCCACTCCGCCCTCGCCCGCACCGGCGGCCGGCGGGGTGCGGGGTGGCGGAGCCGCCCGGGTCGAGGGCAGACTTGCCGATGAATGGTCCGCCCTCGCCTCGCCGCGGTCGCCCTACTCCTCACCGCCTGCGGCGGTACGGCGGCGACTGCCACGCCGACGCCTCCCTGCCGCTCCGCCATCCACTTCCCCTCCCCGAGCGCGGTGGCGGCGCCGGTCTCGGCCGCCGCGGACCAGGCCCAGGTCGATCCCGGAGCCACGGTCACCTTCACCGAGACCATCACCGGGCCGGCCACGGTCCAGGTCGACTGCTCCGATCCGCTCCAGGTCCTGGTGACCGACAGCACGGCGCTGAGTGTCTACAGCGGCTACTCCGAGGCGGCCGCGGCGGACGCCTGCGGCACGCTCACCCTCACCGGCGGCGCCAGCGAGAGCTACCAGGTCGCCTGGCCCGTCGACCCCAGCCTCCCGGGGGGGACCTACACGGCGACCCTGGTTCTCGGCGACGCGCCCCAGCTCACCCTCAGCCTGGCTGTCGGGACGCTGCCCGGCGCCTGCTGACCGGGGGGAGACGATCCGGCTCGGCGACCACGACCACGCTGTCGCAGAGGGAGCCGCCCGGGTGCCGGGTCCAGCCGTCGAAGGTCTCGACGATGCGCATCCCGGCCTTGGCGAAGAGGCCCGGCAGCTCGTCGAAGTCGAAGAGGCGGCTGGTGGTCTGCTGGACCGCAACGCTGCCGTCGGCGAAGACTGCCACCTCCCGAAGCACGAAGGTGTGACGGGCCCGGTCGTAGACGCTGTCGCTGAGCAGGAGCTGGCGGCGTCTCCCCAGCAGCGACGCGTCCACCACCTCCCAGGCGGAGAGCCGGCCGGGGAGCTGATCCGGCCGGAGCCGGAACTCGGCGATCAGCCGGCCACCCGGGAGCAGGCACCCGGCCAGGCGGCGCAGCGCGGCCGCCTGCCGGCGGGCCGTCTGGTTCTCGAGGACGTAGTAGATGAGGATGACGGCGTTGTACCGGGGCGAGACCGGCATCGACCGGACGTCGCCGACCTCGAAGTGGGTGAGCCCTGAGACCCCGGCGGCGCGCGCCGCGCGCCGGGCATGGCGGATGACCGCCGGACCGACGTCCACCCCGTCGACCCGGTGGCCGAGGCCGGCCAGCCGCACCGCGTACAGCCCGGGGCCGCAGCCGGCGTCGAGAACACGGGCGGGGACAGGCGGGAGAAGCTGAGCGAGCCGCCGCACGTGCTGATCGACGAGCGGAAGGCGACGGCTGGCGCCGTCGTGGCCCTGGTCGAGGTGCTCGGCGAGCAGGCGGCGGCTGAAGGTCGGATCCGACCAGTCGAGCTCGGCGTCCGGGTCGAAGGGACGCGGCCAGGAGGGGAATCGGGAGAGGCGGCGGACAGTTGGCACGGGTGAGGGCCATTCTGGCGCCCTCCGCCGGCGCCGGCGCGGCCGGTGCACTACTCTCCTGGCCGTGACCCCGACGCCGCTCACCGCCTCGGTGGCGTTCGCCATCGCCTATGCGGTCGGCGCGCTGCCGGTGGCCTGGTTGCTCGTCCGGCGCCGGCGGGGCATCGACCTGCGCGACTTCGGTGGTACCGGGGCGATCGACGCGCTGAGGGTGGCGGGGCCGGGAACCGCCGTTCTCGCCGGCGTCATCGAACTCCTCAAGGGCGGCGCCGTCGGTCTCACCGCCCTGCTGGTCAGCGGTCACGCCGGCTGGTTCACCGCCGCCGCGGTCGCCGGATGCGTCGTCGGAGACGCCTTTCCGGTGGGGTTCCGTCGCGGCGGACGCGGGCTGGTGGCGCTGATCTCGGGCCTGGTCTTCTCCCTGCCCACCGCCGGGCTCCTCTGCGCGATCATCGCCATCCCGGTCGCGGTTCTCACCCGGATGCGCGGAGGTGTCTACGACCTGGCGGTCACGATCGCCGTCCCCCTGGGCCTCGGGCTGGGTACGCTCGATTGGCGGACCCTGCCGCCCGCGGCGGTCATCGTCGCAGCCCTCGTGATCCGCTCCCGTCTGCGCCGCGCGGAACGGGCCCGGGTCGCCCTGACCGAGCGTCCAGGTGCGACCATCGTCGATCAGCCCCCCACCCCGCGACAGGAGTCCTGAATGCACGCTCTCGCCAGCCTCGACAGCCTCCTCCAGGGCTGGGTGGGGACCTACGGACTGATCGCGATCCTCCTGCTGATGACCGTGCAATGCATCGGCGTGCCCTTCCCCAGCGAGGTGATCATGCCGGTCGCCGGCTATCTCGCCTCGACCGGGTCGCTCAACCTGGTGGGGGTGATCGCGGTGGGCATCGTCGGCAACCTGGTCGGCTCGCTGATCGCCTACGGGCTGGCGGCGTGGCTGGGGGAGCCGGTGCTGCTCGGGCCGGGACGGTACATCGGGATCCGCCGTGACCACGTCGAGATCGCCGACCGGTGGTTCCGGCGCCACGGCACCGGAGCCGTCTTCTGGGGCCGGTTCCTGCCGGTGATCCGCACCTACATCAGCTTCCCGGCGGGCCTCGCCCGCATCCGGCTCGACACCTTCACGCTGATGACCTTTCTCGGCACCCTGCCCTGGACCGCGGCCCTGGCCGTCGCCGGCTACGAGGGGGGCAAGAACTGGAACCGCATCTCGGGCCCGATCGGGACCGCGGGGCTGGTGCTGGCGGTGGTCCTGGTCCTCGTGGTGATCGGCTGGTTCGTCCGGGGGCGGCGGCGCCCGGCGATCGCCGCCGCGGAGGCCACCCCGACCGGCCCGTCTCGCGATGGGAGCCGCTGATCTCGTGATCCGACCCGCGTGAACGGACTCGTCGACATCGGCGGGACCAAGTGCCTGGTCAGCGTCACCGGCGACGGCGGGCTGCCCGGCCCTCCGCTGGTGCGCCCCACCCCGACCAGCGGGGATCCGGGAGACTTCCTCGCCCGGATGCTGGACGAGGTCCGCGACGGCGCCCAGCTTGCCGCCGTCGCGGTCTCCACACCGGGGCCCTTCGACCGCGGGCGGAGGAGGCTGCTCAACCCACCCGGCCTCTCGAAGGCATGGCACGGGCTCGATCTCCCGGCAACCCTGGGTGAGCGGTTCGGCTGTCCGGTCTTCGCCGAGAACGACGCCAACTGCGCCGCGCTCGCCGAGGCCCGGTTCGGGGCGGGCCGGGGCTTCCGCACCGTCGTCTACTACACGGTCAGCACCGGGATCGGCGCGGGCGTCGTCCGTGACGGGAACCTGGTCATCGCCCGCCATGACACCGAGGCGGGGCATCAGGTCCTCTGGCCGGCCCACCTCGGGGGCCCCTCCTGCCACTGCGGGGGGCACGGATGCCTGGAGGCGCTGGCCAGTGGCAACGCCATCCGCCGGCGATTCGGGAAGCCGGCGGAGGAGCTGGACGACCCCTCCGCGTGGGCGGAGGTCGGCCGCTGGCTGGGCCTGGCAGTGGTCAACACCGTCGCCCTCCTGGACTGCGACGTCGTGGTCTTCGGGGGCGGGGTTATCAACGCCTGGGAGAGATTCGACCAGGAGCTGCGGCGGACGGTCCGGGAGAGCCTCTTCCTCCAGCCCCTCCCGGAGATCCGGGAGGCCGAGCTGGGCGTCGACCGGAACGCCTGGGGGGCCCTGACCCTGGTTCCCGGGGTCTGATCGGAGCCGGTCCGGGGTTTGGCCGCGCGGGCCGCGCTGGTACAGTGGCAGCGTGTCCAAGCGAATCAGCACGGTCAGCATCGACGACGTCATCTCCGCCATCGAGACGGCGCGCGACAAGGTGATGGCGGATGAGGTCAAGTCGCTGGTCAAGCTCGGCCTCCCCAAGAGCGTCGCCTACAAGATGGTCGCCGAGCGGTATCGGCAGCGCAGCGAGACCGAGGAGGGCGAGGAGGCGGCCGGGGGGGCTCCGTGGCCCGACATGTCGTGAGGACGGCCTGACCGGAACGTCTGGCTGAGGGAGCCCCAGTTCGGCGCCTCTCCCCGAGGGGACGACGGACGGGCGCGTGGCTCGGCATACTGTGAGCGACCATGGCCTACCTCCCCAACGGAGCCGCCGAGCGCCAGCAGATGCTGGAGGCGATCGGGGCGGCCAGCGTGGAGGACCTCTTCGCATCGGTTCCGGCGCGGCTTCGCCACCCCCGGCTGAACCTCCCGCCCCCCCTTGCCGAGCAGGATCTGGTCACCGAGCTGGAGCGCCTGGCCGCCCGCAACCATCCCCTCGGTGAGCTCGACTCCTTCCTGGGCGCCGGCGTCTACCGACGCTACGTCCCCGCCATCGTGCGGGCGGCCGTGGCCCGCCCCGAGTTCTACACCGCCTACACCCCCTACCAGGCGGAGGCCTCGCAGGGCACCCTCCAGACGATCTTCGAGTTCCAGTCGATGATCTGCGCCCTGACCGGGCTGGAGGTGGCCAACGCCTCGCTGTACGACGGTGCCTCCGCGGCCGCGGAGGCGGTGATGATGGCCGTCGCCCAGACCGGGCGGCACCGCGTGGTGGCGGAGGCCGACCTGAACCCGGAGACGCTGTCGGTCATCCGCACCTACGCCCGGGGCCGCGAGGTCGAGGTGGTGACCGCGGACGGCATCGGCCACGCGGTGGGGCCCGAGGACGCCTGCGCGGTGGTGGCCCAGCCCGGATTCCTCGGGACCGTGGATGACCTCCTCCCGGTCGCGGAGGCCGCCCGCGCCGCCGGGGCGATCTCGATCTGCTGCGCCGACCCGATCGCCTGCGCGCTCCTCGTCCCGCCCGGTGAGCTCGGCTTCGACATCGCCGTGGGGGATGGCCAGCCGCTGGGCATCGCCCCCTCCTTCGGCGGCCCTCACCTGGGCTTCATGGCAGTGCGGCAGGAGCTGATGCGGCGGATGCCGGGGCGGCTGGTGGGGCAGACCCACGACCACCACGGCCGGCGCGCCTACGCCCTCACTCTCCAGGCGCGCGAGCAGCACATCCGGCGCGAGAAGGCGACGTCCAACATCTGCACCAACCACGCCCTGACCGCCCTGGCGGCGACCGTCTACATGGCCAGGATGGGAGCGGGGGGGATGCGCCGGGTGGCCGAGGTCAGCGTCCAGCGCGCCCACCACCTGGCCGCCCGCCTGACCGGGCTGGAGGGCATCCGCCTCGCCGAGCCCGACCGCCCCTACCTCTGGGAGTTCGCGCTCCGGGTGCCCGGCGACGCGGAGGTCTTCGCGGCGGCGCTCCGGCGGGAGGGCATCGTGGCCGGGCTGCCGCTGGGACGCGTCGACCCGCGGCGGGGCGACCAGCTCCTAGTCTGCTGCACCGAGACCACCTCCCCGGCCTCCATCGACCGCTACGTCGCTGCCGCGGCCCGGGTCGCCGAACCGGCGGGGGTGGGCGCATGAGCGGGATGCCGGTACCGGGCGCGGGGGCGGGGGAGCCGGTGGCGGAGTGGGCCGGCGACGAGCCGCTCGTCTTCGAGCTGAGCGGCGACCTGCGGGGCGGGCCGCGCGAGGTCGAGCCCGGCGTCCCGGTCGAGGCCCTGGAGCGGCTGCTTCCCGGGGTGGGGCTGCGCACCACGCCGGCTCCGATCCCGGCGGTGCCCGAGCCCGTGCTGGCCCGGCATCTCGGCCGGCTGGCGCGCCGCAACCACAACCTCCACCAGGGGATCTACCCGCTGGGCAGCTGCACCATGAAGTACAACCCGGCTGTCGACGAGCAGCTCGCCGGGCTGACTGGGTTCGCCGACCTCCACCCCGATCAGGACATCGACGACGTTCAGGGGGCGCTCCAGCTGATGTGGGAGCTGGAGAGACTCCTCTGCGAGATCACCGGGATGGCGCGGATCTCGCTCCAGCCGGCGGCGGGAGCGCACGGCGAGTGGACCGGGCTGCGGATGATCCAGGCGTATCACGCCGCCCGCGGCGACACCGCTCGCACCCGGGTGCTCATCCCCGACTCCGCCCACGGGACCAATCCGGCCTCGGCGGCCCTCGCCGGTCTGGAGGTGGTCACGGTGCGGAGCAACAGCGACGGCACGGTGGATGTCGCCGACCTCGGTGGCCGGCTGGACCGCTCGGTGGCCGCCATCATGATGACCAACCCCAACACTCTCGGGGTTTTCGAGAAGGACATCATGGAGATCGCCCGCATCGCCCACGAGGCGGGCTCGCTCCTCTACTACGACGGTGCCAACCTCAACGCCCTGGTCGGGCTGGCACGTCCGGGTGACATGGGCTTCGACGTCGTCCACCTCAACCTGCACAAGACCTTCTCGACGCCGCACGGGGGCGGCGGCCCCGGCAGCGGGCCGGTTGGGGTCGCCCCGGCTCTCACCGACTTCCTGCCGGTGCCGACCGTCGAGCGCACCGGCGATCGCTTCCTGCTCGACCACGACCGGCCACGGTCGATCGGCAAGGTGCGTGCCCACTACGGCAACTTCGGCATGCTGGTCCGCGCCTACGCCTACATCCGCAGCTATGGCTCCACCATCTCCCAGGTGGCCCAGGACGCGGTCCTCAACGCCCGCTACCTGCAGGCGCGGCTGGCTCCCCTCTTCCCGATGGCGGTGCCCTCGGACTCGATGCACGAGTTCGTCGCCACCACCAGGGGCTGCCGGGTGCCCGAGCTGCGCGCGATCGACGTCGCCAAGCGTCTCCTCGACTACGGCGTGTACGCACCCACCGCGTACTTCCCGACCACCGTCCCCGAGGCGCTCATGTTCGAGCCGACCGAGACCGAGTCGAAGCGCAGCCTCGACCTGCTCGCCGACACCTGCGCCGCCATCGTGGCCGAGGCGGAACGCGACCTGGAGCACGTCAGGTCGGCGCCTCATCTGACCCCGGTCAGCCGCGTCGACGAGGTCGAGGCGGCCCGCCGGCCGGTGCTGCGCTGGAAACCGGCGGAGTGATCGCGCCGCGCGACGAGCTCCACGAGCTGCTCGCGACGCGGGCGTTCCGCTGGGGGGACTTCGTGCTCGCGAGCGGGAGGCGCAGCGATTACTTCTTCGACGGCAAGCAGGTGACCCTGGAGGGGCGGGGGCTCTTCCTCGCGGCATCACTGATGCTGGCTCGCTGCCGCGAGCTGGAGGTGACCGCGGTGGCAGGTGACGACGGCGTCGGCCCGCTGCTCGGGGCGATCGTGGCGCTGAGCGGGTCGGGTTCCGAGCCGCCGCTGCGCGCCTTCATGATCCGCAAGGCGGAGAAGCAGCACGGCACCGCCGCCAAGATCGCGGGGCCGGCACCGGCGGCGGGGGAGCGGGTCGCGCTCGTCGACGATGTCGTCACCACCGGTGGATCGGTCTTCCGAGCGCTCGAGGTCCTGACGCCGACCGGGATCGAGGTCGCCGAGGTCCTGGTCCTGGTCGATCGGGAAGAGGGCGCGGCGGGCGCGCTGGCGGAGCGGGCCCTGCTGCTGCACGCCCTCTTCCGGCGGAGCCAGTTCAGCGCTCGAAGCTGACGCCGCCCCTCACGCGCCCGCTGCCCGGGCCGGCGTGACCTCCACCGGAGGCTCCCGGCCCGCTCCCCGCGGCTGAGGCGCCGCTGAGAAACGGCGACCGCCACCCCTCAGCCGCGCCCGGCTCAGCGCCCTCTCAGGAGACCGGGCGATGGGGCTGCCAGCATGGGGCACGGATCAGTTGACCCCAGGAGGACCACCTCGATGCGACGTCTCGGCAAGCTCAGCTCCGCCGCCCTGGTCGGCACCGCCGCGCTGCTCATGGCCGGGTGCGGGCATTCGGCCCTGCCGCAGGGCCCGGCGGCGACCCAGGGCGCCGGCCTGAGCTCAGCCTCCGCGGGCACGGCGGCGAGCGCCTCCGGCGGGGTCAGCAACGCCCAGCTCAACCAGATCGACAACCAGATCAGCCAGATCGACAACCAGATCGGCCAGGCCAACCAGGGCCTGGCCACCAGCGAAGGAGATCCGACCCAATGAGACTGAGCCATCCTCTCCGCGTCGGCCTCGCCACCCTGGCCGTGACCGCGGCGCTCGGCGCTGCGAGCGCGCTGCCCGCGATGGCCGACTCCGGCTCCTCGCCCAGCCCGTCGCCGTCCGCCAGCTCGGCGCCGACCTCCAGCCCGTCGCCCTCGACCAGCACCTCGCCGACCTCGAGCCCGTCGCCGGTCGCCAAGGTGGGCGGGTGCTCCGGGACCCAGGCCGCCATCCTCGCCTGCATCAAGCAGCGCTCGGCCACGGCCGTCTCCAACCGCGAGACCAGGCTCCAGCAGCTGACCAACGACGTGAACGATAGCGCCGACATCACCGCCGGTGACAAGTCGACCCTTCTCGGTCAGCTCCAGTCCGACGAGACCAGCCTCGACAGCCTGAACACGACCATCCAGAACGACACCTCGGTCAAGCAGGCCTGGCAGGACGCCCAGACGATCGTGACCGGCTACCGGGTCTACCTGCTCGAGACCCCCAAGGTCCACCTGGTGATCGCCGCCGACACCGAGGCCACCGTCTGGTCCGACATCAGCTCGGTGATGCCGGCCCTCCAGACCGCGATCAACGACAGCACCGCCTCGGCCGCCGACAAGGAGAAGGCGCAGACCGCCTTCAACGACTGCACCAGCCAGCTCGCCGCCGCTCAGTCGGCATCGTCGGGCGTGGTCAGCGAGGTCATCGACCTCCTGCCCTCCGGCTACCCGGGGAACCAGCCGACCCTGGTCTCCGCGCGTCAGTCGGTGGTGACCGCGCGGCAGGACCTCGGCACCTGCCGCACCGACATCAACACGATCCGCACCGCGCTCGGGATCTGACCCGGTCCCGACCCGGCGGACAGAGGGCGGAGGTGCGACCGGCTCCTCCGCCCTTCGGTGTGACCGTGGCCGAAGTGCCTACCATCGGGTGAGTGTTGACACGGCTCGGGCCCACCACCCTCGCGGCCGCGGCGCTGTTCCTGACGGCGGCCGGCTGCGGAGGGTCGACGCAGCGCCCCGCCACCGCGACGCCCTCCCCCACCCCGCCGCCCTCCGCGACGGCAACCGCGTCGCCGACCCCCGCCCCGGACAGCGAGCAGGTGGCGATCGTCAGCTCCGGGTTCGGGGCCTACGACCTCCAGGTCTACCCGATCGCGGTGCTGCACAACCTGGCTTCGGCCCACACCGCCAGCCAGGTGGTGGTCAGCTTCACCGTCGACCTCTCGAGCGGGGGCTACGAGCTCTCCGCGGAGCCGGTGTCGCTGGCCCCGGGCGAGACCCTGGGGGTGACCGTCCTCTGCACCGACTCGTGCGACGGGGCCACCGGCATCGAGGCCGCGACTCGGGTCGGGACCTGGGTGGCGGGCGGGCGCAGCGTCATCACGGCCGGGGCGGCCTCCTGGACCTGCGGGTCCCCATGCCCCGGCTCCCGCGGATATCAGGGGGACGTCACCGGGACCCTCAGCGGCGACGTGCCGCCGGGCATGCTGGTCGGCTTCTCCGCCGTCTGCGTGAACAGCGGGGGGACCATCGTCGGAGGCGGGCTCCTGCCCTCGGTCTGGCCGGATGCCTCCTCGGCCTCGGCGTCGGTGCCGGCCCTGGTCACGACTCAGCCGGCGTCATGCCAGCTGTACGGGACCGAGGTCAGCTAGTCCGCTGACCCGGAGGGCGCGCTAGGCGTGCGAGCAGACCGGCCAGGCCGACGAGTCACCTGAGGCGAACATGCTGGCCGCGATCTGCGACTGCTGGACCGGATCCCAGATGTCGGTGCCCCCGTGCGCCCGGAAGGTGGACATCAGGAATTGGAAGATCCCGTAGTACGGGCCGGAGGGGTTGTACGCATTGGGCCGCAGCGTGGACTCGCACTCCGCGGTGCTGATCATCCAGCTCG
>Ga0187848_10002358_pt1 | contig 14969 bp, 10 predicted proteins | sample June2016WEW_4_40_FD_132424 | JGI IMG/M metagenome (GOLD analysis project Ga0187848, IMG submission 132424) | Peatland microbial communities from SPRUCE experiment site at the Marcell Experimental Forest, Minnesota, USA - June2016WEW_4_40 | ecosystem: Environmental > Terrestrial > Soil >... | reverse complement strand
TGCTCCGCGAGGCGGCCGAGCAGATGATCGCCTCCGGCATGGCCGACTACGGCTATCAGTACGTCAACTGCGACGACTGCTGGGCGGTGAGGGTCGGCTCGCAAGACCCGGAGATCGGCGGCCCGCCGCGCGACCCCGCCGGCCGCATTCGCCCCAACCGCCGCTTCCCCGACATGCAAGCCCTGACCGAGTTCATTCACGCCAAGGGGCTGAAGGCGGGCATCTACACCTCGCCCGGCAAGACCACCTGCGCCGGCTACGAGGGCTCCTTCGGCCACGAGGCCCTGGATGCCCGCACCTTCGCCGACTGGGGCTTCGATTTCCTCAAGTACGACTGGTGCAGCTACGGCGCCCAGGCCGGCGGAAGCACCCCGGAACACCTCCGCCGCCCGTACCAGCGAATGTGGGACGAACTGCAGAAGCTCGACCGCGACCTGGTCTTCAATCTCTGCCAGTACGGCATGGGCAACGTCTGGACCTGGGGCGGCCAGGTCGGCCATTGCTGGCGGACCACCGGCGACCTCGGCCTGGAGCGCGGCAAGGCCCTGCCGGGCTTCTACAGCATCGCCCTGAGCAACGCCGCACACTGGCAGTATGCCCACCCCGGCGCCTGGAACGACCCGGATTACATCCTCATCGGCTGGGTCGGCGACGCACAGCGCTCGGGCGAAGGCCGGCCCACCACGCTCACCCCCGACGAACAGTACAGCTACATGTCGCTGTGGTGCCTCATGGCCGCCCCGCTCATCTTCAGCGGCGACATGGCCAAGCTCGATCCGTTCACGCTCAACGTGCTCTGCAACCACGAGGTGATCGAGGTCGACCAGGACCCGTTGGGCCGCCAGGCCGCGATCGTCCGCAAGACCCCGACCGAGCTGGTGCTGGCCAAGGATCTCGAAGATGGCTCGCGGGCGGTCGGGCTGCTGAACTTCCAAGAGGCGCCGGTCAAGATGTCGCTCACCTGGGCCGAGCTGGGCCTGCGCCCCGGCAGGCAGCGGCTCCGCGACCTGTGGCGCCAGAAGGATTTGGGCGAGGCGGAGGGGCGCCTGGCAGTCGAGGTTCCCCGGCACGGCGTGGCCATGCTGCGGCTGGCGCCGGTGCGAGCGGCAGATGCTCCACGGCGGGGTCAGGAGACCCGCGCCGAACAAGGGGAGACCCGCGCCGAACAGTCGATCTTCGCCCCGGGCGCGAAACTCCAAAAACTTGCCGGCGGCTTCAGCTTCACCGAGGGGCCGGCCTGCGACGCCCAGGGCAACGTCTTCTTCACCGACCAGCCCAACGACCGCATCCTCCGCTGGAGCACCGACGGCAAGCTCAGCACGTTCATGAAGCCCTGCGGCCGCTCCAACGGCCTGTGCTTCGACGCCCAGGGCAACCTCTGGGCCTGCGCCGACGAGAAGAACGAGCTGTGGTCGATCGACCCCGCCGGCAAGCCGACGGTGGTCGTCAAGGACTACCAGGGCAACCTCCTCAACGGGCCCAACGACGTCTGGGTCCGCCCGGACGGCGGCCTGTATATCACCGACCCGTACTACCCTCGAGATTACTGGAAGCGCGGGCCGAAGGCCCAGGACGCCGAGGCGGTGTATTACCTCGCCCCGGACCGCAAGAAGCTCGTCCGCGTGGTGGCCGACATGAAACAGCCCAACGGCATCATCGGCACCCCGGACGGCGCGCGGCTCTACGTGTCGGACATCGGCGCCGGCCGGACCTTCGCCTACCGCATCCAGCCCGACGGAACGCTCGCCGGCAAACAGTTGTTCTGCAACCTGGGCTCCGACGGCATGACCATCGACAGCGAGGGCAACGTCTACCTGACCGGCCACGGGGTGACGGTCTTCAATCCCGCCGGCCGGCAGGTCGGGCGGATCGAAGTGGCCGAGGCCTGGACGGGCAACATCTGTTTCGGCGGCAGCGACCGGCAGACGCTGATCATTACCGCCTCGCGCGGCCTGTACGGCATCCGCACCCGCGTCCACGGCGTCGGCAGCCAGTAAAACGATGTCGAGGCCGGCGATGGCGACTGCCTATATGGGCCGGGTGGCCCGATTCTACGACATGGTGCATGCGGGCTACGATTTCGCCGTGTCGCGGGACTATCTCCTGCTCACGACCGGCAGATCTGGTTTTCAATCAGAATTCGCTGCAGCCCGACGCCGCCTGCCCGCAAAGCGGAGGCGCCGCCGGTGGTTGTGCGGGCGGCCCTGGCGTTGGATAATTGAGTGGTGGTTCGGCGCGGGCCGCTTCGTTTCGGGCGGCGTCGGGCAGGCGTTCCGCTGATCGCGTGTTTCGGTACCCTTGGGGTTCTCTCGTCCGCGGGTATCTCCCATGGCCAGTGCCGCGCACCGCCACAACCCGGAAGGTGCTGGGTGGTATGGAAATCGAACCCAAGAATCGAACTCAAGAACGGAGGCATGTGCTATGTCTGTGGAAGTGACGAAGCTGTCCAAGCCTTCGCTGGCAAGGGGTCTCCTCCTTGACTGAACCTGGATTGCTTCTAAAATGGCCCCATGACTGCCCGGCAACCCTCCCCCGCCGAAGCGCTGGCTACCCCGGTGCAGTTTCTCAAGGGGGTCGGGCCGCAGCGGGCCGAGCTGCTCTCGCGGCTCGGTCTCTCGACCGCCCAGGACGTCCTGTTCTTCTTCCCCCGGGCCTATGAGGACCTGACGCTGCAGCGCGAGGTCCACGAGCTCGAGGAGGGCCAGCTCCAGACCGTGCGCGGCGCGGTCGAGGACGTCGAGCTCCGCGGCACCGGGCCGGGCCGCTCGATCCTCGGCGTGATGATCCGCTCGCGGACGGGCTTTCTGCGGGCCGTGTGGTTCAACCAGCCGTTTCTCCGCGAGCGGTTCGCCCTGGGGCAGCGGGTGGTCGTGTCGGGCAAGCCGCGCCGCGACGGCATGGTCTGGGAGATGGCCCACCCGCACGTCGAGACGCTCGCCGAAGATGAAGAGGAGCCGCTGGGCAAGATCCTGCCCGTCTACCCGCTCACCGAGGGCCTGCAGCAGTGGCAGGTGCGGCGGATCGTCCGCGAGGTGCTTGCCGGCTATGCCGGGCGGCTGGAAGAGGTCTTTCCAGAAGAGTTGCTCGCGTCGCACGGGCTCTGGCCGCTGGGGCGGGCCCTGGCGCAACTGCACTTTCCCGACGACCACAAGAGCCTGGAGGCGGCCCGGCGACGGCTGGTCTACCAGGAACTGTTCCTGCTGGGGCTGGCGATGGCCCTGCGGCGGCAGCAGCAGCACGATCTGCGGCGGGCCCCGCCGCTGGAGGTCACCGCCCAGATCGACGCCCGCATCCGCCGGCTCTTCCCGTTCGAGCTGACCGCCGGCCAGGAGCAGGCCATCGGCGAGATCGCCCGTGACATGGCCCGGCCGCTGCCGATGAGCCGCCTGCTCCAGGGGGACGTGGGGAGCGGCAAGACGGTGGTGGCGGTCTATGCGATGCTCCTGGCGGTGGCCCACGGATGCCAGGCCGTCCTGATGGCCCCTACGGAGATCCTCGCCCGGCAGCACGCCCAAACGCTCGACCGCCTGCTGGCGGCCAGCCGGGTCCGCCGCGCGGAGCTGACCGGCGGGCTGACGGCCCGGCAGCGCTCCGCCCTGCTGGAGCAGATCGCCGCCGGCCAGGTGGACGTGGTGGTGGGCACCCAGGCGGTCATCCAGGAGGACGTCGAGTTCGGCAAGCTCGCCCTGGTGGTGATCGACGAGCAGCACCGTTTCGGCGTGCGGCAGCGGGCGGTGCTGAAGCACAGCGGTCCCGATCCGCACTACCTGGTGATGACCGCCACGCCCATCCCGCGGACCATGACGCTGGCGGTGTTCGGCGACCTGGACGTCTCGACGTTGCGCGACAGCCCGCCCGGCCGCCAGCAGGTCTACACCTACTTGGCCGACGAGGAGAAGCGGGCCCGCTGGTGGGAGTTCTTCCGCAAGAAGCTCCACGAGGGGCGGCAGGGCTACGTGGTCGTGCCGCTGGTGGAGGAGAAAAAGGGGGACTGTCCCAATTTTCGCGGGCACCATGCGCAGCATGGTCGCGAAAATGGGACTGTCCCCTTGAGCGGCGCTCCGGCGGCCAACATCGCCGAGACCTATGAAGCCCTGGCCAACGGCGAGCTGGAGGCCTTCCGCCTGGGACTCGTCCACGGCCGCATGACCCCGGAGGAAAAGAACCAGGTGATGGACCGCTTCCGCAGCGGGGATCTCCAGGTGCTCGTGGCCACCTCCGTGGTCGAGGTGGGCGTGGACGTGCCCAACGCCACGCTGATGACGATCGAGGGGGGCGAACGGTTCGGGCTGGCCCAGTTGCACCAGTTGCGCGGCCGGGTGAGCCGCGGGGCCTTTCCCGGCTTCTGCTGCGTCTTCGCCGCCCCGCAGACGGAGGAAGCCGAGAAGCGGCTTGCGGCCTTCGTCTCCACCACCGACGGCTTCCAATTGGCCGAGAGCGACTTCCAGCTTCGCGGCCCCGGCGAGCTGTTCGGCACGAAGCAGCACGGGATGCCGCCCTTCTGGATCGCCGATCTAGTGCGGGACGCGGACGTCCTGGCCGAGACCCGCCTTGACGCCCAAACCCTGATCGCCTCCGACCCGGGCCTCGCGCTGCCCCAGCACGCCCTGTTGCGCAAGCGGATGCTGGCCCGCTACGGCAAGGCACTGGAACTGGGAGATGTGGGGTGAGGGGAAGGCCGCGCCAACCGCTCCGCGCGCCGCGCATGGCACGTAGGAGTGCCCGATCCTAGCGGGCGCAGTTGCCCGCCTGCTCGCCGGTATCCCCTCCATCGGACCCCCTTGACAGGTTGTGGGGCAGTAGTATGCTAAGACTTGTTTGCGGCAGGAAGGGGAATGATATGGCATCGGCGCAGTTCACTGACGTGTTTGTGCCTGGCGGGTTCCCCCACCACACGTACAACCCTCGCCTGGCTCTACAGCTCGAGTCGAGGCTTGAGCAAGTCCGTCACAATCTGTGCAAGCTTGTCACCGTAACGGGGCACACAAAATCGGGCAAGACGGTTTTGGTGCGAAAGGTCTTGCCTCGCGAGGAAGCAGTCTGGGTGGATGGCGGGACGGTTGGTGCAGAAGACGACTTTTGGCAGGTGGTGCTCGATCAATTGGATTTATTCCAGACCGCTGGGGTCGAGGAGGCGAACCAGGATGGCGCGGAGGTCTCCGGCACACTCGCAGCCAAGGCCAGCCTCCTTATTTTGAAGGGAGAGGGCCAGCTTGGGGGAAAGCTTGGATCCACAAGGAGCAGAACGCGGGCGCAATCGCGGACAATCTCGTCGAGGGTCGCAGCCCTGAACGGGCTGCGGGACGCCAAAAGGCCCCTTATTGTCGACGACTTCCATTATCTGCCCAAATCGCTTCAGGGTGACCTGGTGCGGGCACTCAAGCCATTAATATTTGACGGCCTCGGGGTCGCCATCATCGCAATACCGCACCGGAGATACGATGCGATACGAGTGGAGAAAGAAATGACCGGAAGAATCCTTCCGGTTGAGATCCCAACCTGGGCCGAGGACGAGCTCGGCTTCATCCCAAAGACCGGGTTCCGTTTGCTGGAACGAGACGCCGATCCGGACGTAATATGCAGGCTTGCCAACGAGGCCATCGGTAGCCCGCACCTGACCCAGGACTTCTGCCGCGGAATCTGTAGAGCAAAGTCGTCGGATGGGGTGAGCCTGCCGAACCCCATGGCGATCACCGCGCCGGATATTGAGCAAGTATTCCGGGACGCTGCCGAAACGATCGGGCGTCCTATCTTTGAGAAGCTCGCGCGCGGCCCACGGCAGAGAACAGACAGAATAGCAAGGCCCCTTCGCGATGGGCAGGAGGTCGATATCTATGGCCTGGTGCTGCATGCGATGGCACAATTGAGACCTGGACTGGTCACGCTGGAGTATGAGGACCTGAGGTCCGCAATCAGGACCGTTTCTGCCCAGCAAATCCCCCAGCTTCACGAGGTTGCCAGGGTGCTGAAGCACATGTCGGACATTGCAGCGAGCGACCAGAGCTCAACGCCGGTCATAGACTTCGACGAGGAGGCAAAGCTCCTCCATATCACCGATCCGTTTTTCGCGTTCTACCTCCGCTGGGGGAAGCTGGAGGGCTAGGCCCATGCCGAGCGCCGCGCGAACGGACGGGAACTGCGAGAAAGCACCGTATCCCCTCATGAGGAACAACCCACTACCGCGACTGGATACCTGCTGCGAATGGCGGGATCGCCTTCTCCCCTATTGCAGGCTGAGGCGAGGGGAAATCTGGCAGGACCCCGAGGGGAAACATCGGGTCGGTTGTATCGACGCGACAGATGGCCAGGCGGTCGCCAACCTGGTTGCCGGCTCGTCCCCCGTCTTGGCGATCCAAGATCCGCCCTACAATCTAGTCGCCTTCGGCCAGCGCAGCATCGAGGAGTACATCGACTGGTCGAGACGCTGGGTTCGGATCACCCACGCCGCTCTCGCTGAGAACGCGTCCCTCTATGTCTGGCTGGGCGCGGACCAGAACAATGGATTTCAACCGCTTGCAGACTTCATGGTGATGATGCGCGGGGAGCCATTTGTGCCCCGCAGCCTCATCACAATGCGCAACCAGCGCGGATATGGGACCCAGAAGAACTGGATGGCGGTTCGCCAGGAGCTACTGTACTACACCAAGGGGCGCCCCTGTTTCAACGTGGAGGCGGAATATACGGACATTCCCAAGATTCTGCGGGGGTACTACAAGAAGGTCAACGGCGCCTTGACCGAAAACCTCCAGCGCGGCAAGTCCGGCACCATCCGCGCCGGAAACGTCTGGGTCGACATTCAACAAGTCTTCTATCGCATGGAGGAGAATGTCTCGGGGTGCTACGCCCAGAAGCCGCTCAAGAGCGTGGAGCGCATCGTTCGAGCAGGCTCACGGAAGGGCGAGTTGCTCTTGGATTGCTTCGCTCACTCCGGCTCTACGCTCCTGGCGGCTGAGATCCTTGGTCGCCGTTGCTTGACCGCGGATATCGATCCGCTGTTTTGCGAGATTGCCATTCGCCGGCTGGAGCATTATCGCCGCACGGGTAGGCTCGGCTGGCAAAACGGACATCCGTTCGAGCACGAACTACCCGGCGCGGTCCAAGGCCAAGACATGGTTCCACAGGTACCGTCACCGGGGTCTTGTTCGCAAGCAACCCTATTTGAATAGTCCATGGAACACCTTCAGTACGAGCTCGACCGATTGCTGCGGGCGCTGCCCGATGCGGCGCAGATCCGCTCGCGGCTGGAGTCGCTCGCCTCCGTCTACCCGTTCAACGAGTACGAGTTCATCATTTCGCACCTCCTGGCAAGGGACGCCTTGTCGCTGGAGCAGTATCTCGAATTGCGTGACGACTACATCGCCCGGAACATGTACCTGTACATCTTCGAGATCAGCGCGCCCCGCACGTTTGGCGAGGCCTGGGCGCAGGGGCATCTCAAAGAACTGGTTCCCGCGCTTGTCAAGTCGACGAAGAAGCTCGACCCCAACTACTCAGGCCAGTACGACCTCTTGCTGGATGGGGAGATTCGGATCGAGGTCAAAGCGTCCCGTGCAACGGATGCGGGCATCGAAGCACCGTTGTACGCCAAGGCACTGTCGTCAGATTCAGCAAAGCCGTTTTGGATGAACTTCCAGCAGATCAAACCGGCCTGTTGCGACGTGATGGTCTGGATTGCGGTGTGGAGTGACGTAATCCAATACTGGGTGTGGTCCTCGCACGAGGTTGAAACCAGCCCGTACTATTCCAAGGGCCAGCATCGTGGCAACGTCGGCGAAGGGCAGTTGCACGTCACTCACGAGAACATCCACGCCTTCGACTCTTTCCAGGTGCAGCCGAACAAGCTGATGAGCGCTATCCGCGAGGCGTACACGCGGCAGCAGGTGGCAAGGAAGCCGTAGCCTACGCCCTACGCTCGACCCGGCGGTAGAGCGAATCCCGCTCGACCGGCTCGAAACCGGCCTCGGTGATCAGCCGGCGGATCTCGGCCACGGAAAGGGCCTCGGGCGAGTCGGCGCCGGCGTCGTGGTGGATCCGCTCATGGCGCACGGTGCCGTCGAAGTCGTCGGCCCCGTAACACAGCGCCACCTGGGCCGTGCCCACCCCCAGCGAGATCCAATACGCCTTCACGTGCGCGAAGTTGTCCAGCACGAGGCGGCTGACGGCCACGGTGCGGAGGTCCAAGAGGGCGGAAGGGCGGAAAAAGGGGACAGTCCCCTCCTGCGGCAGCGGCCGGTGGGACAGTTGGCACGGAAGGGGACAGTCCCCTTTTTCCGCCAGGGCCGTGTTCTCAGGGTGGAACGCCAGCGGGATGAAGGCTTGAAAACCGCCCGTCTCGTCCTGGAGGTCCCGCAATCGCAGGAGGTGGTCGATCCGCTCCGCGGCGGTCTCCACGTGGCCGTAGAGCATGCTGGCGTTGGAGCGGAGGCCGAGGCGGTGGGCGGCGCGGTGTACGGCCAGCCACGCGGCGGCGTCGGCCTTGCGCGGGCAGATTTTCGCGCGGACCTCCGGGGCGAAAATCTCTGCCCCGCCGCCGGGCAGGCTCCCCAGGCCCGCCCCAATCAGCTCCTCCAGGATCGCCCCGACCGGCTGGCCCGTGATCTCTGCGAACCAGGCGATCTCCACCGCGGTGAAAGCCTTCAGGTGCAGCCCGGGGCAGACCTCGTGCAAGCGGCGGAGAATACCGGCGTACCAGGAGAACTCCTTGGCCGGGTGGACCCCGCCCACCACGTGCAGCTCGGTGCAGCCGGCCGCGGCGGCCTCGCGTCCGCGGGCCACGATCTCTTCGTCGCTCATGACGTAGGCCCGCGGATCGCCGGCGTCGCAACTGTACGCGCAGAGCGGGCAGCGGTACACGCAGACGTTGGTGGGGTTGAGGTGCGAGTTGACGTTGTAGTAGGCGAGCCTTCCGCTGGTATGGCGGCGGACGGCATCGGCCAGGCGGCCGACCGCGTGCAGGTCCACGTCGGGCCGGAAGAGATATTCGCCCTCGGCGGCCGAGAGCCGTTGGTGCGATTCGATCTTTGCGCGGATGGCGGAGAGCACGTGGCGATTGGAGCCGAAATCCACGGTGGGGTAAAGTTCCCCGGGGGCGCGGTGGCAACGGTGCGCGGCGCGCGGATGCCGCACGGTACTCGCATCCAGCTTCACGCATCCTGCTTCGCGTGGTCCCAAGCGGAAGCTATCTGGCGTGTCACAAATCGGTCGCTCTGCTGTTGTTTCAGGTACCAGTTCCTGAAATGCTTCGCCTTCCTGAACAAATCGGCGTCAAACATCTTGTCTTTTTCGATTGTAACGAGTTCGTCCCAAATCTTGGCTGCTCTCCTCAATGTTTCATCGTCCATCATCAAAGCAACCTGCAGATCCATACTGCCACCGCCCCCAGGATTTGCCAGCGTCAAAATGTCGCTGGCATGCACCGGATCAAGGCACCACCACTGGTAAGGGTCCATGCGACAGGCTTCCTGGAGGCTCTTGTCCCACGTCACCATTATCAGCGCCTCGTCAGAACGGGTCGACGTCTCCCGCATAAACGTCAGCACCGCGACATCATGGTGTACTAGGACGCCAGGCTTGCGTATGTCTTCATCGTGGTAAATGTGGTCGAGATCCTGCTCCGCCACCCTCCGAATGGCTTCACTCGCCCTGAATCTCCGTATTTCATCCAGGTCCACCTCGTAGCTGCGAACCAGTTGCCCGAGACTCGCCTCGACAGCGAGAATATCGGCCTTAAAACCGGCATTCGTCTTTCGGTATCCGAAGGATGCAAGGAACTCGGGAAACTCCACTTGGCCTCCGCCCATTGCGGCATAATACGCGACGAAGGCGTTCTCCGAGTACAAAAGCTCCTTTGAGTCACCGGAGGCCACTATCGGCGCGTACCTACCCGCAAACACCAGATGCGTCGCGCACTCTTCGAGGTAGACATCTGACAAGACGAACTTGACGCTAAGATGCGACGCACTTTCGAATAGCCGATTAGCAGCGAGGAGAAACCTGTTTCCGCCCACTGTTCGGTATAGCCGCGCGCATATCATAGGGATCATTACGGAGGATTCTAGATACATCCGTGCTCCGGTTGCCCGTCCCAAGGAGTTCAGCAGCGCGTTACTGCCACTCGGTACCAGTTTCCGAAAAACCTCCCCCGCCGTCAGTTTCGCCACCGAGAAATGGTCTTTCTCAAGATTGCTCAAGGCTTGCATACATTCAGGGACACGATCCTCCGGCACACCGAATCCGTGAATCAAAGCAGACACAGAGGAGACTTCCCTCGTATACCGTAGGCGGATGTCCTTTTCATCCGCCGATAACTGCATGAAGGCCGCTTGGTAATCGCGGTAGGCATGAACGACGCTACCGATTCGTCCGGCCACGGCTAGAGCTGCTTCGTTTGGCGTGACCCGGGGGCGTTGCTTGGGCAGAAACTGGGTAAGTATCTCTTGGACCTGGCCTACAAACGCCTTCCAGTCCTGGGCGACCAGTCGCCCCGCCTCGTAATATCCGCGCCCAAGTGCTTCGTTCAGATAGAGGGCGCCCTCGCGCGTCTCAATGTCCCCGCGCTGCCGCAATCGATCCACTGCCGAACGAAACATTTCCAAATGGGGGAAATCCAGAGCCGACTGCGCCTCTGCTAACAGGCTCTCCAGGCCGATACCCGGTGAGTAGTGCAAAACCAGCTTTAGCGCATGTTCGACCATTGCGACCCTAAACTCCTGGACATCGCCAGAGAAAAGAAGGAAGGTGTCCGCAACTTCCTGGCGGAGAGAAGCTCTATCGCGGGGCCGGGCGGCCACCTGAATTCCGACAAGATCCAGCAGCCACCCTAATTGATCCTGGTCGACGACCTGCTGTGCGATATCCTGGCTGTCGATCTTCGCGAGGTTGACCTGATGATCCGCCAGGGCCTTCGTGACCAGGGGGGCAAACTCAGCGTCCCCGATCCGGCGATTAGTCACGTAGTGGAAAGTGACGCATCCCAACCGGGCCTTGGCCTTAACCAGGTCGGCCATGAGCTTCGACTTCCAATTCCATTCGACACTTACTTGGAATGCGACGGGGATTGGCTTCGCCCCCTGGACGTGGTAAACGCGGATGTCGCGGCCACCGTCGGCCCAGCCATCGGAGACGGTTGGACGCTTGTAGCCCAGCAGCTGAATGCAATGGCGTGCAAGCTCGCGGAACTTAACAAAGTCGAGCGGCTCAATCAGCGCCGCAACATAGTCCGGTTTCATCTCGGCTACCTCCTGACGCTGCCGCGTTGGGCCTTACCCCGGGAGAGTTCAACAGCCGCAGTCCCTAGTACCCGGCGAGGCGGTCCGCGGGCAGCCCCGATGGGCTTGTTACCACGGGGTCGCCAGCACGAGACGCTGTGCGGCGCACAAAGGCCCCGATCGGGGCTCCGCCGCCCCGTTGGCGAGCAGCCGGGGCGCTCGCGGAGTGGCCGATCGTGCCAGCCTCGCCGCCCCTGAGTTTACCAAGTTCCGCCCTGTCCATCAATAACTGGTATTTTTCCCGGGCCGAATTGATAACTCCTACCTACCTGAGCAATTCCACCATTCCCACGACCAGCAGGCCGAGGCTCACCACGGCGTTTACGTGGAAGAATGCCCGGTTCACGCGGCTGAGGTCGTCGGGGCGGACGAGCCAGTGCTCGTAGACCAACAGGGCGGCGATGGCGGCGACGCCGGCCAGCCAGAGCGTGCCCAGTCGCGGGTAGACGCGGGGCAGGAAGGCCAGGACCCCGACCATGCCCGCGTGGCACGCGGCCGCCAGCCGCAGTGCGGCGGGGATGCCCAGCCGGGCGGGCACGCTCCGCAGGTGCATGGCCCGGTCGAAGGCGTAGTCCTGGCAGGCGTAGATCATGTCGAACCCCGCCACCCAGAGCAGCACCGCCGCGGCGAGGACCACGGGAGGCCAGGCGATTTCCGCCCGCACCACGACCCAGGCGGCCGGCGGGGCCAGGCCCAAGGCCGCCCCCAGCCACAGGTGCGAGAGGATCGTGAACCGCTTTGCGTAACTATAGCTGAACAGAAAGGCGAGCACCGGCAGCGAGGCGGCCAGCGGGATCCAGTTGTGCGGGAGGAAGAGCAGGGTGCCGGCCACGAACCCCGCCGCCGAGCAGGCGGTAAAGGCCGCCACGGAGCCGACGCTGAGCTGGCCGGCAGGCAGGTGCCGCATCCGCGTCCGCGGGTTCAGGGCGTCCAGGCGGCGGTCGGCCAGGCGATTGAAGGCCATGGCGGCGCTGCGGGCGGTGGCCATGCAGAACAGGATGCCAACGAGGTCCTGCCACCGCCACGCGACGGGCGGGGCACCCGCGGCCACGGCCGAAGGGTCGCCCCGTCCATCATCCGCCCAGGCCATCGCCGCCGCCAGCAGCGCGAAGGGCAGCGCAAACAGCGTGTGGCTGAAGCGGATCATCTCCAGGTACCGGCGGAGAGGAAATCGCACTGGGGACCCGCTCACAACTTGGAAATCCGAAATCCGAAACGTCAAATCCGAAACAAACTCTAATCATCCAAATCCAAATGACAGGACATTTGTGCTTCGTATTTTGGGTTTGTTTGAGATTTCGTGCTTCGGATTCGGCATTTTGCTCCGTCAACTCCCCCAGCGCTGGATCAGGGCGTTGGCGATCCCCAACTGGTCGCAGATCCGGCTGACGACGAAGTCCACCAGGTCGCCGACGGATTTGACGCCGTGGTAGAAGCCGGGCATGGCGGGCAGGAGGATCGCGCCCACCTCCGCCGCCCGCTTCATGTTCTCCAGCACCACCAGCGACAGCGGCGTCTCGCGGGGCACGAGGATCAGCTTCCGCCGCTCCTTCAAGTGTACCTCGGCCGTGCGGTGGATCAGGTTCGCGCTGGTGCCGTGAACGATCGCGCTGAGGGTCCCGCTGGAGCACGGGCAGATGACCATGCCGTCGGTGAGGAACGAGCCGCTGGAGATCGCGCCCAGGTAGTCGCGATAGTAGTAGTAGATCAGCTTGCCCGGCTCGCCGGTGCCGACGGCCAGGACGTTGCTGTCGTCGCTGGAGATGCCGGCCATGGCGCGCACGGTCTGCAGCTTGCGGTCGCGGAGCTTGGTGCCCTGCTCGAGCCGCAGGGCGGCAGGGTTGAAGTTCTCCAGGTCGACCGTCAGGTCGAGCTCCTGCTTCAAGACGGCCTGGGCGGCGGGGCTGATCACCAGGTGCACGTCGCAGCCGGCGGCCCCCAGGACCTCGATGAGCCGCAGGGAGTAGACCATCCCGCTGGCGCCGGTCATGGCCAGGACGAAGTTGCGTTTCATGCGGTCGACCTACGGCTTGGCTCCGACATAGAGCGTTGCGATTCCAAAGCTGAGCGGGTGCTGTTGGGCGTGCGTCAGGCCCGCCCGCAACATCCGCTCCATAAGGGCTTCCGCTTGGGGGAACAGGCCGACGCTGGCCGGGAGATAATTGTAAGCCGACTGCCGGTTGGGTGCCAGCGTCTGGCCGATCCAGGGCAGCAGGCGGCGGAAGTACCAGGCATAGAGGGTCCCCAGCGGCCGGGTCCGGGGGGTGGAGAACTCCAGGACGGCCACGCGGCCGCCCGGCCGGCAGACCCGGGCCATCTCCCGCAGCCCCTGGTCCAGGTCGCTCAGGTTCCGCAGCCCGAAGGCCACCGCGACGACCTGGAACGTGTTGTCCGGGAAGGGCAGTTCGAGCGCGTCGGCCTCGACCAGTCCGATGCGGCGGCCGGCCGGGCTGCGGCGGCACTTCTGGCGGGCGATGGCCAACATCGGGTGGCAGAAGTCGGCGGCCAGCACGCGTGCCGCCGGGTGGGCGCGGACGTAGGCCAACGCCAAGTCACCCGTGCCCGTACACAGGTCCAAGACCGGCCCGGCCCCGTCCGCCGGCGGCACCAGCCGAACCGTCCGCCGCCGCCAGGACCGGTCTACGCCCAGCGACAGGACGTGGTTCAGCAGATCGTAGCGGCGAGCGATCTCGCCGAACATCCGCCGCACCCGCTGCGAGGACTTGTCAACGCCCGTCATGCTTCCCCCACGCGGTTACTATAACGGCGGGGGGCGCGCCGGGCAAATCACGGAGCCCGCGGGGGGATTGCCTCGCGGTGTCGCCAGCCGGTTTCGAGATCCCATTCGAGGATGGGCGTCCGTGGCCGCGGGACCTCCAGCGACGTGTTGTACAGGGCATTGGCGGGGCCGGTGCCGGCCAGGGATTGGTCGGCCCGGGCGGGGGTGGCCCCGTCGATGGTGATGACCCGGCCCTTGGCCTCGGGGTTGCGGTGGTCGCGGATGATGATCGCAACCTCGTCCCCTTCGATGATACCGCGGCGGACCTCGTCCAACGCCGCCTGCTGGCTGGCGCTGAGCCGGCCTCGGTCGTTGGCCAGGGCCGCGGCGGGGTCGGCGGGCACGGGGAGCCGCACGCGCGGCGTTGGGGAACCCGCGGAGGCCGGCTCTCCGCCCGATCCGCTGAACGCCCGCGGGGCCTCTCCGGCTGGCGGCCTTGTTAGCCCGGCCAGTCCGGCGGCCGGGTACCCGCCGGGTGCGGCCGGTTGCGGCGGTGCATAGAGGCCGGCCAGTCCCAATTGATCCAGTTGGGCCTGGATCGATCTCAGGGCGGCAAACAGGCCTTCACGCTGACCGGGATCGGCGGCATTGCACACGCCGATGACCAGGCCCTCCGCGGAGAACAGCCCTCCGCCGCTGCGGCCGACGATGGGTTGCCCCGATACCTCGATGTTCGGCGGGCCGAGGAACCGATCCAGCGCGACGACTTGGCTCCATTGGACGGTGGGGGCGTCCCCGTTGTTGCACCCGACGCTGGCCACGAGCTGCTCCGGCCGGATCGTGTAACCGGGGGGCGCCACCCGGGCCGGGGTCACCGGAACCGGCGGCCGGATGAGCACTAGGCCCACGTCCCGCTTCAAGTCGTAACCCACCAACTGGCCGGAAACCCGATTGGCCGGGTGCGGGCCGAACAGATCGACCTC
>Ga0187848_10002352_pt1 | contig 14993 bp, 13 predicted proteins | sample June2016WEW_4_40_FD_132424 | JGI IMG/M metagenome (GOLD analysis project Ga0187848, IMG submission 132424) | Peatland microbial communities from SPRUCE experiment site at the Marcell Experimental Forest, Minnesota, USA - June2016WEW_4_40 | ecosystem: Environmental > Terrestrial > Soil >... | reverse complement strand
GACGACCAACCCCTGGCCCAACGCCCCCAACAGGCTTTGGCGGCCCAGCACGCCCTCGACGAGGTTGCGTGCGGCCTGGTCGAGCGGGCCCGCGGCCGAGTGCCAATGCACCACGGCGGCCAGCCCCGGCAGGACGACGAATGCCGCCAAGACGAGTTGCAGCAGGCCGGCCAAGAGGATGCCCAGCTTGGCGTCCCGCTCGCTCCGCGCCCCCAGGCACCGCTGGACGACGACCGGGCTCACGGCGGCCTGCCACGTCGCCAGCACCAGCACGAACGCCAGCACGCCGGTCCAGGGCAGCGCCGGTTCCGGGCCGACCCACTGCGCGGGTACCCCGGGGGCCGGCGGGTGGGTCCCGAGGAACCAGTCGAGCCGCGGCGGGCTGTTGGCCTGGAGCATTTCGGTCACTCCGCCGGCATCGTGTACGGCGGCGGCCGCCAGGACCGCCCCGCCGGCCAGGAAGACGACCATGCCCACCGCGCCGGCCCACACGCCGGCCATCAACCCCCCATAGACGCAGGAGATGCCCGCGATCAGGGCCACGACGGCCACGCACGCGATGAGGGTCCAAGGCGACTGGCCCACGCCCAGGCCCAGACCGAGCTCGCACAGCACCCCCCCGCCCACGTAAAGCGCGGGCGCCAACACCCCCAGCACCAGCGCCGGGAACATCAGCAGGACGAAGAGGCCCCGGGCGGCGGGGCTATAGCGGCGCTCGAGGAACTCCGCCGGCCCATACAGCTTCTTCCGATAGAAATAAGGTAAGAGGACCCAGCCCAACGCCCCCAGTGCCAGGAGGTTGCCCCAGGCCAGCGCGGCCGCGGCCAGGCCGTAGGCGGCGGCCAGGCCCACCATCAGCAGCCAGACTTCCAGCCGGCAACTCGCACCGGCGATCGACAGGCCGATGGCGTACCAGGGAAGCGTGCGGCCGGCCAGAAAATAGTCCTCGGAAATGTGCTGCCGTTGCCAGGACGCCGTCAGGCCGACCGCCACCCACAAGACCGTACACAGGACGACTACCGCCAGGAGGATGATGCTCATATGAATTCGCTCACGCCGTCGGCTTGCGGTGCGGGGCCAAGGCCGCCTTCAGCCGCTCGATCCGCAGGTCAAGCTCGCCGGCGGCCTCGACCATCTCGGCCGACGGCCCGGCCCGGCCAAGCTCCTCGAGGCGGCCGCACGTCTCGGTGGCCGGCGCCGCGCCCAGGTAGGCCACCGAGCCCTTGAGCCGGTGGGCCAGCCGGGCCACCCCGGCGGCATCACCCTTGGCGGCCGCCGCGCGGATCTCGCCCAGCAGCCGGTCCGCCTCGGCGAAGAAGAACTCGACCATGTCGTGGAACAGGTTCCGGCACCGCGCCCGCGCGTCGTCCAGGTTGAAGTCTTCCATCTCACCCCTGGATGTAGTCCCGCATGAAGCGGTTCTCCACCGCCAAGTGGTCGTGCTGGGCCTTCAAGAGGTCGCCGATGGAGACGATGCCCACCAAGCGGCCCTCGGAGAGGACGGGGACGTGGCGGATGCGGTGGGTGGTCATCACGCCCATCAAGTCGACCACCAGATCCTTGGGAGACGCCGTAATCAGTTGGGTGCTCATCACTTCGGCGACCGCGATCTTCGCCAGCTCGCACCGGCCGGCCGCGAACAGGCGGAGCAGGTCGCGCTCCGTCACGATACCCAGCAATTGCTCCCCGCTGGCCGGGTCCCGGCGGCAAACCAGCATCGCCCCGACGTTGTGGTGTACCATGTTGTGCACGACATCGGCCAACATGGTTTCGGGGGGGGTCGTGTAGACCGCCGTCCCCTTGAGGCTGAGGATATCTTGGAGGTTCACGGCCCGGTTCCTCCGGCGCGACGGGGCAAAAGGCGGAAAACAACAGGCGAATCCGGCGATACTGGATGGTATCGCGGCACCCGGAGGGTGTCAATAGCCGCTGAACCCCCCGGTGGCGGGCCGTGCGGCCCCAGGCGCTCGATGCCAAGGGACCCCGCCGAGATGTCCTGGTTGAAAACGCCCGCCGCAGCGACTACCCTGTAGGGGAATTCCGGCGTGGCGGAGGTAAGGAAATGTGTCCGGCACACTCCGTGTGCCGCCTGCCAACGGCACACGGAGTGTGCCGGATACAATCGACCATTTACCAAGTTGTCCCCTGTCTTGACGAGAGGAGCCTTCGATGGAGGATCATTTGCGTGGGCGCCGTGCGACCCAGAGGGTGCCGCGGAGGGTGCCCACTCTTGTGGCGCGGCGGCGGTTCTTGCAAGCGGCGGCCTCCGCGGGCGCCGCCCTGATGCTCCCGCAAGTCGTCCCCGGCATCGTGTTGGGCAAAGACGGCGCCGTCCCGCCCAGCGAGCAGATCGTGCTGGGCGGCATCGGCATCGGCAATCGCGGGTCCTACGACTTGAGTTGCTTCCTGGGGGAGCGGGACGTGCGGTTCGCGGCCGTGTGCGACGTGAAGGCCGCACGGCGGCAGGCCGTCAAGCAGATGGCCGACCGCAAGTACGGCAACCAAGCCTGTGCCACGTATCGCGACCTCCGCGAGCTGCTCTCCCGCAGCGACATCGACGCGGTGCTGATCGCCACGGGTCCAAACTGGCACGCCACCGCGGCGATGCAGGCGGCGCGGGCCGGCAAGGACATGTACTGCGAGAAACCGTGTACGAAGAACATCGCTCAGAGCCTGGCCCTCGCCGAGACGATGCGCCGCACGGGCCGGGTCTTCCAGGCCGGCACCCAGCGGCGGAACCTGCCGCACTTCGCGTTCGCCTGCGAGCTGGCCCGCACGGGCAAGCTCGGCAAACTCCAGACGGTCTATGCCCATCCGGCCGGCATGGGAGCCAACATGAGCGGCTGGGCCCCCGCCGAGCCCGAACCGCCCAAGGAGCAGGTCGACTGGGACCTGTACCTCGGGCCGGCGGCCTGGCGGCCTTTCAACAGGGGCCTGCTGGACGGCTTCAACTTCGAGAAGGGGGGCGGGATGGTCGGCGGCGGAGTCCTGGAATGGGGCTCGCATTGCGCCGACCTCTGCCAGTGGGCCGCCGGCGCCGATCACACGCAGCCGGTGGAATACAACCCCCCGGAGCACGGCGAGCTGGTGACCCGCTACGCCAACGGCGTGCGGCTGGTCTTCCGCGAGGGCCCGTGGCTCCCGCTGGGCTCCTGCCCGGTGCGGTTCGAAGGCGAAACCGGCTGGGTCGAGGCGGGCGACAGCGGCAAGATGGTCTTGAGCTCGCCGGCACTGCTGGCCGGCCGGAAGGTGGCCGAAATCGGCGGCTACCCGGCCACGTACCATATCCGCGATTTCCTCAACTGCGTGAAGTCGCGGGCCCAGCCGCGGGCCAACGCCGAGGTGGCGTGCCACTCGCACATCGCCTGCCACGCCGCCAACATCGCCATATTCCTGGGCCGCAAGCTGGCCTATGACACGGACAAGAACGAGTTCATCGGCGACGAGGAGGCCAACCGCCTGCGGTCCGAGGCCCTCCGCGAGCCGTGGAGGATCTGAGATCTGAGATTTGAGATTTGAGATTGGCCGCTTGCGGCTTCGCATGGCAACTGAATCGCAAGGGAGACGAGCGATGCTCAAGATACGTTACGCTATCGGGTGTGCGGCGGTACTGGCGGCGGCAGCCGCGGCGGCCGGGCAGCGGCCGGCCGCAAAACCCTTCGACAAGAACGCCCCGCCGGACGATCGGAGCCGTGCGCTGGCCGACGTGCTGCGGTCCGACGCGCCGCCGGCGGAGAAGGCCATCACTTGCAAGCGCCTGGCGGTCTACGGCCGCGCGGACGCGGTCCCGGCCTTGGCGCCGCTCCTGGCCGACCCGCAGTTGGCCTCCTGGGCGCGGATCGCCCTGGAGGCGATTCCCGACCCGGCCGCCGATGAGGCGTTGCGGACGGCCCTGGGCCAGGTGCAGGGCCGGCTGCTGGTGGGCGTGATCAACTCGATCGGCGTCCGCCGCGACGCCAAGGCGGTCGGCGGCCTAGTCGGGCGGCTGGCGGATGCCGACGCCGAGGTGGCCTGTGCGGCGGCCGTGGCCCTGGGGCACATCGGCGGCCAGCAAGCCGCCGACGCCCTCCAGCAGGCCCTGGCCGGTCCCAAGCCCGAGGTCCGCTCCGCCGCCGCCGAGGGCTGCGTCCTCGTGGCCGAGAAGCTCCTGGCCGGCGGCCAGCGCGACGTGGCCAGCGCGCTGTACGACAAGGTCCGCGAGGCGGATGTGGCCAAGCCGCGAATCATCGAGGCCACGCGGGGCGCGATCCTGGCCCGCGGCGCTGCCGGCGTCCCCCTGCTTGTGAGCCAGCTCCGCTCGGGCGACAAGTCGCTGGTGAACATCGGCTTGTGCGTTGCCCGCGAGTTGCCCGGCCACGAGGTGACCGACGCGCTGGTGGCCGAGTTGGAGCGGGCGGGACCGCAACAGCGAGCCCTGTTGATCCTCGCCCTGGCCGACCGCGGCGACGCCGCGGCGACGCCCGCCCTGCTCGACGCGGCCAAGACCGGCCCGGACAGCGTGCGGATCGCCGCCCTGCGGATGCTGGGCCGCGCGGCCGACGCCTCCTGCCTGAGCGTCCTCCTCGACGCCGCAACCGAAGACAATCCCCAAGTGGCCCAGGCCGCCGCCTCGGCTCTGGCCGCCCTCGGCGGCAAGGAGGTCGATGCGATCCTGCTCGCCCGGCTCGCCCGGGCCGAAGACAAGGCCCGCAAGGCCCTGATCGAGTTGGCCGGGCAGCGGCACGTCGCGGCGGCCGTCCCGGTCCTGCTGAAGGCCGCCGACGACCCCGACGCCGGCATCCGCTCCGCCGCGCTCGGGGCGTTGGGGGGCACGGTCGGCATGGGCGACCTTCCGCTGTTGCTGGCTCGCACGCTGCAGCCCAAGACCCCCGAGGAGGGCAAGGCGGCCGAGGACGCCTTGGCCGCCGCCTGCGTCCGCATGCCGGACCGGGAGGCGTGCGCCGAAAAGCTCGTCGCCGCGGCGGCCCAGGCGCCGCCGGCCGCCAAGGGCAAGCTCCTGGAGATCCTCGGCGCGATGGGCGGCACCAAGGCGCTGGCGGCCGTCGCCGCCGCCGCCAAAGACCCCGATCCGGACATCCAGGACGTCGCCAGCCGGCTCTTGGGCCAGTGGATGACCGCCGATGCCGCCGGGGTGCTCTTGGACCTGGCCAAGACCGTCAAGGAGGCCAAGTACCAGTCGCGGGCGGTCCGCGGCTACCTCCGCATCGCCCGGCAGCTCACTCGCCCCGGGCCGCAACGCCTGGAGATGTGCCGCCAGGCGCAAGGCGTCTGCCGGCGGGACGAGGAGCGCAAGCTGGTGATCGAGGTCTTGCGGCTGACCCCCTCGGCCGAATCGCTGGCCCTGGTGACGCCGCAATTGAGCAACGCCGCCCTGAAGCAGGACGCGGCCGCCGCCGCGGTGGCCATTGCGGAGAAGATCGTCGGCCGCGAGCCGCAGGCCGTCACGGAGGCCATGAAGCTCGTGCTGGCGGCCACGCCCACCCGCGCGGTTGCCGAGCGTGCCAAGGCCGTGCTCGGCAAGGCATCGGCCGGGGCGCCCGCCGGGTCCCGATGAATTTGGGTGGCACGCCCTGAGGAACGGAGGGCGTGGCCGGCCCCGAGATTGTGTGCCACTGCGTTGCAAGAGCAGTGGCACACGGCCAACCCTCCTGACACCGTGCAAGGTCATTCAGGCCCCTGCGGCGCGTCGCCCCGTCACGGGGTGTGTGCGTTGCTGTCCGCGGACCGAGGGTCTTTTCGCCCGATCGCGGCCGCCGGCGCGGCGCCGCCGATAGATGCGGCATAAGCCGCATCGCCGCCCGGCCGCCTTTCTTGCGGCGGGATGCCCGTGTCGTAGGATTGCATGGGGCCCCGGCATCCTGGAGACAAGGCATGATTCCCTACATCCCCTGGCAGGACTACTACTCGGTTGGAGAGCCGTCGCTGGACGCCCAGCACCGGCAGATCATCGGCCTGATCAACGAGCTGTACGAGGCCATGCAACAGGGCAAAGACCGCGAGGCCGCCGCGGGCATCCTGGACCGCCTCGTCGAGTACACCCGGACGCACTTCGACCACGAGGAGCAGCTCATGCGCGACAACGCTTATCCCGACGTCGCGCGGCATGTGCTCTTGCACGCGGACCTCCGCCGGCGAACGGCGGATTGCCGGGAGCAGGTTGGCCTGGTCGCGGGGCGCGACCTGCTCCACTTCCTGAAACAGTGGTGGCTGGACCACATCCAGGGCGCCGACAAGCGGTACGCACCCTTCCTGGAGCCGGCGGCCGCCCGGCGGTAACGAGCAGTGGGCGGTGGTCAGTGGTCAGTGGGCAGTGGCACGCCCTGTGGAACGAAGGGCATGGCGGGCCCGTCGAAATCCGCGATTGGGGCGCCGGATTCGACAGGCCACAACCCCTTGTCAGAATTGGCGTTCTGGCTACCGTCGCTCTGACCCGAAGGCGTTTTTTGGTCCTCGTTTTCGCGTTTTTCCAGACTTGGCCCCGCCACTGGGGCATTTGCTCCGCCCGCTTAGGGTCAATAGACAGCCAGACTTCCCCACGGGAGCGTCTTCCTGGGGAGTCTCATGCACCGAATTGCCAATGGGCACCGCCGTCCCGAACCCCCGGGGTGGGGCGGCTGACACCTGACACCTGGCACCTGACACCTACTTCGATGGGCCCCGGCCGCCGGATCTTACCAGATCGCCCGGCCCGATTTCAAGCCCCACAAAGGCATAGGGCAGGTACACCTGAAACTGTGAGCCGGGGCCGTAGGGCCGTTCACGGGCGTCAGCTCACGACGGCGCCGCCCGCTCCAGGTTCAGCGCCAGGAGCTTCTCGAGCGGTTCTTCGTCCGAGATGCCCGGGTCCCAGCCGTAGGCGGCGAAGACGGCCGCGTCGAGCTTCTTATGGGCCAAGGCGAGCCAAGCCGGCCGCTGGTTGTAGAGGTTGGTGAGCGTCCGTTTCTTGAGGCTCGCGGCGGAATCGGCGTCCTTGGGCACGATGCGCGGCCAGCGGACCGTGCCGATGCCGCGGCCGTCCGGCTCGACCAGGTAGCGGGCCCACGGCCCATCGACCGAGCCGGGGAATTCCAAGACCTCGGTTTTCGTCCACTCCGGCGGGTTGCCGGCAGCGGCGGTCTTCGCGTTTTCCTCTCTTTTCCTCCTTTTCCTTTTTTCCCCGCCTTGACTCCTGTTCACTCCGGCGGGTATGATGCGCGCATGAACGAGACCGTGAAGGACTACAGCCAATGGGGCGTGCCCCATCCCATTCCGTATCAGGGCAGCAAGCGCAACCTGGCGCCGCTCATTCTCTCGTACTTCCCTGCCCATGTTGCTCGCGTTGTTGAGCCATTCGCCGGCTCTGCTGCAATCTCGCTGGCAACGGCCTACAAACGGCGGGCTGACCGTTTCGTGATCAACGATGCACACGGCCCCATAATTGACTTGTGGCGGGAGATCATCGACCGACCACAGGAACTGGCCGGGCAGTATCGGCAACTCTGGAAGGCTCAGCTTGGACGAGAACGCGAGTATTACGACAGCGTTCGCAAGAAGTTCAACGAGAGCCACGAGCCACGATATTTCCTCTATTTGTTGGCGCGTTGTGTGAAGGCGGCCATTCGCTATAACGGCGACGGCGAGTTCAACAACAGCCCAGACAACCGGCGTAAGGGGGCGCACCCGGACGTAATGCAAGGGCGGATCGTCGGAGCCTCGGCACTCCTGCGCGGGCGAACGCAAGTCGGCGCGAGCGACTATCGGGAGGTGCTTGAGAGATGCACGCCGGCTGACTTGATCTACATGGACCCGCCCTATCAAGGCGTCTGCAAGAATCGGGACAACCGATACTGCCCCAAGATCGAGCACGGCGACTTCTGTGACAGCCTGGCCGCCCTGAATGACAAGGGGTGCACGTTCGCCGTGAGCTATGACGGCCGAACAGGCGATAAAGTCTACGGTGAACCGATGCCAGAAAGCCTGAGCCTTCTTCATATTGAGGTTCACGCGGGCCGGTCAACTCAGGCGACCCTGCTAGGACGGGACCACGACACGTACGAATCGCTCTATCTCTCACCTGCTTTGGCAAAGGCAATCGCGCTCAACAAGAAGAAGCCGCAAATGCAATTTGCATGGTAAGGATGCCTGACTGAAGCCGTTTTGGTAAAGGATTACCAATCGTGCCACAAGACTTGCCGGAATGGTTCATTGAAAAGGCGAAGGCTGTTACCGCCAAGCGCGCGAAGACGGTCATCGACCACATCTTGAAACACGGCCATATCACTACGGAGGAATTGAAGAACCTTTACGGCTACAACCATCCTCCGCGAGCCGCCCGCGACGTCCGGGAGCAGGGCATCCCACTCGACACGTTTCGCACCACCGGCAGTGACGGCCGAAACCTCGGAGCTTGCCGTTTTGCCGACCCTTCCAGGATTCGGGCGGGCACACTTGCAGGCCGCAAGGTTTTCTCCAAAGAATTCAAGACGGCCCTTGTTGCCGGCTGCGGTTGCAGGTGCGGCGTGTGCCTGACCGAATACGAAGCCCGATACTTGCAGGTTGACCACCGCGTGCCCTACGAAGTGGGCGGGGAAGGGGGCGGCGAACGCGCGCCTGGGGAGTTCCAACTGATCTGCGGCTCCTGCAACCGCGCCAAGTCGTGGTCCTGCGAGCATTGCACGAATTGGACGGAGAAACTCGACCCCAATGTCTGCAATGCCTGCTATTGGGCAAGCCCGGAGTCCTACAAGCATATCGCAATGCGACCCGTCCGACGCCTTGAACTTGTTTGGGCAGACGAGGAAGTTGCCGACTTCGACAAGCTGTCGAAAGCGGCACGCAGGCGCGGGTTGCCTGTGCCGGAGTTGATCAAGGTCATCCTACGCGAACGGGGAGCATAACCTCTTCAACCTCCGCTCGGGGGGCATCGAAAGCGGACGCTGCTTTCCGGCGCGCGTGGCGGGAAATTTGAAGGCGGCTCATTCGGCAGTCTTCTCCGCCGCGAGCGCCGCACGCGATCCTGCTTCCAGTTCGTCGAAGAACGCCCCCTTCGGCCATCGCCTTGAAGAGCGATGCCAGCCGCCGCGGCAGGACGGCCGGGTTGGCCTTGGCGTTCTCCAGCAGTTCGGCGAACAGGCTGCGCGGCAAGAGGCCCGTGTCCTCGCCGAACATGCAGAACATGAGCTTCATCAGGAAGTGGGCGGCCCGCTGCGGCTCGATCCCCTTGTGCTTGCGGAGGCCCTCGGCCAGCGCGCCGAACCGCTCGGCCGCCTCGACCGTGATCTTCTCGCTGGTGATGCCGGGGCGGAGCGCGTCGGGCTCGGTGAACAGCTTGCGGAGCACGTCCAGGTTGGCCGGGTCCGCCAGGCCGGCCAGGCCGAAGACGTGCTTTTCCTTCGCCGTCGCGGTGAAATTCGTGTGGACCTCGAAGCGGTCCATGTCGCAGACCACCAGCAGGGGCGGGTTCTCCAGGGCCTCGCGGTAGAGCAGCAGTTGGGCGTAGGCCTCGTCCAGGTTCTTGTGCTTGCCCTTGTATTCCCAGCCGAAATGGCCCTTCATCCAGACGTCGGCCCAGCCCTTGCCGCCGGCGACCTTCTCCACGCCGCGCTCGAAAGTGTACCATGTGCCTTCCGGGTCGGCCTCGGCCGGCTTGGGCTGCTCGAGCAGCTCGCACAGATCGAGGAAATGCTGCTGGCAGGCGCTCCGCTCGGAGAGCGTGACCTTCTGCCACTTGGCGATGAACTGCTGCGGGGTCATGGCGCCTGCGCGTGCTCCTTTCGCCCATTATCCCAGGGCTTGCGCGTCGCGACCAGGGGGCTCGATTGCGGCGGGTGCTTCCCGGGCCGTAGGTTATGCTTCAGCATAACACCCACGCAGCCTTGTAGGTTATGCTTCAGCATAACACCCGCCCGCTTCCGGCCGGTTTGGTCCGGTCGTTATGCTAAAGCATAACCTACGGGGGCGGGGGCTACGGGACGAATTGCTCATTCGAGCAGATCCGCGTCGACGTCGCCGAAGTCCGGCGGGCGCCGCTCGTCCGCGCCCCAGTCCTCCGGGTAGTCGCCGCTGGCGACGTAACGCGCGAACGAAGACCACGCCCAATCCCTGGGGCGCCGGGTGTAGCCGTGTTTTACCGGGTTGTAGTGCAGATAATGGAGGTGCGCCTCCAAGTCGCCTTCGTCGCGGATGGTGTGTTCCATGTACCGCGGTTGCCAGACCCCACGGCGGCGCTGGCGCCGGTAGCCGTCCGTGAGAGGCCCCTCGCAGCCTCCTGCCCGCAACCACTCTGACGTGAATCGCGCCTTGATGGCCTTCCATCGCGCCGGGTACTCTTGGTCTCCGAGCGGCAGCATCCAGATCGCATGCAGGTGCTCCGGCAACAAGACGATCGCGACGGTCGTAAAGCGATGTTCGTCGCAAGTCTCGCGCATCGACTTGCCCAACAGCGCCCGTGCGGCCGCCGATTCGAACAGCGGGGCGCGGCCTGCGGTAACCAGAGTGAAGAAGTATGTGCCACCCGGGACGAAGTAGCGGCGGAACTCGGACACGGCCCTGCTCCGACAGGGAAGATGCTCACGTTTTGTAGTGATCCGCTGGCCGGCCAGGGCGTCGGGTTGTTATGCGTCGGGTTGTTATGCTGAAGCATAACCTACAAGGCTAATGGCTCGGACCTCTCCGGGGTCACCCACCCCGGAGAGTAAGATCGACCACGCGCGCCTGCGGCACGCCGGCGGCGACCGTCTCGCGGGCCAGGTTGAACCAGCCGCGGCAGCGGTCGAGGATCGCGCTGTCGGCCGTGGCCACCAGCTCGGGGACCTCGACGAGGACGCGGTCGGGATCGCCCGCCAGCTCGATCCGCCACGGCCAGCCGGCGGCGGCGGCCCGCTCTTCCATGATCCCCTTCAGCCGGCCGCTGTTCGAGACGGGCCGATCCAGCAGCCAGACCGCCTCGGCGACGCCCAGCCGGGCCAGCGTGCGGCCCAACAGGTCCAGGGCGGGCAGGGTCTCGCTGACCTTGCGATAGCTGCCGTGCATGCTGGCCATGTCACGCAGCGCGCCGTCGCGGGCCGCCAGGAGGATGCCGCCGGCCAGGGCCGCCTCGACCGTCGTGAGGACGTTGTAGCCGTCCAGCCAGAGCGGGCGACCGGCCAGCGCCTCGGGGGCGGCCCGCCGCGACGCACGCCGGGCCGCTTCCTCGTCGCTGCAAGTGGAGCGCGACACGGCGATCCGCTGCCGCGCCACGAGATTGTGCCGGTCGCCGACAAGTTTCAGCGAGCTGGCGCGCGGATAGCCCCGCCCCAACAGCCAACTCAGGTCGGCCGCCGCCTGGCGGAGCGCCGGCCAAGCGTCCTCGGCAAACAGCCGGAGGTCGTCCGGGTGCGGGCCCCTGTGCCTCCGTTGGTCGGGCACGATTGCTCACCCTCCGGCCCGGCCTGCACTGCGGGGCAAGCCCCGCCGCTAAACGGGGCTTTCTTCCTTCTAATCCCTAATCCCTTACCGCTCGTAGGTGCCGACCAACTCTCCCGCGGCCAGCACGTGCTCTTGAATTTCCAGCAGCAAGGCCTTCTTGTCGAGCCCGGAATCGGCGGAGAGGTGCGCTTCGAGGGCGTAGAGCTTGAAGTGGTAATGGTGGGTGCCGCCCGGCGGCGGCATGGGTCCCCGGTAGCCGATGTTCCCCTTGCCCTTGGGCCAGGAGTTCTGCCCTTGGAGCGCGCCGGGCGGGTTCTTCAGCCGCACGTCGCGGGCGACGCCCTCCGGCAGCCCCGCGAGGCTGGCCGGAATCTTGTAGATCACCCAATGAACCCAGGGCTCGGGGGTCGGGGCGTCCGGATCGTCGCAGATCAGCGCCAGTTCCTTGGTCGCCTCCGGCAGGTTCGACCAGGCCAAGGGGGGCGAAACGTCCGCCCCCTCGCCCGTGTACTTCTTGGGGATCGGCTGGCCATTGGCGAAGGCGCTGCTGGTGAGTCGGATGCTCATGCGTGTCTCTCCTTTGGGTTTGGCAGGCGGCGCCTCGGCGCGACATCCGGGCAATCCGACCAGTCCCCCGACGGCCGCGGCCAGCGTGGTGCGGAACAGGCTCCACCAGGCACGTTTGAATGGTTTCATAACGGCCTCCTGCTGTTCCTCGAGCCCAGACCGACAACCGGTCTTGGCCCTTGGGCCTTAGGGCTTAGTGCCAAGACCCAAGGCCCTCCTCCGGTTCCGTGCCTCACCCCTTCACCACCCCGAGCGGCCGCAGGCGGGCGACCTTTCGGGCTAGTCCGGCCCGGTGGACTATGTCCACCACCAGGCTGACATCTTTATACGCTGCCGGCTGTTCTTCCGCCAGCCCCTTCCAGCTCCGGCAGCGGGCGACGATCCCCTGGCTGGCCAATTCCTGGTCGATGCGGCGGCCCTGGGCATGCTGGACGGCGGCCGTGCGGCTCATCACGCGGCCCGCCCCGTGGCAGGTGGTGCCGAAGGCCCGCTCCATGCTCCCCGGCTGCCCGGCCAGCACCCAACTGGCCCGCCCCATGTCGCCCGGGATGATCACGGGCTGGCCGACGTGGCGGTAGGCTTCGGGCACTTCGGGGTGGCCGGCGGGAAACGCCCGGGTGGCCCCCTTGCGGTGGACGCAGAGGGACTTCGGCCGGCCGTCGACCTGGTGCGTCTCGATCTTGGCGATGTTGTGGGCCACGTCATAGACCAGGTTCATCCCGAGCGACTGCCAGGTCTGGCCGAAGAACTCGGCGAACACCTCGCGCGTCTCCCACATCAGCAATTGGCGGTTGGCCCAGGCGAAGTTGGCCGCCGCCCGCATCGTCCCCAGATACCGCTGCCCTTCGTCGCTGTGGACGGGGGCGCAGACCAGTTGCCGGTCGGGCAGCTCGATCCCGTACTTGGCCGGCAGCTTGCGGAACAGCTCGAGCGCGTCGTCGCAGACCTGGTAGCCCAGCCCCCGCGACCCGGAATGGATCATCACGCACACCTGGCCCTCGCGGAGGCCCATCGTCCGGGCGGCCTCGGAGTCGCAGACCTCCTCGACCGCCTGGACTTCAAGGAAGTGGTTGCCGGAGCCGAGTGTACCGCACTGGTCGCCGCCCCGCTCGACGGCGCGGCGGCTCACCTCTTGCGGGTCGGCGCCGCGGACGCACCCGCCGGCCTCGGTGTGGTCGATGTCGCCGTCGGTGGCCAGGCCGCGGGTCTTGAGGTAGCCGACGCCCTCGCCCATCAGCCGCCGCAGCTCCGGCTGGTTGAACAGGTACGGGCCGCCCTTGCCCACCCCCGCCGGGATCTGCCGGAACAGGGCGTCCATGAGTGGGCCCAGCCGGGGCTGGACGTCGGGCCGCGAGAGGTTGGTCCGCACCAGCCGCACCCCGCAGTTGATGTCGTATCCCACCCCGCCCGGCGAAATGACGCCGCCTTCCGCCGGGTCGGTCGCACAAACCCCGCCGATGCAGAAGCCGTAGCCCCAGTGGATGTCGGGCATGGCCAGGCTGGCCATTTGAATGCCGGGCAGGAACGCGACGTTGGCCACCTGCTCCGGCGCCTGGTCGCCGCGGATCTGCTCGATCAGGCGCTCGTCGGCGAAGATCCGCCCTTCGACCCGCATCCCGAGCTTGTAGCCCTTCGGGATCCGCCACACGCACGGCTCGATGGGCTCCAGCGGTCCGTTGTATCCTGGCTTGGCCATCGGCAGGCTCCCGAGCCGGCAAAGATATTCTTATTATATGCTGTCCGCGGGGCGGAGTGTCCCCAGGTTCGTGGTCTCGCCTTGAGGCGGTTTTCGGCGTGGGCCTCCGACCCCGCCGGCAGGCCCGACCGCAGGTCTCACCGGACCGGGGAGACCTTCGGTCGACAGCGTGGCCCGGCCAGAGACGGGCCACAACAGCGTCTGCCGAGAACCGCCTAGAGGCGGAACTACGAACGCCTATTTTCGACTGCGGATATTTCACGCAGACAGGGCCGCCATGGGCAGAGGTACGTGGGCGAGATGGCTCTAGAGAAGTGTATTATTTCGCTACATCTGTTGAAAATAACTGTAGCGAAATGCAACAGGCGGGCTAGAGGTCGCTCGGGCTAACGACCCCCAACCCGCCTGTCGATGGAAGCAAATGCTTCCCACTCATCGGGGTGCACACTTCTCCGTTCCGTGCCGCTCTGTTCTCGGTCTCCTTCTCTGTTCCTAGGAGGGACGCCGAAACCGGCTCATCCCGATGGTGCTACCCAACTGCGGACACAACGCCTGCCTCTCGAATCTGCCGGCCCCTCAAAGTGCCTCTTCTCCGGGCCAGCCCCAGCGACGCAACCGGACCACACTGTCTTCTCGCCGCTGGCCCATAAGTAGTTGCAAACGGCGTGCCAAAGAACTCAGCACGAGGGTCCCACAGCCACACACCCCAACAGCCGGGCGTGGCACTGCTGGAGCAGATGGGCCGCCCGGCGAACTGCCGGACGAGTGACCTGACCGAGCGGGGCTAATAGATACGTCCCCTCACAGGCCCCGGCGACTGCTGCGGACTGGTGGTGGGCCAGCGAGCCCGCGGCGACCAACACCAGCGCGTAGTGACGCACCAGGTCTCGCACGAGCCGTCCCAGGTCGGGCTGCTCGGTCGCCCCGCCTTCTTGAGGCGGAACGGGGCCGCCCGGCAACAGGTGCAACCGCGGCACAGCAGTCGGGCGGACCGCATCCGACCAGTTCGCCTTGCCCGACAGCACCTCACCCAGGCCGGTTGCGGCGTCCACGCCCAGTTCCCCGGCGAGGCGCGGTCGCCGGAAATCGGCATCCACCAGCAGCACTCCCCCTTCGACCTGCTCGGCCAGGACTGCCGCCAGCCGCGCCAGCACCGCCGTCGTCTCGGGGCCATCGGTCGGGCTGGCAAAGGCCACCGCCCGGGGACGCCCCGGCGCCACCTCCGCCAAGATCGAGCCGGCCAAGTCCTGATACGGATCGGGGGTGACAAGTGACGAGTGACGAGTGACCGGTGGCGATTGCTCCGTGGCCTGTGGCTCGGGGGCGTTTGGCGGCGGGGCTTGTC